>WNGE01016143.1_pt1 | contig 14347 bp, 15 predicted proteins | sample 5400651 | NCBI WGS metagenome assembly WNGE01 (sample SAMN13153370, study PRJNA577476) | soil metagenome | isolation source: 60 cm soil or saprolite under grassland replicate 2 | place: USA:California | collected 2016-06-15 | reverse complement strand
CGTGGATCGAACAGGCCGACCCCGTGGCCGGTCAGGAACTCCGCCCACTCCTTGACCGCCCGCGCATAGTTCGTCCACGAGTTCGGTGCCGGAGCGCCGCTGCTCGGGAGCTCACGAAGCCAGCGGTTCACCGTCACCGCCGGACGGGGCGCGCCAGGACCGTCCTCGAACAGCAGATCGTCATCGATCAGCACCGGCATCCGCTCGGGCACGAAGGGCCGGTGCTCGACGTCCCAGGCCTCCCAGCCCTGCTGGGCGGGTGGTGGTAGATGAGGGAGTACCTCCAGTAGAGACGGCGCCGGATGCCGGCTCCGGCCAGCAGGCTCAGTGCTTCACGCTTGATCTCGGGAAGGGTCATCTGGGCATCCATGACCGGTGCGGTGCCGACCTGACGGGCAGGGCTGCTGCCGTGCCGCAGGGCCATGGCCTTGATGATCGCGTTCGCGGCCATATTCGCCGGAATCGCGGCGAGGTCGCGCGCGTAGTCGGCCGGTGTCGTCTCGCGATAGCAGCCGATGACGACCAGGACGCCGCCGGGTGCCAGCGCCTCGCGCAGCCTGCTGATGGCGGGCCGGAACGGCATGTGATGGATGCTGGCGATGCAGGCGATGTAGTCATAGCGGCTGCTGCCCAGCTCGTAGCCGGTGAGGTCGGCCTGGATGTAGCGGACGTTGGGCGTGCTGGCCGACAGCGCGCGGGCAGGCGTAGTTGTGGTTGAAGCCGGATCGTGCCCGGCCGTCGGCCATGTGCATGTCCCTTCGTGCGCTGAGTGGTCACGTCGGCGTGCCGCCAGGGTTTCACCGGCTGATCTGGACGGATCAGGCCTGATTGCCGGGCGTGTCGCGCGGTTCGCCGAGTTCACCCAGCAGGCAGATGATCCGGTCGGCGATGTGCTGATGACGGTCGGCCTCGCGTTCCCAGCCGCGTTCTTCGGCGTCGCTGGCCAGCTGGCGCTCGACCTTCAGGCGCTCGCGCAGGCGCGGCGCGTACTGGGGGGTGGTGACGAACTTGGCGCAGGTCAGGTAGAGGTCGCACTCGCACGGGCCTTCCTGGGGCAGGCGCAGGCAGTGGCCGAGTTCCAGCTCGGTCTTATAGAAGTTGGTCTTGATCCAGTCCAGGGCGTCCTGGCCGAGCTGGCCTGCGCGCAGGGTCTCGGCAAGCGGTCCGGCGATGACGGCGCCTGGCTTCAGGACGGACTGGTAGTCGGCCAGGACGACCGGGTCGGAGATGTTCGCGTAGGTAAGCGACATGCCAGCGCTCTTGTGGCCCAAAATTTTCATGATCGTCTGCGTGCGGGCGCCTTTCTCGGCCAGCTGGGTGCCCAGGGTGCGGCGGAACCGGTGGGCGTGGAGGGCGGGCTTGCCGTCGCCGTTGACGATCGCCAGGTCCTCGCAGATCTGGAAGAGCGGGCCGGCGAACAGGTAATCGGGGTGGGCCAGGACGCCGTTGCGCAGGAACAGGTAGCGCACCGTCCGTCCCAGGTCGGGATCGAAGATCCCCTGGTCGGGCTGGGTTTCGCGCAGCTTCACCAGGTCGCGGATCGCCTCCGCGGCCTCTTCGTGCACGGGCACGGTGCGTTCCCTCAGCGCCTTGCCTGCCGCCAGGCGCAGCCGGGGCGTGCCATCGGGGTAGGCGTCCAGGCAGTCGAGCAGGAGTTTGCGGATCTCGCTGCGGCGCCCCCCGCTCCACCGGGCGGTCAGCAGCGCGCAGCGCTGCAGCGGGCATTCCAGCACCCGGATGCGGTCCATCACCGGATCCAGCTGGTGGCCGGGGATGAACCGGGGACCCGCTGGATGCGGCGCGGCATATCAGCGTGGGTGATCAGCGGCCGGGCCGGGACGTCGTCCCACTCGAACAGCGCGGCGTAGCGGAAGAACACCGCGATGGTGGAGATGATGCCAGCGCGGAAGGCTGGGCTGATGGTCTCGCCGGGCTGCTTGATCTTCCGCATCTGGTGCACCGATTCCATGAAGTCGACCAGGAAGGCATGGCCGCAGGACAGAAGCTCCCTTCGAGTTCCGTTGGGAGCCGTTGAGAGACGTTCCGGAACAAGATCGTGTCCCAAACGTCTCCCACCGGGTGATCGACGGATGGTGCCGCCAGATCCCGAGCGTCCTGCGGTGGCGCTCCGCGCGCCGTCGCGGCCACCCTTGAAGCCCCACGGGTTGGGAACCGGTCCGACGTCAGTTCGTCATGTTGATGACCACAACGTCCAGGCCAGAGATGCGGTCGAAGTGCCGGATGTTGGCTGTTCCGACGCGCCATCCAGCGGTGATGGCGGTGGCCGCGACGAGCCGGTCGTGAGCCCCTACGTCTACCCCCTCCAAGGCCAGCCCTGCCCAAAGCCGCGCGTGTGCGCGCGCTGCCAGCAGATCGAAGGCGAACGGCGGAAACGCGGCCAGGACCCCCTCGACGAAGGCTTCCCGGCGTGCGCGGTGCTCCGGCGTTGCCCGCTGCACTCCATGCAGCAGTTCCGACGTCGTAATTGCTCTTCCAGGCGCTTGCTGACCTCGTCCATCGCGCTCGCTGCGGGCAGGCGGCGGATGCCGCGCTCTAGCTCGATGAAAACGGTGGTGTCTAGGAGGGTGCCCATGGATTGCCCGGGGAAGGTCCGACTTCGCCGAGGACGGCCTCCATGTCCTCGGCGAACCCAGGATCGGGCAGCGCCGCGCTGGCCAGCAGCCCCAGTGCCTCCCGCAGCGGCCTTCCGCGGCGGGCAGGGCGAGAGATCGCGGCACGATCGTCTGGGTGAACGATGACGTAGGCCGGCCGCTCGCGGTTGACCACTACTACCTGCTCATGACGGGCGACGGCCTCCCGGGCACGGCGGGGGATCCGGACTTCCTCTGCCCTAATCGTGGTCATGCCGCTAGGGTACCACATAAACCGTACGGAAACGTTCGGAACCGTACTGGCTTGAAGCCATCACAGATGATCCAATCTTCCCGGCCATGGGGCACAGATGCCAGCGGTCAGACCCGAGTCATGCCGCTCCGCTGGGCTTCAGCCCCCAGCCCTGCGTTGTCGAAACGCTGGATCAGGCTGGGCTTGCGGAGGTGCTGTTCACGAAGTTGCCGGAATCGCTGGCTGAACGCGTTGCCGTCGCCGTCGCGTTCAGCAAGTGCCTGCAGGTCCAGCAGGACGGCGACTGCCGCGTCGTATTCGCGCGGTTTCTTGCTGCGTACGCGTTCCGGCATCGGAAGGCGTGCGGACCGTTCAGCCCGGAAGCGACGCTGCAGAACCGCCTGCACCTGGCTGCCTTCCCCCCGCGCCGCCTGCAGGAGCAGGGCATCCTTCTCCGCACCGGGCAGATCTTCAATCCAGCGGGCCAGCTCGCCTGCTGACTCAGCGACCGTCTGTACCTCAGCGCTGGCTGCCGCTGCCGCCGTGAGCAGGTCCTCATCGAGGCGCAGGAAGTCTGCGACCGCGCGCAATGGCGCGCTCAAGGCCCGCAGGCCCGGTGGCACGGGCGGCTCGGCCTCCTCGTCGCCGACCTCCTCTGCCTGTACCGAGAGCAGCCATTCCAAGTAGAGCAGGCGCAGGTCACCCGCTGCCAGCTCGGAACGCACGAGGGCGATCGAGGCCAGCCGCCCCTCGCCCTCCTCCCAGTACTCGTCCTCATCCTCCGACGACAGGCTCAAGATCACGTGGCCGTCGGCCGCCCACGCCGACGCGGCGTCCCCTGTGCAGTAGCGCTCGGCCACGCCAAGGTCCAGCAGGCCCCGCGGCAGCCGGATCATCAGCCGGCGCGTTCCCCCGTTGGCGAGGTAGAGGAAGGCATCGAAGTACCGCTCCATCAGTGCGTCAGGGTTCCCGCGGAAGTCACCCCAGTGGTATTCGTTGACGAAGCTCGTCGCGGTGATCCGCGCCCGCGTTGACAGCGCACGAAGCTCGGCGCGCTGCCGCTCGTCCAGCGGGTGGTCTATCGCCAGGAACTCGTAGTACTGATACTCGCTCATGATCACGGGTCTTCGTCGTCTGTGCACACACCGCCCGGCGCGCTTTGCGTCCGGCCCTGTCCTGCGCGAGCTGCCGCGCCTGCTCCTCGATCGGCGTCACAACTCCGGGCCGGTCGCGGCCGAATCTCTTGCCGTACAGGTGCTCGATGAACTGGGGAAGCGGCTGCTTCCAGGGCTCTTGGCCGTGGTTGTCGAGCTTGCCGAGCTTCCTGGGGTTCAGGCCGAGCTCACGCGCCATCTGAACCTGGGCATGAGAGAGCCGGTGCCGTCGGCGCGCGTCTTCCCAGGCCTGCAGCTTCGGCGGGAGGACCGGTGGTTTCCTGCTCACGCTAATCAGGCCAGCCAGTGACGGTAGGCGTCGATCCACTCCGCGCCCTCTGGACGCGGCACCGGTGTCTTGAATCATTGAGTAAAGGCCAGCGGCCTGTTCCTCGCGGTCGTAACAGTCGACCATGGCCTCCCCGACGAGCGCGTCGAGTTCAGCCTTACTCAGCTTGCTCACGCCATGAGGCTAACGGTCCACTCTGCGGGCGGAGCGCCGTTTCGTGGCCTTCCCCTCGTCTGATGACGATGAGCAGGCCGCGGCCTTGTCGGCCTGCTGGAAGCGTTACCGTCCTTGCGGACCTGAACGCGCCGCATGGGACCCTGACACGGCTGAGAATGGGGCCATGCAGTACGGCCGAGCGGTGTAGCGGCTGGAAATGATCGCCGAGCGGTGCCAGCGGGTCAGCGGCCTGTGGGCGAGGCACCTCCGCTGATTGGCGCTTACGCGTTCGGTCATGTGCTTGATGGGCCGGACCAGCTTGATGCGGTGCAGGTGGCGCTCGTGCTCAACCACCCAGCCGAGGAACTGACGTGGTGCGCCCGGCCCACCTCGTGCTCGGGCCTACCGCATTTGCTGGAGCTGGAGAAGGCGCCGGTCGAGTGGCACTGGCGCCCAGCGGTATGGCCGGTCAGCAACCACGTGATCGTGCGCCCGCTCCGGATCTGGTCTCACGACGGGGTCCGCTGCCGCGCTCGGCGCCCTGGCCAGCAGGGCAGCCCGCGAGCGAAGACCACGAGCTGATACGCAGGGCCGGAACGCTCTGCGACGCCGCCGAGCGCACAGACACGGAGATCATTGCCGACTGGTGCCGTGCGCTCGATGCCCTGTTCGCGCACGGCGTGGAGGACGCGCTGCCCCCGGGAGCCGATCCGGCACCGCTGGACTTCGCCGGCATCGGCAACTACCCGATCCTCAAGCTTCTCGAGCAGCACGGCACCGCAACCGCGGAGATTCTCTCGGCAGAAATCGGCGAGGGGCCACCGAAGGGATGACGCCCTCCTCCGGCAGCCTGCGGTGGTCGGCGTGGACGGCCAGGTACGGTGACCCCACTGCGGCGTTCCTGCGGCTGGCCGCCGAGTTCGGCGTGGTCACCATTGACGGCCCCGCGGTCTCGCTTACCCGGCTCGCCGAAGGATCGAAGCGGAACCGCTCTTGCAGAGTTCAGCGAGCACGGACAGAATCGTCAGCCCGACCCGAACGACGTCTCTGGGCGACACCTCCCCGGCGGCAACGAGCCCCGGCAACCCGGCGTCGGCGTCCACGTGCCTGATGCGCTTCAGTACATCGGCATCGCCGGGCAGCTCGCATCGGTAATGCGTGGCAAAGGCACCGATCAGTGCGTCAGCCACAACCCGGCCTGCCACACCCGGAACGGTGCCGTCCATGGCAGGCGACAACACGGCGAGTACCTCGCTGAGCGGATCCTCACCAACCACAGCGCAGGTCGCGTCCACGAGCGCGCACGTGCCGATCAGGAACGCTGGCCCGTCCAGGTCGGGGAACTCCGGCTTGTCCTCATCCCATCCTGAGACAAGCCGCTCCTCGATGGCCCCGTCATACGCCAGCTCGGCCTCGGCGATGGGGGCGAGCACGTCGACAAGCATGCTCACCGCTGGGTGGTCGACCCGCAGACCGTCGAAGACAACCGCGCGAACCAGGACGCTGGCCGCCACACTCCAGTGCGCCGGATCGGCGGCGATCATCGTGGCGTCCGGAACTTCCGCAGTCAGCAAGCACGGCGCGTTCCGTGCCCTGGCCAGGTGGGTGCCGGAGAAGAGCCGGTCGCGGAGCGAGCCCTCCGCCCATCGAGGTCCCTCAGCCGGAACGGGCTCCCTGCCGCCGCACCACGCCCGATAGGCAGGTGCCTGCTGCTCGCCCCGCGCACCCAGATCCTGGTTCAGCGCCTGCAGGCCAGCGACAAGCGGGAGCATCGCTTGCTGCGGCGCGGTACCGGCGCGGGAGCTTTGCCCGGCCCGCTGCGTTTTGTACGCAGCCTGGCGGCGTGCCTTCTTGCGGTTGCTCGCGCGGCCCATAACACCTCACCGGTCGGTTGCCGCCGACACTACAAACCCAGGCCGACAGAATCAGCGAGCACAACGGAGCGACGGCGCAGACGGTCGGCATGAACGAGCTCAGGGCTGGGACCCCCAGCGGTACGGCGCGCTCGGCGAAAGCAGGATCACAAGGGGACCCGGACGTTCTACGACGCGATCGACGCGGGCACGCTGCACAACCGCCAGGCCGCGATGCACGGGACCCGTGGCTGAGACTGCTCCGCCGGGAGGTCGAGGCCCTCGCCAGGACTAGCCACGGCGACCGTTACGTCAATGAACGGCAGGATAAGGCCGAGCTGGCGCGCGTCAACCGCGAGATCAGACGCCTCCGGACCTCGCTGGCCGCGTTCGAGGAGCGGCGATCCAAGCTCAGTTTCGACCTCGGAGGCTGAACGGCTCGGGGGCGGGACGTTAAGCCACGCTCTTCTCCGGCGACCCACCAAGAACGGAAGCCGCACCGCTCCTGCAGAGCCCGGCGAGCGCCGGCAGAGCCGTCCGCCATACCCGAAGGACGTCTCAGCACGGCACCGCCCCGGCGACAACGAGGCTCTCCAGCGCATTGCCCGGAACCGTCTGCCCGATGCGCTCCAGAACGCCGGCGTCGCCTGGCAGCTCGCACCGGCAATGCCCGGCGCTCGCGACCAGGCGGCCGAGCATTGTGTCCGGACCGGGAAACAGGTGGGCGATGCTTCTGGCCAGGATCGCGGTCTGCGAGCTGGGCGGCCTGCCACGGTTTTCGGGCCGACAGGCCCAAGAACTACGGCAGAGTCGAGGAACTCCTGCGCCGGGGATTCTCGACGCCGGGCGTAAGGGACCGGGACGCGATCGCGGAGTGGCTGCAGATCGTTTGCCACGAAACAGGCCGCCGCCGCGAGGCCCGGGAACTCGGGCAGCAGGCCAGGCGGTTGAGGCGCCCGCCACCGCCCATGACCGTGTCGCGCAAGCTGGAGCTGGCAGGTCAGGATGACGAGGCCGCCGTGGTGCGCGAGGCCGTGACGGTGAGCTTCGGGGCGAAGGGCTGCCCCTCGACCAGCTTCCTGACACCATGCGGGCAGTGGCGGCTGAGGCTCCTGCGGGATCGGTGCGAGCAGCCAAGGTGGGACGCAATGCAGCCTGCCCCTGCGGGAGCGGGAAGAAGTTCAAGAAGTGCTGCGGCTCACCCCGGGCGGCCAGCGATCGCGAGTGAACTTCGATCGTCGTGGTTGCGTGCGAGCCGGAGGAACGATGCCGTCCCGTCCGGACCGGGTCACCCGTTCCATGCTCAGGTTGATGTCGGCTCATCGAGGCTGTCGGGCTGAGGGAGCGATCTCCGATTCCTGCCCGACGGGCACGGCGCGGAAGCCGGAGTCGTCGCCGAGGTGGAAGTACAGATGCCCCTGAAGCGAGCCGTCATCGGCCAGCACCGCCCAGCCCCGCCCGCTGACCTCATCACCCTCGTCATCACCCTGCCAGCTGAACTCCACGCTGGCACGTCCGCCGCGCTCGCCCGGGCGGCAGTCCATCCACCCCCGGACGGCAATGAAACCGAACTCGCCGGTCCCGTCGTCGCCGAACTCGATGAAGCCGGGCACCACCAAGTCGATGGCCTCCTGGTCCCACAGGTCCATCTCCATGATCCGCCACCTGCTATTCAGGTGCACTACTCATTCCTCCTCGGCCCGGCTCGTCATCGGCCACGAGCGTAGCCGTTCTGTCCGCGCCGGACGGGGACGGCGGCAATCCGCGTCGGCAGGTACGGAGTCAGGCCGCGCTGCCCAGGCTCCGGCCTGGATCTGCCCAGGCGGCGCCCGCGCGAGCGTCCACAGCGAGCTCCCCGGCGTCGCCATCCGCTACCCTGGCCATCTACCGTTCCCCCATCCCCATGTCGCCGACACCGCACCCGCACGCCCTCGGGTCGTCGGCGTGGCGGCTCTGAGGAGTCTGAGTTGAGGGTCAGCCTGGTCGGTGTGAGCTGTGTGGGCACCACGACGATCGGCAGGATCCTCGCTGACCGGCGGGGCTGGCCCTTCTTCGACCTCGACGATGAGATCGAACGGCACTTCGGGACATCCATCGAGCGGCTTCAGGCCTGGTTCCTTACTGGTTACTCCTACCGGAAGGAATGCGCCGTTGTGCTGGACCGTATCGCGACCGCCAACTCCGACTGCGTGATCGCGCTGCCGCCCAGCGGCCTGCGAGACGCCTTCCTCCGGGTCGTCCGGCGCGTGCCCGGCGTGACCGTGGCCATCCACGACACGCCGGAGAACATCATGGAGCGGATCACCTTCTACGAAGACGGCGGCAGGGCCATGGCGGGTGAGCGCAGCTCGGCGGCGAGGACCTGCCGGTATTCGGCACGTTCGTGCCGCCCTGGAAGCGGCTGATTCGGTGCCCAAGCGAACCGATCCGGCGGCCGACATGTTCCCAGCGGGCAGGGGAGCCATTGGGCATGGATGGCCGCTTTTCAACCGCTAGCGAACCGCAGTGCGCGCAGCGGCCTCGGGCACTTTCCAAGATTGTCCACACGTCGTCAGCCGTGATCACGCCAACAGGGTGGCCCGACATTAGGCGTGGCGCATTTGCCTTCTTCGCTTTGTCAGCACACCAGCGGCGTCGTTCCGTGCGTGTCGTGGCTTCGTCCCGAGCTAGCAGTTGCGCTGGGCAGCTGCCCGCTGTTGACGGGCCGTATGAGGCCCGCAGCACCACGGCGATAGTCGGGCAAGCAAGCCTTGCTGCTTCTAGTAGTTCCTGGTATAAAAGAAGTACTAGAACTGCTAGAAGTGCGGAGCCCATATGGCCAGGTTCGTCGTTGGCGGCCGGGAGCTGGATCTCACTATGGATGAGGTGGTCCGCAAGATGCATAACGTGCAACCCGAGCCGATCAGGGAGCACCTGGTCGAGATCTCCGGTACGGAGTTCCCGCCCAAGCAAGTGCTTGAGGAAGTCACCGGGTGGCATCGACGGAGCTACACGACGATGGAAGCCAACCGCGTCTTCACGCGCCTCGGCTTTGTGTGCCGCCGGGCCGGTCACGGACCTGACGGTCAAAGGAAGCTCGGGCAGGACACGACACCCGCTGTCGATCGCCGCTTGTCAGCAGTTGAGTCGGCACTGGCCGTTGCTCAAGAAGCGATCGCCGGGCTGGCGCACCGCGTGAGCAAGCTGGAGGCGGGGGTCGAGGCTGCCACCCGGTGAACGAGACCGACGGGTGCAAGAGTGGGCAGGTGAGCTGCATGCCCTCAAGGCGCGTCGGGCCGTGGCACGGTTCATCCTGTCGGTACTTCTGGCGGGCGTGCTTGCGCTGATAGCTGCTATTTTGTTCGTCCCCTCCGGAGCCGGTACGGCGGCTCACCCAGCTGCTGACCGCGGCGCGCAGTCCAGGGAACCGCCAGACCCCAAATGCCATCAGCGGCCCGTCAAACCGGAGAATGCGAGGAAGGCGACCACCGCGCCACTGTCGGCGCCACTCCGACCGGGCGTGTAGCGGCCACGGCCGACCGGGTTGGACTCCCGCAGCCCTTCCTCGATCAAGAAGTCATACAGCAGCCGCACCGGAACCAGCCGCTGCTGCAGCGTAGCGTTGGCCAGCCCAGCCCCCGAATCGATCGACACCACGTTGGCGCCACGCTGGCCCAGTCGGCTCGACAGCTCCCGCCCGTACTTGGCGATGTGCGCGCGGTTGGCCTCCACCGGATCCACGCCCTCGCGCTCGCAGACCTCCATGTACTCGGCCAGCCCCAGCCCGTAGGCAGCGATCGTCCGCAGCGCCCGTCCCAGATCGGCCCACATCCCCAGCCACCTGGCAGCCTGCTCATGCCGGGCCAGGATCGGCCACTTCTCCTCAAGCACCGAGTTGCTCACCCGGGCTCCCTCCAGTCACATGGCTTTGACCGGAGAGATCAGATCATCGGATCACGCCTCTCCGGACCTGAATCCACGTAACTGATAGCCGCCGGGTGATGGTGGCCCCGGTCGGGCGGTTGGCTTCCAGGTCGCGGGCAAATCAGCCAACGGGAATCCTCACCGTCGAGAGCGGCGTTCATGGGACTTCTCCTACTACGATCGAGGGCCGTACGTCGCGAGGATCTGCCGCTCCGTTTCCTCTCGTGACAGGTAAACGTTCAGTTCCGAGCCGGTACAGCGCTGAGCGCCCATCGCATTCCCGTACTGGCAGGCCACGACGTAATCCCGATACGCGAGGTAGCCGTAGGCCAATCCCGCGGCGAACGAGTCGCCAGCACCGGTCGTGTCCACGACGTGCTCCACCTCGATGCGATCGACCCACTCCCCGGCGACCCCGCCAGAGCCGTCCCGGTAGAAGGCCACGCAGCCACGCTCGTCGAGGGTGACGCATACCGCCCCGGCACCGCGGTCCAGACAGTGACGCGCCAGGTCGCGCAGTTCTTCGGTGCTCAGCCTCCGCGGATCAGCCGTCACCTCCGCTGACTCACCGAGCCACGCCGAGCTCGCTTCCTCAAGGTTCATCTTCAGGATGTCGACGTACGGAAGCCATACGTCCCGGTCAGCCCACACCCTTGGCTGGCGCTCGCCGCTGCGGGTCAGCGTCGTCGTGGGACCGTGGGCATCCAGCAGCACGGTCGCACGGCTGTGCTCCTTGATGTGCCGCAGCGTCGGCTGCCCCACCTCATAGTCCGTGATCGGGACACAGACAAACACGTCAGCATCGAGCACTTTGTCGACATCGGCCGGCAAGATCGGGTTCATAAACCTCCTCTGCCGCTCGACGCGACGGTTGTGCCCGATATAACGCAGCTCGACGACGTCCCCCTGGTCAGCCGGCGACGTTATACCCGAGGTGTCGATATTCGGGAACGACCCGAGGATCTCCTTGATCGGGCCCTCGTCCTGCTGGCGGACGTGTGAGATCGGGACGATCGTGTCGCCAGCATCCAGGAGAGCCGAGAGGGCAACCGCCGTATACAACACGCATCCGTACTTCTCGAACCGCTCACCGGTATTGGTCACGATCTGGTCGCGAGGGATCGGGCCCAGCACTGCAGCCTTGCGGCTCGCCCGGCTTTTCATGTCATTCATCATCGCGCCCGGGAGAGGCCGGCGTCGAAGTAGTCCAGCAGTGTCAGGCCGGGCCGCAGCGTCGGCGACGAGATCCCATGCTCGTGCGCGAAGGTGTCAAGCCGGATCTGGCGCAGGAACAACACCGCGTTCGTTGAGCAGGACGCGTCCGCGATGAGCAGGCCGGTGTCCTTGGCCGCGATGACGAAGCGCAGGGCGTCGGGATAGGCGGTGAAGTTACCGGCCTGGATGAGGCGCACGACCATCTCTCTTGCTTGTGCCGCGCGTACTCGGCGGCGCGCTTTTTCGGCGTCGGGCACCTGGAAGTAGCCGAGGGCGGCCCGGGCGCGCTCATGCGCGGCTTGCCGGAGACCTACTGCTGGTAGACGTGGGAGGTGAGCGCGTCCGGCGACCACGTCGCACGGTCGCGGATGCCGCGCCAGCTGGACTCCATCAGCTCGCGCAGTGACTCGCGCCACGCCTTCTCGTGCGGCGAGTGCACCCGTACCCCGTCGGCGCCGGAGATCGATCCCTGCAACTTCGGCACGTGGCCTCCCTTTCAATCCCGGGCGGCGGGCCCGGTGGCTGCTGCCGGGTCCCGGCTGAGCTCGAACACGGTGCGCTCGCCGGGGCACAGCTCACGGACGTCGCCGCAGGCTCCGACCCGGACCGGGCGGCTCACGCCCTCGGGGTGGACGGCCAGGGCCAGGCGATCGCCGGTGAGTGTCACCTGGATCGACGTCTCCCGGAACTGTATGGGGAACGACAGGCTGTCGAGCCGGCTCGGGAGCCGGGGATCGAAGTACAGGACACCGTCGCGGACGAAGGTGCCCGCGTAACAGCGCTGCACCAGGTCGAGCGTCCCGGACATGACACCCACGTGGATGCCTTCCTTGGTCGTGCCGCCCTGGATGTCATCAACGTCGCTGTGCAGCGCGACCAGGAACCGCTCCCACGAGCTCTCCGGGTCGATGGCGGCCAGCACCCCGGCATGGGTGACAAAGCTCAACGTCGAGCCGTGCGAGGTGCGCCGGTCGTAGTACGCGACGTTCCGCGTCACCGTGCCGGCATGATAGGCATACCCGAGCCGCCCGAAGATCTCGCGGAGCTCCTCGTTCCTGAACAGGAAGAACAGCATCACCGTGTCGGCCTGTTTGGTGACCTTGTAACGGTTGGGGTCCTTGCCCTCGGCGCGCAGGATCCGGTCGAGCCGCTGGATGTTGCCGTACTTCGCCCGGTAGGCGTCCCAGTCCAGCTCGTCGAGGTCGTCATACCCCTCGAACTGGCTGATGATCCCGTCGCCGTGAAAGGGGACGAACATCCGGCGGCTCATGTCCTGCCATACCGCCGGCTCGTCGTCGCCGATGCCCAGCCGCCCGCGCAGCGCCTCCGCGCGGTTCGCGGGCAGCAGCGCCAGCAGCTTGCCGGCGATGTCGCACAGCCACGCCACCATGACGTTGGTGTAGGCGTTGTTGCGCAACCCGCCCTGCGCCGCGTCCGGGTACTTGTCGTGGAACTCGTCCGGGCCCATCACGCCGTGGACCTCGTAGCGCTCACGCTCGGGGTTGAAGTGGGCGATCGATGCCCAAAAGCGCGCGATCTCGAGCATCATCTCCGCGCCGTGGTCGCGCAGGAACGCCTGGTCGCCGGTGGTCTGGTAGTAGTGCCAGATGTTGTAGAAGATCGCCGCGCTGACGTGCCGCTGGTTGCGGCTGAGGTCCGGCTCCCAGCGGCCCGAAACCGGGTTGAGGTGGACCCGCTGGGTCTCCTCAATTCCCTCGCTCCCGCTCTGCCACGGGAACATCGCACCCCGGAACCCCGCCTCCCGCGCCGCCGCCCGGGCCTCGCCTATCCGCCGGTAGCGATACATCAACAGCCCGCGGGTGACCTCGGGCAGCCGGACATTGAAGAACGGGAACCCATAGATCTCATCCCAGAACACATGCCCCCGATAAGCCTCACCGTTGAGGCCACGGGCGGGCAGCCCCGCGTCGAGGTCAGCAGTGTTTCGGGAGCAGACCTGCAAGACGTGCGCGATATGCAGCCGCAGCAGCAGCTGCACCCGCTCGTCTCCGGACACCCGCACGTCGCACACCCGCCACAGCTCGTCCCAAGCCGCGGCATGGCGCTCGAACGTCGCGGCGGCATCGGTGTGGCGGGCCGCAGACGTGGCCGCCCTCACCAGCGTGTCGCTGACCGCCGGGTCCCGCGACGTGAAGAACGTCACCAGCTTCTCCACCCGCGTCGCCACGCCCTGGTGCACGTCAAAGACCAGGAGCTGCTGGATATAGTCCTCCATCTGGCAGAGCCGCCGCCCGGCCTGGAGAAGCTGATCCCCCCGGAACACCCGCGTGCGGGCCGCCTGGCTGATGTACAGATTCGACTGCCGGGTCTCGGCCTTCAGCGCGATAACCTCCGGCCCGAGCGTCCGCGGGCCCACAGGGTTCAGGTGGCGGCCCTCCAGCTGCCGGTAGCGGGCGACCCCGGCATTGCTCACCCGGCCGTCGATCGCCGTGACCACCTCGACACGCCCCGACCAGTTCTCCGGGACGAGCATCCACTCGATCCCGCCGTGGTGTACGTCCGCCATGCTGACGAACCGGCGGCTGTGCAGCGTCGTCTCGCGGCCGTCGCGGTCGCGAAACCGGAGGCGGCGGATCACGGCCACATACCGGATGTCCAGTTCGTGGCGGTACTCCAGCAACTCCATGCCGGCGAGCCGGATCGCGTCCCCGCCCTCGACGCGCAGCTGGAGAACCAGCCAGTTCGGCAGGTTGACCAGATCCTCGTTGAGCACGGGCAGGCCGCTCAGGATCGTTGTCTCGCGGTTGTAACCGCCGTGCACGTAAGTGCCGGGATAATGCACACCGTCGGCTTCTTCCCACTCCGCCGTGCCACGCGTGCACAGGTAGCCGTTGCCGGTCGAGGTCAGCGCTTCGCGAAGCCCCTCAGACCCGGGATCAAAGCCGTCATAGGTGAGCAAGAAACCATCCACG
>WNGE01008752.1_pt1 | contig 14347 bp, 16 predicted proteins | sample 5400651 | NCBI WGS metagenome assembly WNGE01 (sample SAMN13153370, study PRJNA577476) | soil metagenome | isolation source: 60 cm soil or saprolite under grassland replicate 2 | place: USA:California | collected 2016-06-15 | reverse complement strand
ATCGGCCTGCGACCCGGATCGGTGGTCAGAACAGCCGGCGCGATCCGCACCGGACGGCCTCGACCGCCGCCGCCCTCATGATCGGGCTGGCTCTCGTCACGCTGGTCGCGACGCTCGGAGCCGGCATCATCAAGCCGTTCGAGGACGCGGTCGACCGGATCTTCAGCGGCGACTACGCCATCACCGCGCAGAACAACTTCAGCCCCTTGTCGCCGAAGGTGGCGGAGGCGGTCGCGGCAACGCCCGGGGTGGAGGCGATCTCCAGTGTGCGCAGCGGGCAGGCCCAGGCGTTCGGCGAGGCCATCGCCATAACGGGGGTCGACACCCAGGCCCCGGCGGTCCTCACTTTGGATTGGAAGAACGGTTCCCAGGCTGTTCTCGGCGAGCTGGGAGCCGACGGCGCTGTCGTCGACGGCGCTTATGCCGATCAGCACAAGCTGCAGGTCGGCTCGACGTTCCCGATGCAGACCGTCGGCGGCCGGACCCTCACACTCACGGTGCGCGGCATCTTCACGCCGCCACCGGGTGGCTCGCCCTTCGGTAAAGTGACGATCTCGACCACCGCGTTCGACGCGAACAACCCGCAGCCGCAGAACCTGTACACCTTCGTCAGCCTGCAGGGCGGTGTCACCGCTGCGAACACGCACGCCCTGGATCAAGCCCTGGCGTCTTTCCCGAATGCGAAGGCGCAGACCCGCGAACAGTTCAAGGACGCGCAGTCCAACGGCATCAAGAGCCTGCTGAACGTCCTGTACGTGCTGCTCGCACTGTCGGTGCTGGTCAGCCTGTTCGGCATCGTCAACACGCTGGTGCTGACCGTCTTCGAGCGGACCCGGGAGCTCGGCATGCTGCGCGCCATCGGCCTGACCCGCGGGCAGGTGAAGCGGATGATCCGTCAGGAGAGCGTGATGACCGCGCTGATCGGCGCGGTGATCGGCATCGTTCTCGGGCTCGGTCTCGCGTCGCTGCTGGCTGCCCGGTTGGACGAAGTCAGCTTCACCGTGCCGGGCGGCCAACTGGTGATCTTCGCGGTGGTTTCGGTCGTGGTCGGGATCTTCGCCGCGATCTGGCCCGCCCGCCGTGCGGCCAAGCTGAATCCCCTCGAAGCACTCCAATACGAATAATCCCTGAGCGCTGACAGTGACCGCGGCGACACGCGGCGGTCACCGGTCGGCCTTTTGTCGGCTACCTTCACGAAGGCAGAGGTACCCCTGGGGCGGCAAGCCTCGGGGGCGTCCGCCCATACCCCTTCGGAAGGAAAACGCTCATGCGCCGACTTCCTCGCGCGCTGCTTCCGCTTGCCCTCGTCGCCGGACTGCTGCTGCCCGCCGTACCGGCTTCGGCCACCCCGCGCGACTTCGACATCCAGGCCCATCGTGGTGGCCTGGGACTCACCGTGGAGAGCACGATCGCGTCCTTCTCGCACGGTCTCGAGCTCGGCGTCAGCACACTCGAGCTCGACGTGCAGATCACCCAGGACGGCTACGCGGTCGTCACCCACGACCGCAAGGTCTCCGGCAGCAAGTGCAAGGACACCGCGCCGTACACCCCGAACGATCCGGAGTACCCGTACGTCGGCAAGTTCATCAACACGCTGACGCTCAAGCAGGTCAAGCAGCTCGACTGCGGTTCGTTGCCGCAGGCCAACTTCCCCGGCCAGCAACCCGACCCGGGCGCCCGGATGCCGGAGCTGCGCGACATCTTCGCGCTCGTGCACCGCTACCACGCGTACGGCGTGAAGCTGAACGTCGAGACCAAGGTCGAAGCCGGCGCGCCGTCCGAGACCGCACCGCGCGAGCAGTTCGTCCAGGTAGTCGCCCGGGAGATCCGGCAGGCGAACATCGCCCGGCAGGTGACGATCCAGAGCTTCGACTGGGGCTCGCTGATGCGGATGCACCAGGTCGCGCCGGAGCTGCCGCTGATCGCGCTGACGAACTACGACTTCCTGCAGGTCGGCCAGCCGGGCAGGTCGCCGTGGCTGGGCGGCATCGACATCGACGACTGCGGCGGCGACCTGGTGAAGGCGACCAAGTCGTTCGGCGCGTCGGCCATCTCCCCGGTGCACGGGTTCCCGCAGGACGGCAAGGTCACCGACCCGAACTACCGCCCATACGTGACCGCCGACATGGTCAAGGAAGCGCACGACGCCGGCATGAAGGTGATTCCGTGGACCGTCGACGATCCGGCGACCATGCAGTCGCTGATCGACAACGGCGTCGACGGAATCATCACCGACTACCCCGACCGGCTGCGGGCCGTCGTACAGGCCGATGGCTTCAAACTGCCTCGCTCGTACGACGCTCCCGCCGTACAGGCGCTGCCGTCGGCGCACGCACACAACGACTACGAGCACCGGCGGCCGTTGCAGGACGCGCTGGACCGCGGCTTCAACAGCGTCGAGGCGGACGTCTGGCTGGTCGACGGTGAACTGCGGGTCGCGCACGACCTCAAGGACGCCGTACCTGGTCGCAACCTGGAGAGTCTGTACCTGCAGCCGCTGGCCGACCGGGTGCGTGAGAACCACGGGGAGGTGTACAAGCACGGACGCGACTTCCAGTTGCTCATCGATATCAAGAGCGACGGGCCGTCGACGTACGCCGCTGTCGACCAGGCGCTGCAGAAGTACCGCGGCATCAGCACGGTCTACATCGGCGGCCGCGTGCTCAAGGGTGCTGTGACGTCAGTGATCAGCGGCAACCGGCCACTCGACGTACTGATGGCTCAGACGGTCCGGTACGCCGGGTACGACGGCCGGCTCACGGACCTTCATTCGGGGATGCCGGCGTCGCTGATGCCGTTGGTGAGCGACAACTGGACGAACAACTTCACCTGGAACGGCCTCGGCCCGATGCCGGCCGCCGAACGGACCAAGTTGCACGACATCGTGACGACGGCGCACCAGGCCGGCTACCGGGTGCGGTTCTGGGCGACGCCGGACATGCCGGGTGCGGCGCGTGAGGCGTTGTGGAGCGAACTGGCCGCGGCTGGGGTCGACTACATCAACACCGACGACCTGCACGGGCTGGAAGACTTCCTGCGCAGCTAAGGTTTGACTTCCGTGAGGGCGATGAGGTTGGCGCCCTCACGGAAGGCCTTGCGTTGGCGGACGGCTCCGTTGCCGGTGGCTAGTACCCGCTGGATGGTGTCCTTAACCAACTCGTCGTCACCGAGTTCTTGCAGCGCCGGCTCGACGTACTGATGCAGTACCTCGATCCCCTCGGTCATGCGGAGTGGCTCGGCCGTGCGGACGTCCAGCGCGTTGCCGGTGATCCCGCCGCGTGCGGCCAGCCAGTACGCCGCCCGCAGTACCTCAGGCTCCAGCGACGGGCCCTTGTCGTCTGTCTGGAGCGCGGTCATCACCAGCGCGCGGATCAGCGTTGCGAGCAGTACTGTCTCGTCAACCGTCAGCGGGATGTCGCTGACCCGGACCTCCACTGTCGGCAGATGCGCGGACGGCCGGATGTCCCAATAGACCATCTGCTCATCCAGGAGCGTGCCAGCAGCCAGGTGCATCGCCACCAACGCGTCGTAGTGCTCCACTGATTCCAGGTACGGCGGCGGCCCAGCAGACGGCCAGCGCGTCGTCATGAGCCACCGCCAACTCGCGAAGCCCGCACATGGCAACCGCAGACACCCTGCTCCCGCGCCAGCAAGCCCCACTGCGCGGCCAGCTCCTGATAGCGCGGCTTGTTCGTGATCGACTGGGCTGCTTTGCCGTGCAGAGGTACGGCGATCGCCAGCAGATGAGCACCTTCCTCAGCGGCTGCAGTAGCAAGCTTGGAGCGCATCTGTGTCAGATGCGCACGCAACTCCGCGGACGTCTCACAGACCGGGGTGTTGATCTCCACCATGGCTCTGGTCAGCTCGAGGGCGATGTCGAGGTCTTTCACGTCTTCCACGACAGCCTTGCTGCGCGGGAGCGGGTCACCGGTGGCGGACACGAGCAGGAGCTCTTCTTCGACTCCGAAGGAGGGGTGCTTCACTTCTCGCCGGTACCCGGCCGCTCCGGCGCGGAAACCGGGTCACTAGGCTCTGCGGGGTGAGCCTGCCGATCGTCACCGCGACCCGCTACGTGCTGCCGTTGCGCGAGGGCGGCTCGCTCCCCGGTGTTGTCGAGGGCAACGATCTCGGCACCTACGTGCTCAAGTTCCACGGCGCCGGCCAGGGCCCGAAGGCGCTCGTCGCCGAGATCATCGTCGGCGAGCTGTTCCGCCGGCTGGGACTGCGGGTGCCGGAGCTGAAGCTGATGAACCTCGATCCCGCCATCGGCAAGTCCGAGCCCGACTTCGAGATCCAGGAACTGCTGCTCCGCAGCGCCGGCCTGAACCTGGCCGTCGACTTCCTCCCCGGCGCCTTCGGGTACGACGGTTCGAGCGGCGCCCCGGCGACGAAGGAATGGCCCGCATCCTCTGGCTGGACGCGTACGTCGCCAACGTCGACCGCTCGTGGCGGAACACGAACCTGCTGGTCTGGCACAAGAACCTCTGGCTGATCGATCACGGAGCCGCGTTGTACTTCCACCACTCCTGGATGTCCGCGGAGAAGTTCGCCGTACTCCCGTACGACGCCTCCGACCACGTGTTCTCCGTCGCGGCACCCGGCGTGCCGGAGGTGGACGCGGGCCTGGCATCGTTGATCACAGAGGAACTGCTCGCCGAGGTGATCGGGCTCGTGCCGGACGAGTGGATCGACGACGGAGATCGAGAACGATACCTCGGCCATATGCTGGCGCGACTGGAAGACCGGTCCGCGTGGCTGCCAGGAGGTAATCGATGACGACCGACCTGGTTCCCTTTGATTACGTCATTTTGCGGGCGGCGCCGCGGATCCAGCGCGGTGAGTTCGTCAACGTCGGCGCCGTGCTCTACTGCCGGGCGTTGGATTTTCTCGGTGCGGCCTGGGACGTGGTGCCGGACAGGCTGAAGGCACTCGACCCTGCGGTGGACGTGGATGTTGTGTGTGCGTCGCTGGAGCACATCCGCTCGATCTGTGCTGGTGATCCCGACGGTGGTCCTGCAGCGGCGACCCGGATCGGCGAGCGATTCCGGTGGCTCGCGGCTCCACGCAGTACCGTCGTACATCCCGGACCGATCCACAGCGGGCTCACCAACGACCCCGCCGCGGACCTGGACCGGTTGCTGGACGCCTTCGTGCGTTAGGCCAGTGCGGCCGACACCACTTCGCGGGCCTGGGCGAAGACCTGCTCGAGGTGGCCGGCGCCCTTGAAGGACTCGCCGTAGATCTTGTACAGGTCCTCGGTGCCGGACGGGCGAGCCGCGAACCAAGCCGACTCCGTCGTCACCTTCAGCCCGCCGATCGCGGCTCCGTTGCCCGGGGCACTCGTCAGCCGGTCGACGATCGGTTCGCCGGCCAACTCGGTCGCCGTGACCGCATCAGCGGACAGCTTCGACAGCTTCGCCTTCTGCTCGCGCGTGGCCGGCGCGTCCACCCGCGAGTACGCCGATGCGCCGAACCGCTCGACCAACTTCGCGTGAGCCTGTGACGGTGTCTCGCCGGTGACCGCCGTGATCTCACTCGCCAGCAACGCGAGGAGAATGCCGTCCTTGTCCGTGGTCCAGACGGTCCCGTCGAAGCGCAGGAAGCTCGCTCCGGCTGATTCCTCGCCGCCGAAGCCGACCGATCCGTCGATCAGCCCGGGAACGAACCACTTGAAGCCGACCGGCACCTCCCACAGCCGACGGCCAAGGTCCCCCACCACGCGGTCGATCAGCGACGACGAAACCAGCGTCTTGCCGACCGCGACTTCCGGACCCCACTGCCGGTTGGCGAAGAGGTAGGAGATGGCGACGGCCAGGTAGTGGTTCGGGTTCATCAGGCCGGCGTCCGGGGTGACGATGCCGTGCCGGTCCGCGTCCGCATCGTTGCCCGTGGCCACGTCGTACTTGTCCCGTTGCGCGACCAGCGAGGCCATCGCGTACGGCGACGAGCAGTCCATCCGGATCTTGCCGTCGTGGTCGAGCGTCATGAACGACCAAGCCGGGTCGATCGTCGGGTTGACCACCGTCAGATCGAGGCCATGCCGCTCGGCGATCGCGGCCCAGTAGTCCACGCTCGCACCGCCGAGCGGGTCGGCGCCGATCTTCACACCCGCCGAGCGGATCGCGTCCAGGTTCAGCACCGACGGCAGGTCGTCGACGTAGTGACCGACGAAGTCGTACTCCCCCGCCTGCTGGCGGGCCTGGTCGAAGGGCTTGCGTCGTACCTCGCGGTTGCCGCCGGCGATCAACTCGTTCGCCCGGGCCGCGATCCAGCCGGTCGCGTCCGAGTCGGCCGGACCGCCGTGCGGCGGGTTGTACTTGATACCGCCGTCGCGTGGCGGGTTGTGCGACGGCGTGATGACGATGCCGTCCGCACCGGCGCCGGCGCCGCGGTTGAGCCGCAGGATCGCGTGCGACACGCCAGGCGTCGGCGTAAGCCGGTCGGCACTGTCCACAAGCGTCTGTACGTCGTTGCCCGCGAGCACTTCGAGGACAGTTCGCCAGGCCGGCTCGGACAGGCCGTGGCTGTCCCGGCCGACCAGGAGCGGCCCGGCGGTGCCTTCACCTGCGCGGTACTCACAGATCGCCTGGGTGATGGCCAGGATGTGCGCCTCGTTGAAGGCGCCGTCCAGGCTCGAGCCGCGGTGGCCCGACGTACCGAAGACGACCTTCTGGGCTGGGTTCTCGACGTCCGGGACGATGTCGTCGTACGCCTTGAGCAGCGCGTCGACGTCGACGAGATCCTCGGGCTGAGCGGGCTGGCCTGCGCGTGGGTGCATGTGGAACATGCAACTAGCCCAGGCCCGTCAGCACAACTCCGGAATGCTGTATCTCAATTTTGGTACGGCGTGAGGAGTTGATCGACCGGTGCATAGTCGTCGGTCAGAATCGAACCCGGTCAGCACCGTGCCCGCGATCCCACCGACCGTGGCGCACGCGGACAACCTTCCGACAACCGTTCCGGTCTCGGCCAGAGTCGCCAGGCGCAGCTTCGTCACCATCGGCGTCACCGCCGCGAGCAGTGACGCGGGCGCGAACAATGCGACCGCGAGTACGAGGAATACGAGGTCGTTGCCTTCGCTCGTCACCCTATCCGGGCTCGGGATCTGTCACGGTTGCGTCAACTGGTCTGGTCCAGGCGGGATATCAGAGTCTTGGGGGCGATCTGCCGATAAGCACCTTCGACCAGGTCCTCGAGGTGATCCCAGTCGACGTCCTCGATATCCAGATACACACCGAGCCAGCCGCGATGACCGACGTACGGCGGCCGGAAGAAGTGCTCGGGATCCGCCTCCACCAACGACTCTTGGACACCCGGCGCGGCCGCACACCAGAACCCGACCCGATCGTCGTGATGCCGATCGGCGTACATCACGAACGTCTTCTTCCCGCGCACGAACCAGGTCGGCTCGCCATGACTGAGCCGCTCGGTCACCTCCGGCAACGCCAGACAGAAGCCCCGCACCCGCTCCAACGCGTCCATCCACGGTCCTTTGTGATTCAGGTCACAGTGACCACGATCCGTGCTGCGACGTTACACGGTCAGTGCCGGACGGCGTCGCACTGCTTCAGTGCACCTCCCTGTGCCCGACGGTGCAAGCGGCCTGGCCGCGCCCGACAGGAGGAGGTTCGGAACAGACCATGCGCATGCGGAACCTGGCAGTGACCGCCACGCTGATCCCGGTTTTGATGCTCACCAGTTGCGGCCACGCTGCCGAGGTGGCCGCGTCGGCCCCTCGTGCCAAGAAGGCGACGCAGCACGACGACCTCGCCGACCAGGTCGGCGGCTCCGGGCCGATCGAGGGAGCCGCCGGTTCGGACGACCCGGTCGTCAACGCGTACTACAACTACCGGGTGGCGCTCGACGTGATGATGCGCAGCGGTGGCGAGACGACCGAGCAATTGAAGCCGGTGATGACGCCGCACCTCTTCCAGTCGATCAGCGCCCAAGCGAAGTACTACCGCTCCAAGAAGCTGCACAACACCGGCGCTACCAAGGTGCTGTGGGCCAAGCGCACCATCGCATCGAACGGCGTCATCGTCAGCGCCTGCTACGACACCACCGCCGCTCGCACGGTCGACGCCAGAGGCAAGTCGGTCCTCCCAGCCCGCACACCAACCCGCTGGCTCGACCAGATGCGAGTCCAGCAACTCCAAGGCCGCTGGGTAGTGGACGGCGGCAGCACCACCCCCAACGCCTGCTGACGACCAGCACATCCCGACCGCAGAACGTCTCCGGTTCGCTGCCAGCCGGCACACCTCGCGACCCGGAGCCCCCGCAACGCGGAGAGCCCAGCTCTCCGCGTTGCTGCTCCCCCAGGGATCCGCAGGCGAGCCTTCCTCCACCACAGCCGCTCACCTGCGGCAGAAACCCTCAAGCATGCTTGATCATCTGTTGCAGCAAGCCCTCGACAGCTCCGCGCAGTTCCGCATCGTCCTCAGGCCCGCCCCACACCACCACGCAGCCTTTGTCACCCAGCCTGCCGGCAACCAACTCTCGCGCCGGCGTCGGATCACCTTGGTTCAGTACGACGACCAGCCGCCGACCGTCCCGCTGTAACCGATCCAACAAGGGCGGCAACGTCGAACCCCGGAACACCCCCGGATCACTCTTCACCTTCGTCTCGACCATCACGCCGCGCCCGCGCACCACGAGCAGGAAGTCGGCCCGGTCCCGCGTGAACTCGCGATCGTGATAGATCCGCGCCTTCGGCCACAGCCGTTGCAGCGCCGCGTCGACCTCGGCGTCGTACCGTGCTGCCAGCCGACTCACCCGCGAACTAGTCACACGCGGCCGAAACGCTTCCGGCGTACGCCGCCCACCGCGACGCCGCCCGAACGGCAAGAACCAACGCGCAAACCTCGTGTCGATCATCGGCGACCCCTCGACCTAGCCGGCACTCACCCCCAGTCTCCCCACCCCGCCGCACCCCCGAACCGCCCCACCCCGATCGTGACCCCACCTCCACAATCCCCGCCCACCCGCGCAACACAACGGCACGATCACCCGCGTGAACGAAAGATCCCGCGGGAAACATCCGCGGGATCTTTATGCCCTGCTCAACCACTCAAGCCTGGCTGGTTCAGGTGTTCTTGATTGCGGAGACCTCGATCTCGAGCGTGACCTTCTCGCTCACCAGAACGCCGCCGCCTTCGAGCGCCGCGTTCCAGCTCACCCCGAAGTCCTTCCGGTTGATCACCACGGATCCCTCCAGCCCGACGCGCTGGTTCCCGAACGGATCTGTCGCCGAGCCCGTGTACTCGAACGGAATCTCGAGCGACTTCGTCACCCCGCGAACCGTCAGGTCACCCGTCACCATGAACGTGTCCTCGCCGGTCTGCGCGATCCCGGTGGACACGAACGTGAGCTCCGGGTTGTTGTCCATGTCCAGGAAGTCGTTGCTGCGCAGATGGTCGTCACGCTGACCGTTGCGCGTATCGATGCTCTTGGCCTGAATCGTCACCCGCCCAGACGAATTCTGCGGGTTCTCTCCGTCGATGTGGATCGATCCCTCGAACTCGTTGAACGACCCCCGCACCTTCGTCACCATCGCGTGCCGGGCCACGAACCCCACCCGGCTGTGCGCCGTGTCGATCGTGTAGTCACCGGTCAGAGCGGCGTACTCAGCCATGAAGAAACTCCTCCAAAGAATTAGTTGAAGTTTGCACAGTCAACTCTTCACCCATCTCCCCCAGAAGTCCACCCCCAAAAAGTTCGCCCCACTCCCCCACGCGGCCAGCAGCACAGAGTGCGTAGACAACTGACAGTTGCCCGGAGCAACTGTCTATTGGGTTGCGGGTACGGCGGTCAGCAGGTGTGATGTGTGGTCGAACGATCGGAGGAATCTCATGCAACCGCTCAGCGTCGAGGAGATCAGGCGCTCTTTCGTCAACTCGTCCAAGAGCCTGGTGAAGGCCATGACGCTGCCGCCCCGGTTCGCCGAACTCCCGTGGGACTCGTTGGACTACCTCGGCTGGCGCGACCCCAAGGCGCCCAACCGCGGCTATCTCGTCGTACGGCGAAACGACGGCGTGACCGGGATCGCGCTGAACACCCAGGCGACCGGCAAGCCGCGTCGCGGCACCGGACTGTGCGACCTCTGCAACACCGCGCACCACGTGACCGATGTGGCCCTGTTCGCCGCCAGGCGGGCCGGTTCGGCAGGTCGGGAGGGCAACACGGTGGGCATGTACATCTGCGCGGATCTCGCCTGTTCGCTCTATCTGCGCGGCCTGCGCGAACTCGACGTACCGCAAGGTGAAACCGCTCCCCCCGAGGTGCGGGCCGAACGACTCAACTCCCGACTTGAAGGTTTCGTGAATCGCGTCCTCGCCTGAGCCGCGGAAACGGTCCCGGGGAACTACGCTTGAGGTAGCGATCGACACGCGGGCGAAGGGAGCGATTCGCGATGACGGAGTTCAGAATCACGCACGAGATCCACGAGGTTCACCCGGACATCCGCGAGCGGCTCACCGCCACGACCATCGAGGCCATCAACGAGTCCAGTTCCCGGTCCGCCGAAGACGCCGCGCGCGTGCTACGCCACAAGCTCGGCGAGATCGGCGTACACATGAGCGAGGCCGCCTGCCTGGCCGCGATCGAACGCATCCGGTCCGGCAAACAACTCCGCTTCGAAGTCGAACGCGAAACCGCCGACGAGTCGGACTAGCTCCACAACCTCAGCCCGCGTAATCCTCCCCCAGCCGCTCGCCACGGACCGCCTCCTCGCGCGGCACGCTCGCGGTTGGGTGTACGGCGGGATCAACCACACCGTCGGCCGGCCCCACCTCCGACCCGACGCGTCCGGCCGGACTGACGCGCGCCAACTGTTGATCAGCCGGCCGCGGTGTGGGCGGCTAGGTCTTCTGAGCTGAAGAGGGCGTGGAGGGTCAGGCCGGCTTCGCTCAGCGGTGCTGGGGTGGCGGTGTTGCGGTTGATGACGCAGAGCGCGTTGGTGATGTCGGCGCCATTAGACCGGAGTTCCTCGGTGGACAGGACGATCTGGCCGCCAGTGGTGACGACGTCCTCGACGATGGTGACGCGGCGGCCGGTGGTCTCGGCTCCCTCGGCCAGGCGGCGGGTCCCGTACGGCTTGGCCTGCTTGCGGACAAAAGCACACGGCAATCCGGTACGACGACCGAGCGCGGTCACCACCGGGATCCCACCCATCTCCAGTCCCGCAAGTACTTCGGTATCCGCCGGCACCAACGGCACCATCGCCTCAGCTATCGCATCCAGCAACACCGGATCCGCCTCGAACCGGTACTTGTCGAAGTACTCGTCCGCCGTCTGCCCCGACCGCAGCACGAACGAACCGGTCAGATGAGCGGTCGCATAGATCCGCCGCCCCAACTCCCCAATCTCCACCCCCGCACCCTATCCGCCCACCGCACCCCGCTCCCCCACTAAGCCCATCGCCAGCCAGCTATGGCCGGGCTAGCCGGCTCTTCGTTGGCTTGAGGGTGGGGGGACCTGGACTACGGGTGACGGAAGGAGGCGGCGGAAGTCTTCGGTGGAGATGATGGGGATGTTGTACTCGCGGGCCGCGCGGGCCTTGACCGAGAGGCTGTCGACGTCGGCCGCGACGACGAAGGTGGTGTCGGGGCGGACGGCCTCCTGCGGCGCAAAACCGGCCGCGACCGCGCGATCCCACCACACCTCGCGCGGCTCGACCATGTCGCCGGTGAACACCAGCGTGCTCCCCGGCGGAAACCCCCGCGCCCCGGGACGGGCCGGTACGACGTACTTTCCGGCGCTCGCCCGCAATAGCGCGTCATCGACATCGGACGCGCGATGACCGAGCATGACCGCGACCTGGTCGAGGTCGCTCCGCTGATGCGCGGTGATCTCACCGTCAGCCCATGACGCCTCAGCCAGCGCGGAAACGTAGTACTGATGCAAGGCGCGGACTTGTGATCGCGTCAGTCCGTGGTCGGTGGCGGCCTGGACGAGTTGGTCGGCGTCGGCCGCGGTGATCTCGCGGTTGGCGAGGATCATGTCGAGCAACGCCAGGTACGAGTCGGCCTGCGGTGGTTCGTGGACCCGCGGCAACTGATCGACCAGCCGGCTCATCCACCCATGCCGACCACCGGCGTGTACCGGTCGTACCGTCGGTGTGAAATCGGTCCCAGGCAACGCCGGCCACTGCAGTCGGCTGACTTCCTCGTACGCCCACTGCCACGGTGGCGGCGACGGAAATGCCTGTAGATATTGGGCAAACAGCTCCGCTGTTGCGCGTGTGTCGGCCAGCGCCGAATGCCAACCCTCGATAGAGATCCCAGCCGCAGCACAACACGCACCGAGCGTCCGCTTCGCTCCTGGATAGAGATAACCGGCCAATGCCATCGTGCACATCGATCGCTCGGTGATCAGCGGTACGGCGTACCCCAGCCGGCCGAACTCCGCTCGCAGGAACCCCAGATCGAACTCAACGTTGTGCCCGACAACCATTCGCCCGGCAAGAAGCCCACCGAGATGACGCGCGACATCGGCGAACTCCGGCGCGGCGAGCACGTCGGCGGTCAGAATCCCGTGGATGTGCTGGGGTCCGAGGTCACGTTGCGGATTCAGCAACGTCACCCACTCGTGCTCGACATGCCCGCAGGCATCCAGCAGCACGACCGCGATCTCGATCACCCGATGCCGATGAGTTGGCAGCAGACCGGTCGTCTCGGTGTCGATGACGGCATACATCCGCAGCGCCTCCTCCGGCTCGGTTACCGACCCAGATCAAACCCAATCACACGCCGCCGACAGTTTTCTCGCGCTCTGTGACAGCGAGGCGATCAGTCAGGGATGTCGACCGCGATCTCCGCACCCAACCGCGCGCCGTGAGCAAGCTTGAGATCGTCGCCGCTCCAGAACCGCCCGGGGTCGTACCAGTTCGGCTGGTGCCCACGGAGCAACCCCATGTCCTCGTACGTCACAGCCACCACCTCGGCGCAGTACGCCGTCTCGAGCACCAGCTCACGCGACCCGCGCCGGAACGCCGGAATCCGCCCACGCGCCCATCGCGACGCCAGCCGGGCCGTCGACGGGAACGGCGTGCCGTCCAATCGCGCGACAGTCCGCAGTACGGCGTCCTCCATCTCCCGCGTGACCGGGTGGTCCAGCTGTCGCAACCAGGCCCGCTGCCCGTACTTCCGCGCCCAAACCAGCACGGCTTCCCGCAGATCGTGGAGCTGTACGCCTCGGTGATGGGTCCCGGACCACATGTCCGGGAGCGATCGGCCCAGCTCGGCATGCCACATCAGCGGCGGGAGGTCCTCGATGACGATGGCCATGCCGACGTGGTTGATGGGGCTGTTCGTGGTCAGCTGGATGGCCCGATCCGCCGCTTTGGCACCGCGGAACAGCCAAATGTCACCAGTTCGTGTCAGTTCCGTAGCGTCATCTAGCGAAATCCGGCTGTCCACATCGCTAGGTTAGTCGCCATGAAGGTATGGAAGGTTGTAGGACTTGCTGGGCTCGTCGGCGTGGCCGCAACGGGCGTAGTGATCGCGCGCGGCGACCGGAAGCGCCGCGCCTACACACCGGAAGAGGTGCGCGACCGCCTCAAGACCCGGGTCAAGCAAGCAGCACACGCCTGACCCTCGATACGACGATCGACCGGGCGTGAGTGGTACGCCGTAACTCGGTGGTACGGCGTCACTGCCACACGCCCGGCCGTGGTCGTGTCATTGCCGTTGTCAACTATTGCACAGAGCAACAACCGCTAAAGGTTGTGCAGAGCAACTTCCTCCAACCGGCCGGCCGTGATCGTCGCCGTCTGGTAGGTGCAGTGCGGCTGCCTGCGCCGATCTGTCGGCGATCCCGGGTTCAGCAACCGCAGACCGCGAGGGCTTGTCGTGTCCCACGGGATGTGGCTGTGCCCGAACACCAGCACGTCCACTCCCGGATACGCGATCTCGCACCGCAGCTCACGCCCCTTGGCCGGCCCGGTCTCGTGCACCACGGCAATCGACAGCCCGTCCAGCGTCACTCGAGCGACCTCGGGCAGCCGCGCCCGCAGTTCAGGGCCGTCATTGTTGCCCCAGCACCCGATCAACCGCGCCGCACGAGCCTCCAGCTCGTCCAGCAGCGCCAGGCTCACCCAGTCACCCGCGTGGATCACGACATCGGCGCGATCGATCGCATCCCACACCGGCTCCGGCAATTTCCTCGCCCGCACCGGCAGATGGGTATCCGAGATCAGCACCAGCCGCATGCGAACACTCTCTATGTCGGCAGCGACTCGATCAACTCCTTCTCCCTCGCAGGGCTCAGCCCGGCGCGGCGCTCGCGGTCGAGCCCGAGCTCCCGCTCAAACGCCAGCGTGTCCACCAAGAACTCCCGCCGCGACCGATGC
>WNGE01019639.1_pt1 | contig 14351 bp, 12 predicted proteins | sample 5400651 | NCBI WGS metagenome assembly WNGE01 (sample SAMN13153370, study PRJNA577476) | soil metagenome | isolation source: 60 cm soil or saprolite under grassland replicate 2 | place: USA:California | collected 2016-06-15 | reverse complement strand
ACGCGGTGCTCTTCGACCTCGGTGTCTCGAGCATGCAGATCGACCAGCCGGAGCGCGGCTTCTCGTACGCGGCCGACGCGCCGCTCGACATGCGCATGGATCCGAACGCCGAGCTGTCGGCGCGCGAGCTCGTGAACGAGGCGAGCGAGCGCGACCTGACCGCGGTCTTCCGCGACTACGGCGAGGAGCGCTACGCGCGGCAGATCGCCCGCGCGATCGGCAAGCGGCGGCGCGAGCAGCCGTTCGAGCGGACGGGCGAGCTGGTCGAGACGATCAAGGCCGCGATTCCCGCGCCCGCGCGCTTCGGCGACGGCCATCCGGCCAAGCGCGTCTTTCAGGCGCTCCGGATCGCCGTGAACGACGAGCTCGGCTCTCTCGAGGCCGCGTTGCCCGCCGGGCTCGAGCTGCTGCGTCCCGGCGGACGTCTTGCCGTGATCAGCTTCCACTCGCTCGAGGACCGGATCGTGAAGCGGTTCCTCCGCTCGCAGGAGCGGGGTTGCACGTGCCCGCCCGACTTCCCCGTCTGCGTCTGCGGCCAGGAACCCGCTCTGCGCGCCCAGTCGCGCCGCGCTATCCGCCCGACCGCGCAGGAGATCGCCGCCAACCCGCGCGCCGCGTCCGCTCGGCTGCGCGCCGCCGTCAAGACCGCCGAGGAGTAACCGTTGGCTTCGTGGAGTGACGCCGCTCACGCTCTCCCCCTTCCACAGCCCCAGCGCCGCCGGCGGAGCGCGCCGAAGCGCCGGCCGCAGGCTCGTCGCGGAGTCGCAGGCGGAGTTGCCTGGATCGTCCTCGTGGCGATCCTGCTCGCCGGGATCGTCGCGCTGAACGTCGCCGTCCTGCGACTGAACGTCCAGCTCGACAAGCTGAACGTCGAGCGAACGCAGTTGCGCTCGGAGAAGCAGGCGATGGCCGCGCAGCTGTCGCTCGCCGCCGCCTCGCCCCGGATCCAGAGCCTGGCGCGCCGTGAAGGCCTCGTGCAGGCCGATCCGACCCAGACGACCTACGTTCGGATCCGACCCGGCTCGCGTTGAGCGCCCGGGTCGCGAACCGGCGGATCCGGCTGCTGCTCGCGGTCTTCGGCCTCGCGTTCGCGATCGCGTTCCTCCGGGCGGCCTGGCTCCAGGGCGTGCGCGCCGGCTCGTTCGGACGGCTCGCCGCCAGCCAGCACAGCGAGGAGGTCACGATCCCGGCCGCGCGCGGGACGATCTACGACCGCGGCGGCGTCCAGCTGGCGATCGGCGAGCAGGCGACGACGGTCTTCGCGGATCCGCGGCTCGTGCGCGACCCGCGTCGTGAGGCCGCAGTCGTGGCGCAGGTGATGCACCTCGATCCGAGCCAGGTCGCGACGGAGCTCGCCGACCGCGCGCACGGCTTCGTGTACGTCGCGCGCAAGGCCGACCCCGCTCTGGCCGCGAAGCTGAAGCTGCGCCACCTGCCGGGGCTCGGCTTCTACCCGGAGGAGCGGCGCTTCTATCCGCAGGGCGCTCTGGCGTCGCAGGTGCTCGGCTACGCGGGCGTCGACAACCATGGGCTCGCGGGGCTCGAGCTCTCGCTTGACAAGGCGCTCGCCGGGCGGCCGGGCCGCGAGCGGATCGTCAAGGACGCTTCCGGCCAGGCGATCGACACGGTTCAGTCGCAGACGGAGCGCGACGGCTCGGACGTCTACCTCACGCTCGACCACACGATCCAGGCGAACGCGCAGGCGGTGCTCAAGCAGACAGTCGCTCGCTGGCAGGCGAAGAGCGCGACGGCGATCGTGCTCGACCCGCGCACCGGCGGCGTGCTCGCGATGGCGGTCGCGCCCGGCTTCGACGCGAACATCTACCCGCAGATCTGGCGCGGCTACCAGCGGAACCGCGCGGTCACGGACACGTACGAGCCCGGCTCGACTTTCAAGCTGATGACGGTCTCGGGCGCGCTGTCCGACCGGCTCGTGACGCCGGCGACCAGCTTCGTGCTGCAGTACTCGATCCACGTCGCCGACCGGATCATCCACGACGCCGAGCCCCGCGGGACCGAGACGATGACGGTCGCCCAGATCCTGTCGCGGTCGTCGAACGTGGGCGCGATCACGCTGGCCGAGAAGCTCGGGCAGCACCGGCTCGCGCAGTGGATCTCGCGCTTCGGCTTCGGCCGGCCGACGGGGATCGACTATCCGGGCGAGAGCCCCGGGATCGTCGTGCCGGAGCGGCAGTGGTCCGGCTCGACGATCGGGAACGTCCCGATCGGCCAGGGCATTGCTGTGACGCCGATCCAGATGGCCTCCGCGTACGCGGCGATCGCGAACCGCGGGATCTGGGTGCGGCCGCACCTCGTCGACCACGTCGGGGACGGGCGGTCGGTGTTCGAGCCGCGGCACCGGATTGTCACGCGACGGGTCTCGAAGCAGGTGCTGGCGATGCTGAAGAACGTCGTTCTGGACGGCACCGGGACGTTGGCCGCCGTGCCCGGGTACCAGGTCGCGGGCAAGACCGGCACCGCGGCGAAGGTCGACCCTGACGGCACCTACTCGGATTCGCGCCGCCGGACGCACCCTGGACGTCGACGAGCTCCTCGACCGACACCGGGTCCCCTTAGTACGGTTCGCCCGGCCTCCTCCCCGAGGCGATCATAACGAGAGAAGTCGCACGTGTCTGTCACGAGAGTGTCACGAAAGTGCTGCAAATGGACCGGTTCCTGGCGAGCACGCGCCGCTGTCTCGGCGGGCCCGCTTGGTAGACTCGCGCGCCGATGCACCTAGAGCGCGTCATCGCAGCGCTCGCCCCCGCGGACGTCCTGCGACGCGCCCCCGTGGAGATCGGCGACCTCGCCTACGACGCCCGCGCGGCCGGGCCCGGCTCGCTGTTCTTCTGCGTCCCGGGGTCGCGCGCGGACGGGCATGACTTCGCCGCGGACGCCGTCGCGAACGGCGCCGTGGCGCTGGTCGTCGAGCGCCCGGTCGACCTCGACGTCCCACAGCTCGTCGTCCCCGACGTGCGCCGCGCCATGGCGCCCGTCGCGGACGAGTTCTTCGGCCGGCCGAGCGAGGAGCTGCAAGTCGCGGGCGTCACCGGCACGAACGGGAAGACGACGACCGCGTTCCTGCTCTACTCGATCCTTGCCGCCGCCGGCCGCCGCCCCGGCCTGCTCGGCACGATCGAGAGCCGCGTGGGAGGCGAGCGCCGCCCCGCGATCCGTACGACCCCCGAGGCGATCGACGTCCAGCGCGCCTTCCGCGAGATGCTCGACGCCGGCGACCGCAGCTGCGCGATGGAGGCGACCTCGCACGGATCGGAGCTCGGCCGCCTCGACCGGGTTCGATTCGCCGCGCTCATCTTCACGAACCTGAGCCAGGACCACCTCGACTTCCACGAGACGATGGAGCGCTACTTCGAGGCGAAGCGACGGCTGTTCGTCGACGGCCGTCCGCCCGCGGCGATCAACGTCGGCAACGACTGGGGCCGCAAGCTCGCGGCCGACCGGCCGGACGCGCTGACCTTCGGGTTCGCCGACGGGGCCGAGGTGGGCCCGGAGGAGCTGGACGGAATCGACATCAAGCTGCGCGGCCGCTTCAACGCGGAGAACGCGCTCGGCGCGCTGGCCGCGAGCCGCCTGCTCGGCATCGACGACGACGCGATCGCCCGCGGTCTGGAGGCTGTTCGGGGCGTTCCGGGCCGCTTCGAGTCGGTCGCCGAGGGCCAGCCGTTCGAGGTGATCGTCGACTACTCGCACAAGCCGGACGCCCTCGAGAGCGTCCTGCGCACAGCGCGCGAGCTAGCCGGTGGGCGCGTGATCTGCGTCTTCGGCTGCGGCGGCGACCGCGACCGCGGCAAGCGTCCGCTGATGGGGCGGATCGCCTCGCAGCTCGCCGACGTCGCAATCGTCAGCTCCGACAACCCACGCAGCGAAGACCCGCAGGCGATCATCGACGAGATCCTCGCGGGCGTGACGACGGACGTCGAGGTCGAGCCTGACCGGGCCGCGGCGATCGAGCGCGCGATCTCGGTGGCGGACGAGGGCGACGTCGTCCTGATCGCGGGCAAGGGCCACGAACAGGGGCAGGAGTTCGCCGATCGCACCATCCCGTTCGACGACCGCGAAGTCGCGCGTGACGTGCTGCGCAGACTCGGGGCCAAAGCGTGATCCCGCTCCGCCTGGACGAGGTCGCGGCGCTCGCCGAGGGACGGCTCACGACGGCGCCCGGCGCGGACGAGATCACCGGCGTCAAGGTCGACTCGCGCCGGGTTGGGGCAGGCGACCTCTTCGTCGCGATCGGTCGAGGCGTGGATCACCTCGACGACGCGCTCGCGCGCGGGGCGACCGCGACCCTCGTCCCCGACGAGCCGTTCGCCGCGATGGCCGCGCTGGGGCATGCGGTTCGCGACCGCTCGTCCGCGCGCGTCGTCGGCATCACGGGGTCGACCGGAAAGACGTCGACGAAGGACATCCTGGCCGCGCTGTGCGCGCCCGCCGCAGTCACGGTTGCGGCGGAGGCCAGTTACAACAACGAGATCGGCGTGCCGTTGACGCTGTGCCGCCTCGAGCCCGAAACGGAGGTCTGCATCCTCGAGCTCGCGATGCGCGGCTTCGGCCAGATCGCGGAGCTCTGCGAGATCGCCCGTCCTGAGATCGGGATCGTGACGAACGTGGGGCCGGCGCACCTCGAGCTGGTGGGATCGCTCGAGGGTGTGCTGCGCGCGAAGAGCGAGCTCGTGGCCGCTCTGCCGCAGGGCGGCACCGCGATCGTGCCCGAGGAGTTTCCGGTCGAGCGCGAGGACATCGAGGTCGTTCGGCTCGCCGAGCCGGAGGTCGTGTTCGCGAATGGCCGCGCCACCGTCGGGGGGGTCAGCTTCAACGTCAGCTCACGGCACCAGGCGGCGAACGCCGCCGCCGCGCTTGCGGCCCTCGACGCGCTCGGCCTGCCGCGGCCCGCCGGTGTCGACGTCGACTTCTCGCGCTGGCGCGGCGAGGAGCTCGAGCTTCCCGGCGGCGGCCTGCTGATCAACGACGCGTACAACGCGAACCCCATCTCCATGCGTGCGGCCCTGGTCTATCTCTCTGAGCGGGCGGGCTCGCGCCGCCGGGTCGCCGTGCTCGGCGACATGGCGGAGCTCGGCCCGGGGGCTCCGGAGTTCCACCGCCAGGTCGGCGAGGAGGCGGGGCGGATCGGCGTCGAGGCGCTCGTCGCGGTCGGTGAGCTGGCCCGCAGTTACCTCGACGGCGCGACCGGCGTTCCCGTCGCGCGCTGGGTTGCGGACGCATCGGCTGCGGTCCAGGCCGCGGAAGAGGTCGTGGAGCCCGGCGACTGCGTGCTCGTCAAGGCCTCGCGGGCGGTCGGGCTCGAGGTCGTCGCGGAGGCGTTGGCCGCGGTGCGCGCTTGAGCCGAGTTCTGATCGCAGGCGTCGTCGCGCTGCTCATCTCGATCCTGTCCGGCCCGAAGTTCATCGCGTACCTGCGGCGCAAGGAGTACGGCCAGCACATCCGCGAGGAGGGACCCGAGCACCACGTCTCAAAGCAGGGGACGCCGATCATGGGCGGACTGCTGATCCTGCTCGCGGCGAGCATCGGCTTCCTCTCGTTCAGCCGCTACACCGTGCCTGCGCTCGCGGTGCTCTTCGTCACACTCGGCTGCGGCGCAGTCGGGTTCCTGGATGACTTCATCAAGCTCACGCACAAGCGCTCGCTCGGGCTGAACGCGCGTTGGAAGCTACTCCTGCTCGGCGCGATCACCGTCGGCGTGGGCGTTGCAGCGCGGCACCAGCACCTGCCGACAGAGGTGTACATCCCCGGTGTTGGTGCGCTGCAGCTCTCCTACGCCTGGTACGGGCTGCTCTTCCTCGTGATCGCCGGCGCGGCCAACGGGGTGAACCTCGCCGACGGGGTCGACGGGCTCGCCGCGGGGACGGGGATCATCGCGCTGTTCACGTTTGCGGCGATGAACGTCATCGCCTGGATCCGGTCGGGGCGCCCGGGCCACCGGTTCGAAACGAAGCTCGACCTCGCGATCGTGGCCGCCGCGCTGATCGGGGCTGCGATCGGGTTCCTCTGGTACAACGCCTGGCCGGCCGAGGTGATCATGGGCGACACCGGCTCGATGGCCATCGGCGGCGCGCTTGCGTCGTTCGCGATCTTCACGAAGACGGTCGTGCTGCTACTCCTGATCGGCGGGATCTTCGTGATCGAGGCGCTCTCGGTGATCCTCCAGGTCTTCACGTTTAAGTACCTCGGGCGGCGCATCTTCCTGATGGCGCCGATCCACCACCATTTCGAGATGAAAGCCTGGTCCGAGACGAAGGTGATGGTGCGTTTCTGGATCGTGACGGGCATTCTCTGCGCGATCGGCTTCGCGCTGTACTACCGCTACTTCACCGGCTTCCGCTAGTGACCGACTTGCCGCGGAAGGCGCTCGTGCTCGGGCTCGCGCGCTCGGGGAAGGCGGCCGCGGCGGCGCTGGAGCGGCGCGGAGTGGACGTCGTTCGCGCCGACCGCGAGCTCGGGAACGACGGCGACCTGTCGCTGCTCGACAGCGTCGACGTGCTCGTCAAGAGCCCCGGAGTCCCACGCGAGGTCGCGCTCGTCGCCGAGGCCGGGCGCCGCGGGATAGCGATCTGGAGCGAGGTCGAGCTCGGCTACCGCCTGTTGCGGCCCCGGCTCCTCGGCGTGACCGGGACGAACGGCAAGACGACCACCTGCGAGTTGCTCGGTGTCATGTTGCAGGCACCGGTCGCCGGGAACGTCGGCCGCGCCCTCACCGACCTCGACGGCCAGGTCGAGCCGGACGCCTGGGTCGTCTGCGAGCTCTCGAGCTTCCAACTCGAAGACGTCCACGAGCTCGCCTGCGAGATCGCCGTTCTCCTGAACCTCGAGCCGGACCACCTCGACCGCCACGGGTCCTTCGAGGCGTACCGCGACGCGAAGCTCCGCATCTTCGAGCGCGCTCACACCAGGATCGTCCCGCGCGGCTTCGGTCTCGACGGGATCGAGTTCGCCGCCGACGAGCCGCTCCCAGCCGAGCCGCTCATCCGCGGTGTGCACAACCGCGAGAACGCCGCCGCCGCAACCGCCGCCGCACGCGCTGCCGGCATACCGGACCCTCAGATCGCCGAAGCGCTCCGCACATTCCCCGGCGTCCCGCACCGCCTCGAGCTCGTGCGCGAGCTGAACGGCGCCCGCTACGTGAACGACTCGAAGGCGACCAACGTCGCCGCCACGCTCCGCGCCCTGGCCGCGTACGAGGACGAGCCGGTACACCTGATCCTCGGCGGCTCGCGCAAAGGAGAAGACTTCACGCCGCTCGCGCAGGCGATCGGGCCAAACATGAGGAGCATCCATCTGATCGGCGAGACCGCCGACGAGCTCGCCGCAGCGATCCCCGGAGCGCAGAGAGACGGCGATCTCGCAACCGCGCTCCACGAGATTCACCCCGAGCCGGGCGACGTCGTGCTGCTCTCGCCGGCCTGCGCGAGCTACGACCAGTTCCGCGACTTCGAAGACCGCGGCGAGGAATTCAGGAGGCTGGTGCAGAACCTGTCCGCGTGAAGCGTGGACAACTCGAGGCCCGCGTCCTGACGCTGGTCACTCTAGGCCTGGTCGCGTTCGGCCTCGTGATGGTCTACAGCGCGACGTCGGCCTCGGCGACGCTGGCGAACGGCGACCCTGCGTACTTCCTCAAGCGCCAGGCGGGCTACGCGCTGCTCGGCCTGGTGCTGATGGTCGCAGCTTCCCGCCTCGACTATCGCGTCCTCCGCCGCCTCGCCCCGGCGCTCGTCGTGACGAGCCTGTCCCTCCTCCTCGCCGTGCTCGTGCTTGGCCAGGCTGTCAACGGAGCGCGCCGCTGGATCACCCTCGGGCCGCTCGTCTTCCAGCCCTCCGAGCTCGCGAAGCTCGCCCTCGCCGTCTGGGCCGCCTCGTACCTGACGAGACGACGACCGCCGCAGACGCTCAAACAGCTCTGGCGCCCGATCTCGATCGCGGGCGTGGCCAGCCTGCTCGCCGTCTGGTTCGAGCCGTACCGCCGGGCGCGCCTGTTCAGCTTCATCAACCCCTGGCACGACGCGCAGGGCGCCGGCTACCAGACCGTGCAGGCGATCATCGGCCTTGGCTCCGGCGGCGTCTTCGGCCGCGGCCTCGGCCAGAGCATCGAGAAGGCGAACTTCCTTCCCGAGGCGCACACCGACATGATCTTCGCGATCATCGGCGAGGAGCTCGGGCTCATCGGCGCTGCCGCGGTAATCGCCGCCTACGGCGCGTTCGCGTATTTCGGCCTCCGGATCGCGCTGAGCTGCAAGGACCCCTTCGGCAAGCGGCTCGCAGCAGGCCTGACCGTGCTCGTCTGCGGCCAGGCCGCGATCAACCTCGCGGCCGTGATGGGGCTCGCGCCGCTGACCGGAATTCCACTTCCCTTCGTGTCGTACGGGGGCTCCAGCCTCGTGGTGGCGCTCGTCTCGGTGGGCATCCTCCTTAACATCGCGGGCGATGCCGGAGCACGACGCGCCAGCGTGTCTGATAGCGGCCGGGGGAACAGCCGGCCACGTGCTGCCCGCGCTCGCCGTCGGGCAAGCGCTGCGCGACCGCGGCGCGCGAGTGACGTTCGCCGGGTCTCCACGGCGCGCCGAGGCGCGGCTCGTTCCTGAAGCCGGGTTCGAGCTCGACACCTTTCGCGTGAGCGGGCTGCCCCGGCGGCCCGGGCTGGCGCAGGCGCACGCGTTCCTGCACGCGCTCGCCGCGCCCGCCGCGTGCGACCGGATCCTCGCGCGACGCAAGCCCGACGTCGTGCTCGGCGCGGGCAGCTTCGTCGGCGGCCCGATGGTGCTCGCGGCCGCGCGGCGGCGGATCCCCGCTGCGGTCACGGAGGCGGACGCGCACCTCGGCCTCGCGAACCGGCTCGCGGCGCCGTTCGTCAAGCGCGTCTTCCTCTCGTTTCCGATCGAGGGCCACGAGCCGCCGAAGTACAAGGTCGTCGGGCGTCCGCTCCCGGCAAACGCGAGACCGCTTCCGCGCGCGGAGGCGCGCGCACAACTGGGCCTACCTGCAGAAGGGCCGGTGCTGCTCGTTGCAGGTGCGCGCGCCGGAGCGCGATCGTTGAATGAGCTCGCCGTCGACGCGTTCGGCGCGGCCGGGCCGGCTGTCCTGCACGTCTCGGGCGAGCGCGACTACGAGGCGCTGCGGCCGCGCGTGTCCCGGCCCGACTACGTGCTCGTCCCGGTGCTCGACGGGCTCGGCGCGGCGTACGGCGCAGCCGACCTCGCGCTGATGCGGAGCGGCTCGACGGTGTGGGAGCTCGCTGCGGCCGGCAAGCCCGCGATCCTCGTCCCCTATCCGTTCGCGACCGGCGACCACCAGACGAAGAACGCGCGCTACTTCCAGTCCGCGGGCGGCGCGATCCTGCTGCCCGAGACCGACCTCGGGCGCGCGCCGGAGATCGTGCGCTCGCTGGTCGACGACCCGCGCCGGCTCGGGCAGATGGGCCAGGCGATGCTGCGCATTGCGAAGCCCAACGCCGCGGAGGCGATCGCGGAGGAGTTGCTCGCCCTTGCTCGAGGGTAGGCGCTTCTGGTTCGTCGGGATCGGGGGCGCGGGCATGAGCGCGCTCGCCCTCGTTGCGCGCGCGTGGGGCGCTGAGGTCGGCGGCTCCGACCGGGCCCGCTCGTCCTACAGCGATCGGCTCGAGGCGGCAGGCATCCCGGTGACCATCGGTCACGACGCGGCGAACGTGCCCGACGGTGCCGAGGTGATCGTCTCGAGCGCGATCGCGCCGGACAATCCGGAGGTCGCCGGCCGGGACGTCAAGCGCCGGGGCGAGCTGCTCGCCGAGCTCGTCGAGCTGCGCCCCTCGATCGTGGTTGCGGGCGCACACGGAAAGACGACCACTGCCGGCATGATCGCCTTCTGCCTCGACCGGCTCGGTGAGGAGCCGGCGTTCCTGATCGGCGGCGAGATCGCGCAGCTCGGCGGGAACGCGCGCGCGGGGGAGGGGTGGCTCGTGGCGGAGGGGGACGAGTCGGACCGCTCGCTCGAGCTGCTTCGGCCGCAGATCGCGGTGCTCACGAACGTCGAGCTCGACCACCACGCGACGTTCGCGTCGGAGGAAGAGGTGCGGGAGCTCTTCGAGCGGTGGATCGCGGGGGCGGCGGGTCACGTGCGCGGCGACGAGCTCGAGCCGGTCTCGTTCGAGCTCGCAGTTCCGGGCGAGCACAACCGGCGCAACGCGGCCACCGCCCTGGCAGCTCTCGGGCTTGCGGGCATCTCGCGTGAGGAGGCGCAGCGCGTCCTGCCGGAGTTCCGCGGGATAGGCCGCCGGTTCGAGCCGCGGGGGGAGGCCCACGGCGTCCGCGTCTTCGACGACTACGGCCACCACCCCAGCGAGATCGCCGCAACGCTCGCGGCGGCACGCGCGGAAGCGAGCGGCGGCCGGCTGCTCGTGCTCTTCCAGCCGCACCTCTACTCGCGGACGCGCCACCTCGCCTCGGCGCTCGCCCGCGCGCTCTCGGCAGCCGACGCGGTCGCCGTCACGCAGGTCTACGCCGCGCGCGAGGAGCCCGTGGAGGGGGTCGAGGGCAAGCTCGTGGTCGACGCGCTGGCGGCCGAGCGTCCCGGCATGCCGCTCGCCTGGACGCCGGGACTGGAGGATGGAGTCCGCTTCCTCTCGCGCCGCGCGCGCCCGGGAGATGTCGTGCTCACGATCGGCGCGGGGGACGTCGAGCGCGCCGCGCCGCTCATCCTCGAGGAGCTGGAATGAACGTCGAGGAGGGCGTTCCTCTCTCGCGGTTCACCACGGTCGGGATCGGCGGGCCTGCAACGGCGTTCGCGCGACCCGAGACCCTTCTCGAGCTCGAGGAGGCGCTGGCCTGGGCGGCGGAACGAGAACTGCCGGTCGCGACCATCGGCCTCGGCTCGAACCTCCTTGTCGCCGACGACGGCTTCGACGGGCTCGTGCTGAAGCTGGGGGGCGAGCTCGCGAAGGCCGAGGTCGACGGCGAGCGCCTCGTCGCAGGTGGGGGCGCCGCGAATGCGGTCTGCCTCCACCGCGCGCGCGCGGCCGGGCTGGGCGGGTTCGAGTTCGCCTGCGCCATCCCGGGTACCGTCGGCGGCGGCGTCTGGATGAACGCGGGCGCCTACGGCAGCGACTGGGCCTCGATTCTCGAGCGCGTGCTCGTCGTCGACGGCCAGGGCTCGCGCTGGCTCGATCCCTCGGAGCTCGGGCTCACGTACCGTCACTCCGAGCTGCGTCATGGCCAGGTGGCCGCGCGCGCGGAGTTCCGCCTGACGCCGCGGCCCGAGGACGAGATCAAGGCGAAGGTCGCAGAGCTGCAGGCGCTGCGCAAGGCCGCGCAGCCGACGAACAAGCGCACGTTCGGGAGCGTCTTCCAGAACCCTGACCACGAGCTGACCGCCGGGCGGATGCTCGAGGCCTGCGGTCTCAAGGACCACCGGATCGGCGGCGCTCAGATCTCCCCGCGGCACGCGAACTTCATCGAGAACGCCGGCGGTGCGCGGGCTGCCGACGCGATCGCGTTGATGGCCGAGGCGCGGCAGCGGGCGCACGAGCAGTTCGGCGTCGAGCTCGAGCACGAGGTCGTGTTTCTGGGCCCCCTCGAGCTGCCCGCCTAGACACGGTGAACTCGACCGGGCGGGATTGATCGAGAGCGGTCTCGACGGGATCCGCGAGAGGCTGCCCGAGTAGGAGGGGCCCGGGCCGCGGCGAAAGCAAGGCCGTGGCCGAGCGACGACCTCAGCAGGCTGCGCGTGCGCGCGCAGCGGTGATCCCTCTCCAGGCCGGGGCGAGCCGGGAGGGCCTCGTCCGGCTGCTGCCGTCAGGCCGCTCGCTTGCCGTCGGCTTCGCGATGGTGCTCGGCGCTGCGGGTCTGTACGCGCTCGCGCGTGTGACGCCGATGTTCGCGCTCAGCCGAATCGAGGTCGAAGGCGCGCCTCCTGCGGTCGCCGCGCGGGTCAGGACGGCCCTGCAGCCCCTCGACGGAACGAGCCTCCTGGCCCTCAAGGGCGGAGAGGTCGAGCGGCGCCTTGCCGCGCTCACCGTCGTCGCGTCGGCGACCTACGACCGCGACTTCCCGCACACGCTGCGCGTGGTGATCCACCCCGAGCATCCTGTGGCGGTCGTGCGGCACGGGGCGGACGCCTGGGTCGTCGCCGCGAGCGGCCGCGTGATCACGGCGACACAAGCGCACGCAAGCCGCTCGCTCCCGCGGGTCTGGATCACCTCGGGCTCGCCGCACCTCGGAGCGGCGCTCAGCGATCGCTTCGGCCTGCGCGCGATCCGTGCGCTGGCGCTGGCGAGGAACGCAGACCTGCAGGGCCGGATTCGAATCGTGCGCGCGGCAGACCATGAGCTGACGTTCCTGCTCGCGTCCGGGTTGGAAGTCCGGCTGGGCGACCTCACGGCCATTCGACTGAAGCTCGCGGTTGCTTCCCGGGTCCTCCCGGGCCTGCTTGCCCAGGGCGTCTACGCCTATCTCGATGTCAGCGTGCCGACCCGGCCGGTTGCCGGGACGAACTCTAAACCCGAAGGTTGAGCCTTATGGTTGGCGCGTTGAAAGGGCGTTGACAGCCGCCTCTCAGGCGCGTACGCTGCCCGACTTGAAGGACTAAGGTACGGTCGAGCTTCAGGTCGAGACGAGTTGAGTGTGGGGATGAGCGTGAGAGATCAAGCAGGCAATTACCTGGCCCTGATCAAGGTCGTGGGCGTCGGTGGCGGCGGCTCCAACGCCGTCAACCGGATGGTCGACGCCGGCCTCAGCGGGGTCGAGTTCATCGCGATCAATACCGACGCGCAGGCGCTGCTGATGTGCGACGCCGACGTGAAGATGCCGATCGGCTCGAGCGTCACCCGGGGTCTCGGCGCCGGAGCAGATCCTTCGGTCGGCCGCGCCGCCGCCGAGGAGAGCCGCGACGAGCTGAAGGAAGCGCTCAAGGGCGCGGACATGATCTTCGTCACCGCGGGCGAGGGCGGGGGCACGGGTACCGGCGCTGCGCCGATCGCGGCGCAACTGGCCGGCGAGCTCGGCGCGCTCTGCGTCGGAGTCGTGACGCGCCCGTTCTCGTTCGAGGGACGGCGCCGGGCCGAGGTTGCCTCGCTCGGCGTGGAGGAGCTGCGCGACCACGTCGACACGCTGATCGTGATCGAGAACGACCGTCTCCTGCAGGTGGTCGACAAGCAGACGTCGATCGTCGACGCCTTCCGGATGGCCGATGATGTCCTGCGCCAAGGCGTCCAGGGAATCACGGACCTGATCACGATCCCCGGCCTCGTCAACCTCGACTTTGCGGACGTGCGGACGATCATGAGCGAGGCCGGCTCCGCCCTGATGGGAATTGGAACTGCGTCCGGCGAAGGGCGCGCGACTGCGGCCGCGCGCCAGGCCGTGTCGTCGCCGCTGCTCGAGTCGTCGATCGAAGGCGCCACGGGGATCCTCCTCAACGTCACCGGCGGTCCGAACATCGGCCTCTTCGAGGTCAACGAGGCGGCCGAGGTCGTCACCTCGGCCGCGGACCAGAACGCGAACGTGATCTTCGGCGCGGTCATCGACGACGCGCTCGCCGACGAAGTCCGCGTCACGGTGATCGCGACCGGGTTCGGGCCTGCCCGGCTGCGGCGTCGTCGCCGCACCGAGGAGCCCGCGGAAGCGGGTCACGAGGGCGAGCCGGGCCGCGAGGTTCCCGCGGAGCGCTTCGAGGTCTCGGACGAGATCCTCGAGGTGCCCTCGTTCCTGCGCGACGGCTGAGTAAGCACCCGGTGTTCCTCGCGTGTGCAAACCCGGAGGTTTAGCGCCGTTCCGCAGTGGTAACGATTCGGCTGCCCTCTCGGGTCAACCGTAGGGTTGGCCCGCGATGACCCGGTCCGGCCGCCCCGGCCTCGGCCTCCAAGCCGAAGCCGGGGCGGCTCCTTTATGAGGCGGTGTTCCCCTCCGCGGCCCGGTCGGCGCCTTTAGCATCAGCGTCCGATGCAGACTCTGCTCCGGACGCCGCTCTACGACCGGCACGTGCAGCTCGGCGCGCGGGTCGTCCCGTTCGCCGGCTGGGAGATGCCGGTGCAATACCAGGGCGTGATCCCGGAGCATCTCGCGGTCCGCCAGGACTGCGGGGTCTTCGACGTCTCGCACATGGGCGAGCTCGAGGTCGAGGGCCCTCACGCGCGCGAGCTCCTGCAAGCGCTGCTCTCCAACGACCTCGACCGGATCGAGCCCGGAAGGGCGCAGTACACGCTGCTCACCAACGAGGAGGGCGGGATCGTCGACGACCTGATCGTCTACGAGCGCGATCCGGAGCGCTTCCTGCTGATCGTCAACGCATCGAACCGCGAGGCCGACTTCGCGTGGATCCGGGAGCGCGAGATCTCTGGCACGACGGTGCGGGAC
>WNGE01005462.1_pt1 | contig 14352 bp, 10 predicted proteins | sample 5400651 | NCBI WGS metagenome assembly WNGE01 (sample SAMN13153370, study PRJNA577476) | soil metagenome | isolation source: 60 cm soil or saprolite under grassland replicate 2 | place: USA:California | collected 2016-06-15 | reverse complement strand
GAAATCGCCCCCGTCCTTGATGTAATTCAATGTCGATCCGTGCAGATCGGCGCTGCCGCTGATCAGCAACGGCATCACTTGCGCAATTGGCTGCAAGGCTTCGCTGCCGGCCTTGCGCGTCGCCAGCCGCGCGTCCTTCGGAAACTCTGGAATTTTCGATAAAAGATCGACAGGAACTTTTCGCTCGATTCCGTTATCGAGCATTTTTGCTTTTTCGGGATTTTTCTTGCGCCACTCGTCGTAAGTTTTTTCCCAGCGATCATAGTCGGCGAGCAGTTTCTTTTTGTGCTCGGCAAAGTAATCGCGCACTTCTTGCGAGACGAAATAATGTTCGTCGGGCAAGCCGAGGCCTTTCCGCGCGGCATCGACAAATTTTGCGCCGGCTTCGCCATGTGCTTTGTGCGTTCCGGCAACTTCGGGAATGCCTTTGCCGATGAGAGTATGCGCGATGATGAATTGTGGTTTTCCGTTGTTCCGCTCTTTCGCAACGTTCAACGCATCGAGAAATTGCTGCATGTCCTCGCCATCGATTTCTTGAACGTCGAAGCCATAAGCCTCGAAGCGTTTGCCAGTATCTTCACTTTGCGTCTCCTTCGCCGCCGCATCGAGGGTGACGGCGTTCGAATCGTAAATCAGGATCAAATTATCGAGGCCGAAGTGTCCAGCGAAGGCGCTCGCTTCGGAGGCGACTCCTTCTTGCATGTCACCATCGCCCGCGAGGCAAATCACATGTTGATCGAAGATTTTATGCTCGTTCGTGTTGAAGCGCGCTGCCGCCATTTTTGTCGCCACCGCGATGCCGACGGCGTTACCAACGCCTTGTCCCAACGGGCCAGTGGTGCATTCCACCCCGGGAGTATCACCAAATTCCGGATGGCCCGGCGTTTTGCTGTGTAATTGACGAAAGCGTTTGATCTCCGACATCGGCAAATCGTATCCACTCAGGTGCAGCCAGGCATAGAGAAACATGCTGCCATGACCGGCGGAGAGAACGAAATAATCACGGCCGATCCAACGCGGTTTGTCGGGATTGTGTTTTAGAGCATAGCTATAGAGCACCGCGCCCATTTCGGCGCAGCCGAGAGGAAGCCCCAAGTGGCCAGATTGCGAAGCCTGTACCGCATCCATGCACAAACCACGCGCTTCATCCGCTGCTCCAGAGAGGATTTCAAAATTTAAACTCATAAATGAAAAGAAGAATTATGGTTTCAGATTTAAGATTAAAAGTGCGAACCTCTATATGGCGGAACATTCGAGTTCGACAATTTATTTTCCGTCAACGAAGTGTCGCACCTGATAAATTCGAAACCGAAAATGTGCAATCCTGATGAATCCGCCATCACTCCTCCAAATCGTCGAGCGGTTTGAAAGTCTTGCGGGCAAGTTGCCTTCCAGGATTCAAAAGCCGGTTCTCAGCGAGCTTACGCCGCTGAAGCAATTGTTTCTTCAACAGCGGCCACCGCGTTTTCTTTTCTGCGGCTCAACTAAGATATTGTTGAGAGAACTTATCGACACGCTCTTTTTCTCGGCCTACTCCGCTCAGGCAAGCGATGTTCTTTTGGCCATTCCTCGTTGGCGCGACTTCAGCGTGCCTGAGCGGGGAACCATCTCGATTCTCGATGCCCGCCCTGCTGATGATTCGGCTGCCGTTCAGGTCCAACACGAACTCAGCCATCAAGCCGCCGATATCATCTTTTTGCTCAACGATGGCCAAATTGCACATGAAGCGGAGAAGCGCGACTTGGATGATTTAATCAGGTATCTTGCGTGGAACAAAGCGGACGGAAGGGGTCCAAAAGTAATCGGAATCATCATTCCGCCGCCGGGACAGGCAATCGCGTTCGATGAGATGAATCTATCCATATCCAGGCTGCAATTAGAGCTGCGATCAAATCTCGCGATACGCGAGCACTTATTGGACGTGCTGAGCCTGCCTTCGCCGGACTGTGATGGCGCACTCGAAATCCCCCAACCGGAAGCGCAAAGGCTGATGTCTATCCTGACGCGTGAGGTGCCGAATGAAGCACGGATGGAGATGATTAGAATCTCGCGAAATCGCCAAGCGCAGCATCAGGTCGCGCAGGTGCTAGTAAAATCTACCACGGCCATCTGTGCCGCCGTTGGCGCACAACCGATCCCGCTCGCCGATCTGCCGATTCTGACCGGATTGCAGCTGATGATGATTTCCGGAATCATGTATGTAAGCGGGCGTGAGCGCAGCTTGCGCGCCGCAACAGAATTTGTTGGCGCCCTAGGCGCCAATGTTGGTGCAGCGGTGCTTCTGCGCGAAGGCACTCGTGCGATCCTGAAATTCTTTCCTGGTTGGGGAAACGTCGTCTGCGGCCTGGTGGCAGGTTCAGCGACGTACGCGATTGGACGCGCCGCTACCGCATTTTTCATCGAAGGGGTTTCGTTAAAGGATGCGCGACGAACGTATCTCACTAGCCGCAAAAAACGGGCACGCCTGGCTTTAGCGGTCGCGAACAACGGAGCTCGGGCTGAGAGAATGATCGCGCCGCCTCCCCAATGAGCATTGGCCTTTGAATAACTTGTGAATAAGATCGGCCGTCCGCCTTATTTTGTTCACAGGAACTTGTGAACAAACGTCCAAATTTCAGCGGACTTACGAGGCGCCTGCTTGTTTTTTATGAAGCTCTCCGAGATACGAGCGACCCTTCAGGAAATAGATGTTTCACCAATCAAGACTCTCGGCCAAAATTTTCTACACGATAAAAATCTGGCGCGATGGATTGTCGATCAAGCGCAGATAACTCGGGGCGATTATGTAGTGGAAATCGGACCTGGACTGGGCGCCCTAACGAAATTGGCGCTTGAGAAGGGGGCACGCGTTTTCGCGATCGAAAAGGACACGCGTCTCGCTAATTTTTTGCGCGAGCGCCTGAGTCATCCGCGACTTGAAGTGCTAAATACAGACGCGCTGAAATTCGATGCGCAGGTTCTTTTCTCGCAGCGACGAGTGAAACTGCTCGGAAATCTTCCCTACAACATTTCGAGTGCACTGCTCTTAAAGTTCCTGGAGTATCCAAGTCCTATCTCCTTATGGTTATTTACATTACAAAAGGAAATGGCATTACGTCTTTCAGCTTCTCCGTCCACTCATGACTATGGATCGCTGACGCTGCATGTACAATTGCACCATCGCGTAGAATATCTGCGGACGATTCGCGCGAGCGTTTTTCTCCCACAACCCGACGTCGATTCCGCTCTTGTACGAATCTCGCCGCGAGATCCGCTTAACCTACCCGAGCGTGATGATGAGCTGCTTACGAAGTTAATTCGACGCGGCTTTTCCCAGAGAAGAAAGCAGTTACAAAAATTGCTTCGCGCGGATGTCGGCGATTGGAATAGCGCCGCCGCGAGGCTAGGCTTCAATCCCAAAGCTCGAGCGGAGGAGCTATCGCTCATTCAGTGGATTGGCTTAGCGAATTACGTCGCGCCGCCTGCCCGCCCGGACGCTCGCGCGATCGAGGAAGAACGCTTCCCGGTGGTGGATAAAACGGATCGGATTTTTCGATATGCTCCGCGCTCCCAGGTGCATGGGGATAACTTACGCCATCGCGCCGTCCACATCCTGGTTTTCAACGAAGCAGGGAAGGTTTATTTGCAACAACGCTCTCGCTGGAAAGATCGACATCCTCTCAAGTGGGACTCGAGTGCTGCCGGTCACGTCAGCGCCGAGGAAAGTTATGACGAAACGGCGCGGCGCGAGTTACAGGAAGAGCTGGGCGTGGGTCTTTCTCTTGAAAGGATCCTCAAGGTTCCTGCCTCGGCGCGAACGGACCAAGAGTTCATCTGGCTTTACCAGGGAGAACTCCACGGCACTCTCAGACCCAGCCCAATCGAAATCGAGAGCGGTGCTTTTTTCTTCCCCGCTGTCATCGATGGTTGGATCGCGGCGCGACCGGAGGATTTCGCGCCTGGGTTCGTAGTATGCTGGAAAGCATATCGCAAAAAAAAGCGCGCCTAATCCAATACTGTCATTTAAAACCGACAAATCTGCGCTGAGGCAAACGGCGGACGACCGTGCGCCTGAACTTCCGCGCGGCTCGTCTCGCTGCTTCCTTTCCCCCGTAGATGCTGTCGCTAAACATCTTTGTCACCATTTGGGTCCCGCGCAGAAAATGCACCTGAAAGCCGTGCGTCTGTTTCTTGGCGCGAGCTTTGGTGTCGATGCGGCGGATATTCGCTTCCGAATCAGGGTTAGGGCGTCTTCGCATAAGGATCAGTTAACGAGAAGCTAACTAAACAATAGGAGGAATCAATGAGTCACAGTCGAGTCACCGCCGCGGTCGAAGTTTTTTGGCGACGGCAGGTTCCAAGATTGCCATTTTCTATCGTATTCCGACATAGGTAGTAATGCATAACAAGGATGCCGCTTTGCTCTCAGCCACGTTATCAACTTTACGAGGTTCACTTCCGCCATAGTCGTGCAGCCAGTCGTCGGCCGATTTACACCGCGCCGAATATGGAAGAAAATTGCACTGCCCGCGCCCGGAATCGGTGGATCGGAATTGTGCCGAATTTCAACGAGCCAGTGATACGCGAAATCACCCGAACGCATTTTTTCGTGTGTGTAATTGTCCGGGGGATTCTTCGGATCGATCACGGCATGGCGATTATAATTTGGTGACCGCGGATCGTCGCTCCAAACATCTGCCTCGGTTACGCGGTGATAAGGGTAATCGGCCCCAGGCGGCAAACTCGAGTCGTATCCAAAGACTTCGCCGATTTCGAAAACTCCAGCCGGGGCTCGTCCATCCCGCTCTTTCTTTTGAAGACCCGGCTCGTTCTGCCCGGCGACACCCGTTCCCCACGCAATCCCGTTTTTTCCAAACAACACCGGGAAAGATCCAGCCACGGGCGCCCAATCGCCGCCGCGCGACCGTTCGAACAATCGTAGCTCTCCGCGCATCGAATCCCATGTCGGCGCGATGCCGAGGATGAGCTGCGTGCAATCATCCGGAACTCCGTCGGCGTAAGCGTCGCTTCCCAGCAACATTAGCAGGCAGACCAATAAGCAGTGCAAGATGGACATAAGGATTCCCAGAACTAGATGCGAGCTGAGTTAACTTGGCGCAAGCGGTTTTCGCGGGCATTTCACACCTAAGCCGCGAGATCTGCCGATTCCTTTTCAGAAGATCGCGAAACCGCAGGAACGAGAATGTTCCTGCGGTTTCTTTTTAGTGCGAGGCTAAACCTTCCATTACTTCTGCGCGGTTTCTATGGCAGCGGTGTCGGCAGCAAGATATTTCACGCCGAGGAGCCAAATCACGCCGGAGGTGAAAATTATTCCAGACACAAACAGAAACGCCACATGCATGTTTGTGTGACCGCCGATGTAACCAAGCAGCCAGAACGCCTGCACGTCGCCCAAGGCGTGGATGATGAAAATGTTTGCGGCAAATGCAGTCGCGCGCACGGCAGGCAGCGAGACGTTCGCCAGCGCGGTGTTTGAGGGACCTGTGTTCAAGAACAAAAAAAAGACCGCGAGGAACATTGCGAACCACGCCGCTGGAAACGGAATGTACAGCGTCGCAACGAAAATCGGACACGCGATCAGCATACCGATTCCCGAGACCCAGAAGTAGGAACCAGGAAAACGCGGGCGCAATTTATCGGCGATGACACCGCCCAGAAGTGTCGAGACCAAACCGGCAACCACGATGATCAATCCGAAAATCGTCCTGCCAAAGGCTGGGCTTTGATTTCGATAATCTAGGTACGCCGATACCCAGTATCCCAAGCCGCCGATTGCGAAGGTCATCAATGTTTGCGCGACGCAGTTAATGAGGTAAGAGCGTGTGCGAAAGAGCCTCAGGTAATCCTTCAGGCTGCCGCCCGTCGATTTTTGCATGAAGTGATGTGCCGCCACGCGCGGATCGCGTTGCCAGAAACAGAGCAGGCCCAGTAGCAACCCCGGTGGCGCGACCAGATAAAAGGCCCAGCGCCAGCCGAGGTGAGCACCAATCAATCCGCCGATGATGTAGCCGAGCGCGCTACCAACCGGAATGGCCGCGCAAAAAATTGCCATGATGCGGCCGCGTGTTTCGATCGGGAAAAGATCAGACAAGATTGTGGGCGCGGCCGGGCCGTAGCCGCCTTCGCCAATTCCAACGCAAATTCGAGTCGCAAAGAGAATGGCGAATGTCGCCGCCAAACCGGAGCCGCCGCTGGCCAGACTCCACAGAATCACAGCGGAACCGACAATGAGCCAGCGCGAAATCCGATCAGCCAGGAAACCGAGTAACGGTGCGCTGATCATGTAAGTTACGAAAAACGCATCGCCGAGCAGACCAGTCTTCATCATCGCGTTCACGTCCCCGCTTGTGAAAAAACTCGCGCGAATGTCCGGCTCGAGCGCGGCCAGAATTTGGCGGTCAATGTAATTGAAGAGATTGATCCCGAGCAGAAGCATTAGCGCACCGTACGCGCCGCTGGTCGATTTCTTCGCGCCGCCTTCCATCGCTAGTTGCCGATTGCAGTTTGCCCAGCGTTAATTGTAAATCATAAACAATGGCCTCCATGTCTGCCGTTGAGCGCGCGCTGCATTTTTTCGTGCGTCCGCTGGTACGCTGTGTTTACCGCGTAACCACACAGGGCATCCAAAATTTGCCGAAAGGCGGATTCCTTCTCCTGCCCAATCACATTACGTGGGTGGATGCAATCGTGCTGCAACTTGCTTGCCCACGTCCGATTCGTTACATCATCGACCAGGAATTTTATCGCAAGCCGATTCTGCACCCATTTTTGCGCGCTGTGCGCTGTATTCCAATTGATACTCGTCATCCCCGTTCAGCCATTCGTGCCGCTGCCGAACAAATCGCAGCGGGCGAAATTGTCTGCCTCTTTCCTGAAGGACAGCTCACGCGTTCAGGAACTTTATTGCGCTTGCGGCGCGGCTACCAACTCATCACGCATCACGCCAAAGCGCCTGTCGTGCCCGCATGGCTCGACCAGCTGTGGGGTTCGATCTTCTCGTTTCAAGGCGGACGTTTCTTCACGAAACTGCCGAGAAAAATTCCATATCGTGTCACCGTTGCATTTGGCAAACCGCTTGATTACGAAACTGCCGATATGGCAACTGTGCGGGAGGAGTTGCTCAAGCTCGGCGAATCTTGTTACAGTCGGCGACCCAGCCTGGACCGACATCTCGGCCAAGCGTGCGTGCGTGGCCTGAAGCGACATCGATTTGCGACCGCAATCATCGATGGAATGGACCATTCGAAGATAAGCCGCGCGAAGCTGCTTGGCGCAGCGGCAGCCTTCAGTCGATATTTGCGAAGAGAACTCTCCGATCCGCGCATCGCGATTGCGTTACCGCCGGGAAAGGGCGCCGTCATCGCTAACCTGGCGGTGATGCTTGCCGGAAAAATTCCCGTGAATCTCAACTTCACGAGCGGACGCGCGGCCATTGAATCCGCTTCCGCGCGTGCCCGGCTTCGAGTTGCAATCTCGGCGAACGAGTTTGCAAAACGTCTGAAGGATTTTCCCTGGCCAACGCGCGTTCTGCATTTGGACGAAGTCCTCCCGCCGATGAAACGACAAATTCTTTCGTGGTGGATGATGTCAATCTTTGTTCCTTCGCCAGTATTTGTGCGGTTGCTGCAACTTCCGCGCAAAGGCAATCACGGAGAAGCTACGCTGCTTTTTACCAGCGGAAGCTCCGGCGAACCGAAGGGGGTTGTTCTCACTCATCGCAATATCGTCGGCAATGTCTCGCAATGCAGCGTGCTGCTCGATGCGAGAAAGGAGGATTCTATCCTGGCCTCGCTGCCATTCTTTCACACCTTTGGGTTTACCGTCACGCTTTGGTATCCGCTCATCGAAGGCGTTCGGATTGTAACTTATCCAAATGCGCTCGATCCGGTGAAAAACGCGGAGCTGATTGAAAAATATCAAGTGACACTTCTTCTCGCGACCCCAACGTTTCTTCGCGGTTATCTCCGCAAAGCGAAGGCGGAACAGTTTCGTTCACTGCGCCTCGTCATTACTGGCGCAGAAAAGTTGCCTCTCGATCTGGCCAGACGCTTCGAGGAATGCTTGAAGCAAAGAGTGTTCGAGGGCTATGGATTAACCGAAACTTCCCCAGTCGTAAGCGTCAATTTGCCCGAGCCGCAGTCAACGAAGCCCGGGGAAACCGTGCAGCCATCCAGCCGGCTCGGTTCAACTGGGAAAATGGCTCCTGGAATTGCGGCGGAGATCCGCGAGCCCGAATCCGATCGCAAACTTTCACTACACCAAACCGGAATGCTCTGGCTGCGCGGCCCAAACATTTTCGAAGGTTATCTACACGATCCGCAACGAACAGCGGAAGCCTTGCGCCACGGCTGGTTTAAAACCGGCGATATCGGCCGCTTCGATGAAGACGGATTTCTCTATATCGAAGGACGGCTGTCTCGTTTTTCAAAAATCGGCGGAGAAATGGTTCCGCACGAAACAATGGAACACAAAATCGCCGCCGCACTTGATCTACACGGTGAATCCGAGCGCAAGATCGCGATCGTCGGTGTAATGGATGAAAGCAAAGGCGAAGCGCTCGTGCTACTCAGCGCGGTGGATGTCGATCTTGCGCAATTGCGGAAAAAACTTCATGAAGCCGGCGTCCCAAACTTGTGGATCCCCAAACGCGTGCAACGCGTCGAACCCATTCCCGTCCTCGCGTCCGGCAAGCTCGATCTCACAAAATGCAAAGAATTGGTGATGAGGAACAGTAGTACAGGCTCTGCGGTCTCTTGAGGTCAAAAGCGCAACCGCAAGCACAGATCACATGGCTAACGGGTGCGATACTTGCTGAAGCCGAGTCGATGTTTGGCCGTCGACTTCTGTCTGATTCCAAGGAATTCGAGGCTTGGAACAAGCGAACTGAAGGCGGTCGCAGCCAGAGCCTTGTGGCCTTCGACCGAAGGGTGCCAAGCGTCCACGGGGTTAATCATTTTCAAGCGGCTAAAATCCACTTTTGTTAATGCATCGGAGTACTGCACGCGCACATTGCCATAGTTTTTCAGTTCACGATTCAGATTGGCGACCATCGCTCGCATTTCGGCGTTCATCATCAAACTGAGCCGAACCATGTTTTTCTGATAGGGCGGTTTCAGAGACTCGAAACTGCGATAGCCGCTTTCAAAATAAGGATAGAGCGCTGGATTTCTCGCGTGGACCGCCTCCGCCTTTTTCCTTGCTTTGAAGAACGCGTCAATATTCGCCAGCCCAAAGACGACGATCACCACATTGTGGTTCTCGCTCTTTGCGCGATCGATCAAAGATTGCAGAGGTTCGGTGTAATTCACTCGAAATTGCGTGGCCATTTCTTGCAAGCGCTTTTCTGGGTGCTCGCGTTCGGTCAAGGAGAGTCCTTCCGTCCAGTCGAGATTGTTGTGTCCAATCCAAATCATGATCAAATCCGGAAATCTTTTCTTGCGCAAAATTTGACGTGCTTGTCCGGAAAGATTGCGCGTTCGGACGATCCTTCTGCGCATGCCTTCACCGGCTCGGCGCGACGCGACGAGGGCCCCGGCGCCATTGTATTCTGTAGCGACCAGCGGCGTGAAAGTTGCCAATCGTTCGTACACGCTATGAATGCTCGCCGGATCAGGATCGGTATCGAGAAACCAGTTCTTGCGCCTTTCGGTTCTGGCTCGCCAAAACAAGCTGATAGGCGACGATATGTAAAAGTGCTGCGTCAGACTGTCGCCCATCATCGCCACATGCGGCAGTCGGCGCACCAGTTCGGTGCGGTCGATCGCGCCTCGTCGGTAATCGAGGTAATCGCCGTAGAATGGAGAAGAAGGGTTTGAAATCCGTCCGAGGTAATCTGGAGTCGTCGCCGTGGGCGGATCGCTCGCCACTCGATCGAACAAAAAGATTAAATCGACAAGATTGGCTGCGATCTGTTCGACGACCTTGGCTGGCAGCGGCGTTGGCGGATTTGCGAACTCTTCCGTACCGTTGGCAGAGAACGGGCTCAAGAACACAAAGAATCCCGCGAGTAAAAGAAACCGCGTAGGTGGGAGCATTTTCACATCAGGATTCGAAAGCTACGCCCAAATCGCGGTTATTCGCCCCAATTTGCTTTGGTCGTTTCACTCCGGCAAACTCGGTTAATACCGCCAAGCTATTGGATTAGATGCGCTCACCATTTCATTCACTCGCCAATCTTGCTGCACGGCTATCGATGAAATTACTGTTTGGGTGTGTCGCGCGCGTTTGCGTTGTGCGCCGGGAAAACGCGAATCACGACGGCGGATTTCTATTGGTGGCAAATCACATCAGCCACTTCGACCCGTTTATCATTTCGTCGGTGGTGCGGCGCAAAATCGATTGGATGGCGATGGCGGAATTCTTTCCGGTCCCACTGCTCGGACATTTCTTGCGCGCAGTCGATGCATTTCCGGCGGATCGACATCGTGCCGATCGCGCGACAATCCGCATTGCAATCGAGCGGCTGAAGCACGGGCGGATTGTAGGTCTTTTTCCCGAGGGCGGTATTCGCGATGGCACGCGCTCGCTGCTGGCAGGCGCGCCACTTCGACCGGGAGCCTCGACGCTCGCGCACATCGCCGGGGCTCCAATCCTGCCTTGCGTGATTGTCGGCAGCGATCGCCTTTACTCGAAGAAAAACTGGCTGCCGTTGCGGCGTACGCCGGTCTGGATCGCGTTTGGCGATGCCATTCCGCCTTTTCCCGATCTGCAAAAATCCGCCGCGCGCGCGTGCATCGAGCGCGAATTAGCTACGCAGTTCCGCCTTCTGTATGCTGAGCTGCACGAAAAATTTTCGCTCACACCTAACGATCTGCCGCATCCACCGAGAGAACGTATGGTCGAATGAAATTGTCCATTGAGAAAACAGCAGCTTTACCTATGCCGGAAACTCCACGCGCCCGAGCTGGCAAGCTCGGGCGCCTTGCCGCGAGCGGTGTCGATTTGCTTATGTGCGGGTCAATAAATTTGCTCCAGTCGCGCCATCGGCTGCACGCGCGGAGTCGCGAAGGGATGGAACATTATGTGGCGGCCTGCGAAAAGCTCACCGCTGAGAATTTTTACGCCGTGCCAACCGGCGCTGAAATTGCAGTTGCAACCGGCGATCGACCGGGCCCGACAATTACATGGCGCAGCCCGATCAGTACAAATTTTCCTGCGAATAATGTCGCGCGCGCGGACTTCTTCCCATGCTCACGCGGCTGGAGTGCGCCAACAGTGCTCATGCTGCACGCGCTCATGTCCGCGAGTCACATTGGCTATCGCCGCTGTGCTGCGCGTCTTAACGAACTCGGTTGGAATGCGTCCTTCGTGCACCTGCCATATCACTATTCGCGTGTCCCGCGAGGCTATTGGAACGGCGAACTCGCAATCACGGCCGACCTTATTCGCAACGCCGAGGGGCTACGCCAAGGCGTGATCGAGGTGCGGCAGCTGATGGCAGCATTGCGTAAGCGCGGCTGCCAAGAGTTTGGCGTGCTCGGCACGAGTTACGGCGGATGGATCGGTGCGCTTCTCGCAATGGTTGAGCGCGATTTTCGTTTCGTCGCGTTGATGGCGCCGATTGTAAATGTCGAACACGCGATCTGGGAAAGCCCGGCCGCGCGTTTCATGCGACGCGAACTCCGCCGCGCGAGCATCGAGCCATCGCTCGTGGCGCGGCATTATCATCTCAGCTCGCCACTGCACAACCAACCGTTGTGTGACGCTGACCGCGTGCTGTTTGTCGCAGGTGAGTTCGATTTGATTTCCCGATCAACAGATGTTGAGAAAATTCAGCAGCAATGGAAGGGATCGGAGCTTCTCCGCGTGCGGCAGGGACATTTTGGCTATCGTATGTTGCGTGAGACGATAGCGTGGTTGAAAGCGCGCGCTCTGTAGACGGCGTTCGACTAGGGCGAAGCGATCCGTTCGATCAATCGAGCCAATCCATCGCTGTGAGCAAGCGACGGAATTGAGCATCATCGGTCGAAAGAGCCGGAAGCCATTCACCGATTGGTTCGCGTTTCCACCACGCTGATTCGGCCAGTGGCGCGAACTGGTAACGATAGAGTCGTGCGCGAATGTAACGAGGCGGCGCGTTCGGAAAAGGATTATTCGCGAGCAGCGAGAGCGTGCCACGATCATTGTGTAGAAGTTTCCAAACAAGATGCAGCGTCCACGGATATTCGGCCGGTGAGGCCATAGCGGCGAACCAGATTTGCCAGTCGATTCGCGGCTGGTACGGCGCGACAAACGGTGGACGCCGTTTCAGATCACCCGGTTTCGCTTTGAATTCGTATTCCTTCCATTTGGAGTCGCCGGTGATCAACGCGTCGTCAGTTCCCTCAAAAACAATTTCGGGGCGTTCGCGACCGACCGTACCGAAGGCGCCGTAGGTATTTACGAGATCGAAGGGATCGTATGAATAATTCATCAGCTGCCGGCCAGAAACCAGATTAAGTACGGGTGCAATGCTCAGATAAATAACCAAGATCGACAGCGCGATCGCGATTGTGTTGTTGATGCGTGACGGTTCCGATTCTTGAGCTGCTCGTTCGGTGCGCCTAACGAGTGATGCCGGAAGAAAGCGACGAAGAAAGGTGTCGTCGAAGCAGGCAAGAAACGGAATGATGGTGACATAATTCAGAAACGAGAGGTTGCCGCTGACGATGAGAACGATTTGAAAACTGACGAGTAAGACGCCCGCAATATGCCGCGCGGTGCGCGGACCAAACGAGAACCACGGCACGACCAGTTCGATAAAGTGATTCCAAGCGGTCCCGAATTTGTGAAACCAGTGCGGAGCGAAATGCAAATAGCGACTGATCGGATTCGGAATTGGCTGGGTTTCGTAATGATAGTAAAGGCAAGTGAGATCGCCCCAGCATTGGTCGCCGCGCAGTTTGATCAAGCCTGCGCCGATCATGATGCGAAAGCCGAGCCAGCGAAAAAGCCAGATAACGAGCAACGGCGGCCGGCATTTCGGAAACGGGCGGCCATCGAGCAACGGGCAGAGAAAGATCGACAAGAACCCGGTTTCCAGCAGCTGGATTTCCCAGCCGTAGCCGTACCAGATTTGGCCGACGTGGACGATCGACATGTACATCGCCCAGAGAATCGTGAGAACGACCGCGTTGGCATAGCCGAACAAAACAATGAGCGACAAACCGAAGCCTGCCCATGCAAAGATCGACAACGCCTTGTCCGAGATGCCGAACCAGAAGAGCGTCGGCACTTCCAGCATGCCAGCGCTACGGGAACCGAGCTGCGTTTGTATGCTCGTGAGAAAATGATTCGCCGGAGTTAATCCGTGCTCGCCGATGAGCGGCACGAGTTGCTGCGCAGCGACAAGAAACGCAACTGCATAAACAAAACCGAGGAGGCGCAGAATAACAAAGCGCGTCAGCCAATAAGAATTTCCACCGGCGAAAAGCCTTCCGAGAACGTTTTTGTCATCCATAATGGACGCTGGCCAACGTGTCCTTTAAACGAACACCGCTGAACGCTCAACGTTCACTCAATCCGCAATCTGCAATCCAAAACCAAAAACGAAATGCCAGGGGGGAGAATTGAACTCCCGACCAAGGGCTTATGAGTCCCCTGCTCTACCGCTGAGCTACCCTGGCATTACGGCGAAAAGATTCAGCGGCACGTGACGACATGTCAACGGTACGACCTTACTGCTTCGCCTTCGGAACATACGGCGCGAGATCTTTTTCGTGGCCACGTAGCGCAGCCATAAAGCACACCCCGTTACGCTCGGTGACTGCTCCGACCCAGCCCTCTTGATGGACATACCGCCAACCCGAAAACTGCAACGCTGCGCCGGTCTTAGCATCTCTCTCCGCTGGGAAAAGAAAGAATTGCATACGTTTCTCAGTCACCCAGATTTGGGCGATGCGTTGCGACTCATCGTCGTCGAAAACCCGGCAGCCGATGGTTTGAAAATCGGCGAATTCGGCGGGCACATCGTAATGTTCGAGCCGGTGCTTCAGAAAAAACAAATCGCCTAATGTCCCGGCGTCAGCGCTCACGGGATCGAGCAGGACCGATCGTGTCGACGCGGCGATCGTCAACAATTTTCGTGCTGTCTCCGAGCCTGGAAAATCATGCAAATGATCGAGGAGATGGAGGAGGAAGACTCCGGCGATAACCGCGAGAGCAATCCCGACCGCAAGGACGGCTGGATTCCGGGCCATTCTTTTCCACGTCCATTTGGAAGGAGAGACGAAGTCCTTGCTGGAAAACCAATCGGCAATCTCCGGCGGAATAGGAATGGAGCGAACTAACGCGGCCACAGCGCGATCGAAGCTCTGTTGATTTGCAAATTCGTTGGAGGTCCGAGCACGGAACACCGTTGAACGCATGGAACGA
>WNGE01005460.1_pt1 | contig 14354 bp, 20 predicted proteins | sample 5400651 | NCBI WGS metagenome assembly WNGE01 (sample SAMN13153370, study PRJNA577476) | soil metagenome | isolation source: 60 cm soil or saprolite under grassland replicate 2 | place: USA:California | collected 2016-06-15 | reverse complement strand
ACGAGCAGCTTGCTCCCGTCAGGCGTGAAGCCGGCCTGGCCGGGCGCGGTCAGGAAGTTCGGCGGATCGCTGTTCGCCAACCCGAGCGAGCGAGCCGAGCCGGAAATCGGCACGAGGCGACTGCCGCGGATCCAGTAGCCCTGCACGATCCCGGGGCCGCCGGAGTTGAGCACGTACACGAGCCGGTCGCGCACCGCGACGCTGGCCGGGAACTGGCCGCCCGACGAGACGATGCTCCTGAGCTGCAGCCGGTCGCCGTGCACGCGGAACGAGGTGACCGTATCGCTGCCCGCGTTGACGGCGATCAGCGTCTGGCCGCCCTCGGCCAGGGCCAGCGAGCCCTGCGTGGCGAGGTGGTCGGACTCCGTGCCCGGCGCGGCGACGCCGCCGAGGCCGCCGGTCGGGTACGTGCCGGCGAGCGTCAGGCGCCCGTCCGACCCCCGGTCGAAGACGTCGATCTGGTTGCCGCTGGGCTCGTTCGTCTGCACGAACACCACCCCGCCGCGGCCGCCGTTGTGGCCGCGCGCGAGCGCCGACTGGGCGCCGACGAGCGTGAGCGCGGAGACCGCAGCCAGGATGGCTAGAGCTGGGCGAATCATGTGACCCTCCTCTCAGCGAGTGAACCCGATCCACGCTAGGCGGGCGGCGTCGCCGGCGCGCTTACGATTTCCGTAATTCGAACCGGCGATTTAAGGAACGCGTAATGCGGAATGCGGTTTCGAGTGGCGAGACTGGATGACATGACGACGGTTCTCGTAGTCGACGACGAGCCGATGGTGCGGGACGTCGTCTCGCGCTACCTCGAGCGGGACGGCCACCGCGTCGTCACCGCCGAGGACGGCGAGTCGGCGCGCGGGCTGATCGAGCGCGAGGCGCCGAGCCTCGTCCTGCTCGACGTGATGCTCCCCGGCCGCACCGACGGGCTCGAGCTGTGCCGCTGGATCCGCTCGACCTCGGACCTCCCGGTGATCCTGCTGACCGCGCGCGTGGAGGAGACGGACCGGATCGTCGGGCTCGAGCTGGGCGCCGACGACTACGTCACGAAGCCCTTCTCGCCGCGGGAGCTGGCGACGCGCGTGAAGACGGTCCTCAGACGCGCCCGGCCGAGCCGGCCCCCGCGCGAGCGCCTGACCGTCGGGGAGCTCGAGATCGACGCGGCGAAACGGGAGGCCCACCGAAACGGCGACGTCCTCAGCCTGACCGCGAAGGAGTTCGACCTGCTCTGGTTCCTCGCCTCGAACCCGAACCGCGTCTTCTCGCGCGACCAGCTCATGGCCCGCGTCTGGGGCTACTCGGCCGCGCTCGACACCGGCACGGTGACGGTGCACGTGCGGCGGCTGCGGGAGAAGCTCGAAGAGGACGCCTCGCAACCGCAGCTGCTCGAGACCGTCTGGGGCGTCGGTTACAGGTTGAAGGCATGAGCGTCCGGGCTCAGCTCGCCGCGCTCGCCCTCGTCGCCGTCTGCGTTCCGCTCGCGGCCGTGCTCGGCTCGGGCCTGATCATGTTCCCTATGCACGAGTTCGAGAAGATCCTCGCCGTCTCCGCTGCCTCGGCCGCGGTGGCGCTCACCTGCGCGCTGCTGCTCGGCCGGCGGATCCTGAGACCGCTCGGACACCTGCGCGCTGCCTCGGCTCGCCTCGCCGGCGGCGATCTCAGCACCCGAGCGCCGGAGTCCGGCCCACGCGAGCTCCAGGAGGTCAGCGCGTCGTTCAACGAGATGGCCGTGAGCATCGAGGAGCTCTTCGACGCGCGCCGCGAGCTCGTCGCGTGGGCGAGCCACGACCTGCGCACGCCGCTCGCGTCGCTGAAGGCGATGACCGAGGCGCTCGAGGACGGTCTCGCGGAGCCGGGCGAGTACGTGCCGGCGATCCGGACGCAGACAGAGATCCTCTCCGGCCTCGTCGACGACCTCTTCGAGCTCGCCCGCATCGACGCGGGCGCCCTCACGCTCGAGCTGCGGGACGCGCCGCTGGACGAGCTCGTCTCGCGCTGCCTGAGCTCGCTCGACGCCGAGGCCCGCGCGCGAGAGGTCGGACTCGCGTCCCGCGTCTCCGCCGACCTGTTCGTGCGGATCGCGCCGGACAAGGTCGAGCGCGTGCTGCTGAACCTGCTCGCGAACGCGGTCCGGCACTCGCCGCGAAACGGCGAGGTCGCCGTCGTCGCCCAGACCGACACCGACCACGTCATCGTCGCGGTGGAAGACACCGGCAACGGCCTCGAGCCGGGCGCCTCGCAGCGGATGTTCGACCGCTTCTGGCGGGCCGACGAATCGCGGGCGCGCGCGAGCGGCGGCGCGGGCCTCGGACTGGCGATCGCGAAGGGCCTGGTCCAGGCCCACGGAGGCACGATCTGGGCCGAAAACCGCAACGGCGGCGGAGCGCGGGTGGCGTTCACTCTGCCCCTTGCGGGGAAATAGCCTGCTACGCTTTGATCTCCACAGAGCGCGTAACTGGTCGGCCCAAGCGCCTCCCACTACCGTTCATGAGTTGGTAGAAGGAGGTGTTTTTCTATGGCGACAGGAACAGTGAAGTGGTTCAACGACGCGAAGGGGTACGGGTTCATCACCCCTGACGAGTCGGGTAAGGATCTCTTCGTCCACCACAGCGCGATCGCGGGCGAGGGCTACAAGTCTCTCCCCGAGGGCGCGAAGGTCGAGTTCGAGGCAGCCGAGGGCGAGAAGGGCCCGGAGGCCAAGAACGTCGTGCAAGTGGGCGCCTAACCCGAGCGCGGGCGCGCGCCGCTCAGGCGGTGCGCGCCGCCTCTAACGAAAGGGGACGTATGCGGGGGAAGATGATCTGGTTCAACGAGAACAAGGACCACGGCTTCATCCGCACCGACGAGGACGAGCGGCTGAGCGTCCTCGGCCCCGACTTCGCCGGCGGGGTGCGGCCGGTCGGTCGCTGCGCCGACTCCGTGGTCACTTTCGACATCAGCGAGCGTAGTGGTACGAGGCACGCGACGAATGTCGTCTTCGAGCCTGAGGAAGTTGCCCGCCGTGCACGGCTCCGCTCCGGCCTGAGGGTCCGGTCCTAACCGTGTCGAAGAAGAAGCAGCAGACGATCGCGAAGCGCAACCGTGAGCGCGCAATCGAAGAGAAGCGCAGGCTCAAGCGGGAACGGAAGCAAGCGCAGCGCGAAGCCATCCGCAACGGCGAGCCGTGGCCGGCTCCGGACGCGGACGAGGAAGACGAGCTTCGGCCGAACCTGAACGCCCCGGACCTCCCGACCCCCCCGGTCGCGGCGGACGCGAACGGCACGTCAGAGTCCTAGACAGACTCCCGCGTGCCGAACATCCGCGCTGACGAGCTCTGGGAGGAGGACGGATACCGTCGCGCGCGGCTCGCTGCCGAGACGGGCGCGGAGCATCTCGGGCTGACCGTCTACGAGCTGCCGCCCGGGACGGGGATGCACTTCCACTACCACCTGCAGCGTGAGGAGCTTCTAGTCGTCCTCGAGGGAACGCTTGCGCTGCGAACCGCCGAGGGCTGGGAGGACGTGCCGGAAGGCGAAGTCAGGGCGTTCCCGCGCGGCGAGCGCGGGGTCCACGGCTACGAGAATCGCAGCGATGCGACCGTGCGCCTGCTGATGTTCAGCGAGCAGAACGCGCCCAACGTCAGCGTGTATCCGGACGCGAACCAGGTCGGGATCTACGACGTGGCACCGCCTGACCAGCGCCGCTTCGGCGCGCTCTTCAACCTCGGCGACGCGGTCGAGGGGTACGGCGGCGGCGAGCCGAAGGCGAGGCCGTCACCCGGGGATCGAGCCGGCGCGTAGGGCTCTCGCGCCTCACCGCGAGGCGATGTGCTTCGCGATGTGCTTGGCGTCCCTGCGCACGCCGCCGACGTTCTCGGACGCGAACGAGTAGAGGAAATCGAGGCCGAGGAAGTAGAGCCCCGGCTCGGACGCGACGCCGCGCTCGTGCACCGGCGCGCCGTCTCCGTCAAATGCCGAGACGTCGATCCAGCGGTAGTCCTGCCGGAAGCCGGTGCACCAGATCACGTTCTCGACGTTCAGGACGCGCCCGTCCTCGAGCGTCGGCAGGCCATCCTGGACGCGCGTCGTCCGCGGCACCTGCTCGACGCCGGCAGCGTCGAGATCGGCCGACTTGACGCGGATCCGCGGCGCGCCGTGCTCGAGCACGTGCGGCCGCACCTTGCGCCCGAGCGGCGTCTTGACCGTGAGCACGTGCGAGGCAACGAACCAGAGCACCGGCACGACCACGCGGCGCAGCGGGTGCTCGATGCGAAAGGGGATCTGGCCCTTGTCCGGGCCGGAGAGCCAGGTCTGGTGCGTCTTCGATACGTCCATCGCGATGTCCGCGCCCGAGTTGCCGGCGCCGACGAGAAGCACGCCGCCCGGCCGCAGCTGCGAAGCCTCGCGGTACTCGGTCGAGTGCATCTGCACGATGCGCGGATCGAGCTCGGCCGCGAGCTCCGGGATGTTCGGGATTCCGTAGAAGCCCGTCGCCGAGATCACGCAGTCGGCCGTGAGCCGCCGCCCGCCCGTCTCGACCACGTAGCGGCCGTCGATCTTGCTCAGGCGATCGACGCGCGTGCCGACGCGAACCGGGAGCTCGAACCGCGCTGCATAAGTCTCGAGGTAATCCGCCGTCTCCCGCGCCGTCGGATACGACCAGCTCGGCGCCGGGAAGGGCCACCCCGGGAGGCCGTTGTAGCGGGCCGGCGTGAAGAGGCGGAGCGAGTTCCAGCAGCGGGTGCGCCAGGAACCGCCGATCCGCTCGTTGGCGTCCAGAATCACGAACGACCGTCCGAGCTTCTTCAGGTAGTAGCCGACGGACAGGCCGGCCTGGCCGCCGCCGATCACGATCGTCTCGAAGTGCTCGACGCTTCTTTCCTGGCCCCCGATTGCTGCTGCCGCTGTCGCCACGACGTTCCTCCTCCGGTCGGGATGAGCTGAACCACGACCGTAGGGGCGGGCGAGCGCGTGCGCATCGCGCCGATTCACCAACTTTGCGCATGAGAGGCGTGGTCAGTTTTGACCAGTGAGGCCGTGCTCGTACGCGAACGCGCTTGCCGCGGTGCGCGAGGAGACGCCGAGCTTGCGAAAGATGTTCTGCACGTGGCGGGCGACCGTGTGCTCGCTGATCACGAGCGTCGAGCCGATCTCGCGATTGCTGCTGCCCTTGGCGATCAGGCGCAGCACCTCGAGCTCTCGCGCGCTCAGCCCATGCGTGCCGACGACCGGGCCGGTGAGCGAGCCCACCGCGGCCATGTCGGGCCGCGCACCCAGCTCTTCGAAGACGGTCTTCGCAGCGTCGAGCTCGAGCCTGAATGCCTCCTCGTCGCCGAGCTCACGGCAGGCGCAGCCCACGAGGACGCGTGCCCGGGCGGCCTCGTAGGGCGCTTCGAGCTCGTTCCAGGAACGGCTCGCCGTGCGAAGGCTCACGAGCGCGGCCGCAGGGTCGCCCTCTGCCAGCTCGACTGCTCCGCGAGTGCCGGCGAGCATCGCGCGGAGCATCTCGCTGTCGCACTCGTCGCAGATCTCCGCGAGCTCGCGACAAGCGCTGCGGGCGTCGTCGAGGTCGCCCGTGGCCAGCATGATCTCGGCGTAGGCGGGCAGCAGGCTCGCGCGCCGCAGCCGGTCGGTGGTCTCGCCGACCACGCGCCGAATCGATGCGGCCGCCGCCGTCCGGTTTCCCTGGGCGAGCCGAAGCAGGGCCAGCCCGGGCTGCGGCTCCGACCCGAGCTGGCTCGCCCTTCGATAGGCCTCCTCGGCCTCGGCGAACTCGCCTCGCAGGCGATGAACCTCGCCTCGGAGATAGCAGGCCCTGGCAGCGGAGGCCAGGTTCATGGCCTTCTCGGAACGCCGGTCGGCTCGCTCGGCCTCCGTGAGCGCGTCCGTCCAGTCGCCCTGGAGCTGCAGGATCTGGGCGCGGTGCACGAGACACCGGCCGGTGAAAGCCAGGAGATCGGGTTGCTGCTCGCACCAGCGCGTCAGAGCTGCCGTCCACTCCCTCGCGCGGCGAAGGTCGAAGACGTGCTCGCAGGCAAGGACCATGCCGCAGTAGACGATCCCCGTGACGATCGGCGACAGCCCGCCTTCCGTGACCGCGACCATCGCCTCGTCCAGCAGACCGAGACCCTCCCTCACCTTCCCGCCGTTGACCAGGAACTCCCCTTGCGAGTGGATCGCGAGCGCGAAGAGATCCTTGTCGCCGAAGCGCGAGCCGATCTCCGCCGCCGTGGCTGCCGTCGCGACCGCTCCCTCGAGGTCGCCTTCCACGTCGTGCTGGAACGCGACGGGCATGAGCAGGTAGCCCTGTTCGGCGCACTCGCCCTCGCCCTCGATCAGGCGGTGGGCCCGGCTCAGCCAGCCGGTCGCCGGCCCCATCTCGCCCCGCAGCGCGAGCTGCATTCCGATCCAGAAGGCGCAACGCGCCGCTCGTCGCCGCTCCCCCGCCTCGGCGTGCGCGTGAGAGGCGCGTTCGAGGATCTGGAACCACTGGTCCTCGCGACCGAGCATGTACGCGGAGGTGGCGAGCAACTCGAGATCCTCCGCCGAGAGCGGCTCGCGCTCGTCCGCCCGGGCGAGAGACTCGTAAGCCTGCCCCCACGCCGACTCGGCATATGCCTGGCGTCCCCGTTTCAGCACCGTTGCGGAAACCGTAACGTTGTCGGCAATGGCCTACGAGATCCGCGACGTCGCGGCCGGGCTCTGGATCTGGCGGCTCTCGCACCCGGACTGGCGGCCGGAGGCGGGCTGGCCGGAGATGGTGACCTCGACCTGCGTCGAGAGCAGCGGCGAGTTTGCTGTGCTCGATGCGCTCGCGCCGCCTGACGACGCGGCCGAGATCTGGGAGCGGCTCGACGCTCGCCCGCCGACGATGGCCGTCGTGCTCAAGCCCGACCACGTGCGGGACGTCGATCTCTTCGTCCGCCGTTACGGCGCGCGCGCCTACGGGCCCTGGCTTTTCTGGCGCTCGGACATCCCGGAGACGGAGCTCGAGCCGATCGAGCCCGGCTCGGAGCTGCCCGGCGGCCTGAAGGCGCTCTACGACGGACGCGGCCGCAACGAGACCCCGCTCTGGCTCCCGGAGCAGAAGGCACTCGTCTTCTCGGACGCCCTCACGGCTCCCGACGGCGAGCTGCTGATCTGGGACACGCCCCACATGGATCGCGCCCGGGCGGCGCTGCGGGAGCTGCTCGAGCTCCCGTTCGAGCACGTGATCGTCGCCCACGGCGAGCCGGTCCACGACCGGGCAGCGTATGAACGGGCGTTCGAGCTACCGGCCTGGGCCGGCGAGCCTGCGTAGGCGGAGCAGCTGATACGGCAGCATGGCCAGGCAGGCCAGCTCCCGTCCCAGGAGCGCGAGCGGCGGCCGGCTGTGCGGCGAAGAGCTCCGCACCGGGATGCCGTGGCCGCGTAGTGCCGTGCGGACGAGCATCCGCGCTCGGAACGCGTGCCAGCGAGACGTGACCACGACGACCTCGCGAGCGCCGAGCCGTCGCGCGGCGGCGGCGACTCCCGCCGCGTTCTGCCTCGTGTTCCGCGCGGCACTATCGATAAGTGGCACCCCGGAGCCCTTCCAGGCTCCGCGCATCAGCTCCGCCTCGCCGGAGAGCAGCACCGCGTCGGCGTCGAGGGACTCCGCGTGCCGGAGCCGCTCGGCGCAGATGTCGTGCATCCCGTCCGACCAGCGGCGCGAGTAGCCGAGCACTGCGACGAGGCGCACGGTCAGCGCCGCCGGAACCGGTCGAGCGCGAGCAGCGTCCCGACGATCGTCAGCACGACCATGACCGCCTTCTTCCCCTGGAGCTTCGACTCGCCGCTCGCCCGCTCGCGCATGTCCACGGGAACCTCGTCGACGCGCAGGCCTGCCTCGTGGAGCCGCAGGATCGCCTGAACCTCGGGCGCCGTGCTCGTGTACGGCTGCGCGAGGACCGGGAGGGCCTTCGCGTTCGCCGCGTACATGCCGCTCGTCGAGTCGAGGAAGGGCCTGCGCAGCGCGACCTTCATCGACCGCCGCAGGAGCGCCGTGCCGAAGCGGCGCGCGCCGCTCGGCCGGTACCGGTACGGCGCGAAGCCGTCGCCGGACGCGAAACGCGAGCCGACGGCGACGTCGCAGTCGCCAGACCGAACGCGCTCGAGCAGCCGGGCGAGCTCCTCGACGGGATGCTGGCCGTCAGCGTCGACGCGGCCACAGAGCTCGTAGTCATGTTCCAGGGCGTAGCGGTAGCCCGTCGCGATTCCGGTCGGGAGTCCGCGGTTCTCGCCGAACGAGATCACCTCGCAGCCGTGCTCGCGCGCGACCTCGGCCGTCCGGTCGGTCGAGCCGTCGTCGACGACGAGCACGTCGGCCTGCGCGAGTCCGCTTCGGAGCTCGTCCAGCACAGCCGGAAGGCTCTCTTCCTCGTTCCAAGCCGGTAGGAAAACGAGCGTGTCGCTCCGGGCGGGCACACGCGCAGGGTACTGCCGGCTACTCCCCCTGGACGACTCCGACCAGATGGCCCTCGGGATCCATGAACTGGCCCAGGACGACCTGGCCCATGATGTCCTCGGGGCCCATGACGCGCTTGCCGCCGAGGCTCTCGGCCTTCTGCAGCGCCTCCTCGACGTCCGGCACCGCGACGTAGAACGTCACGTGGCCGTCGTAGCCCTCAGGGCCCTGGCCCACGCCCCCGCCGATGCCGACGCCGTCGCGCCCTAGGTTGCCTTCCCGCGTGACCATCCCGTAGTGGTAATCGTTGTTTGCGTCGATCTCCCAGCCGAAGAGCTCGGAGTAGTACCGGTGGAGCTTCTCGCCGTCCTTCCCGACGACCTCGAAGTGCACGACCGGCTGTCCCATCTCGATCCTCCCTTCGAATGACAACTAACCATTTGGACGGCGAAACCGTCCCAAAGTAATCACCCCCCGGAAGTAGGATCAAAAACGACCCGCGGGGGCCGATAGTGGAGAGACATGCACCGGACCGGCGTAATGGCACCCCCCGATCTCTATGACCTCCCGCCACAGCCTGGCTTGATGGCCCGCGGGAACCTCGCCGAGGCCCACTACGTCAGCGCTCGGACCTTCTTCTGGGTCATCGCTCTGGTGCTCGGCCTGGTCGAGCTCTGCGTTCAGGCTTCTACGCCGTAGCGGCGAAACGCTCGGCCGCGCGGGCGCGCTTGCGCTCGGCCTCGACCTCGCGGTCCCGCGGAGCCGCAGTCGTGACGAGCGAGGCGAGAAGCTTCGCCGTCGATTCGGCGACCTCGTCGACGGCCCGCTCGAAGGCCTCCTCGTTTGCCCGCGACGGCTTCGTGAAGCCGCTCACCTTGCGGACGTACTGGAGCGCCGCCCCGCGGACCTCGTCGTCGGTCGCGTCGGGCTCGTAGTTGAAGAGCGTGTGGATGTTCCGGCACATGCGGCCATCGTAGCCGCAGTTACGGGAAGTCCAGGCCGGGCGGGCGGCCCGGCTGCCACTTCGGAAACGGCGCATACGCCTCGGCCGAAAGGCTCGTCTCCGTTTCGACGCCGACGCCGTGCTGGATCGCGAGCTCGTTGCGCACGTAGAGGTTCCCCTTGTCAGGCCAGCCCTCGCGCGAGCCGGTCATGAAGATCACACAGGGCCGGTCACCCGCCCCGACGAAGCCGTGCTCGGTGTGCGCAGGGCAGTGGACGAAGTCCCACGCCTTCAAGTGCCGCTCCTCGCCCTCGATGATGACCAGGCACTCGCCGGCGAGCACCAGGAAGTCCTCCTGGTTCGCCTCGCGGTGGTAGCGGCCGCCAGACTGTCCCGGCTCGAGGACGGCGATCGTGTAGCCGAGCTGCGGGAACGGCGCCTCGTCGCCTTCGAAGATGCAGGCCGAGCCGAGGACGTCGTTGTGGACCCAGGCCGCGTCGCGGACGTTGACGACGAACCAGCCGTCGGTCACTGCGGTCAAGCCTTCCGGGCGTGCCGCGAGCTGTGCCTCGACTACTGGTTCCACTTGTCGGCGGTCTTCTTGCCGTGGCCGGAGCTCTTGGCACGGGTGCTCTCGACGTCCGGGAGACGCGGCTCCTTGCCCTGCAGCGAGCGGCGGGCCGACCAGCTCTTGCCGAAGCGCTGCATTCTGCGGAAGAACCGATTCACAGATCCACCGAGGACATGTCTGCGTAGCGGTCGCCCGCCGCCGCGCCCATCGGGAAGACGGATTCGAGCTCGCGAAGATCGTCGTCGGTCAGCTCGATCTCCAGCGCCGCGACGTTCTCCTCGAGGTGCTCGACGTGGGTTGTCCCCGGGATCGGGACGATGTCGTCGCCCTGGGCGAGCACCCAGGCAAGCGCGAGCTGGCCGGGCGTGACGTCCTTCTCGGCCGCGAGCTCCTCGACGCGCTCGACGAGCTCGAGGTTGCGGTTGAAGTTCTGGCCCTGGAAGCGCGGGTTCTCGCGCCTGAAGTCGTCCTCCGGCAGGTCGCCGGGCGAGCGGAAGCGGCCCGAGAGGAAGCCGCGCCCGAGCGGGCTGTAGGCGACGAAACCGATCCCCAGCTCGCGGAGCGTCGGCAGCACCTCCGTCTCCGGATCGCGTGTCCAGAGCGAGTACTCGGACTGGAGCGCCGTGATCGGGTGGACGGCGTGCGCGCGGCGGATGGTCTCGGGCGCAGCCTCGGAGAGGCCGAGGTAGCGCACCTTGCCGGCCTCGACGAGCTCGGCCATCGCGCCGACGGTCTCCTCGACGGGCGTGTCCGGGTCGACGCGGTGCTGGTAGTAGAGGTCGATGTAGTCGGTGCCGAGCCGCTGGAGCGAGGCATCGCAGGCCGCGAGGACGTAGAGCCGGTCGCCGCGGATCCCGAGCCGCTCGCCCTCGAGGCTGCGGACGTTCCCGAACTTCGTCGCGATCACGACGTCGTCGCGGCGCCCCTGGATCGCCCGCCCGACGAGCTTCTCGTTCGTGAACGGGCCGTACATGTCGGCCGTGTCCAGGAAGGCGACGCCGAGCTCGAGCGCGCGCTGGATCGTCCTGAGCCCTTCGCCCTCATCCGCGGTCCCGTAGAACTCGGACATGCCCATGCAGCCGAGACCGATCGCAGAGGTCTCGAGCCCCTGCACGCCCAGTCGACGCCTGTCCATCCTCTGCCCGCCTTCCCCGATCGGCCGGGGTTCAATCGTCAAAGGTCGGACAGCCGCTCCCGAACGCGCTTCGATTCCCGGTTCTTGGCCCCACAACTCGAGCAGACGAGCATGGTGCGAGCGTAACCTCCCGGAATGGCATCGAGCTACGAGCTGGTTCACGTCAGCCGCTCGGGCCGCGAGCGGGTCCATCCGTACACGAGCGCAGAGCCGCTCCAGCCGGGGTCGCTCGTCCACTACGAGGGCCGCGACTGGCTCGTCGAGAGCGTCGACGACACACGCGTCACGCTGAAGCCTGCCCGCTACCGGCTCCTCCTGCGCCATCCGGACGGGCGCCAGGAGCTCGGCGCGCTCAGGCGTTACCGGCCCGACGCGCCGCGGGTCGGCCATACGTTCAGCACCGTCGAGGACGGCGCGCCCGTGAGCTGGCAGGTGGCCGACGAGCGGTTGGCTCAGGACGAGCAGGGCGAGCCGTACCTCGAGCTGACCGCGGAGCGGGACTACAGCGAGCAGGAGGAGTCGCCGACGTTGCCGGAGCACGAGCTCGAGCACGCGTTCGCCCGGGACGACGACGCTTCGGCGGCCGCCGCAACGCTGGCGCGGGCCGACGAGGAGGGCCTCTACGTCGAGCTCGTTGCCCTCGAGCCCGGCGAGGCGCCCGACTGGGCCGAGGCGGAGGCCTACATCGACGCGCTCGAGCTCGAGGAGATCGACGACGACCTGCTCCAGCGCTGCGGCGTCGACCCCGGCCACGATCCGCGCGACTCATGGCTCGGCACGGTCAAGGAGCGGTTGCGCTCCGATCTCGAGCAGTTCCGGGCGGACCTCGAGGGCGACCGGGACGAGATCGAGGAGTGGGAGTTCCAGGACGGCCGGGTATTCGCGGCGCTCGGTCGCTACGCGGACGAGGCCAACCCTGCGAGCGGTCACGGCTGGATGACGCGGCTCTACGACGCGAGCGCGCTCGGCGCGGCGGGCTTCAGCCGCGTCCGCAAAGCAGAACTTCAGGTTTAACTAGCGGTTCACGCCCATGGTGATGGCGCCGAGATAGCCGGTGCCCGACTTGTGCACGCTCAGCAGCGAGCGGCGGCCGCCCTGCGCGAAGACGAAGTCGTTCGCGTTGCGCGTCGTCCGGCGCGCACGGCGGCTGTAGGGCTTGCGCCTGAAAACCTTGTCCGTCAGCGAGTCGGAGAAGTACAGCTGGCCGGTGTGGAGGACATTGCTGGCGACGTGCACCTTGACGTGGATGTGCACTGTGCGGCCCTGGTACCAGCCCGGATAAACCGTGTGGAAGCGGGCGAGGCCGTTTGCGTCGGTCTTCTGGATGCCGCGCATGAACGTCCTGCTCGTCGCGCCCGAGCCAAAGCCGGAGTAGACGCCGAGCGCATCCGCGTGCCAGATGTCGACTGCTGCGCCCGCGATCGGCTTGCACGTCGAGGCATCGACGACGCGCAGCCGCAGGGAGAGCGGCACTCCGGGCCGGCCGTCGGTGATGTTGCGCCGGTACTTCTCGCCCGCGATGTAGTACGGGCCCTCGGTCTGCTCGGGGGTCAGGACGCAGGAGACGGCGCCGGAGGCGACTCCGGCCGGGCCGGCGCCATCCGAGTCCGCCGCCTCCCAGCCGGCGAGGCCGAGCAGGAGCCCGGCCATCCCGGCCAGCGACCCGCGGCGCGTGAGCTTCGCGTCTTCCATGCGCTCGAACCTAGCGGTCGCACGTGAACGGCGGCTAAGAAACTTGCGCGCAGGAATTCGCCGCCTCGCGCATTTGTCTCTCTGGGTGGCGCCGGGCGGCGGCGCCGCCCCTTAGATCACTTGCCCCGCCGGAACGACACGAGCTCGTTCCGCTCGAGCGGTCCTTTGGCCGTCCGCTCGAGCACGGTCCCGATTCCCCTCGCGTAGTACTTGTGGTCGATCACGCCCGGCTCGAGCGGCGTCCACTCCTTCGTCAGGAGCGCACGCTTCGTCGCGATGAACGGGACCTTCACCGACGTCTCGAGGCGCAGCACCTGGAAGTGGTCCTCGGCCTCGCCCTTGTAGTACTCCTGGCGGGCCGAGTGGCCGGGCGCCGGGTGCGTGAACATGAAGATGCCCGGCTTCGCCCCGCGGACGCCGGCGAGCCAGCTGCCGCTCGTGTTCTTGACGTGGCCCTGCTGGTCGAGCTCAGCCGTCTTCTCGCCGAAGTACCAGACGCGGCCCTGCGAGTCCTGGGTGTAGTAGTCCTCCGTCCGCTCCTCCAGACGGCCTCTCACGTAGAGCAGGTCCGAGACGACGACGCACGGCGCGCCGCCGACCGTCTTCGTGCGATGCGTGACCGTCATCACTTCGCGCGACGGCTCGCCGTCCTTGACGCCGCGGTAGACCCAGCTCGAGCCGACGAGCAGTGGGTACCACGGATTCGTGACGCGGGCCGAGAAGGGCGAGTGCCTGGTCGCTGACGACCCGCAACCCGCGGCGGCGAGCGCCGTCAGCGCCAACGCCAGCGCAATCACCCTGAGCACCGCTACAGACGGCAAGGCTAGTTCGCCTCGCGCGGAAGGCCGTCGTCCGGGAGCGTCTCCCAGGAGGCGACGGAGCGCGTGAAGATGTGCCGGGTCGGGCCGCCCTCGAACGGCGTGTCGATCGCGGGGAGCCGGACACTCGCGAACTCGGATTCCGGCCAGCCCGCGCCGAAGAGGTTCGAGCCGCAGACCGAGCAGAACGTCTTCGCGCTGCCCTCGCCGGGCTGGTACGTGCGCAGGAGCTCGCGGCCGGCCGTGATCCGGATGGAGTCGCTCCGCGCACGGCCGTTCGCCGTGGCCGCGCCGCCGGAGAGCCGTTTGCAGCTCGTGCAATGGCAGTAGCTGCGGGGCTCGAACTCGCCGGTCACCTCGAAGCGGACCGCGCCGCAGAGGCAGCTGCCCTCGAGCACGCTCACGCGTCCGAGACTACCGGCTGGTTCCAGGTGCTGAGCACCGCCTGCTCCCGCTCGTAGCCGAGGATGCTCAGCGTCGCCGGATCGAGCGCGAAGAGGCGGCCCTCCGACGGCTGCAGTTCGAGCCAGCGCGCGGCGAGCACGCGCAGGAGGTGACCGTGGGAGAAGACCAGCACGTCGCCGTCGGCTGCGCGCAGCTCGTGGAGCACGAGGTCGGCCCTGGCGCCGACCTGTTCCGGCGACTCGCCGCCCGCAGCGCCGTAGCGCCAGATCGTCCAGTCCGGAATCTGCTGGCGGATGTCGAGAGTCGTGCGGCCCTCGTACTCGCCGTAGTCCCACTCCATCAGCTGGTCGCGCGAGACCGCACGGTCTCCGTAGCCCGTGAGCCAGCAGGTCT
>WNGE01005458.1_pt1 | contig 14356 bp, 13 predicted proteins | sample 5400651 | NCBI WGS metagenome assembly WNGE01 (sample SAMN13153370, study PRJNA577476) | soil metagenome | isolation source: 60 cm soil or saprolite under grassland replicate 2 | place: USA:California | collected 2016-06-15 | reverse complement strand
TACGCGGTGACCTGCCCTGCCGGCGCAACTCCCAGCCGCCCACAATCGACGCTCGGGAGCCAAGGGACCCGCTGTGGTCTCACGCCGCGTGATCGGCGTTCAACCCCCGCGAGGCGCGCATCCCCGCCGATCGGTGCGCGATCGCTTGGCAACGAGTGATGCTCGTTAGGCGACAGATCAATAGTTCGCGCGCTTCCGGTCAGGCATTGCCGACATCGACCCTGCGCATCTGCGGACGACCGTCGAGGTGCTCGAGAGACCGCGCGGCATCGAGTTCGGCCGCGTAGGCGGCTTGGAGTTGGTCGAGCACCGACTCGGCTCCTGGCGGTCGCGCGATGCCCAGGTGCTGCTCGCGCAGCTCGTCCATGAACCGCTCCCACAACTCGGGCCCTCCGAGTTCGAGCAGCTCCGCGCGGACGGCGAGTTCGCGCGTTGCCGGCAGGTGTCGGCGTCCCCACGCGCCCAGGTGCGCCATGATCGGTACGAGTTGAATGGCCGGTTCGGTGAGGCTGTACCGGATCTTCTGCTTGTGCGTCGGGTCCTTCGCTCGCGAGATGAGGCCGTTGCCGAGCAGCCGCTGCAGGCGGTCGGCGAGGATGTTCGACGCGATCCCCTCGACGGAGTTGTGCAGCAGCTCGCGGAAGTACCGGCGATTGCCGAACATCATGTCGCGCAGGATCACCAGCGACCACTTGTCGCCGAGCGTCTCGGTCGCGAGGTTGATAGGGCATCCGGAACGGTGCTCTGCCATGCGTCTCCTTCGACCCGGTGGAAACCAATTGTACTTCGCAATCGGTTTGCTAAGCTGGGCATGTCCGGTGGCAGATTGCAATCAGTTTGGAGGACGGCGATGATCCCGACGACCGCGCTCGACCCGCGCTACAGCGACCCGAAGGCGGTCGCTGTCGGATGGGACGAGACCCGGCGGATCCTCGAGACCGCCGAGTTGTTCTGGCTTACGACCGTTCGGGCCGACGGCCGCCCGCACGTGACGCCGCTGGTCGCGGTGTGGGTCGACGGAGCGATCCACTTCCATACAGGTGCCGAGGAGCAGAAGTTCGCCAACCTCCGCGCCAATCCGCATGTCGTTCTCACGACGGGGTGCAACCAGTGGAACGGCGGCGTGGACGTCGTGGTCGAGGGCGAGGCGGCCCGGACCACGGAGCCTGCCGTGCTCGGCCGCCTGGCCGAGGCATGGGCGAGCAAGTGGGACGGACGGTGGCGACTTGCGGTGCGCGAAGGCGGCTTCCGCCACGGCACCCAGGACTTTTCGAGCGAAGTCTTTTCCGTGACGCCCACCAAGGTCTACGCGCACGCCAAGGGTGATCGCTTCGGCCAAACAACGCACCGGTTCTGACGGTGCTGGGAGGTTGACGTGGAGCGACACGAGGTTGTTATCGAAGCCGATGGCGTGGAGCTGTGCACCGAGTCGTTCGGCGATCCGGCGGCACCGCCGATCCTGCTCGTCATGGGTGTCGGAGCGTCGATGCTCTGGTGGGAGGAGGGGTTCTGCCGGATGCTCGCCGACGCCGGGCGGTTCGTGATCCGCTACGACCACCGCGACACCGGCCGCTCGGTTACCTACGAGCCGGGTCACCCCGGCTACACCGGCGCGGACCTGGTCGCCGACGCCGCTGCGGTGCTCGACGGCTACCGCATTCGAGCCGCGCACGTGGTTGGTGCTTCGGCGGGTGGGGCCTTCGCGCAACTGCTCGCGCTCGATTACTCCGACCGCATGCGCTCCCTCGTCCTCATAAGCACCTCGCCCGCGACGCCTGGTGACCGCAGGCTGCCGCCGGCGACCGAGCGGTTCACCCGGTTCGTGACGACGGCTCAGCTGGACTGGTCGAACACCGAGTCGGCGATCGAGTACCTGGTGGAGTACTCGCGGGTGCTCGCCGGTGGGCAGCGCCCGTTCGACGAAGCGGCGGTCCGCGAGCTGGTCCGTCGCGACGTGGCGCGGGCCCGCGACTTCGCCGCCGCGCGGAACCACGACATCCTGCCTGAGGGCGTGCAATCCCGCCGGTCTCTCGCCTCGATATCCGCGCCCACGCTGGTGATCCACGGCAGCGCGGACCCGATGTTCCCGCTCGAGCACGGCCGGGCCCTGGCCGACGAGATCCCCGCCGCACGGCTGCTCACGCTGCAGGGAGCCGGTCACGGTGTTGAGCGAGCCGACTGGCCGACCATCGTCGCTGCCATCGCCGAGCACACCACCGCACGCGATCGGGCCAGTCGATGGTGACCCCCGCCGAGCAGACCGCCGCCACCGCCGAGGGGCGCATGCGCTCAGGCCTGTTCCTGCCGCTCTTCGACGAACTTGCCGACCCCGCGCTCGTCGCCCGCCTCTCGGCCGCGGCCGAGGAAGCCGGCTGGGACGCGGTCTTCGTGTGGGACCACCTGCGCTGGCGGGCGCCGGTCGTCGACGTTGCCGACCCGTGGATCACACTAACGGCGATCGCCACTGCCACCGAACGCATCCGGATCGGCCCAATGGTCACGCCCCTCGCCCGCCGCCGCCCGGTCAAGGTCGCCCGCGAAAGCGCGACGCTGGATTGGCTCAGCGGCGGCCAGCTCACGCTCGGGGTTGGCCTCGGCAACGACCAGGCCGGACGTGAGCTCTCGATCACCGGCGAGGAAACCGACAACAGGCGGCGCGCACGGATGCTCGACGAGTCCCTGCAGATCCTCACCGCCGCCTGGTCAGGTGAACCGGTGCACCACTGCGGCGAGCACTACACGATCGACGGCATGCGGTTCCTGCCGCGGCCGATGCAGCGGCCGGGTATCCCGGTGTGGGTCGGCGGCTTCTACGGCAGACCCGCGCCACTGCGCCGGGCCGCCCGCTACCAAGGCTTCATCGCGGTCAACCTGGAACACCCCGACCAACTCGCCGAGAGCGTCGCTGAGCTGAGCGCGCTGCGCCGCGAGGCAGGCACCGCCGACGCACAGCCCTACGACATCGTCGTCGCCGTCGAACCCGGCAGCGATCCGGCACCGTACGCCGCTGCGGGCGCGACCTGGTGGCTCGTGGGAGTCGCCGCCGCCGCGGCACGCACAGACCTCGTGCGCGCCATCATCCGGGGCGGCCCACCGGGCTCGGCATAACCCACTCAATAACATCGCCGGCCGATCCGCCCCGCCACCCGTCGACGCGAGTACCGATTCGGCAACCTCCGGGTCGCTACCGACTCGGTGACACCGGCCCGGGTTTCCGCCGCCTTTTTCACATTTTCATCACGCATCCGAGTCGGCGTCAGCTGGGACGTGGCGCCAAAGGTCGCACGGTAGGGATCTGCTCGGCTACGTGCTGCGCAGCAGCGCGATGAGACTTGGCCGCGGCGTACGTCTGTATCTCGACAAGCGACGGGATCGCTCAGCGAGATCCATGACGAAGGGACCTGGCATGCGGCCGGTGGTATTGCAAATGGGCGTCACCCTCGACGGCTTCGTCCACGGCGCGAAGGGTTACGAGGACTGGGGACTTCCGCCGGAAGACGACGAGGTCGTGGCGTGGAAGGTCGCATCGCTGCGTGAAGCGGGCACGCACATCATGGGCCGGGCGACATATGAGGCGATGGCGTCGGTGTGGCCGCACACGACTGGCGTGTACGCCGATGTGATGAACGAGATCCCTAAGGTGGTCTTCTCGAAGACGCTGACCCGCGCCGAGTGGGCGGAAAGCCGAATTGCCGACGGCGACCTGGCTGAGGACATCGACCGGCTCAAGCGCGAACCCGGCGGTGTGATCCTCGCCCACGGCGGCGCAACCTTCGTCGATGCGTTGATCCACGATGGACTGATCGATGAATACCGGCTGGTGATCCACCCGGTGGCGATCGGCCACGGGACCGGCCTCTTCAGCGCGCTCCGCGAGCCGCTACGGCTCGACCTGATCGAAGCTCGCAGGTTTGCGAGTGGAACCGCCATCCACGTCTACCGACCGAGAGAGGGGAACCGATGAGGACGTTGCATTTCGGCCTGCGTGTCGCCGATCTCGACCGATCGCTGGCGTTCTATACCGCCGTCGGCTACGAGGTCGTCGGCAGCGTCCCCGAGACCTCCCTGGGCCACCTGACCATGCTCAAGCTGCCCGGGGACGAGTTCGTCACCATCGAACTCGTCCACGATCCGACCCAAGGTGAGGTCAACTTCGACACGGGCCTCAGTCATTTCGTCATCAAGGTCGAGTCGTTGGATGCAACCATCAGTGAGCTTGCGGCGCGGGGCATCGGTGCCGAGGTGCCCGTATCACCGGATGGTTCAGACGACTTTCGAACGACATGGGTGATTGATCCCGACGGCAACCGGATCGAGTTGGTCCAGTGGCCGGCCGGTCACGCCGACGGCATCACTGCCGCCGATTGGGCGGAGTAAGGGGACCTACTCCTGATGGATGTCGATGTTCTCGTCGCCGGTGTTGCGGTGAGCGACTTCAACTCAGCGCAAGCTTGATACGCGCGCTTCTTCGCCCGCTCCCGGACGTCGCCGCGCACCACGAGGAAGTGATGTGGCGGGCCACGGAACGCGGCTGGCTGTACATCGTTCGCGATTGTCATAGCCCGCGCCCACGATCACCCTCTCCGCCAGGCCCGGGACGACGGCAAGAGGGTCAAGGCCGGGTACCAGCCAAGGCGCCGGAAGACGTCACGGGCCGGGCTCACCCTGCCCGCGGCCACTCGCCCAGCAGGGCCGAGCCGCACCAAGTGAGGTCGATCGCCCCGGCTGGCCGAAACGCCAGAACTGGGAGATCAGCGCGCGGCCGCCCTGCACGCCTGCCGAGCTGTTACGCGCGCGGATTCGGCGGTCGGAACCTCCGGGTCGGTGTGCCAGTGTCACGCAGCGTAATCAGCCCATGACTTCACAGGCGCGCATCGCCGCCGATCGGCGCGGATGTCGGCTCGATGCCGATCAAGGCGTGTGCTGTCCGGATCTGGGCGTTCCGCGCGCCGGTGAGCGGGATGGGGCAGCTGGGGTGATCGAGGTGTGCGGGAGAGCCGCGCAGGCCGGGGAGGTCGGCCATGCCGGGTGTGCTGCGGCCGCGGCGGTTAGCCCCGGCGGCCTCTTGGCCGGCAGGCGCCGCAGGCCGGCGGCGGTCAGTTCGCCGGTGGAGGCAAGCAGCAGCGTCAGCTCTTCCAGGGCCTGCGCAGCCGCGCGGGGCGCAGACGGGCTCGGAGTCGCGGCCGGACGTGCCCGGCGCCTCAAGTGAGGCTTGAGCGCGACGATCCCCGGGCCGGGCCTGGAGCTGGCCCGTGGGTCGTCATGGCGGTCAGGGTTGGATGCGGAGGATCTGGCCCTGCCCGGCGCCAAAGCCGAAGCCCTGGTTCGAGACGTAGAACGCCCCGTCGGGGCCGACCGTCATGCCAGCTCAGCTCGTGACGGCCGACGGCGGTCGCTGCCGCTCGCCGGAGGTCTACCTGGCGTAATGCGCTGTGGGGACCGGATCTGACCGCGCCGTTCGCGCTCATCCCAGCTGCTGGGGCTGCAAATGATCGACGCTGGCCGTGGCCCGATCATCAACATTGCTTCGCTCACGGCCGAGCGATGCGTGGACCGCTACCCGCTGGCGGCCTACAGCGCTGCGAAGGCTGTTAACACCGGACAGCACCTGCTGGTCGATGGCGGTCGGCCGGCCTATAGAGCCTCTCTCGCGTGGCCAAGAGGGCTTGTGAGCGTGCCCTGGATCGAGGAAGACGCGGCGCGCGCGGGCGGGTCATCGCGGCCCCTCCGCTGGCGCCAGCGGCGCCCATTGACCGCGCGATGGCCCGCAACATCCCATTCTAAGAGTGTTATGCAAAACCCTCCAGTGTCAAGATCAACGATCTTGGAAGCTGCACGTCAGAGAGGTGCGGCAAGATCATCTCGGGGAGTTTTGCATAAGCCTCTAAGCCCCGTGTTATCGGTCGTGCTTTAATCTCCGCAATCGGCGCGGCTCCGATGGAATGCCGGTTTTAACGATTACAGTCCGAACAATGAAGCACATCATCCGCCCGGGAGACAAATACGGCAGGCTCACCGTCATCGCCGAAGTGCAGAAGGCCGCCGCGGACGGCAGGCGCTACCGGGCCGCCCTGTGCCGGTGCGACTGCGGGCAAGAAACCACCCCGCGGATCAGCTCGCTTGACTCAAGCGATGCCCAGTCGTGCGGATGCTCCCGCGGCCCGCCCAAATACCAGCAAAAGCGCTGCCCGGTCTGCGGAACGCTCGCCGTGATCCGGCGCGACCACCGAAGCTGCTCCCGAGCCTGCGGATACCAGCTGGCCCGGGCCGCCCGGCAGGCACCAAACCCCTCCTATGACGTGTGGCACCACCGCGTTAACAAAGCCCGGGGACCGGCCAGCGGCTACGCCTGCGTTGATTGCGGCAACCCTGCCCAGGACTGGTCGACGGTCAATCCGTCCAGCGATGACATCCAGGTCAGATTCCAGCCACGGTGCCGCCGATGCCACCGCCACTATGACGGCGCCGTCGGCGAGGGTAACCGGCGGGCCAAGCTGACCAGCGGAAAAGTACGGCAATTGCGGGCACGCAGGGCCGGCGGCCTGACTTACCGGCAGCTCGCCGCCGAATTCGGCATCAGCGACGTGTCAGCCTGCGCGGCCGTTAACCGCAAGACCTGGGCGCATGTGAGCTGATCTCGTCTTCCGAAAGTGCGAGCCCAATCACCTTCGATGCCGGCCGGCCCGCCGCTGGACATGCGATGTCCGCCGATCTGTATGTCCACATGGTCGGTCGGCACCGGCAGCGATCGCGCCCATATCAGGTCATTGTGTCGCTGGCATCGGCTGTCGCCCGCGCTGCTCTGTGCGCTCTCCATCTCGCCAGACCCCGAAGCTCGGTCATGCCGATGGGTGTGAGTTTCAGCTGGGCTGATGGCGATGTCAGGGCTCGGGTCCGGTGCGCAGCCGAAGGGCTGTGCGGTTAGCGCGCGGTTTCGCCGCCCGGCCCGCTGGCGTCTTGTATGTCCTGCGGAATGCAAAGAGCCGCCGCGCGAGGCGCTGCGGCTCGGCGCGCGGCAGCATGTCGCGGCGTCGTTCAAAGGCGAGCTGGCTGCTGAGATGCGGATGCATGTAACTCGCCGCGCTTTCCCTGTCCTTGATGGGCTTGATGGCCGGGCGGCCCGCTTGGTCTCGGCGATCATGCCGGCGGGCCGAAAGCGCGTGACGCTTTCTGGCGGCGCGCCTGGGTCATCACCGGCCCGGGGAGCGCCGGTGGCTGCCGCCCGTTTCCGGCCGGGGGCGCTTCACCCGGTCTGTTCGCCGGCAGCTCGCCGGGTTCCGGGCACCAGTCGGTGGCCGCGGGCAAGATCTTGCTGGCCGCGGTCGCGCTTGTAGGCTTGCTGGCAGAGTTCTGTGCGCTGGCGCTGGCCGTTACCCCGGCTGCCGCCGCCGGCCAGGGGGCTTGTGAGGGGACGATGGGGCGGTGGAGGAGGGGCCTGCGCTGAGTTTCGGCGGGCTGCTGCAGCGGCTGCGGGCCGATGCCGGGCTGACGCAGGAGGAGCTGGCGGAGGCGGCGAGCCTGAGCCCGCGGTCGGTCGGTGATCTGGAGCGCGGCATTAACCTGACCGCCCGCAAGGACACGGCCCGGCTGCTCGCCGATGCGCTGGAGCTGGCGGGGCCGGAGCGTTCGCTGTTCGAGGCGGCGGCGCGCGGGCGCGCCCCGGCCGCGGAGGTGCCGGCGGCCCGGGGCGGCCTGGCGCCGGGCGGCTCCGCGGCGGCGGCGACCCGGACGCTGCCGCGGGATATCGCGAGCTTCACCGGCCGCGGAGCTGAGCTCGGGCAGCTGATGGCGCAGCTCACGGATGCGGCAGCCGGCGGCGGGGTGGTGGGGATCTATGCGATCGGCGGGATGGCCGGGATCGGGAAGACCACCTTCGCGGTGCACGCCGCGCACCAGCTCGCGGAGCGGTTTCCCGGCGGGCAGTTCTTCCTGCCGCTGCACGCCCACACCCCCGGGCAGCGGCCGGTCGACCCCGCGGACGCGCTGGCCAGCTTACTGCTGACCGCCGGGGTCGCCGCGCAGCAGATCCCGCCCGGGCTGGAGGCCCGGGCGGGCCGGTGGCGTGACTGCGTGGCGGGCAAGAAAATCCTCCTGCTGGTGGATGACGCGGCCGGGCATGAGCAGGTCCGGCCGCTGCTGCCCGGCACCGCGGGCAGCCTGGTGCTGGTCACCAACCGGCGTCGGCTGGCCGCGCTGGAGGACGCCGCGGCGATCAGCCTCGACACCCTGCCGCCCGGTGAGGCCGCAGCGCTGCTGGCCCGCCTCGCCGGCCGCCCCGATCTGGGCTCCGGGGCCGGACCGGCCGCGGTGGGCGAGATTACCCGGCTGTGCGGGTACCTGCCGTTGGCGATCGGGATGCTCGCCCGCCAGCTGCACCACCACCCGGCGTGGACCGCGTCGGGCCTGGCCGCCGACCTGGCCGCCGCCCGGGACCGGCTCGCCGTGATGCGCGCCGAGAACCTGTCGGTCGCCGCCGCGTTCGACCTGTCCTACCAGGACCTGCCCGGTGATCAGCGGCGGCTGTTCCGCCGGCTCGGCCTGCACCCGGGCCCCGGCATCGACGCCTATGCCGCGGCGGCGCTGGATGACACCAGCCTGGATGCTGCCCGCCGCGGCCTCGAGGGCCTTTATGATCAGCACCTGCTCACCGAGCCCGCCCGCGGCCGGTACCGGCTGCATGACCTGCTCCGCGAGCACGCCCGCGCCCTCGCCGCTAACGACGACCCCGCCGGGCGCGACACCGCGGCCGGGCGGCTGCTGGATTACTACCTGCACACCGCCCTGGCCGCCAGCAAGCACATCGCTGCGCGCGGCCCCGCCCGCCGCCTTCCCACGCTGGGCGACTCGCCGGCCTGCGCCCCGCAGATTTCCACGCCCCGGCAGGCAACCGCCTGGCTGGAGGCCGAGCGGGCTAACCTGCACGCGGCCGCCGGCTACGCCGCCGCCTCCGCGCTGCCTCTGCATGCCATCGCGATCCCCGCCGCGATGAGCGGCTTCCTGCTCGCCCACGGCCACTGGGGGCAGGCCGCCGCCTTGCACCAGGCCGCCCTGACCACGGCACGCCAGGCCGCGGACCGCCCCGGCCAGGCCGGCGCCCTCACCCAGCTCGGCCACGTGCAATGGATGACCGGGGACTACCCGGCCGCCGCCGCCAGCCACCAGCAGGCGCTGGCGCTGTACCGCGACCTCGACGACCAGCCCGGCCAGGCCAGCGCCCTCACCCAGCTCGGCGACGTGCAACAACAGACCAGGGACTATCCGGCGGCCGCCGCCAGCTACCAGCGCGCCCTGACCATGGCACGCAAGGCAGGGGACCGGCCCGGCGAAGCCCTCGCCCTCAACGACCTGAGCCTGGTGAAAATGGGGACGGGGGACTACCCGGCGGCCGCCGGCGGCCTGACCCGGGCGCTGGCGCTGTACCGTGATCTCGGCGACCGGCTCGGCCAGGGCGATGCCCTCAACGGTCTCGGCGTCGTGCAGCGGCTGACCGGGGACTACCCGGCCGCCGCCGCCAGCCACCAGCAGGCACTGGAACTGTTCCGCGACCTTGGCGATGACCAGCTCGGCCAGGCCAACGCCCTCAGCGAGCTCGGCGTTGTGCAGCGGCTGACCGGGGACTACCCGGCCGCCGCCGCCAGCCTGGCCCGGGCCATGGAACTGTCCCGCGGCCTCGGCGACCGGCTCAACGAAGCCAACGCCCGCAGCGAGCTGGGCGTCGTGCAGCGGCTGACCGGGGACTACCCGGCCGCCGCCGCCAGCCACCAGCAGGCACTGGACGTTTTCCGCGGCTTCGGCGACCGGCACAACGAGGCCGAGACGCTGAACAACCTCGGTGAGCTGCTGACCCAGTCCGCGGCCAGCGACCGGGCCCGCGACTGCCACGCCCAGGCGCTGGCCATCGCCCGCGACCTCGGCGCGCCCCTGGAAGAAGCGCGCGCCCTGGAAGGAACCGGCCAGTGCCACCTCCAGGACGACAACCCCGGCGAAGGCGCCGCGCAGCTACGGCAGGCACTCACCATCTACCAGCGCATCGGAGCCCCCGCCGCCCGGCGCGTCCAGGAAACCCTCCGCCACCACAGCACCAGCACCACAGCCCGGCCCCCCAGCGGCGAAGGCCCGCAGCCTGCCGCACCCGCCGCACCGTGAGCAAGCCGGCCGGCCAGGCGACAGGTCACGCGCCCGGTCCGCTAGCAGCACGCCAGCGAGCATCTCCGTACCCCGTGCCATGAACCCCAGCGGGTGAATAGGGGCGAGCGCGCGGACATTCATGACGTCCTGGCCCCGTTCGCACCCGGGCAGCGGGAAGCGGCGTCGATCCGTGCGGGCTAGCGTGTCCGGGACGTCGCCGTGCACATCCTGGCGGACGAGCCAGCCGGGCAGCCCGGCCTGCAGCGGGCCATACAGCGCGCGCTGGGTCACGGGCCGGCCTGGATCATCCCGGCACCGGTTGCAGTCGCTCAGGCATTGCGGTGGTTTCCGCCGCAATGCCTGAGCGAGCCCGCCACGCGGCCGGCGACCTGCGCCGGCCGCGTGGCGGGCGCGACTTAGGCGCTCGCCGTGACGGCGCCCCGCCGGGCCGCTCGCGCCCGGTCGAGGAGCACGGCGGCGGTGGCCGCGAGCAGCGCGGCGCCGAGCGCGATCAAGGTGATCTGCCAGCCCGCCATGCCGCCCTCAGTGACAACACGCACGAGCGCCGGCGGTATGCCGGTGCCGCCGCCGGCCGGCGGCACCTGCTCGGCGAGCGTGGCGGGCCCGGTGGCGGCACATGCCAGCAGGGTGCCGCCGAGCCCGGCCAGGACGCCGAGGAAACGGCGGATGCGGTGGATACGGTGGATGCGGTTCATGTCGATCTCCTGATGAGGTCCGGTACGGATGAGCTGTCGTTCACTGGGGAGCTGATGGCTGAGATGTGGCTGCATAGGGTTCGCTTCGCTTCCGGTCATTGAAGGGGTGTCCGGCAGGCCGGCGGCCTGCGGGGTCTGGGTGATCATGGCGGCGGCGCGGGGGCGGGTGGGTTCGGGCATCGCCTGTGCCTCCCTGATGTCGGCTGGCTGCGGCTAGTTCCACTGTCGCCAGCGGCCACGGTGATCACCACACATGTCCGGCCACAGGAGACCCACAGGATTCGCGGCGCCAGCGCGGCCGGCGATGGCCGCTGCCTGGCCCGTTACCCCAGCCGCCCAGAACCCTGGCTGGACGCGGGGCGCAGGCGGACGATTTGATGAACTCCCGCCGGGTACCGGCCACGACGCCCTGCCCATGCCGTCTGCGGCTGGCACGCCGGGTAACCGGCGCAGGTACTGTGAGCTGCGTCACGCCGGTCGCGTTGACAGCGCGCTTGCAGGGCATGTCGGTCGAGTCCTCAGCACTCTGCCGCTGGCCGTTACCAGGTGGTGGCCGCGGCCAGCAGCGGAGAGCTTGTGACGGGACGATGGGGCTTGTGGCGGAGGAACCGGCGCTAGGTTTCGCTACGGCTGGCCCAGGTGCCCGGCGATATCCGGCGGCTCGGCTCGCGGAACAATCTCGCCTCCGCCCACAAGCCGGCGGGCCAGCTGGAGCAGGCGATCCCGCTGTCCGAGCAGATGCTCACCGACCGCGAGCGGGCGCTGGGCGCCGACCACCTCGCAGACGCGCGGCTCGCGGAACAACCATGAACGAGTTCAGACTGAGACCCAGTCCGACTGATCAGCTGACCCATATGGGAGCCGGCGAGTTACCGCTACGCTTCCGGCAGCCCGGTCCAATGGCGCCCAGCCGGCGAACGGCCGGCAGGCAGTCCGCTGGCAGGGGCCTTGACGCCGCCCTGTGCAGCAGGTCAGCGCTGCCTGCCTGCACCGACATCACGAAGACCCAAGACGCCGCGACCGAGTGGCCGAAGCCAACTGCGGCAGGACAGCATGGCGGCACGAGGACGCCCAGAACCGGTACGTCTGGGCGCTCGCGCCACGACTAGTCAATCGGCTGGCCACCCGCGCCGAATCGGCGATATAGAACACAGGGTTAGGCCGCGGCGGTGACCTGGCGTAGTCATCATCATCGGCTTACGGTCGGGTCCTCATCCCTGCTGGGGCCTTGGCTGGCCCAGCCTTCCGGGTCTCAGCCGGACCCGGGAGGTGCCCGATGACCACCACCACATCGTCCCCGTCCACCGTGATCGCCGTCGCCGACCCAGTGTTCACCAGCGCCGAGCGTCTGGCGCTGGCTGGGTTCCTGGCCGGTTATACCGGCCTGACCCGCGAGGCCTACGCGCTGGATCTGCGCCAGTTCACTGCCTGGTGCCAGCAGCGCAACATTCGCTTGTTCGAGGCCCGCCGGGCCGACATCGAGTGCTTCGCCCGTGACCTGGAGGCCAGGGGCCGGGCCCGGGCGACGGTGACCCGCCGGCTGTGCACGATCGCCGGGTTCTACCGGTACGCGGTCGAGGAAGACCTGCTCGGCCATTCCCCGGCCGCGCATGTCCGGCGCCCGCGGCTGGATTATGAGTCGCACGCGATCGGCCTGGACCGCAATGAGCTCGGTGCGATGCTGGTCGCCGCCGGTCTCGGCACGGCAGCCGAGCATGCGCTGATCTCGCTGCTGGCCCTCAACGGGCTGCGGGTGTCGGAGGCCACCGGCGCCGACATCGAGGCGATGGGCGTGGAACGCGGGCACCGGACGCTGACCATCACCCGCAAGGGCGGCAAGGTGGTCACCATCCCGCTGGCGCCGCGCACCGCACGGGCGATCGACCTCGCAGTGAGCGAACGCTGCGAGGGTCCCATCTTCGTGGCCACTGACGGCCGTCGGCTGGACCGGCACGGCGCCGCCCGGGTCGTCGGTCGCGTAGCCCGCCGCGCCGGGATCACCAAAGCGGTTGGGCCGCACACGCTCAGGCATGCGTTCATCACAGCCGCGCCGGACGCAGACGTGCCGCTCCGCGACGTGCAGGAGGCGGCCTCGCACGCCGACCCGCGCACCACCATGCGCTACGACAACTCTCGGGAATTGCATCTGATGCGCGAAATTCGAGTGGTTTGCCGGGTGCGGGGCGTGTCTGGGAGCTTCCTGGAGGGCCGCCCGACACGCTGCCTGGCCTGGGGTTCTTGCCCCTGCATCTCGTTAGATGCAGGATTCCGCCGTCGGGGGGTTGCGGTTCGGGGCTGGGGCTGTGTGGGACGGGGTGATCTGCCGGGCGCGGCGCGCCTGGAACTGGTCTCAGGGGTCGCGCAGCTCCGCCCCGAAGACGCGATGGTGGAGGCGATGCTGGCGGGCTGGCATGCGCAGCAGGCAGCGCGCGGCCTGCAGCAGCGCACGATCGCGCCGCGGGAGCGGCTGATGCGCCGGTTTCTGGAGTTCACCGGCGAGTACCCGTGGCAGTGGGGTCCGGCGCATGTGGATGAGTGGACGCAGTCGCTGACTGGCGAGCGGCACCTGGCACCGTCCACGATCCGCGGCTATCAGACGGATCTGCGGTTGTTCACCGAGTATCTGCGTGACGGCCGCTATGGGTGGGCGGCGGCATGCGAGGCGGAGTTCGGGCCGGGCGTGCACCCGGTGCCGGTCTGCCACGAGTGGAACACGATCGCCCGCCTCAACGACTACGAGGGGAACCCGGAGGCCCGCCCGTTCACCCGGGACGAGCTGCAGCGGTTCCTGGGCTATGCCGATGACCAGGTCGACCGGGCGGTAGCAGCGAAACGCAAGGGAGCGCTGGCCGCCTACCGGGATGCCACGCTGTTCAAGGTCATCTACGCGTGGGGGCTGCGCCGCACCGAGACGTCCAAGCTTGATCTGGCCGGGCGGGGCCGGAATCCGGCCGCGCCGGAGTTCGGCCGGTTCGGGATGCTGCACGTGCGCTACGGCAAGGCGGTGCGCGGGCAGCCGCCCCGGCGCCGTAACATTCCCTCGGTGCTGGGCTGGGCGGTGGATGCGGTGGCGGACTACGTGGAGAACATCAGGCCGAAGTTCGGCCGCCCCGATCACCCGGCGCGGTGGGTGACCGAGCGGGGCGGGCGGGTCAAGCCAGCCGAGATCAACGCCCGGTTCGTCGCCTGCCGCGAAGCGCTGGGACTGCCGAAGGCCCTGACGCCGCACAGCTTGCGGCACTCGTGGGTTATCTGCCCTGCCGTTTCAGCCTGAGGCACGACGATTCTCAGGGTTGATCGCGTCGTGCCTCACAGATATCCGCCACTCTTTGAGCCACGTACGGCAGGACCAGGACCAGGGTTCTTTCTCTTCGCTGCGCTCTTTGTCCTCACGTGGCCCACGTGCCTCACTTGCTGAAACGGCCACTGACCAGGCCTTTTTCAAGATCAGGTACAGATAACCGCCGTGACTCACCTGACCGAGGACGGGGTGGACCGGAGGTTCATCCAGG
>WNGE01006662.1_pt1 | contig 14358 bp, 9 predicted proteins | sample 5400651 | NCBI WGS metagenome assembly WNGE01 (sample SAMN13153370, study PRJNA577476) | soil metagenome | isolation source: 60 cm soil or saprolite under grassland replicate 2 | place: USA:California | collected 2016-06-15 | reverse complement strand
GTCAACCGATCGTGACCGCGTGATTGCGCCGAGCGGCCAGAACCGCTCGAACGGTGGTCATGCGCTCCACCGAGCGCTGGGTAGGGGTGCGGACCTGGCCGGCGTCGGCCAAGTGGCGGCTGTCCAGGAACGTGGTTTCTACGGGACGAGGTTCGCCGCCGAGGGCAGCCCCAACGGGCCCACCGCGCCGCGCTTGGCCCCGCTACGCGCCGGCCACCGCCTCGGTGCACGTCTCCAACATCCTCGGAAAGCTCGGCATGTCGTCCCGCGCCGAGATCGCCGCCTGGGCCGTCCGCCAGGGCCTCCGCCCAGTCTGAGCACCCGGCGGCCACTGGTCACGCTAAAACTCATCAGGCTCCTCGACCCATTGCGCTTCGGCGGCGGATGCCTTCTCGCGGAGCCCTTCGAGGACTCCGTCGGCGGCGGTCAGGTGGAGGGTGACCTCGGCAAGCTGCACGTCAGTGCCCGAGGTGGGATCCAGGTCGTCGGCGGCCTGGGAGAGCAGGTTGAACACCTTCTTGCGCGTCTCGGGCTGGGTGAGGCTGCGGCTCGGCAGCTTGACGGTGTAGCGGGTGTACGAGACGGGAGCAGATGTTGAGGTTCCTGTGCCCGTAGTGCCCGCAGCACGGCCGGAGTCGCCGGTGGGAGGGGTGTCCTCATCGCTGCCGCGCCGCTGCCCGCCTCCCAGGGTGGTTGCTGTGCCGCCGGCCACTGTGGCGGTGGGCTGCTGAGGTTCGGCCTTGGCGACGGTCTGCTCGGAGGAGGTGATCGCAAGCTCATCGGGTGTTGAGATCGTGAGCGGCTCGCCGGTGCTGCCGAGGATCTGCCACACGCGCCGCAGCGTCACAGCCTCGAAGATCGCCTGGCGGATGTCCCGTTCGCTGGGCACCAAGGGGAAGGCGGGGTCCTGCCAGAACCGGCGCACAACCTCCCGCAGGGTGAAGCGACGCTCGCTGACGTCGAGCAGGGCTTCCAGGTAGGCGCCGTTGAGCGTGCCAGGCTGCGCTGCTCGCCCCCGGCCGGCCAGGACGTCCCATACGACGTTGCCGGACAGGGCGGTCTCCGGCTCAGCGTCGAGGCGGCGCCACTCGACCACAGTCCCGGACTTGGCCCGGGTGAGGTAGGCGATGTGCTGGTACGCACGCTTGAGATCCCCGTCGAGCTGGGTCTGAGCCTCGCGCAGCCGGCCGCGAGCGTCCCCTTGGAGCTCGTCGTCGGAATCGAGAAGGTTCTTCACCCGCTGATAGGCCAAGGCCTCGACAGCCCGGCGCCGGACCAGGTCCCGGCGCTGCGCGTCGATGCAGACGACCACTGCCGAGGCGGCGTTATCGACGCGCATACCGCGGTCCCCAAGGCCGAGCATTGCCGTAATGTCGTCGTGGGCGCGGCTGTCCCGGCCGTTGCCCAGGCTCCAGCGGCTGGGGTCAAGGACTACGAGCCGGTTGCTCTTGGCCTGGTCGACCTCGCGGAAGACCTCCTCCAACGGCGTGCCCAAGGGCTGGGCGTCGACGAAGATGACGTCTTCGAACTTGCCCTTGGCGGCGAACTCCTGGACGTGGCGCCCGCCACCATGCTGCGGGCTTGCCGGTAGTACATCTGCAAGGTCTGGCTGATAGTCAGCTGGTACCGGGTTGGGGTGTTGCCGCCGGCACCAGGAATGACCTGGAGCGACCCGAGTCCCTCCTCGACGTCGATGAGCGCGTTGAAGGCCTCGTCGGCGCTCGCGAAGCCCAGCCCGCCAGGGTGGAAGAGTGCGGCCAGCAACTCCGCCTTGGTGGCGCCCTTGCGCGCCTGGGCGCGAGCAACCAGCGAGTACAGCAGCAATGCACTGGCCAGCACGACCAGGGGCCGACTGCCTGGCTCGAGCTCCGGGTGAGCTTTGGCGAACTCGCGATCCAACTCCACGGCGTGGCCTCTGGCGGCATCCTTGGTGACCACGTCCCCGGCCGCGACCGCGCGGAAGCCCTGCACCGCCTTGTCGTTGCCGTGGAGCAGCCCAGAGGACAGCACCGACTCGATGACCCGGTGCAGCGGCAGGTCGCCAACGCCGATCAACACCGGCGCGTACCGGCCGGCCTGGTGCTCCTTCGCCCAGAAGAAGGCCGTGGCCGCGAAGATGTCGACGGTTGAGCGCACGCGCTGGAAGCCGGCGTGCCGGGACCAGTCGTCGCGGACCAGGGCCATCAGGTCGGGGTGGAACGGGTAGGTGGCGTCCAGCCGCTGCTCGAAGCCGATCAGGCCGCGGTTGGACGGCAGCCGGTCGAGCACGTTGGCTTTCCACGCCCTATCGGCTGCGGCGGCCCACACGCCAGCGAGATCGGCGGTCGGCAGAGGCCGGGACGGCTGCTCGAAAATACGGCGCCGGATGATAGCGGCGAAGTCCTCTGCCTCGGTGACCGACTGCGTGATGCCGTTGCGCGCCAGGCGGCGGGCGATGTAGTCCCGGAACTCCTGCGCCTCCGGACGATAGCCGCGGTCATCCAGATCGGACTTGATCATGACGACGACGAACGCCACCTGTGGGACGTCGTCGACCGCGTCCATGAGGCTGTTCAGGAACGCCTGCTCGCCCGGCATCGAGTCGCGGTGCGCGCGGTCAGAAAGCATCTGGGCGTAGTCCATCAGCTCGTCCAGCAGGATCAGGACCGGTCCACCCACCTGCTGGAGCGCAGTGCGAAGGGCCGCCTTGTCCTGGCCCAGCGCCACCAGGCTCCGGTAGCGGTCGAAGTCGCCAGAGAACAGCGACCAGATGAAGCGCTCGTGAAGGGTTGTGGCCGGGCCGAACTCCGCGCTCGCCACTCCGGGAGTCATGTGATCGGCAGGCAGCACCACCACACGAGTACCTGAAAGGTCGACCGGGCCGTTGGCGCGCTCCTCGGCCTCGGCCCGCACGAGCTGGCCAAGCTCGTGGGTGAAGAATGTGGCCGGGTCCTTGGCGAGGTGGTAAAGGCCGACCAGCGCGTGGGACTTGCCACCGCCCATCCCCTGGTCCAGGTGGAACAGGGCTCGCGTCCAACTCGCCGACCCGAGCCGCTGGGCCACCTGCGCCATGAAGCTGACCAGCGTATCGGTCGGCATCGTGATGTCACAGTAGTACCCGACTTCGCGGTACGGGACGTCGGCCGTCTGGGACACGACGCTGTACAGCGACATCTGGAGATCGGCGACCTGCCCGCTGGCGTCGGTCACCTCCGGACGAAGGGTGAGCACATCGGCCCAGTGCGGCGCCTGCCCCATCTGCTGTCACCACTTTCCCTACGACTCATCGAACGACGACTGCAAGAGGTCGCCCTGGATGGCTCTGGGCGCCTGGAGACCCCGGGTCTGCTGCTGGATGGACCGGGTCATCCGCTGGATGCCAGCTAGAGCCAGCGCGTCCTTGTCGCTGGCTGGCAACTGGCGAGACAGCTCGTGGACGACCGCCCACACCTGCTCGTCCCCGGCCGACCGCTCGGCTGCCGCCAGCACCTCTGCAACACCCTCCCCACCGCCCGCACGCCAAGCCGCCACCATGGCCCGCACCACGTCGAACACCTTCGACGTCGGCCCCACGCTCGGCGGTGGCTCCAGGGTCAGCCGGAATCCGGCCTTGGAGTCCTCGAGCAACCCTCCGCGCACCTCGTTGAGCCCGATGCCGTCGGCTTGGGCGAGGAACAGTGCCTGACTCTTCGGCACGACCCCCCGCTGATAGAGCCGCATCCAAAATAGAGCAAAGCGCGTCAGATCGTCGAAGCTCTCCAAGGGTAGCTCATCAATCCGAAGCGCGGCAGCCTCACGCACCGACGTGAGCGCCAGCAGCAGGTACCGGTCGATCGGGGCAATCTCACCATCCGGCTGGAGGACGCACCGGTATTTGCCCCAAACTTCCATTGCCGGCCCGTAGGCGGCCATAAGCTGGTCGGGCAGAGCCAGTCCGTCCGCCTGCCACTGCCGGGCACGCTCCTTCACGGCGTCAGTGACCTCTCGGTCCACCTGCGCCACGGTCCCCGCCGGCCGTCCACTTCTGGCGACCCGGCAGCCGATGGTGATCGTGACCTTGACCGAGGCGACTCCCGTATTGGCCGACTCGGTCCGCGACGGCCACGCCCCGGTCACGACAAACCCAGCGTCGTCCAGCGCTCCCAGCAGCCGCAACCACGCTTTAGGGTCGGAGTGACCGAACACCACAACCAGCACCCCGTCCTGTCGCAGGACCCGCCTGGCCTCCCCGAACGCCTTGCTCAGCGACTTCTGATAGAAGGTCTGGGTTCGGTGCTCGCCCGGGGCGTTGCCGTTCTTGACGATGATCTCCTCAGACTTCTCCTGCAGCTCAGCCCCGCCGCCGAACAGGTCCGGCATGATGTCGAACAGCGCCCGCCTGCACCACACGTAGAACAGATCAGAGGCATCCGTGTAGTCGATCATGTTGTAGTACGGAGGATCGGTGATCACCGCGTCCACCGTCCCATCCCGATACGGCAACGCCATCGCCGACGCGCACCGGAGCCGCGCCGGTCTGCCTCTCAAGTCCTTCACGTGCTTCGCGAGCACCTGGATTCCAGTCTCGGAGATTGACGACCAGGTACCAGGGCCGTCCCCAGGGCCAGTCTCGAAGTAATCATGATTGAACGAGACTTTGCTCTCGTCGGCGAAGATGTCATGCACCTGTACCCATGTCTGCTTGCGGTTCGTGCTACCGCCGAAGGCGAGTAATTTCGCTCCTCGCGTCGACCGTCGGAGGCGGCGGACGATATTGGCTGCCGCGTAGGCGCCGAGTGCTTGAATATAATCTTCAGTCAGGCGGGCACTGCGAAGCTCTTGGAGACATGCTCGCACAGCACGCACAGTCTGGGCGAACTGTAGCGCCTGCCGATCATTCATGAGAAGGCCATACGTTGGGTAGCCGTATGCACTAGCCCTTACGGTGTGATTATTGCCTGGCGGGATCTTCTCATCAGGAACCGCCGAGAGGCGACCCAACGGAGCGAGATCTCGCAGCGACACTTGAGCGACAGCCGCGAGTTCGTCATGGCGTAGAGCACGGAAGACCTTTTGACCCTCGAGAAGGTCGGCAGCAACCAAAGGCGTATCACGATATTGACCGGTGATCCCCTTCTGTTTAATTGCCTCAAGGGAGTGGACATGTTGGCAGAAGGGACATCGAGCACTCTTACCTCTACGTCCGATCCCCGCGGCGAAGGTCGGCGTCTGGTCAGGGGTCCCCTCGAATACCTCAACTCGCCACTCATCGCCAACGATCAGCAAGCGGAACGCTTGACCTGAGTCATCAGTGCGGCGATACGGGTGGCGCAGAGTCAGCGAGCCGATCAGTGGAAAACGACGCTTACAGCCATCGCACGGAATCGTGATCGCCCACAAGTATCCCCACGGAAAGGTCCCGTCTGGGTTCCGTGGGTAGGAGGGCTCGACGGCCATGGCGACGCGTCGGCCGATCTCCGCGAGCAGGGCGCGGACGTCATGGACCAGGCGCGGCTCGTTGGACGCCAACGGGGCATCGTCAGGATTGGCGAACGGGATCGGTGGCTCGTTGCTCCAGTCGCGAAGGGGATAGTCAGCCAGCAGCCGGCCCGCGAGGGTGGCCACGGGGCTGTAGTCGACCCCGACCGTCGTGAAGCCGAGCCGGGCCGCCTCGAGGGGGATGATGCCGCGGCCGGAGAACACGTCCAGCACGACCGGGACCCGGCCGCCGTTCTCGGCGACGATCCGCTTCGAAAGCTGGTCGAGCACACCACGGTCGCCGCTGAGGACCGCAAGCTTCACCAATGCGCGAAGCTCGCGGTCGTTGGGCAGCAGGGCCGTCAGGACCGCCGCCCTGGCCTGAGCTATGGGGCGGGAGGCGAACCAGGTGAAGACCGCCTTCTCGCTACGACCCGACCCGGCTGGGGTGCCGACGGCCTGGTCCACCTCGGCGACCGGGAACCAGCGCTCGATCAGCCGCAGGCTGTGCTCGGCCGGTTGTGGATCTTCGCTCATTCGGACGCAGCCGCCCTTCGAAGCTCCGAGAGCGGGATCTGGAACCGCTGGATGACCTTGGGCCCGGCGAAGAACCCAGCCGGGTCACGGACCCGCACGGTGATGGTTGGTGCCGTGGCGCAGGCGGTCACGACGTAGAGCCAGTAGACCGCCTCGCGCTGCTGCGCCTGGGCCCATTCGTGCTGCTCCAGTGTCACCGGGCCGAGCTGCCTTGCCTGCCCCTTCACCTCGACCAGACGGTGCTCACCGGTGGCCTGGTGCCGCGCGAGCAGGTCGTAACCGACGCCGACGTGCTGGCGGTCGTCGATCTGGAAGCCGCGTGCGGCAAGCTCGTCCCAGACCACGCCGACCGCGGTGCGCTCGCTGTCCGGGTCGGTGCCCACCTCGGCCGGCGACCCAGTCCCCCGCACCTCGACCCACCCCACCAGCCCAGCGGGGGTCGGGATGACCCGGCCCATCCGGTCCAACTGCGCTAAACGCTTGCGTTTCTGCTCGGTGAACGCCGCGCGCAGCCTGCCGCGCTGCGCATCCGGGTAGCTTCGGATCTGTCGCTGGTAGCGGCCCTCGATGTCGTCGAGGTCCGCCCGCGCCTTGTCGACCCAGCCGACTCGTTCCTCACGCAACAGCTCACCTTCCCGCTGGATGGCCCTCTGCCCCGCCTCGCCGGCGAGCTGGCGCGCCGCTGGCTGCGGAACCGAGGCGGGTGGGTCGTCCGGCCGCAGGCGAAGCACCGACTCCCAGGCCAGCGGGAACCCCTCGTCCGCCGATACACGGACAAGGCTGAGCAGCGGCCGGCGCTCCGGACGAACGCCATCGTGCAGCTCCGCTTCGGCGGCGTAGGCGAACAGCAGATAGCCGCTCAGCGCTCCAGGGTCCTCGACCGCTGCGCCCTGCCGAAGCTCCCCCTCGAACGCAACCGCCCGTTCCACCAGCGCGCCGAACGCGGGCTCGGTCGGCCCCAGAGTGATCACGCTGTGCGTGTCAACACCGCTTTCATACGCACGCCGCACCGCCCGGCCATCGGCCGACACAAGCGCTGTCGAGCCCCCGCCGAGCTCCGCCGGCAGCGCACCCGCTGTCCGGAGCAGCAGCAGCCCGTCGGCGGGGCCGCGCGCGACCTGCCAGCTCTCCGCCGCGGCAAGCTGGCAAAGGAACCCCTCGACGATGACCGGGTTGATCGCCTCCACCTCGTCGGCGGCGAATCGCTGACGGGCCTCGGCCTGATCGACCGTGGTTCGGAGGCGGTCCTCCTCGGCCGTCAGCTCTTCGGCCTGCGCACGCAACGTCTCCGCACTCGGAACCACCGCCTCCGTCGCGCTGGCCGCAGCCTCGGATGCCTGCGCACGAGCGAGCAGCCTGGCAAAGCTCAGCCCAGCCCGTGCGGCGGTCGCGTCCAAAATGTCGTATACCCGCCCTCTCAACGCCCGCGCGGCGGCGGTCAGGTTCTCGAGTACGCGCTCCTGGACGCGACCCTCGCGGGTCCCCAGCGCGACCAGGTGGTAGATATGCACGGGCTGGGTCTGCCCGATGCGGTGCAGCCGCCCCATCCGCTGCTCCAGCCGCACCAACGACCAGGGGATATCCCAGTTGACCATCACATGGGCGGACTGCAGGTCGATTCCCTCGCCGCCAGCGTCGGTGGAGACCAACACCTGGAAGGCGCCGGACAGGAAGCGTCGCTGCAGCTCGTCCCGCTCCTCCGGAGGCGTCCCACCCTCCAGCACCTCGGTCGAGAAGCCGGCACCGGCGAACAGCCGGGCAAGCCAGCGCGCGGTGTCCACGAACTCAGTGAACACCAATAGCTGCCCGCTGCCAGGGCGGATCTCGTGCTGGGCCAGCAGTGCCCGGGTCGCCGCCCATTTGGCGGGCCACTGCCCGTCGGTGAGCACGGCTTCCACTCGCCGCAGCAGCACGTCGACGGCGCGCAGCTCACTCCTGCGGTCCCGGCTTCTGGCCTCGACGACAGAGCGCTCGGCATCCTGCCACGCCTCGTCATCCTCCAGCGCCGCCCCGACGAACCCATCGAGCTCGAAGCCGCGGGGCGCCACGGGCGCGACCCTGCCAGCCTGCGACGCCGAGAGCGCCTCGCGACGCCGACGCAGGGTCTCACAGACCGCCGTTACCGACGACGCGGAGCGCTTGCCGTAGATCGACCGGGCAAGCATCCCGCGCTCTGCGTACCACTCGTCGACGTAGCTCATCACGGCGTCGTAGACGTCCTGCTCGACCCCGGACAGTCCAACGCTGAGCACCTCGGCATAGCGTGGAGGGAACAGCGGCTCGTCATCGAAGCCGCGCAGGTCCTCCTTCATCCGCCGAAGGAAGTGCAGCTCACTGGGATGGAGCGTACCGGCTCCAGAGTCGGTCGCCTCCGGCGACCACGGGTACAGCTCAGGCTCCAGCAGGTTCAGCAGCGCCCGGAAGAAATGCTCGTTCCCGCGGTGCGGGGTCGCCGTCAGCAGGAGCAGATGATGCGCCGCGTCAGCGGCCTGGCGAGCAGCGTCCAGGTATTGCGAGGTCGGCGTGAGCCGGTGTGCCTCGTCGAACACCACCAATGACCACGAGGCATCGCGGCCGGCCACCTTCCGGCGAACATCGCTGTTGTAAGTGAACAGGTCGAGGGACACCACCCACACGTCCACATCCGGCCGCAGATCCTCCAGCTCGCGGCCGATCTCGGTGGTGATCCGCTTGGCCTCGACCCCGAACAACCGCCGCAGGTCCCGCACCCATTTCGAGACCAGATGGGCGGGCACCACAATGACGGTCTTACCCGGTATGAGCCCGCGGCGCCGACCCTCCACCAGGTACATCCCGGTCATGATCGTCTTGCCCGTGCCCGGCTCGTCGGCCAGCAGGAACCGTAGCCGAGGCTGCTTGAGCATCACACTGAACACGGCTGCGTCCTGATGCGCATACGGACGGAGCGGTCTCGTCGCCAACACAGCCGACCGGATGCGAGGAACCGCCCACGCCATCCACTTGCCCCACAGCGCGGCTAGCGCTCGCTGGGGGTCGCCCTTGCCGTCGTTGGCCGGCGCCAGGGCCCGCGCCAACTGCTCCGGGGTGAAGGGCGTACGGCGGAATTCGCCGCCAGGAAGCTCGACGACGCACCACGTCCCAGTCGCATCCGACGACTCCACCGCGATGACCGTCGCCAGCTTGCCGTCCAGCCAGACCTTTGCCCCAGGACCCAGAGTCGGAGGCGAGAACATCATCCCTCCTCCCTGCAGGAAGCAGCCAGGGACACGGGTAGCAAGCCTCTCATAGAACTCAGCGCCCTCACTACTCCCGGTCGATCATCGGCTGCTGGCGCGAGAATACCCGACGCCCGCGACCGAGTTGCGCTCAGTGGGGTCGCGGCGTGAGCGTGAGTCGTGGCCACGTCCGAGTCGAGCAGGGCAAGCGTGCTGGTGGCGAAGCGGGTGATCTCGTCGCCGATGGTTCGCTGCCAGAAGGCAAGGATCTCGTCACTGCTCATATCGGCCAGGTACCTGCCGGTCAGAGGGTCGAACTGCAGGGAGTCGAGGGGATAGCCGGCTCGTCGGCGGGAGGTCCCCTCGGCCTGGAGGATTCGGGGAGAGGTTACGAGACGGTCGTGGCAGCAACCGGCTGGCGTTGCGATCGCCAGGGCGAGCTGCCAGGAACCGGTCAGCCGACCGCCGTGCCTTCTGCAGAGGCTCAGGTAGTGCTCGAGCATCTCCTGGTCGCTTGGTCGGTCGCCGCGACCGGCGCGCCTTCTGACGCGAATGCCCGGCTGCTCCTGGGTGAGACCCCCGTCGAGATGCCTTACTCTAGGGGCTTCAAGAAAGCGTCCAGAGTGTTCGCATCGGGGGCGGGCTTCAACTGCCCGACCTTCTCGTAGCCCCAATGCTTCCACATTGCGTATGCAGGCATCTGCGGGGGGGAGCTCAGCAGCGTCACACGCTCTTCCGGGCGGCCTTCAAGGACACGACGATGCAGTTCAGACGCGATTCCCTGACCGCGCCAGGAACGTGCAACGAGAAGATCAAGCAACGCGAAAGTTCGCCCCCCTGTTTCTCGAGTCATGTCTTTCGGCAGAGGTTCCTCGAGCCCGTTCCACCACGGCGATCCCTCGAGGAGCGAGCAACCATAAACAAAACCCACTACTGCACTGGAGGCCAAGGCGATTACAATTCTGAAATTCGGGGCCTTGACGTACTGGTCCAGCACACGCTCGCGAAACCGCTCAGCACTATAGAACTCTCGGCCCTTCAAAGGAGGATCGACGAAATCAATCGCATACAGGCGTGCGAGCTCATCCAGTCGATCTTGTACCAGATTCGAGTCGCCCGCGATGTACTGCACTGCCGCGTCCTGGGAATCTTCATTGGTCATATTTCCGTTCACCTTTGTCCAGTCTACCAGCTTTATCGAATATAATACCTCATGCCCCCTCATGAGGAAACTCGTCTTTCGCCGTAATCGCGCAGAAGTCCTCAATCGTTTCTGCAAGGCTCTCTGCGGTTGATGACCCTGTGTAGCGGGGCACCGACAGCTCTCTCAGCAGGCTCCTGAGCCTCTGCAAGAACCACTCTTGGCGCTGTCCCGGTGGCAGTGCCAGCACTGGCGTCAGACGTTCTTCGGCTGCATCGAGCTCCCCTGCCAGGACCGAACACCTGGCCCAGTCGATGGACGCCGATGCCTCGTTGCCGAAAGCGCGCATCTCCGGTAGTCCACTCCTGTAGAGCTCAAGGGCCTGCTCAGCCGAAGCTGATGCCTTTTCATACTCTGCCAGTTGTACCCATGCCATTGTTGCAATCTGTAGCTGTTTGGCGTGAGAATAATCGAACATTCCTCCAATGCCATCGAAGAGCTCGTTACGTCCCGTAACCGACTCCCTTAGCTCTGTCGCTTTGTACAAGCTCCGCAGCGCCTCATCACGACGCCCCATGCATGCCTCGAACAAGGCCTCACCGTTCACGACCTGGAGTTGGTAGACGTTGTCGCTGGCCCATTGCTTGCAGGACAGATTGAGATCGTGGGCACGCCTCGGCCTATCACTCCAGTACGCAAGCGAGGCAAGCATTGTCCTACTCCAAACTCGCAAGCCGTTGTGGCCAATGATCTCTCCGTAGGCAAAAGCCGCATGCGCTAAATCGCCTGCCGCGTGAGAGAAGCCGACACTGGAGCTCGTATCTGAAAGTAGGCAGCACAAAATACTCGCAAGATAATAGAGCTGAGTCTTGTCGCGGGGATATTGTTCTTCCTCAAGCAGTCTGTACACACGATTCCGCGTCCTGAGCGTCTCCCCGAACAGCTCAGTTGAGTTTATGTAGAGATGCTCTCGTGATAGGCGTGTGACATCCTCCGTTAGCTTTTCAAGTGTGGCCTGTGCCATAACACTCAACTCCGCTCGTTCTGCATGCCTTCGCGACTCATCGGCAGCAGCTAGCACGAGGTTCCGAAACGCCGCGGCTGTGAGAGGTGCTCCTCCTGCCGACTCGGTCAGGTGCGTTTCTGATCGTCGATCGAGGGCTGGATCGTTGCCGACCCCGTCAGGCGCTGCTCTTGTCCCAGAATCCGTACCTGTGCCACGTCTGTTGGACGATCGGGTCAAGTCTGGCCGGGATAGTTCCGGTTCTGGACCCAAGGCTGTCTGAATGCTCCGCGGCAAGGCATAGAGGTCTTCGGCATCCAGTAGATCGTGAACGTTCGCGCCGAGGATAATGCTGAGCGTTAGCAGAACATGCAATGGAGGCATTTGGCCGCCGTTCGGCCAGACCTCGTAATCACTGATTCTCTTACCCGTCATTTTCGCTTGTGGATCATCGTTGAGCTCGTTGTACTGGCGTGCTACCTCCTCTTGGGTCATACCATTGGCATAGCGCCACGCTTGCCGGGGCCGAAATCCCCACAACCGCGCCATGTCGTCGGCGATCTGTTTTAGCGACCTCCCCAGTGCCAGTAGGTCGTGCCGAAGCTTCTCCCGCTCGTGCTTCGAGCCTGGCTTGGATCGCTCACTTACCACGGTTCCTCCCGCAACCGCTCCTGCCGCCGCGTGGAACCTTGTACGGACGCACATCCGTCCACTCGACCTGCTGCACCGAGCGCTGGCTGTACGGGCGACCACGCCAAACGAGGACTCTTCGGGTGCAGGGCTCCTGGATGACCGGAGACTCCGTCCGCTCACAGGGGAGTTCCGGAAGTTGTGGTCCAGGAAACCGCCACTCAGAGAGGTCAGCCGGTGCGGAACAATTTTCCGGCACCCAGTGATGCATCGCCGACCCACACTGATCCAGGCTAGCTGCGCGGCTCGGGAAGCCGAGGGAGCGGAAACCGAGGGAGGCGCATCTGTGTACGTCGCTCGAGAAGCTGGACGGACTGCGCGGTATGCGATACGAACGTGGGGCAGAACACTGCGCCTTTGCACCCTGCTGGTTGTAGGCTGCACGTCGATGGGAATCTGGTTGGCGGCCTATCTCGCCGCCCGAATGCTGATCAACCACCTTCTTTAGCCCCGGACCTTGAGGGCCCACCAGGTCACACCGAGGCGACCGCAATGACTCCACCCTCTACCAGAACAGCCAATAGTGACTTGACATCAGATGGAGAGATGGAGCCTTGGCATTGCAGGACCAGCTCGCTGACCAGCTGACGTCGGCGGGAAAGCAGATGCCTGAGAACCGGCATCGCTCGTGGAGCAAAGCTCCAGCGCCGACCATTGGCGCCCAACACGGCCGAACCGTCCTCGCGCTGCTCCAAGGTTGCTCTGGGAAACAGGACGGTGATAGCTGCCTCGTCGCGAAATGGCGCTAGAGGCCCATCACCAACATCATAGGGGAGGCTGAAGCATGAGTGCGCTCTGCTCCTCCCATCCACGAATTGAAGGTATTCCTGTATGAAATCTCCACGATCCAGGCGCTGTCGGATTGACTCTTCGATGATATGCCGAAGATAGGCACCGTTCTCCCGAGGTGAATCCCGAAGAAGCGGTTTCCTGAACTCCACATCCGCACGCAGGCCATCAACCAGCCAGTTCACGAGATCCATTACCGTTGGCCTGTCGATGCCTACGGTAATATGGAGCGAAGGACCGGCATCGGCTTCCGCAATGTGCCACCATCCACGTGGAACGTGGAGAACATCACCTTCCTCTAGAACGAGTTCCATGACTGGCTCACGGTCCGGCATGGGGGCACTATCGATGTCACGATATAGGGGCCATTCGCGTGTAGGCTCCCAGATCCGCCAGCGCTTCTGACCTGAGACCTGTAACACTATGACGTCGTGATCGTCCCAGTGGACATCAAAACCAAATTGCGGACCCCAGCTTGCGTAGAGGTTAATAAATACAGTAGCGCCCAGTTGTCTCTCTAGGTTGAAAGCTAGTTCGTCGAGCGGGGCATGAAGCTGATCGACATTGTCCAAGGCGATAGTTGCACCCTTGCGCACGACTTCGAGCAGGCGCGCTGGCAATAGGCGTCTGTACGATGGACCATTTCGTCGTGTCACCTCTTCGGAGTATTCCTCGACACGAACGGGTTCGCCTCCATCGGCGAGCCTGAGCCTCGGCCATTCAAGCCGATGATGACTGAGGATGTCGTTCAGCGTCGACCAGCTCACCAATCCATTGAACCTGCCCTCAGTACCTCTGGCCAGGTACGGTGCACGTCCAAATGTATTGCTGAGGAACTCCTTGATCTCTAGAGGCGAGACGAGTGCGGCAAGCTCAAGAGCCTCTGACACCAGCTACTCTGACCGAGTCACGTTGCCGTTGTTCAACTCGAGCGAAGACCGGGTCTTCGCGACAGGGATCTCCTCAACCTCTAGAAGAAGATCCGACTGCACTACAGACACAGACTCAGGAGCGCTTTCCACGGTGCTCACCTCGTCCTCCCCCCATAAAGCCCGGCTTATAACAACAGCATAGGACACACGATCGTCGTTGCCAATAGTCAGTCGTGTACAGACTTTGTGTCAGATAGCGGTCATCTCGCCATCGAACGAGCAAGCAGCCAGGGGTAACGACCTTCACCGGATATCAGTGAGCAACTTTGGTTTGCGACGGTACGGGGAGGTGTTGGAAGTCGTCCGGACATGGGTTCCGGCCAGCCGGCTTCGGCCATCGACCTGCCCTGTCACCCTGTCAACCGTATCGAAACACTCATCGACGCCGCGCTGAACGCCCCGTAGCCTGCGCTCGCCGACGGCGGGGCTGCTCCTGTTCGCGGTCGGCGGTTCGACCGAGCGGAATAGGGTTGCGCGGCTCTGCGGCATCTGCGTTGATACGGGCCCATGCCAGACGTGGTCGTCCACGACCTTCACAAGACCTTCGTGGTGCCGGTGCGGGAGGCCGGGCTGCGGGCTGCCCTGCGCAGCCTGGTGAGGCGGGAGCACCGCGAGGTGCGGGCGGTCGATGGC
>WNGE01005451.1_pt1 | contig 14365 bp, 12 predicted proteins | sample 5400651 | NCBI WGS metagenome assembly WNGE01 (sample SAMN13153370, study PRJNA577476) | soil metagenome | isolation source: 60 cm soil or saprolite under grassland replicate 2 | place: USA:California | collected 2016-06-15 | reverse complement strand
AGGAGCTGTTCATCGCCGAGAACACCGTGAAGAACCACATCCGCAACATCCTGGAGAAGCTCCACCTGCACTCCCGAATGGAGGCCGTGGTCTATGCCGTCCGGGAGAAGCTCCTCGAGATCAAGTAGCGCAACGCTTCGCCTCGACCCCCTCCGGGCCTTATAGTCCGAGCCCCAAAGGGGTCAGAACATGGCTCTCGCCATTTCGCGGCGTTCGGGTTCGTCGAAGGGTCTCTGAAGTGCTGGCGGTGGCCTCGGTCGCCGTCGGTATCGCGGCCGGCCCCGCACCCGCGGTCGACCGGGTGAGCGCGCCCGGCGACATCGCCTGGGTGGCCCGCCACGACCAGGGCTCGGCGTTCAACGAGTCGGCCAGCGTCGTCGTGGCCAGTCCAGCCGGGGCGAGGATCTTCGAGACCGGCATCGACTACACGAGCAACTTCACGTATGTCACCGTGGCGAACGACGCGGCGACGGGGAGCGAGCTATGGTCGGCGACGTACGACGCGGGGTACGTCTCGAGCAAGGTCTCGCTGGCCGTGAGCCCCGACGGCGCCGTCGTCTACCTGGCCGGGCCGTACTTCAATGGGCTTGGACAGTCCGAGGCCGACACCGTCGCGTACGACGCTTCCACCGGCCAGCAGCTTTGGGTGAACCGATATAGCGGACCCACCCAGCGGGCTGAAATGGACGGGCTGGCCGTGAGCCCCGACGGGACCACGCTGTTCGAGACCGGCAGCGCGTGGAATGGCACGGACGACGACCTGGTCACCTTGGCCATCGACGCCGCCACAGGCGTCCGCCGGTGGGTCAACCGCCTTCCCGGTCCGGGGCAGGAGTATCTGCGGGGACAGGCCGTCGCGGTCAGCTCCGCGGGAGACCTGGTGTTCGCCGCGGCGATTCGGCAGCCGGACCCGAACCCGATCGACTACGTGATCGTGGCCCACGATGCCGCGACGGGAGCCCGCCGGTGGGTCGCCAAGTACGACGCCCCCGGCGACGATCCTGGCTATCCCGTCGCCATCGCCCTGAGCCCGGACGACAGGAGGGTGTTCGTCACGGGATGGAGCTCGGGCTCTCAGGGGGCCATGGGATTCGGGACCGTCGCCCTTCGAGCGGACACGGGAGTGCAGATCTGGTCGGACACCTTCGGGTCGAGTGGCAGTCCGGACGATCTCTCGGTCAGCCCCGATGGCCAGACGGTGGTCGTGGTGGGGGCCCTCGTTCCCGGAGGTTTCACAACGGTGGCCTACGACGCGGCGACCGGAGACCGCCGATGGTCGGACTCGCTCGAACAGGGCTGGGCAAAGAGCACGGTGGTGAGCCTGGATTCGGGCACCGCGTTCGTTTCGGGCTGGTCCACCGGCGCCGGCGAGCAGAGCTTTCAGACGGTGGCCTATGCCGTCTCCTCGGGCGCGACCCTGTGGTGGCGAAGGTTCGGGGCGTCACCCTGCTCCTACGGGAATGACGTCGCCCTGGCACCCGACGGCAGCCTCTTGTACGTGAGCGGGAAGATCCCCGACCTGGTGGAAGGGTGTGGGAGCGAGTTCAGCGCAGGCGACTACGGCACGGTCGCGTACAGGACGACCTGACCCCCCGGTTTCGGCCGGTCCGGGGTACAGCCGGCCGGACCGCGGCCCGACCCTATAATCGAAGGCCGGAGTTCGGCTCGTCCGGCGTACCCCCCTGAGGAGACATCGTTGGGAGTCATCGAGAAGCTCGGTTCGGTTGGCGAGGGCCGCAAGATCAAGCGGCTCCAGGATTACGTGCAGCTCGTCAATTCGTACGAGCCCGAGCTCGTGGACCACTCCGACGCCGAGCTGGCCGCCAGGACGGCGGAGCTGCGGGAGCGGGTCGGCGAGGGCGAGGAGCTGGACGAGGTCCTCCCCGAGGCGTTCGCCCTGGTCAGGGAGTCGGCGAAGCGGACCATCGGCCAGCGGCACTTCGACGTCCAGGTGATGGGCGCCGCCGTCCTGCACCAGGGCAACATCGCGGAGATGAGGACCGGTGAAGGAAAGACGCTCGTCTCGACCATGCCGGCCTACCTGAACGCCCTGGCCGGCACCGGGGTCCACATCGTGACGGTCAACGACTACCTGGCCAAGCGCGACTCGGAATGGATGGGGCCCATCTTCCGGCTGCTCGGGGTCTCGGTGGGGCTGATCCAGGCGTCGATGTCGCCCGAGCAGCGCCGCCCCGCTTACGCGGCCGACATCACGTACGGGACGAACAGCGAGTTCGGCTTCGACTACCTGCGCGACAACATGGCCATGCGAGCCGAGGACATGGTCCAGCGAGGCCACCACTACGCCATCGTGGACGAGGTGGACTCGATCCTGATCGACGAGGCCCGGACCCCCCTGATCATCAGCGGCATGGTGGCCGACTCGGCGAAGTGGTACCAGACGTTCGCCAGGCTGGTGCCCCGGCTCAGGGTGGACATCGACTACGAGGTCGACGAGCAGAAGCGGACGGTCTCGGTCCTGGAGGCCGGGGTCGACAAGGTGGAGAAGGACCTGGGGATCGAGAACCTGTACGAGCACGTCAACACCCCGCTGGTCCACCACCTCCAGAACGCCCTCCGGGCCAAGGAGCTGTACAAGCGCGATGTCGACTACATCGTGACCCAGGGCGAGGTGAAGATCGTCGACGAGTTCACCGGCCGGGTCCTCGAGGGCCGGCGGTACTCCGAAGGGCTGCATCAGGCCATCGAGGCGAAGGAGGGCGTGCGGGTCAAGGAGGAGAACCAGACCCTGGCCACCGTCTCGATCCAGAACTACTTCCGGCTGTACGACAAGCTGGCCGGCATGACCGGTACGGCCCGGACCCAGGCCCGCGAGTTCGAGGAGGTCTACAAGCTCTCGGTGGTGGAGATCCCCACCAATCGGCCCATGGTCCGGGAGGACCGGCAGGACCTGGTGTACAAGTCCGAGGACGCCAAGTGGCGGGCGGTGACCGAGGACCTGGTCGAACGGAACGAGAAGGGCCAGCCGGTGCTGGTCGGCACGGTGTCGATCGAGAAGTCCGAGAAGCTGTCCGGCTACCTGAACCGCCGCGGGGTGCCCCACCACGTCCTGAACGCGAAGCAGCACGAGCGCGAGGCCTACATCGTGGCCCAGGCCGGCCGGATCGGCGCGGTCACCGTGGCCACGAACATGGCCGGCCGAGGCGTCGACATCCTGCTGGGCGGGAACCCAGAGTACCTGGCCCGGCAGGAGATGGCCGCCCGCGGCTTCGACAACGACCGCTACCTGCTGTTCGAGATGGATCCGCAGGAGCGCGAGGAGTACGAGGCCGAATACCGCCCCATCTTCGACAAGCTCAAGAAGCAGACCGACGCCGAGCACGACGAGGTGGTCGAGCTGGGCGGCCTGTACGTGCTGGGTACCGAGCGGCACGAGTCTCGCCGGATCGACAACCAGTTGCGAGGCCGGTCGGGCCGCCAGGGCGACCCCGGCGAGTCCCGGTTCTACCTGAGCCTGGAGGACGACCTCATGCGGCTGTTCGCCTCGGACCGCATCGGGCGGATCATGGACCGCTTGAAATGGCCGGAGGACGAGCCGATCCAGGCCAAGATGGTCACCCGAGCCATCGAGACCGCACAGAAGAACGTGGAGGAGCAGAACTTCGAGATCCGCAAGAACCTCCTCAAGTACGACGACGTGATGAACACGCAGCGCCGGAGGATCTACGAGGACCGGCAGAAGATCCTGGAGGGCCGCGACCTCAAGGAGGAGGCCCTGGAGATGGTCACCTCCGTGATGGCCGGGGTGGTCCCGAAGTACGCGTCGAAGGACATCTACCCGGAGGAGTGGGACCTCGAGGGGATGATCACCAACCTCTCCACGATCTATCCCGTCTCGGTGAGCAAGGCCGAGCTCGCGGAGATCGCCGACGCGGCCGAGATCCAGCAGCTGATCCTGGAGGACTCCCTGCGGGCCTACGACGCCAAGGAGCAGGAGCTGGGGGAGGCGGATGGCTCGCCGATCCTGCGCGACCTGGAGCGCATGGTGCTCCTGTCGATCATCGACAACAAGTGGCGCGAGCACCTGTACGAGATGGACTACCTCCAGGAGGGCATCCATCTCCGTTCGTACGGCGGGAGGGACCCGCTGGTCGAGTACCAGCGGGAGGCCTTCGACATGTTCAACGAGCTGAAGGAGTCGATCCAGGACGAGTTCGTCCGGTACATCTACCGGGTCCACCTGATCCGGGAGGACGAACCGTCACGCCCCCGCCCCCAACGGGTCCAGATCAGCCATGGAGACGACGAGACGGGCCCGGCCTCCGGGGCCGCCCAGTCCATCGGGGACAAGATCCCTCGCAACGCGCCCTGCCCCTGCGGCTCGGGCAAGAAGTACAAGAAGTGCCACGGCCTCTCCGCGTGAGCGCCAGAACGCTCTGGAGCGGTCCGGCTACGGGTTCGATGTCTTCTTCAGGCTCGATGCCAGATCCACGGGATCGAATCGGGCGACCGAGGCGAGCAGGTCGAACGACCGGTCGGTGCTGACCAGCCCCTCCAGCCCGTAGGCCAGAACCACGCCGGCGTGGATGGCGTCTCTCGGCGACAGGCGCTCTTCGGTCCCGACGATCGCGGCGGCCTCTTCGACCTCTCGCCGGGTGATGGCCAGAGGGTCCGGGAAGGATGCGAGGACCTCGCCGACCATCCGCACCGCAAAGGCGCGTTCCCCCCGGCGTGAATAGACGTCGAGGATCTCCTGAAGTGTCTCCACGTCGATGCCGTAGGCGCCAGGACTGTCTTCGGCGTCGGCGAGGACGGAGATGCATGGCTCCTTGAGACGATGCGCCCGCCCGCGGGCGTAGATGAAGACGTTTGTGTCGAGGAGCTTCACGGTTCCCGGTCAACCCACCGGCCGATGAGGTCCTTGACGTCCTCCCACGCTCCGATGTCCACCTCGGGGCCATGCATCAGCCATTCGAAGGCGGCTCGGCGGCGTTCGTCCGAGGGATGGAGATACGCTCGCCGGACCGCCTCGCGAACAAGTTCTCCTACCGAGACTCCCCGACGGGCCGCCTCGCGCCGCAGCCTGTCGTACTCGACTTCGTCGAACAGGACCTCTGTCCTCTTGCTGAGCGCCATTCGCACAACCTCCGGATACATACGGATGTTACCAGGGATTGAGCGATCCCAGACCCCGCCGGCGGCAACGCCGCCCCAGTCAGGCCAGGACGCGCTTCTTGAAACCCTGGATGCCGAGCCAGGACAGCAGCGCGCCGAAACCGAGCAGCGCTCCGTAGATTGCCAGGGTCGGCATGTGCGGCACTCCCCTCGTCAGGGAGAGGCGGAACCCCTCGCTCATGTAGACCAGCGGGTTGATCAGCACCAGCCACTGCAGCCACGAGATCGGGCTGAGCCGCGACCAGGGGTAGTAGATGGCGCCCAGGAACGTCATCGGGATGATCACGATGCTGAACAGCAGCGGAACCTGGCGGGGGTCCACGCGCGTCCCCATGACCAGACCGAGCGAAGCTCCCACCCACGCCGCGATGGGGGTCACGGTCAGGAGATAGCCCCACCGGAACGTCAGGTGCACCGGCGTGGCCGGGATGAAGATGGCCAGCGGGAACACCACCAGTGCCGCCAGCAGGCCCTGGGCCGCGCCGGACACGATCTTCTCCGCCGCCACGGCCCACACGGGGAGTGGCGCCATCACCCGGTCCTCGATCTCCTTGGTGAACCCGAACTCCTGGACCAGCGGCAGGGCCACGGCCTGGACCCCCTGGAACACCATGGTCGTGGCGACCACGCCGGCCATGAGCAGCGTGGAGAACGCCGCCTGGGCCTGCGACGAGCCACCGATGCCCTCGCCGATCTTCGGGAACACATAGGTGAACACGAACACCAGCAGCAGCGGCTGCATGATCGTTCGCACGGCGAACTGGCCGAAGGTCTTGCGCAACACCTGGAGATCGCGGAGCAGCAGGGCCCGGAACGCCGTGAACGAGGCCTGGGTCGAGGGGCGAAGCTGCAGGCGTTCGACGGTGGCGGCAGAGCTGGTCATTCCCTCAGGTCCTTTCCGGTCAGCGTGATGAACACCGTCTCCAGGGTGGGTTCGTTGATCGACAGGTCGGTGACGGTGAAGCCCGCGGCCTCCGCGGCGTCCACCACCCGGGGGAGGACCCCGCTCACGCCCCGGAGGTAGACCCGCACCTCGCCGTCGGCGGCGTCGGCGTGGGTGGCCCCGGCCATTCGAGCCAGCACGTCGGCCAGCCCGGCGGTCTCGCCGTCGGTGTGGACCCGCACGATGGTGTCGGCGTCCACCGAGCGCTTCAGCGCGGCCGGCGTGTCCAGGGCCAGGATCTTGCCGTGGTCCATGATGGCCACCCGGTCGCAGAGCTGGTCGGCCTCCTCCATGTAGTGCGTGGTGAGCAGGATGGTCTGCCCCACGGCGTGCAGCTCGCGGAGGATGTCCCACAGCGCCAGCCGGCTCTGCGGGTCGAGCCCAGACGTGGGCTCGTCCAGGAACAGGATGTGCGGCTCGTGCACGATGGCCCGGGCCACCATGAGCCGCTGGGCCATGCCGCCGGACAGCGCGGACACGTCGGCCGTGGCCCGGTCCGCCAGGCGGAACTGCTCGAGGATCCGGTCGGCGGCCTGCCGCGACTCCCGGCCCGGCATCCCGAAGTACCGGGCGTGGAAGTACAGGTTCTCCCAGACGGAGAGACTCCGGTCGAGGGTGTTCGTCTGGGGCACCACGCCGATAGCCTGCTTGGCCAGGGCCGGCTCGGCCACCACGTCCAGGCCGCCCACCCATGCTCGCCCGGCGGTGGGGATGATCCGGGTGGTGAGCATGCCGACCGTGGTGGTCTTCCCGGCCCCGTTCGGGCCGAGAAGCCCGAACAGCTCCCCGGGCCGGATGGCCAGGTCGAGGCCGTCCACGGCCCGGATGTCGCCGGGATAGACCTTCACCAGGCCCTCGGTTCGGATGACGGCGCCGTCGTGAGAGAGCTCGGCCATGACGGAACCAGACTACCGACTGATCGCCGAAACGTTCTCCGCGGACGGCCGGCACCGGGCGGTAGCATGGAGACCTCATGAGCGAATACACCGATCGGATCGAAGAGGTCGCCCGCAGAATCGATGGCGCAAAGGAGTACCTTTGACATCGGGGCCAAGCGGGCCCAGGCGCGCGAGCTCGAGCTCGAGGCCGCGAAGCCCGACATCTGGGACGACCCCGCCGCCGCCCAGCGGCTGACCACGCGGCTCTCCCGCCTGAACGACGCCATCCGGAGGTACGACCGCTTGCTCGAGCAGCTCGACGACGTCCGGGTGACCGACGAGCTGCTCGGCATGGAGGACGATCCCCGGCTGGCCCGGGAACTTCCCCAGAAGCTCGCCGCGCTGGAGGCCGAGCTGGACCGGGTCGAGCTGGCCAATCTGCTGTCCGGGGAGTACGACGCCAGCGATGCCGTGGCCACGATCCATGCGGGGGCCGGCGGCATCGACGCGCAGGACTGGGCCGAGATGCTCCTTCGGATGTACCTCCGGTGGGCGGAACGGGAGGGCCTCGACACCGAGGTGGACGAGATCCTCCCGGGGGAGGAGGCCGGGTTCAAGACTGCCACGTTCACGGTGAAGGGGCAGAACGCCTACGGGTTGCTGTCGGCCGAGCGGGGCGTGCACCGGCTGGTCCGGCTCTCCCCGTTCGACCAGGCCCACCGGCGCCACACCTCGTTCGCCAGCCTCGACATCATCCCGCTGCTGCCCGACACCGAGGACAGCGAGATCGAGATCGATCCGAAGGACCTCCGCATCGACGTGTACCGGTCCTCGAGCGCCGGGGGGCAATCGGTGAACACCACCGACTCGGCGGTTCGGGTTACCCACCTGCCCACCGGCATCACCGCGGCGTGCCAGAACGAACGTTCCCAGCTCCAGAACAAGGCGGTGGCCATGAGGATCCTGAAGTCGCGGCTGGCCGATCTGATGCGGCGGGAGCGCGCCGAGCAGCTCGAGAACCTTCGGGGCCACCGCATGGACATCGAGTTCGGCTCGCAGATCCGTTCCTACGTGCTCCAGCCCTACCGCCTGGTCAAGGACCACCGGACGAACCTCGAGATCGGGAACGTCGACGCGGTCCTCGAAGGGGACATCGAGCCGCTGATCGAGGCCGAGCTCCGCCGCCGGGCCTCGGAGCGGGCCACCGCGTAGCGGGCAGACAAAAGATCACACCGCGGGCGCCCCGCCTCTCGGCTCGTTCGTTCGTTGCCGGGCCACCCACGCCAGCCACGCCAGCCAACCCAGCCACAGCGACAGCAGCCCCCACGCCACGGCCGACGCCACCAGGCCCTTGCCGACCGCGGCGTCGCGGTACTCGAGGTCCACCACGTGGTCGCCGGCCGGCACGGCCACCCCCTGCATCAGGTAGTCCGTGACCATGATCGGCACCGGCCTCCCGTCGAGGGTGGCGTGCCAGTTCCGGTCGAACGCGTTGCGCACCAGCAGGATCGCGGCGCCGGTGGCCGAGGTGTCGACCTGGACGTGCTCGGCAGCCAGCTCGCGATAGGTCGCCGTCCCCGTGGCCCCGGAGATCGAGGGCGGGGCCGGCAGCGACGACGCGGCTGGCTCGGAATCCAGGATGGCCACGTCGGCAGGGGGGAAGGCCGGCTGGGACACGATGGGAAGAGCGGTTCCACCCCTGACCACCTGCCACGTGAACACCAGGCTCGCCCGGGGGTCCGGATCGAGCATCCGGTACAGCGAGTACCGTCCCTCCCTCACCGAGAGGCTCGCGTCCGACGGGGGCGGGAGCCGGGTTGGTTGGATCACCCATTCGACCCCGAACAGCCGGAGCACGGCCGGGTCGAGGGACTGGAACGTGGCGGAGTTGTAGTAGATCGAGGCCCTGGTGTCGACCGTTCGAACAAGTCGCCAGTACGGTTCGAGCTGGACCGGCGAGTACCCCTGGATCTCGTCGATCCCGAACAGGATGGACCTGCCGTTCTCGTACGCCGGCCAGGTGGCGAAGTCCTGATGGAACAGGAAGCCGCGCGGGCTGCGCGTGGCGATGCCCGGGCTGAACGAGAGGTACCGTTCATGGGAGCCACCCGCCTGGATCAGCGTGCGGCCGATGGGCCCGGGAGTCAGATAGTCGCCGGGAGTGATGAAGGGCGCGTGGAACTTCGGGAACGAGTGGCTCAGCCCGGGCCCGGCCACCTGCTCGAGGCGGTCGGGCGCGTTGCGGGGCAGCGGCCCCCGTTGCGCCACCAATCCGACCACCGTGAGTTCGACGGCGAGCGCGATCGGAAGGGCCACGGCCGCCCATCGGACACCGCGGGAGGCCACCAGCAGGAGCGGGACGGCGAAGACGAGCCCCAGCGCGAAAGGCACGTACTCGTTCCGGTGGCTCCCGGCGAGGAGGGGAAGGGCGGCGAACACGAGCACCGGCGGCACAAGCCAGGCTGCCCGGCGGGCCAGCTCCCGGCGACCTGCCACCCGAGCCATGTCGAGCCACGCCTGCGTCCCGTAGCCGGCCATCCCGGCGAATGCCAGGACCATCAGATACCGGAAGCGGTACGGCGAACGCAACCAGAGTTCCCCGATGCGGTGAGACAGAACGAAGGTGCGGACTCGAGCCGAGGCGATCAGCCGGTCCAGGTTGAGGACCCACCCGACGAAGCCGGCCAGGGCGAACGCCCCCGCCGGCCATCGCCAGCGCTTCGACGCCAACGCCACCGGGATGAGAAGGATGGCGAGCGCCCCGACGTAGCCGCCGGGCCCTCGGGCGAAGGCCGTCCCCCACCACGGTCCGAACCCGTGCGTGTACAGGGGCGGGGGGCCGTTGGTGCCGGACAGCCGGTTGGCGAGCCGGCCGGCCGCCTGGTAGCCGTGGCCGATCGGGGTGCGCGGCAGCAGCGCCAGCCGCGGAACCAGCACCGCGGCCGAGAGGAGCGGGAACGCCGCGAACAATGCGAGGCCCAGCAGGGCCGCCCGGCCCGCCGTTTTGGTCCCCGCCCGAACCTGCACGATGGAACGGGCCAACACGTACAGGGCCACGACGCCGGCGCCGATCAGCAGACCGTCGGTCAGGTGCGCGGCCGCTATCTGCGACAGCGAGAGCTCGGCGAAGGCGAACCACGCCAGCCGTCGGACGGTGGTTCGCGCATGCAGGAATCCCGACGCGCCTGCCAGCGACAGGGCGGTCCAGGCCAGCATGCCGGCGAAGGGGAGCGACAACGCCACGACCGAGCCGCTCATGGTCAGCGCCAGGGTCGTCCCTCCGGCAGTCGAAGCGGGGCGACCAAGGCCCTCCTGGCGAAAGAACACGTACATGCCGAGTCCGGCGAGGATCGGCTGCAGCGTGATGAACAACCCCAGGGCTCGTGCGCCGGACAGCGTGGAGAACAGCAGCATCACGGGCAGGTACAGCCAGCCCGACTGGGGGTCCGAGACGAACGGCACCCCGCCGAACTGGTTCGGCAGCCACGTCGCGATGTGCCCGTGCGCCAGGTTGGTCCCGAGGTAGCACCACCGGGGGAGCCAGAAGGCGAGCAGGTCCACCTGCTGGCTCGTGAGCTTCGCCGAGAGCCAGAAGCCATGGAGAACGATGAGGACCGAACCGACGATCAGCGTGGGGCCGGCCCACCGGCGGACCCAGGCGGGGACCGATCGCGACCGACGGGTGGTCTGGGGGACCGAGGGCTCGGTGGTTGTTCGCGCCACGAGGGCAGAACCTACGGGCCGGCGACCCGCAGCTTGGGCCGGGCGGCGGCCTCTGGAACGGTCGGCCTGGCCGCCTTGAAGATCATCTCGGAGCCGAACACGTACTGGACGTCCAGCACGGTGAGCCCCAGGCGTTCGAGCTCACGGCGCAACCCCCGGCGCGTGTACGGGTTGATGTGCTCGGTGGCGTAGCCCTGGGGGAACACCCGCTTGTACATCGCCTCGAGCACGCGCCAGGTCCATCGCCCGTAGTCGGGGGTGCCGAGCACCAGCATGCCCCCGGGGGCGAGAACCCGGACCATGTCGGAGAGGTCGATGCGGTCCTTCGGAATGTGCTCGATGACCTCCGAGCAGATCACGGCGTCGAAGGTACGGTCGGCGAACGGCAGCTCCGTGAGCGACGCCTGGATCAGCTGGCGGCCGGGTGCCCGGAGCCACCGAAGCTTTCGAAGCTGCATGTCCACCCCGACGGCTTGGGGAAGGCTCTGGACGATGCGGCTCGAGCCGCAGCCGATGTCGAGGATCCGGGTGGCGCCGTCCACCATCCCCCGGATGATCCGGAACCGCTCGCGCTGCCAGTACCGCTGGAGCGGGATCCAAGAGTCGAACGCCCGATGGTCGTAGTCGGCGGCCTTCACCGAGTTCCGCAGGGCCAGCATCCGGCCGATGGTGGCCAGGTAGCTCCTTCCCAGCTCGGCCATCCGGCCCGGGGTCCACGTGCGCGCCTGCGGGTAGTACAGCGGGACCTCCACAACCCTCCACCCCTGGCTGAACGCCTTCACCACGATCTCCTGCAGCGAGTCCAGCCCGGTGGCCTCCGCCGGCCCGATGTCCTCGAGAACCCGGCGGCTGTACATGCGAAAGCCGCTCGACAGGTCGTTGTAAGGGAGGGCCAGGGCGGCTCGGTAGAAGCGATTCAGGGCCCGGCTGAGGATCCGCCTGGACAGCGGCATGGACGCCACGGCCCCCGACACGTACCGGGAGGCGATCAAGACCTCGCCGTCGCCGCGCCTGAGCCACAGGGTTCGGATGAACTCGGGGTGGTGGGAGAAGTCGGCGTCCATCGTGACCACCCACCGCCCTCGGGCCGCCGACAGGCCGGCGTTCAGGGCGTCGCCGTATCCGGCCCCCTCGAACTCGACCACCCGCGCTCCGGCCCGTTCGACCTGGGGGCCAACCGGGTCGCCTGGCGGGAGGGCCACCAGGATCTCGGAGGGTCCGTCGAGGGTCGCCTCGAGAACCCGGGAGAGCCGCGGCAGGAGCCGCCCCAGGTTGTGGTCGCCGTTCCACACGGGCAGCACGACCGACAGCTCGAAAAGGGCCGGGTTGGGATGGGACATGGGCGTCTCTGGTTCAGGATTGTAGCGAAGCGACCGATGATTCCTTTCGAGGTAGCCCTCTGTTAACATCGGTCGCCGATATGGACCCAGGCTACTGCGGCCGTCCACAACTTTCGACGGAGCCCTTTCATGATCAAGACAGCGAACGTGAGCAAGATCTACAAGGATTCTGTCGTTGCCCTGGATGATGTCAATCTGGAGATCGGCAAGGGCGAGTTCGTGTTCGTGGTTGGGCCCTCCGGCTCCGGGAAGTCCACGATGATCCGGCTGCTGCTGAAGGAGGAGGAACCGACCAAGGGCGAGATCTTCGTGGCCGGGAAGAACATCGGCCGGCTGTCCGCGTGGAAGGTCCCGTTCCTGCGGAGGAACATCGGGACTGTGTTCCAGGACTTCAAGCTCCTGGGCGACAAGACCGTCTTCGAGAACGTGGCCTTCGCCCTGGAGGTGATCGGCAAGCCCCGCCACGTCATCGAGTCGCGGGTGCCGGAGATCATCAACCTGGTGGGGCTGGGCGACAAGCTCCGGAACTATCCGAACGAGCTGTCGGGCGGCGAGCAGCAGCGCGTCTCCATCGCTCGCGCCTTCGTCAACCGCCCGCTGATCCTGCTAGCCGACGAGCCGACCGGGAACCTGGACCCGCAGACGTCGGTCGACATCATGAAGCTCCTCGACCGGATCAACCGGATCGGAACCACGGTGGTCATGGCGACCCACGACAACGCCATCGTCGACGCGATGCGCCGGCGCGTCATCGAGCTCGAAGCCGGCCGCGTGGTCCGCGACCAGGAGCGGGGGGTGTACGGCTATGGCGCCTAACTACTTCTTCAGGGAGACGTTCAGCGGCCTACGCCGCAACGGCCTGGTGGCCTTCGCCGCGGTGTCCACCGCCTTCATCGCGCTGTTCCTGCTGGGGGGCGCGCTGCTCGTGGGCAAGGAGGTCGGCCTGCTGATCCAGCGGACCGAGGCGAACGTGGAGGTCTCCATCTTCCTCCGCGACGACATCAGCGCCAGCCAGCAGCAGCACCTGGCCGACCTGCTCAACGCGATGCCAGAGGTGGCCAGCAACCACTACGAGTCGAAGACCGAGGCCTTCGAACGGTTCAAGAAGATCTTCGCCAACCAGCAGGAGCTGGTGCAGAACGTGTCTCCGGATTCGCTCCCCGCCTCCTTCAGGGTGAAGCTCAAGAACCCCGAGCAGTTCCAGCTCATCGCGGACCGCCTGGCCGGTCAGCCGGGCATCGACAACATCGTGGACCAGCGGGCCGTGCTGAACCGGCTGTTCGCCGTGACCAGGGTGTTCCGGGTGGGGGTGTTCGCGGTGGCCGTCATCATGCTGATCGCGGCGATGGCGCTGATCGGCAACACCGTTCGGATGGCGGTGTTCGCCCGGCGCAAGGAGATCGGCATCATGCGGCTGGTGGGCGCCACGAACTGGTTCATCAGGCTGCCGTTCATCATCGAAGGGGTCATCGAAGGGCTGCTCGGCGCCGGCGCCGCCGTGGTGGGCCTGTTCATCATGAAGGTCGCCTTCATCGACCCCCTCCGCGGCAAGGTTGGATTCCTCCCCCTGGTCGACACTCCGCAGGTGGTGAGCACGGTCATCCCGCTCCTGATCGTGGGTGTCCTGGTCTCCGTGCTGGCGGGGTTCGTGGCCATGCTCCGCTTCCTCGAGGTGTAGGGCGCCCCGATGGCCGGGGGACCGGCCGGCTCCGACAGGGCCGTGGCGACGAACCGGCGAGCCAGGCACGATTACGACATCGAGGAGACCTTCGAGGCCGGCCTGGTCCTGACCGGGCCCGAGGTCAAGTCCCTGCGGGCCGGCAGGGCTTCGCTCGCCGACGCTTTCGGGCGGGTCCGGGACGGCGAGGTCTGGCTCGAGGGTATGCACATCCCGCCGTACGAGATGGCCGACACTCGCGCCTATCACCCGACCCGGCCCAGGAAGGTGCTGCTGCACCGAGCCGAGATCGAGCGGCTGACGGGCAAGACCGCGGAGCGGGGGCTCGCGTTGGTGCCCCTCAAGGTCTATTTCACCCGAGGGCTGGCGAAGGTCGAGCTCGGGCTGGGCAAGGGCAAGCGCCGCTTCGAGAAGCGCCAGGCCCTAGCCGAACGGGAGCACCGGCGGGAGATCGAGCGGGCCGTCACGGCGCGGCGGAGGGAGCGCGCCTGAGGCCGTCGCCGGTGCGGAGGGTCCGTATACTCGTTGGGAGACAACTCAATATGGGGGCGAACTGGTTTCGACCTGGGTGGGAACCACCTGGGAGAAGCGGGCCGAGGTTCCGGATGCCTCGTTAAAAGCCGGACAAGAAACAAACGCCAACACTCAACTGGCGCTCGCTGCCTAA
>WNGE01011979.1_pt1 | contig 14368 bp, 13 predicted proteins | sample 5400651 | NCBI WGS metagenome assembly WNGE01 (sample SAMN13153370, study PRJNA577476) | soil metagenome | isolation source: 60 cm soil or saprolite under grassland replicate 2 | place: USA:California | collected 2016-06-15 | reverse complement strand
CTTTTTGCCGACAACAACTTGGAGCGACCGGACGTCTTATTACCCTGAGGAGACCGTATGACCCTCATGCGCAGGCACAAGCACAACGCCGTCACGATTCACGCGATCCGACAACGGGCAGGGGTCCCCTATCACGTGGAGCGCAAGGTCTGCTCGGGCTGCCGGCGGCTCCTCGAAGAGAAAACGATCAAGCGCGCCGCGGCCTAGGGTCTTCGAGCAGCGCAGAGAAGGTCTCTCCGGCAGACCCGTCGACTCGCACCGAGGCCAGCTCGTCGAAAGGCGTCCGCCCTCGGTTGACGATCGCCAGCGCGCCACCCGCCGAGATCGTCTCGTCGGGCAGTCCGGCCACGGGATAGACCTCGAGGGACGAGCCGACGACCAGCAGAACGCCCGCCCCCGAGGCCAGCTCCGCAGCCCGCTCCATCGCGCCGGCCGGTAGTAGCTCCCCGAACATCACGACGTCGGGCTTGAGGATCGACCCGCAGCGCGGACATGGCGGAGCTGGATGATCACGCAAAGCCATGACGACCTCCTCGAGTAAGCGACGTTCGCCGCAGTCCTGACAGCTCGCCGTTCGAATCGAGCCGTGGACCTCGATCACCTCACGTGAGCCGGCACGCTGGTGCAGCCCGTCGATGTTCTGCGTCACCACCGCCTGCACGAGGCCCCTGCGCTCGAGCTCGGCCAGCGCCAGATGGCCGGCGTTGGGCTCGGCGCGCGTCAGCACCTCGAAGCGGAGTTTGTAGAACTCCCAGACCTTCACGGGATCACGGCGGAATGCGTCGATGGTCGCGTACTCCATCGGGTCGTACTCCGCCCAGATTCCCGTCGGCGAACGGAAGTCCGGGATCCCGCTTTCGGTCGAGATGCCTGCGCCGGTGAGGACGACGCACGGTTGCCGTTCGCGCAGAAGAGCCGCGAGTGCGCTGACCGGATCCTCCACCGCCGTAGAGTGCCGCGGATGGCCGAGTTCCGCTTCAGCACGGACGTCACTGTTCGCTTCGCGGAGACCGACGCGCAGGGCGTCGCACACAACTCCGCGTACCTCGTCTGGTTCGAGGTCGCGCGCGTCGCCTATCTCGCGGAGTTCGCCGGCGGCTATCCCGCTCTCCGCGCGACGGGGTTGGAGTCCTTCGTGCTCGAGTCGCACGTGCGCTACCGCCAGCCGGCTCATTTCGACGACCGACTCAGCGTTCACGCCCGCGTCGGAGAGCTCCGCGGGGCCCGCTTCCGCTTCGACTACGAGATCAGACGCGACGGCGAGCTCGTCGCGGACGGCTGGACGGCGCACGCGTGCGTGGATGCTGGAACGCTGCGGCCGACTCGCATCCCCCGGGCGCTGGCGGACGCGATTGCTACGGCCGAGGCGTAGTCGTCGACGTGGTCTTCGTCGGCGGCTTCTTGGTGGTCGTGGTTGTCGTCGTGGTCGTGGTCGCGCTCGTCGTGGTCGTCGTCTCGGTCTGATCCGGGCGCGGCTTCGTGCCGACGCGGATCACCGTCGGCTCTCCGCGGTAGGACGAGTAGAAGACCGTGTCGTGGATCAGCTTGCCGTTCGCGTCGTAGACGAGGCGATGGACGCTCGTCGTGCGCGGCGGCTCTCCGGTTTGCTCGACGACCTTCTGGCCGGCTAGCAGCGACGGATCGGGAACCTTCTTCGTCGGCGTCGGCCCGGCGACGACGAGCGGGCGCGTCTCGCTCACGATCCGGCGATGCCCGGGCGTTCCGTAGAGGGCGACCGTGAGCGACGAGGAGCCCACCCAGGTCCGCAGCAGGAGCCAGTGCCCCGTGTCGTTCACGAACTTGAGGTCGACGTCGGGATAGTTCACGGTCGCGTCACGACCTTGCGGGTAGTGGCTGATGTACAGCGCGTGATTCGTGCGGGAAACGATCGGCAGCCCGGCCTCGTAGGCGGCGTTGAACACGGTCGTGGAGACCTGGCAGACGCCGCCGCCGAGCCCGGTCTGGAGCTCTCCGTTGATGATCACGGGCGCCTCCTTGAATCCCTTGGCTGCAGTGCGTGCGCCTGTCGCCGAGTTGAAGGAGAAGACCTCGCCGGGAGCGATCGCGTGGTCGTCGACGAGGTGGGACACGAGCTGGACGTTGTGGATGCGGTTCGCCTCGCCGCCGTAGATGGTCAGGTAGCTCGCGACCAGCCCACTGATCTTCATCCCGGTCGCTTCCGTGGTGGAACGCTCCGCGTCGACCTTCTCCACCACGAGCGTCGCCGAGCGGAGCTCCGGATCCGTGACCAGAGCGGCCTGCAGAAGCTTCGTGGCGCTATGAGGGACGTCGAGGAGATGACCCGGCCGGTCGGGCACGACGCGGATTCCGCTGGAGCTGATCGCCCAGTCCGCATCGACCGGCGGCTTGTCGACCCGCCGCGCGAGTGCCGTGAACCATGCGCTGGCGCCCTCTCCCCCGATCTGGAGCTCGCGACGGCCGTCGGCGGGGAGCTCCAGCAGCCTGGCGATTCGGGGCGGCCGGAGATTCCAGCGCGTGCCGCCGAGGACCAGGTGCAGCGGTGCGGAGACGGCGGTCTTCACCTGCGCAGCGGCGACCGTCAGGTCCCCGGCGTTGATCTTGGCCCGGTCGACGCTGATGGGCAGCCCGACAGGCTCTCGGTTCAGGCCCGCGAGCGCCCGTACGATCGTCGCGGCGGCGGCGTGCCTGTCGAGCACACGGCCGGTGTGACTCGGAACGATCGCCGGGGTGAGCCCGTGCAGGACGATCGATGCCTCGCGGTGCGGGGAGTCGACAGCTCTCTCGATCCGGTCGAGCCAGTAACGCAGCGCTGCGTCGTAGATCTGCGTCGGCGGCGCCACGTCGGCGCCGAAGAACCGCATGTCCAGGCGCTTGAATCCGCGCAACGGACCGAAGCCCTCGCCCTGGCGGCGCACTGCATCGACCGCCGCGTCCCAGTCGACCCGGACACCGAGCCGGCGCGGCTCGAGCCGCCAGGTCCTGGAGCCCACGCGGAACGTGACCGGCACGGAGGCAAGCGCATTGGCCCTCGCCTCGAGCGCCCACTGCGCCTGACGGGGGGTCTTGCCGCCAACCTCGATCCCTGCGATCCGGACTCCGTCCGCAATGCGGCTCGGAGAACCGGCGAAGGCCAGCCCGAGCACGATGGCCGCGAGTGCGGCCAGGGTCCCGAGGATGGCGGTCCGCTGCCAGAGAACGCGCCGCTGGGCATGCGTTCGGCCGCGCCCGCGTCGGCGCGGGCGGACCAGGAGAGATCGACGCCGGGCTGGCAAGCGAGGAAGTGTAGCCACGCCCCTGACGGGCTCAAAGACCCCCTAGAACGTGAAGAGCTCGATCCCGCCGCTGACGTTGAGCGCAACGCCCGTGATGTACGCGGCGAGATCGGAACAGAGGAACGCGATCGCGTTCGCAACGTCCTGAGGCTCGCCGGCCCGCCGCATCGCCGTCCGCCTGACCATGCGTTCGTTCATTTCGGGATTGCCGAAGTTGAACGCCTCCGTCCCGATGATGCCCGGCACGATCGCGTTGCAGGTGATGTCGTGGCGGGCGCCCTCGAGCGCGAGCGTCCGCGTCAGGCCGAGCAGGCCCGCCTTCGTCGTCGAGTAGCTCGCCTGCCCGAAGCCGCCCAGGGTCCCGGCGACGGATGCCATGTTCACGATCCGCCCCCAGCCTCGCTCCTTCATGTGCGGCCACACGGCCCGCGCGCAGTTGAACGCACCGGTCAGGTTGACGCGCAGGTCGCGTTCCCACAGCTCCGGCGACTGGTCCGGCAGCTGGCCCAGGTGGTCGAGCGTGCCCGCATTGTTGACGAGGATGTCGACTGACCCGAACTCCTCGATGGCACGGCGAACCGCTTCCTCGACTTGTGCCCGCTCCGTGACGTCGCACTTGATCGCGGCAGCCCGGCGTCCCATTTCGCAGATCTCCTGAGCGGTCGCCTCGGCGTAGACGAAGCCCTGCGACCGCGCGGCCTGCGCGATCGGCCCGTAGCGCTCCGCCTCCGCGCCCGAGTCGGACTCCACCTGGATGTCCGCGATGACCACGTCCGCACCGGCCCGTCCGAGCGTCAGTGCGTCTGCCCTGCCGAGCCCGCGCGATCCGCCGGTGACGAGCGCGACGCGCCCGGAGAGGTCGATCTCGAGCGCCACGCTAGTCGCGGGGCATGAGCAATTCTCTGGCGATCACCAGCCGCTGGATCTGCGAGGTGCCCTCGTAGATCTGGTACAGCTTCGCGTCGCGCATCAGCTTCTCGACGGGGTACTCCTTCATGTAGCCGTACCCGCCGAAGACCTGCACGGCGTCCGTAGTCACCTCCATGCAGATGTCCGCGGCAAAGCGCTTCGCGTACGACGACTGCAGCGTGGCGCGCATGCCGTTGTCGATCATCCACGCCGCCTGCCAGCAGAGCAGGCGCGCGGCCTCGATCTTCGTCGCCATGTCTGCGATGAGGAAGTTGACGCCCTGGTTCATCGCGATCGGCATGCCGAACTGGATGCGCTCCTTGGAGTACTGCGCCGCGTACTCGAAGGCGGCCCGCGCGACGCCCACTGCTCCGATCGCCGTCCCGGGACGCGTGAAGTCGAGCGTCTTCATCGCGATCTTGAAGCCCTCGCCCTCCTCGCCCAGCCGGTTCGCTGCGGGGATGCGCACGTCCTGGAACGAAAGCGCCGACGTATCCGTCGAACGCTGTCCCATCTTGTCGAGGTGACGGTCGACGACGACGCCGTCCGCGTCGGCGGGGACGACGAATCCGGTGAGGCCGCGATGCCCTTTCGACCTGTCCGTTGATGCGAAGACCGTGAACCAGGCTGCGTGACCCGCGTTCGTGATGAACATCTTCGAGCCGTTCAGGACGTAATCGTCGCCGTTCCGAACCGCGGTCGTCTCGATCCCGGACACGTCCGACCCCGCGTTCGGCTCGGTCAGCGCGAACGACGTCAGCAGCACCTCGTCGACGAGCGGCGGCAGCCATTCCCGCTTCTGCTCCTCGGTGCCGGCGATGATCACCGGACCATGGCCGAGCCCGTTCGCGGCGATTGCCGTGCCGATTCCGGAGCATCCCCAGCAAAGCTCCTCGCCGATGAGCATGCCCTCGAACGCACCGAGCTCCGGACCGCCGTAGGCCTCGGGGATGTGGACGTTCATCAGGCCCAGTTCGTGCGCCTTGGCGATCACCTCGGCCGGATGCGTCGAGTGCTCGTCGTATGCGCGTTCCTTCGGGCGGATGTCGCGCTCGGCGAACTCGTGCGCGAGGTCGCGCAGCGCCTTCTGCTCGTCCGTCAGCCCGAACGAGACCCCGCCCGCGGTGCGTTCCTCGAGCATCGCCATGTCTCAGATTAGAGTAGCCTGACTGACTGGTCAGTCAAACATTGACGGGAATCGCTAGCAGGCCCAGAGCCTCCGTAGACTTGGCCGCGTGGACTTCGAGCTGAGCGACGAACAGCGGCTGCTCCAGGAGACGGTCCGGCGCTTCGTCGACGACCGCATCCTGCCGAACGCCGTCGAGAACGACATCGAGCACCGGCTCGACATGGACGCGATCGCGGGGATGGCGGAGCTTGGAAAAGCGGCGTTCCGGACACTGATCTCGGTACACGTCGGGCTCAATTCGCTCGCGTTGCTCAAGTACGCCTCCGAGGAGCAACAGCAGCGATGGCTTGCGCCGCAGGCAGGCGGCGAGAAGCTCGCCTGCTTCGGGTTGACCGAGCCGGCCGCCGGCTCCGACGTCGCCGCCATGAAGACGACGGCGCGCCGAGAAGGCGACGTCTACGTCCTCAACGGCTCGAAGAACTGGATCTCCTACGCGAACGTCGCCGATCACGCCCTCGTGTTCGCCAAGACGGATCCGTCCGCGAAGCACAAAGGCATCTCCGCGTTCGTGCTCGAGCGCGGCACTCCCGGCTTCACGACGGCCGAGACAGAGAACAAGCTCGGCATCTGGGCAGGCTCGACCGGCGAGCTGTTCTTCCAGAATGTCGAGGTCCCGGCGGAGAACCTGATCGGCGACGAGGGCCAGGGTTTCGAGATTGCGATGTACGGCCTAGACCAGGGACGCTTCACGGTCGCCGCTGGCGCGTGCGGCGTGATCCGCGCCTGTCTGGAGAGGTCGGTCGAGTACGCCCGCGAGCGGGAGACGTTCGGCCAGCCGATCGGCAAGTACCAGTTCGTCCAGGACATGATCGCGGAGATGGTGCTCGGCTACGAGACGTCAAAGCTGCTCGTCATGCAGGCGGCGTGGATGAAGGACCAGGGAATGCGCAACACGCGCGAAACGTCACTGGCGAAGTGGCATGCGACCGAGTCGGCGTTCCGCGCGGCGCACCTGGCGATCCAGGTGCACGGCGCGTACGGCTACTCCGCCGAGTACGGAATCGAGCGTTACTTCCGCAACGCACGCGCGCCGATCATCTACGAGGGCACGACGCAGATTCACAAGATGATGCAGGCCGAGCACGCCCTCGGTTTTCGAAACCTGAACGGCCGCGACGGAGACATCTCGCCACTCTGCTCATGGGCTCCGGCCCTGTCGCCGGTTCACGCGCGGGCTTAGCGTCTCGGTCCTAGGAGCTCTCCATGGCATCCAATCGCCGCATGCCACCGGGCGGGCTAGCGGCCGGCCAGCTCGTCTAAGAGCCGGAAGAGCTCGGCAGGAATAGTCTCGATGTCCGCACCGAGTTCGAGGACGAACGTCGGGGCGCGACGCACGAGCTGCGCCATGTATACGAGCGCGTCCCGCGCAGGTGGGTGCAGCTGGAAGATCGTGCTCGGCGCGAGCGCCGACAACGCTGCGGCCTCCGTTACTGGGCGCGCGCGCGCGGTGCGCCGGTCGGTGACTCGCGGGAGGACGATCGCGCGCAGCGGGAAGCTCGCAATGGACCTTCCCGGGAACGTCGGCTCCACGTAGACGACCCCCTTCTCGTCCGGACGGCCTTGGTCTGCCAGCGCCCCCGCGAGGTGGGGAAGCCGGTCGACGTCGCCGCGATGCACCTTTCCGGAGCAGTAGAGGCTGTGAACGGTCGGCGGCTCCGACCCGACGGCGACGTAATCGTCGCCCGCGTAGCGAAGCCGAGGGTCGAGGAGGCTCGCGAGCGCCGTCGTCGACTTGCCGGAGCCGCCGGCGCCGACGAGCAGCAGCCCGCCATCCGCGGTTCCTACGGCCCCGCCGTGCACCTGCAGCAGGCCTTGCGCGTCGAGCCACCAGCTGAGGAGATGGCGGAACGGCGCGGTGTACTCCCAGTACGGAAGCCGTGTGACGTCCCCCGTCCAGAACCACGCGCGCTCGGACTGCGTCCCGAGCACGCTGACGGCGTCGTACGCTGGCTGGCGCAGCGCACGGAAGCCATCTCCTTCGTGGTAGTACGACGCTCCCGCTCCAGGCGGACCAGCCTGTACCTCGGGCTTGGCCGGGGGCATGAACGCCGGCCGCTCCACCTCGGCGGTCGCGGAGTCCCAGACGTGCAACGTCAAGGCGGGCGCCCGCCCGTCGGTTGCTCCGAGGTGCGCGAACGCCGGGCTCAGCGCTTCGGCTGCCGCGTTGCCCGCGAAGCGGACCCAAATCGGCCTGCTCGCGAGCGTCAAACGGAGGTCGACACTGCCGCCGGCGGCATGTGCGGCTCGCTCGAACTCCGCCTGCAGAGTCGATTCGTTCATCGCCCTCGCCGCCGCGCCAAAGTGACGACCTCTGCGACGAGCGCCGGCTCTCGCCACGCGAGCAGCGATACATACAAGGCAGCGCCGAGGACGGCGACCACCGCGAGTCGCGCTCCGGCTGCGATGTGTGCATGCACGAGTGCGAGCCGGACGGCATACGTGAGCGCGCCCATAGCCGCCGCGACCTCGAGGATCGGACGGATGCTGTCGGCGAAGGCGCGCAGCGTGGTCTGCGCCGCTCGACAGACGATCGTCGTGAAGATCGGGAGGACGCTCGTCCGCGCCACGGCGAACCCGGCGGCGACCCCGACGACGCCCCATTGGAGGCCGATCGCGAACGCCGCGACGGTGATCGTCGCCGAAAAGATCATGAAGGCGAGAAGCGAGCCGGCGCGGTCGAGGGCCTGGAGCATGCTGTGGTTCAGGTTCTGCAGGCTCTGCGAGAGTCCCGCGATGCAGAGAAGCTGGAGCACCGGGATCGCCTTGTGCCAGCGGCCGCCCAGCACGACCGGAACGAAGTCCGGCGCGACGACCGCCAAACCGACGAAGGCCGGTACGGAGGCTGCTGCGATGAGGCGGTTCCCGCGAAGCCACGTCGCGGCCGTGCGAGCCGGATCGTCCGCGATGAGCGCGAACGCCGGGAACAGCACCTGCTGGATCGGCGTCGCGAGACGGGAAAGGGGCGCGAACATCACGTTGTACGCGACGGAGTAGATGCCGAGCGGCGCGGCGCCGAGGAAGCGCGCGATCAGGAAGTTGTCGGCGTTGAGGTTCACGTACCCGAGCACACGAGCGCCCGAGGTCTTGGCGGCGAAGGGCCCGAGCCGCCGCAGGCTCTCGCTCGAATACGTCCAGCGCGGGCGCCAGGGCGAGAACCTCCAGACGAGCACGAGCGAAACGGTCTCGGCCGCGAGCGCCTGGGCGACGAGGGCCCACGCTCCGGCGCCGGCGATGGCGAGGGCGATGCCGACGGCGCCGCCGATCACCGCTCCCGCCATCGCGCGCAGCTGCAGGCTCCGAAACTGCATCTCCCGGTTCAGCAGCGCGACCGGCGTCGACGAGAGGGAGGTGATGAGGAAGAGGGCCGAAGTCGCCGCGAAGAGCGGAGCGACGGCCGGTGTCGAGAAGAGGTCCGCGATGAGCGGGGAGGCCGCGACGCCGCCTCCTGCGCACAACGTGCCCGCGGCCAGCGTTGTCCAGAACGCGGTCGAGCGGTCGCGCTCGGTGATCGTCCGGCGGGCGATCAGCGCGGTGCCGAGCGACAGGTCGGTGAAGATCGACGCGACGCCGACGAACATGAGCGCCATCGACGCCAGCCCGTAGTCGCGCGGGACGAGTAGGCGCACAAGCACGAGCCCGACAACGATCCGCGTCGCCTGGACGACGACCTGCGTGGCGATCTTCCAGCCGACGCCGCTGACGACCTGCTGTCGAAGCGTCCCCGCCCCCGCCGTCGCCGGCAGCTCCGGTCGCACGCCCGCGTTGGTGGTGCTGTCCTTGTTCACGTTCACAGAAAGGTGTGAAACTGAGCCTATGGAAGCCGCCGGATCGGTCGCGGTCGCAGAGCGTCTGCGAGGGCTGTCGACGAGCTTCGCCTCCGCGAGCGACGCCGCCGGCGGCGTCGCGGCCGACGAGTACGTCATGGGCGATGCCAAGGTATCGCTCCAGTTCGCGGGCCTCCCTCTTCGGCAGCGCCTGACGCGGGCTTTCGCTCACCTCGCCGCGACGCCGAACGAGCGAGTGAGATCGTCGAGCCTCACCGTCAACCTCTGGGATGCCGCCACGGGCGGAGCTGAGCCGCCGCGTCCGCGCACGCCCCCGGACGCGCCGGCGGGCGCGCTCTACCACTTCCACCAGCCGCCGCTCCGCGGCGTCTACCAGCCCGGCCTCGACGCGCTCAGCGTGTTCGACTCCGAGACGGGCGTCGCGTGGCACTGGATCGCCGACGCCTCAGAGCAGCCGTCGTGGGAGCAGGCCTGCCCCATCCGGCAGATCCTGTTCTGGTGGCTCCGCTCGCGCGGCTACGTGCAGATTCACGCCGCCGCGGTCGGGACCCACAAAGCCGGCGTTCTGCTCGTCGGCCAGCCCGGTTCGGGGAAGTCGACAGTTGCCCTCTCTTGCCTTGGCTCGGAGCTCCTCTACGCGGGCGACGACTACGTCGCCGTGACGCTCGAGCCCTCTCCGCGCGTCGCCAGCCTCTACAACTCCGGCAAGCTCGACCCGCCACACGTGAGAGCTCAATTCCCGCACCTGCTGCCGCTGCTCGGGAACAGGGATCGGCTCGTGAGCGAGAAGGCGATTCTCTACACGGCGCGGCACTTCCCCGAGCAGACCACTCGTGGGTTTCCGCTCGCCGCCGTGCTCGTCACGACGGTCCGGTCGGAGCGACGTGACCCGAGCATCGTCCCCTGCTCACGCGCGGCCGCCTTCGCGGCCCTCGCGCCGACGACAATGTTCCAGCTCCACACGGCGGGCGCCGACGAGCTTGGCACGTTGTCCAGCCTCGTCGCGCGCGTCCCGTGCTACACGCTCGAGGTCGGAAGCGACCTCGGCGCACTCCCCGGGAAGATCTCGGATCTCCTCTCCACCTTATGAGTGCCGTGGCAGACCCGCGGGTCACCGTCATCGTCGCGGCGTACAACGGGGAACGTTTCCTGAAGGAGACGCTCGAGAGCGTGTTCGCGCAGGAGTACCGCTCGTTCGAAGTCGTCTTCGTAGACGACGGCTCCGGCGACGGCACGGGCGACATCGCGCAGTCGTTTCCCGTGCGCTACCTGCGTCAGGAGAACCGCGGTCTTCCCGCCGCACGGAACGCCGGGCTCGCGCTTGCGAGCGGCGACCTCATCGCCTTCCTAGACGATGACGACCTGTTGCCGCCGAGGAAGCTCAGCGTGCAGGTCGCGTATCTCGACGAGCACCCGCGGACGGGCTGCGTCCTCGGCCGCCAGGAGTGGATCTTCGAGGGCGTCGAACCGCCGAAGCTGACGCGCGACCCGATCTTCGGCGAGGTCGGCGGGATCCAGCTCGTGACGGCGATGATCCGCCGATCAGTGCTCGACGAACTCGGCGGCTTCGACCCCAGCTACAGCTATGCCGAGGACAGAGACCTCTTCATCAGGATGCGCGAGCAAGGCGTCGAGATCGCCGTGCTCCCCGACGTCGTCCTGCACAAGCGGCTCCACGGTTCGAACATGACGATGCATCCGCCCTCGACGCACCCGATGCTTCGTTCGCTGCGGGAGAAGCTCGAGCGCGAGCGCAACCCGAACCGCGAGTAGATCGGCGAGCCGGGAGCCCCGGCGCGAGCCCTCCGACTCGCGACCACTCATTCAGCTGCGCACTGATCGCGAAGGCGCGCTTGGGCGCTCGCCGGCAGGCTGGTCGACGGCGGCGCTCGGCTCGTCGTTCACGGCTCCCGCGGCCGAAGACCAGGCGGCGGTGTGCTCGGAGAGAGGAGCGCTCGGGTGGCGAAGCGCGTTCGCGACGCGAGTCAGCTTGTGCCGCCACGGCTCGCCGGGGCGGGGCAGAAGGTCCAACCGAAGGGTTTCAACGGTCACCGCCAGGGCAGCTCGCGCGGGGAGCTCCCAGAACGCGTACAGCCAGCGCAGCAGGTGGTTGTCGAGAACGGTCCGCTCACGGAGAGCGGGCAGGTGACGGGCCCAGACGCGGACGGCCACGGTAGGCCTCCCGCCGTCGAACAGTCCGGCGGCGGCTTTGTATGTCGCGTCCCAGATCCGCTCGATGCCCCAGGCGTGCGCCGTCGCCTCGAGCTCGTCCTCGTCCGCTTCGCTCCCGACGACAGCAACGTCGAGGAGGTCGCGAAGGGTGTGCAGCGGCTGGGTCCTCCAGTGGTGCGCCGCGAGGATGAGCGCATGGTGGGACGGAGCCGGAGCCAGGATGCCGTCGACTCCGACGATAGACTGCTGCGCCGCGTCAAGGATCACGGGGAGCGTCGGCGCGGAGAGACGCTCAGGCCACGGCGGCGCCCAGTGGATCTCGACTTTGAGCGGTAGCAGCGGCCACTTGAGTGGCCGCAGGTGGCGGTGGTCGACGAAGAGCTCCGGGTCGTCGATCTCGACGAAACCGCTGTCGATCAGCGCCTGCTGAGCGCGGAGCGGGTCCGTCGACAGGAGGTCGATGTCCGAGAAAGCGCGGGCGTGGTCGCGATAGCGGCGCGCGACCTCAGCCCCCTTGATGAGGACGAGCTGTCCGTCGACGCAGCTACGGATGCGCTCCAGGAGTGGCGGCGCCGCCAGCATCTCCGCGGCCGCCGTCCGGTCGTCGTGGGAGAGCAGCGCCGGGATTGGCTGTCCGAGCCGACGGAGACGCCTGGCCGCGGCAGGGCCCAGCTTGTGCGCGCGGATCCCCGCGACGCCGGCACGGTCGAGGAGCCGGTCGAGGGCGTCCCAGATGCGCGCGTCGGCGATCGTCATGAGCGGACGTCATCCAGGAGCGCGCGCAGGATCGGCACCGCAACCCGACTCGTCACGCTGGGATTCGCGACGTGCAGGTGGTGGTGGAGGGCTGGGATGGGGTTCAGGTCGACGACGACGCGGAGGCCGTCGGCGAGGGCGCCGCCGACGCTCCGCGAGACGACGTCGACCGCTGCAAGCCGGAGGCCTGCCGCCCGCGCGGCCGCCACGGCATCGGCGCGGAACGCCTCCGAGACCGCACGTCGGACGCTCTCGTTGTCGCTTGCGCGGTTGTAGTTGGTGACGGTCTTGACCTGGGTAGTCGCGCCGTCGCGCGGGACCGAACGGAGGGACAGGCCCTGCTGCTCGAGCGTGAGGAGGCAGTCGAGGTCGACGGCGAAGGCCTTGAGGCCCGGATCAGCGTCCCCGCGGAGGCGGCGGTCGTCTTCCCGGAACATCAGCTCTTCGACTGTCGATCGCCCGTCGCCGGTGACAGCCGGTGGCCGGCGGCGAACGACGTCGAGCACGTCATCATCCAGCACGAGCAGCCGGAAGACGTCGCCGGTCGCCTGACGCTCGACGAGCAGCCGTTGCGCGTAGCGCGACGCCGAGAGTGCGGCGCGCCTGAGATCGCGCAGCGTGCGGACGCCTCCGGTGACGCCGTCGCCGCCGCTTCCGCGTGCCGGCTTCACAACGCACGGCAACGGCCGGCGTCCGGCGAAAGCGCACGCACCAGCCATTTCGCGAAGGCGAAAGGCGAGATACTCCGGGACCGGGACGCCTGCGCCAGCGAGGAGCTCGTAGACACGCGGCTTGTCTTCGGCCCGCGCGACCGCCTGCGGGTCGTTGAGTGCGACGGTCTGGCCGGTGACGCGCGTCGTGGCAGCGCCGCGACGAATCTCGAGTCGGGTCGGCGAAAGGTCGGCCACGTCGGCTCCGAGCTCGGCGGCCGCCTCGGTCCACAGTGTCCGCGAGATCTGCTGCCGCCGAGCGCGAGCCAGCTCGACCATCCTCCGGTCACGCCTCCAGCGCCGGCAGGCGTGAGCCGGGCCGGTCGATCGCGCGAGGTCGAGGCGCGTTGCGACGCCGCGTAACGTCGGAAGGCTCACGGACGCCGTCGCGCTCACTGCCGCGTGCCCGCCGTCGATGCGTGGCGCCGTGCGGCTGCGAGCCTCACTGCTCCTTTCCGCGCTGCGTGCAGCGGGAGCTGAGAAGGTCGCTCGAGCTCCCACTCGTTTTGAAGGAACGCAGGCAGCGCACGGAGCGCGCTCGGGACGCTCCTGTCGGCGGTCACGCGGAGGAAGCGAGTCAGGCTCTCGGGCGGTGGCCCCAAGGCGGCGAGCGAATTTGCCGCGGCGGCGTGCGCCAGTCGCTCGCGGCGACGAGTGGGCACCCGCGTGAGCGCCTCCAGCACGCCCGCCGGAACGGGAACGTCGAGCGCGCGCCGCACGAACGAGAGCGCGTCCCGAAGGCGGAGCGTCGCCCGGAGCCGGTGCGCCTGCGCGACGACGCGGTCCCAATCGAGCTCGGGGCCGGCCGTCCCGACGACGACGCTCGCGTCCGCCGCCCACATCGCGCTCTGCACCCTCTTGGGCTTTGCTCCCTCGATACAGAGATGGACAAGCTCGTCCGCCGGGCCGAGCGCGTGTGCCTGCTCTCCGTTGAGCGAGAGCGGTACGGCGAGCCCGCTAAGATCGTCCCGCACCTGATCGCTTCCGCCGGCGAAATCGCGGAAGAGCCTACGGAAGACGAAGCAGTGGTCTTCGCCGCGGCGGAACTGTGTCGCGGCCGCGGTGCGGTCGACCTGCACCCAGCCGTCCTCGACGAGCGCACGGCTCGCGGCGGCCTCCGTCGCTGGCTCCACGAGCACGTTCAGCGCGGCGACAGGTCGCGAGCCGAGGTCGCGGTAGTAGAGGAGCGGCAGCTCGAAGCTGCTCACGACGAGCGGCTCGCCGCCGGCGTCCCCCAACCGTCCGACAACGCGGCTCAGCCGCTCGAGACGGAGGTTGTTGACGTACCAGGCGTGCCGATGGATCCCGCGGAGACGGGACCGCAGCTCCTCGTCCATGGCGAGCTCGCCGAGCCGGCGCTGGACCAGCGGGAGGAGCGCGACGGCCGGGGTATCGAGCTCGTCGAGCCGGAAACCGGGTTGCAACTGCAGCCATGCTGCGTCCGCTCTCTCGCCGTCGAGGAGCGCTGCCCGCAGGAGGAGTACCTGGCGCTCCGTCGGCCAGAACGACCCACTTAGACCCGGACTGCGCATCAGCCCGCCCGGCGTCGGTCGAGGGCGTGCTTGAGAACGTGCAGGTACTGCGGCTTGAAGG
>WNGE01006251.1_pt1 | contig 14369 bp, 13 predicted proteins | sample 5400651 | NCBI WGS metagenome assembly WNGE01 (sample SAMN13153370, study PRJNA577476) | soil metagenome | isolation source: 60 cm soil or saprolite under grassland replicate 2 | place: USA:California | collected 2016-06-15 | reverse complement strand
TGCCCTCGGTCCACCCACCCGGCAGACGCAAGGCCTGCCTCTACGGGTCAATGCGGCGACTTTTGGATCGCTCTGCCTCCATCAGATGATACTGGTGATTACCCACAAGGTTGGAGGAAGAATCAGTCAAAATACAAGCGATAAGGCTCTTGAAAAAACTGCGTTGCGAGTACATAAGAAGCCAGGCGTGATGCTTGGTGAGAACACCGCGCCTGGCTTGTTGACAGCCTTACCGTCCTATCCGTTTGCCTTCAGGCGTGACTGACAGGCCTGGTTGGGAAGTGGCGACTCCGATACTCGGTCATCCACAGGGAGGAACTCAGCACAAAGATCGCCAGGCCGAGCGCGAAGTAGAAGGCCTGCAGGACCACGGTAAACACAAGCTGGCTTCCACCCGTACGGTCAATGAAGGCTGCTTCCACGATCTCGAAGATCATCATGGCTAGCCCGGCGAAAGCTGATGCCAGCACACCAGATTCGCGCCCGGTGAGGATGGTTGCTGCGGCGAGGAACATGCTGCCACCTATAATGACCATCAACGACAAGGCAGGGACGGTGTAATCAACGAACGGCGAGCCTTGCAGCCCGTCAAGTGAGGCTGGAATCGCTCCTGTCAGCAGACCTATGCCCCCTGCGACGGCACCCAATGCGACAAATACCTCTAAGACGACCAGCGCGATGCGGATTAGTTTATGTTTCATGATCTTTCTTCCATTTCTCCTGGATTGGAGAAAACCTGCCAAACATCAACTTCCTTATGGAAGATCAGGATGTTCCATCAGAAGTATACTCTCTTGATCTCACCTTGCCATCACAATGAGTCGCTGGCCTGGCACAGAACAATCACAGTTCGCATTTCTGGGTAATCATCAGATGATAGAGTTGATTTACTTTGAATCCTGTCTGTTGTTATGTAAAGCAGCGCGTGCAGTTTTCTTGACAAGCGGAGGGACATGTTCCTCGCAGTAGCGAAAGACGCGGCTGGCACTCCATATCTGGACGTATGCGGCAGGCTGGTTGCAGGGTTTGCCCTCGTGGCTGATCATGCAGCGGCCAACATGAGATATTTCAGCGTTCATAGAAATAGGTTCTCCTCTTCCATCGAAAGGTCGCCCACCCGGGCCCGTAGAGGCATGCCTTGCGTGTGCCTCGTCGTTGGGGAGGACTTCTCGAACCTCTCGACGGCGTTCCTTCCCACCGATGCGGCACACGCAAGGCATGCCTCTACGGGTATGATACCACGGAGCTAATATTATCGCTTTGGTGCGATCACTCCCAGTTGCGCCAGGAGACCGGGTACGCCTCCACCCGGCACATCCTCTATCCAGAGTGCGGCAATCTTATCGTCGCGCACGGTGTACTCGTCGATTGTTTCGGGCAAAGCTATACTTCTACCCGTGGGTGGGAAAGGTGATAGGCCAGGCAGTGTGAGCGGCCCCTGTTGAGTGCCTGTCCAGCGTGTCGTGACGCGCACCTTGTCTCCCTGTACCTCGACCTGCCTGACGTTGAATGAGAAGTCAGGCAGCGCCTGCACCAGTGTACCCATCAGGCCGATAAAATCATTTTTACGTAGTCGTGCGATGCCACCGGGTAGGGGAAAATCAAAGTCATCTGCCACCAGTGTATTCAATGTTTGAATATCGTGTGATTCGATGGCCTCCACAACCATCTGAACAGTTGCTGCTACATTCATCGCATCGGTTCCTTTCTCTAAGGAGAACGTGAAAAATAAGTGCGTGGTTGGACGATTGAATCGGTTCTGTTATATAGACGCTGTTTACTTCCTCTTTTAGATCATCATCCCGATCTTTCATATCAACAACATTTTTGTAAGAATACAGCAGGAAATGCTACGAGGCGGTACATATCAGGTTAAGGAATTACCACGAAATACCCCTTTCTGCAACCGCATCATAACAAATTCACTCTGTTATGCTTATAGACACATATTTATAATGGTGGAAATATAGATGTATGAGCGCGTAATACCGGGTGTAGCTGATTGGCCCGGAAGCGCTAGAAGAGAGGGGATATGAATCAGTGTTTGCGTTGCCACAAGCAATGTGGTGTAGCCTCCCTCTTTTGTGATGAATGCAGGGTGCTTGTAAGGCAGTCGATGGATTCATTTACGCCTGCTCAACCTGTGCGTGCGAAGGAAGATATCTCTCATCTATCTACATCTCCACATATGGCAATACTACAGCACGATGCCCCGACTTCTAGCGGTAAAGATGATATCGCTAAACGTACGACAATTCCGAATCCTGCTGTGCGGTCTCTCTCTCCTCATCTGTCTCAATCTTCGCTCTACAGCATGCATACCAACCGGGTGGAGCAGGCTTTGCAGCGGTTGAAAGATGCCGCGCGGCGTATCGCGGCGGTAGAGCCGGGCGATAGTCATAAGCCGAGATTTGCGCGCCTGTCTCCTATGCACGATGTCTCCGGAGAGATTCAACGGCATAATACTCCGGGACCTTCAATATATGGTCAAAGAATGCCTGCGATCGGCCCTGGACGAAATCATGAGATGGTCGGCGCTATCGCCGATCCGTGGCCCTGGTTGCAAAGTGATCCTGAGGAGCTTGTCCCCACCGGCTGGTCAGATCATAACGATCCATTACTTTCACGGCGTTTTCCTGATAGCGCGGAGGCCGCATATATCGAGGCGGAAGATATACAACGAGTAGCTGTTGAAGGTCCGCCCGCCTTTTCGTTGCCTTTGCCACGTAAACGAGGACCTGCTCGTATACGCATTGCCCTTGTTTGCCTCGCGCTCATTGTACTGCTCGGTTTAACAATAGATGCTGTCATGGCATCCTTTGTACTTCAACATAATAAACGACCTGTTCCTTCGATTCAAGCCGGTACTCCAACACTTACTCTTTCTTCAAATAATGTGACATACGGTCAGGATGTGACTTTACATATCCGTCATTTTTCACCATCTTCTGAGGTTTATGTGACGCGTGATATGGAGGTGGCGATCCGACTCGATGCTTCAATTGCGACGGTGGGACCTGTGCGTTCGATGATTCGTGTCAATCCCCATGGCGATGCCGATGTCTCCATGTATGTTGACACGACGTGGGACCCCGGCTACCACACAATTGAGGCCGAGGATACTCAATCACACTATACAGCGAGCACTTCTTTGCATATCGATAACGCTGGTCCGACGCGTCCACCGTATCTGGTTGTCGATAATCTTACGATTGATCTGGGAGCAGAGATGCAGGGCGCAAATTCTCTTCGCCCATTGGAGATGCACAATGCCGGGAGCGGTTCAATCACCTGGTCAGCCAGTAGCGATCAACCATGGCTATTGCTTGCGCCCAACCAGGGAACCTTTAGCGATAAGCAGACGATCTCTGTTGGGGGTGAGCGCGCCAATCTCAAGCCGGGAGATTATAAAGGGACGATAACGGTATCTTCGAACGCTGGTGCGGCTATTACTGTTCCGGTAATAATGACGGTGCGCCCATTGCCGACCAATGCTGGACCCGTGCTGCAGGTCACTCCGGCGGTGCTCGCGTTCGTTTCAAACGATGGTGGAGCGAATCCGCCTTCACAAGACCTTGTCGTCAGCAACCCTGGTTCCAGGCCAATGCACTGGTCACTTTCAAATAATGCTCCTTCTGCACAAAGCCAGGGTGCATTCCTGACTGCACTTGGCTCTACGATAAACTGGCTGAGCACCAATCAAACAACCGGTACTGTGGCTCCAGGAGCGACGGCCAGCGTACAGGTGAATGTACAGAGCCTGAGCCTGTTACCAGGAGCCTATATTGATACCATAATGTTTACTGCTGACCAGGGGACGATTAATAGTCCGCAAAGCGTGAATATCTCTCTGACGGTGCAGCCACAATGTTCGCTGCAACTCAGCTCGAATGCGGTATCCTTTACTACGATCCAGGGGCAGAGCAATCCAAATTCTCAGGCAGTAAGTTTGTCTGCTACTGCAAGCTGCCAGGCGACGACGGCCTGGAATGCGACGTCCTCGCAATCCTGGCTAATGGTGACTCCTGCCAGTGGTCAACTGAAGGGTGTGGTGAGTGCTACTATGGGGGTGGAAGTGAATACCGCTGGTCTGTCAGCTAAGACCTATAATGGTGTTATCACCATAACGACGGGTCGGAATACGCAGGTGGTGCAGGTACAACTGGTCGTGCAATCGCCACCACCGCCCGGTGCACCGATCCTCAGCGTCTCTCCGCTGAACTTCAGCTTTAATGTGACTCAGGGGCAACCGAACCCTCCCGGACAGGTATTCTCGATTACCAATACTGGTGGTAGGCCTCTCTACTGGCGTTCGACCCTTACGCAAAATCTTTTTGTTGGGGTTGCCCTTGCTCCTTCTAGTGGAATAGTTGCTCCCGGACAGACGCAGCAGGCGGTTGTGAATGTCAGGGTGGCTGGCGGATCTCCAGGTCCCTTTAGTTTTACGGCCCAGATTTCTGGCTATGATGCTAATAACAAGACCGCTGGAGGAAGTCCGCAGAGTTTGACGATTGGTGGGAATATACAAGCACCCTGTACGCTGGCGCCGCCTTCGGCGAGTTCGCTTGCGTTCACTGCGACACAGGGTGGTGGCGATCCGGCTGTGCAGGCGCTCTCTTTTACTGCGGCTGGTAACTGTGCCTGGCCTGTGAACTGGAGGGCTAGTGGCGGCTTGCCGTCCTGGTTACACCTGTCGCCTAGTGCAGGTGCATTTAACGCGAACGGGCAATCGGCTACACTCAATGTTGCGGCGACTATCGCTGGTCTGTCGCCTGGTACCTATTCGGCGCAGGTTTCTATTGCTGCTACTGATGGCGCAGGCCAGTCATTGACGGGGAGCCCACAGTCATTTACGGTGTCGCTGACAGTACAGGCACCTTGCACGCTTCAGGCTCCGTCCGGGTTGACGTTCTCTACGGCTCAGGGTCAGACTCCTTCCGCACAGACGTTGGGAGTGAGTGAGAGCGGCACCTGTGCTCGTCCGGTGGGGTGGACTGCTACGTCGAATAGCGGCTGGCTGGTACTATCCCCAACTTCTGGTGCGGACAATGGAGGCGGCAGTTCTGTTGGAGTCAGTATCAATACGGATGGCCTGGCACCTGGAACCTATAATGGGACGGTCTCACTGTCTGCCGGTGGGAACGGTGGCGCAGTCCAGAATAGTCCACAGACAGTTCCTGTGACGTTGACGGTGACCGGCTTTACGGTGAGTGGTACGGCCAATGCGTGTGCTGATAGTGGGTGCAGTACTTCTGTGCCGCTTGCCGGTGCTACGGTGACGCTGACGGGTAATGGCCCATCGCTCACGACGACGACTGATACGTCTGGCAATTATAGCTTCAGCAACGTGACCCAGGGTAATTGCACAATCTCGGTGAGCGGAAACAATGGGACGTCGACCAATTATACCGGGAGCGCTTCGATAAACGTGGCAGGAAACCAGTCGGGCGTTACTATCAGCGCCGTTCCATCCTGACCCTTACGGTTGCCCTGCCTGCCGTTTCATCGCATGTGTCTGCCCTCTTATCCATCCTGCAATCGATGTAGGGACCGGATAATGCACATTAACAAATTAATCCAGAGATGATATCCTAAGAGAAAACCCAGGTTCTCAAAGGAGGGACATCACATGGCTCAAGCCCGATCCGTTCAGTGGACTGATGAGCAGCTCCAAGAATTAACCTGGACACGTGATCATCACGAGAACTCCTACATGCGTGAGCGTGCCGCTGCCCTCTTGAAGGTGGCAAGCGGGTCCTCCATGCGAGCGGTCGGACAAGGCGGCCTGCTCAAATACAGACGTATCGAAACGAGAAGTCGAGTGGATCAATCGGTATGAGCAAGATGGGCTTTCCGGTTTGCTGATGCATCCAGGACGCGGGCGCAAGCCCGCTTTTTCCCCCTGCGGGTCTGGACGAAGAACTGGCGCGGGCTGCGGTGGCCCATGTGGTTCATCGGAGTCCACGCCTCTTTGGCCTGGATCGCAGCACCTGGACGCTGGCAACGCTGCGCTCGGTGATTGGCTGGATGGCACGACTGAGCCTGCCAGCCGTGTGCAAGTGCGCGACGTCGCTTCGATCTGCGCTACAAACGGGGGCGTCAGCACGTCCATTCGCCTGATCCGCTCTATGACCAGAAGCAAGCGGCCATTGCACGTGCACGTGATTTGGCCTTCCAGGCTCCTGGAGACGTGGTGTTCCTCTATGTGGATGAGCATACGGCCAATCTCCGTCCGCGCGTGGGATGGGCTTACCAAGGCCGAGCACTGAAAGGTGCAAAGGCCACTGGGGCTGCTTCCCGTTTGATCCGTTTAGCGGGAGCCTTGGATGTCGCCACGGGGCAGGTGATCGTGCGGCGACGAGCCACCTTTCCGGTCAAAGAGATGTTCCGTTTCTTCTCCCATGTGGAGCAGCACTCTCCCGACGCCCAGATCATCTCTATCGCCCTGGATAACTGGCCGGTCCACTTTCACGAGTATGTGACCCGCAATCTCGCACGTATCCACAGCAAGATCCGCTTGCTGCCCTTGCCCACCTACGCGCCGTGGACCAATCCGATTGAGAAGTTCTGGCTCAAGCTCAACCGCTCGTTCATGAACCAGCATCCTTATGGACGTGATGAACAGGCATTTCGCGATGCTCTGGACCTCTGGCTCGACAAGCACCGCGAAGAATCTGCCGCCCTCTTGCATGAGGTCGGCTTATTGCCTGATGAGGTATGGTCTCTGGATTAATTTGTTAATGTGCATAATTCGGTCCCTACGAGAAAAACCGCGATTAATTGGTTAAACCGCATAAGCTGGTCCCTACCCCAGGTGGTGGGATGATCAAAAGGCGCGACATTTCTGCTTGACAAACAAGACGGTACCTACCCGATTATCAGGCGATCTAGAGGGATCAGACCACTTTCTTGAATGAGGTCTCTGCTGTTGAGGTAGTCTCTTGAGGAGTGCTGCTGTGCAGACGAAAGCGAAGGTTGAAGACGACGACGAGACCACAGGTAATGAATGCAATGACGAGCAGGAGCCAGGACAGATTGAGAGGCAGGTTCTTGTTGCTAAGCTCAATGAGCCAGTTGATGTGATGAGACACGGCCAGTACGTGCAGATCATCCGTAATCATGGTGGCACTGGTCCATCCAAGTATGAGTGCTGCTACATTTAGTAACCAGCGGAACCGTTCGGCAATGACGGAGATGATGGCGCTTCCTAGCAGGAGAATAGTGATACTGAGTAACAGCCCGATTATGAGTGGAAGGGCATCTCCATTGGACAATGCACCTACCGCGAGAATATTATCGAGGCTCATTGTTACGTCTGCGATGATGATGGTTTTGAGCGCGGAGCGGAAGGCGCTGTTGCGCGAAGCAGTTGTGTGTTGATCCGGGGAAGATGCTGTATCCGGGTGATAACGATCGTGCAGCAGTTTGTAGGCTACATAGATGAGAAGAGCCCCTCCAAAGGTCTGGAGAAAGGGAATATTCAGCAGTACAGATGCTATAGAGGTCAGGCCGATACGGAGTCCAATGGCACCCGCTCCTCCGATCAGGAATGCATACAAGCGCTGGCTACGTTGCAGTCCAGATGTGGCAACGCCGATGACCAGGGCATTATCCCCACTCAGAGCTAAGTCCAATAGGAAAATGCCTCCAATCACGCCTGCCAACTGAAGCACATTCATAACCAATACTCCTTTGTATCATCCCAACTGCAAAATTCATTGCGTTCAATATATTTTACTATATTTTTTTATATATGTTAATAACGGTCAGTATATCCCGTTATGTGTGACAAAGTGTGCCAGAAAAGTGCCAGCCGATATGCATGTGAGCAATATCACCGTTCCACTGTGCTGTAAGGCATAGTAGACTTCTAAAAAAGAGGTGTATTGTCGTATATCATATACGATCGATGTTGTAGGTTTTTGCGGATTGGTAATGTCGTAGCACTGTGACTTTAATCTGAAAACCCATGTGAGATACAGGGAGAAAACTATGCAAAAAAATCTATTCCGTCGTTTTCAAGGTATGCTTTTGTGTACCGTCGTTCTTGCTATGATGATTGTGGTCTCAGCATGTGCCGGGACTGGTGGTAGTAGTGGACAGCAGACTACAACAGGCACGACTGCCACGACCTCATCTGCAACGCAGGTGCCAGCTACAGCTACTCAACCAGCAGCCACCACGCAACCAACAGCCACTCCTACCACATCCGTTGCATTAAGCCTGGAGTCATCTCATTTATCGGTCCTGTGAAGAGCGTCAATAACAGTAGCCTTGTCATGAGCGCACCAGATGGGCGGACATACACGATGGCAATCACGGCCCAGACTGATCGCTCGGCCTTTGGAGGAGGTCTACCAACTGTGGGTTCCTCTGTTAATATGGATTCAGCTATTAACCCTGATGGGAGTCTGGCGGCAACGACGTTGAAGCCCGCTCAGCAGGGTGACCCGGATCTGAACGTCATAGCGTATACAGGCGTCACGACGAGCGCCGTTGGAGCTAATCGTGTTATCCACTTCACTGCAGGTGTCAAGAGCTACACCTATACTATCCCTACGACAGCGGTGCTGAGTGATTTCGGTGGGAACGCGCAGGCCATCGGAGCCAATACAACGGTCAAGGTCAAAGTCCAGTATCCCGCTAACACTATCATCAGTGTCGGAAATCCCAACGCGTAGCTTGCTTTTGCCTGGCTCGCTCTAGGACATTAATGATGAGGCCCATGACCGCTGCACCAATTACCCCTGCTCTTGTAAATGCCATGGACCCGTAGAGGCAGGCCTTGCGTCTGCCGATGTCGCGCCCGGACTCCTCGCGAGCTGCGCCCACTCAGGAGGCAGACGCAAGGCCCAATCCATTCCACTTAAGGACAAAAGGGGGAAAGAGAAGACAAGAAAGCTCCCGATCTGGCAAACTACCAGAAAGCAAAAAAACCTGAAGGAGGTTTCTGATGGACAGATGACGGCAAATGGACGTCGATGACAAGGGGTGTGAACAGGTGGATCTGGCCCTGTTAGCGCGAGTGTATCCTAAAGAAGAGATTGAGAGGTGCGTCGGGCAGAGTCAGCCTTGGGTGAGCAAAGCGCGGCGGGTGCGCCAAAGTACGATGCTGGTCCTGGTGTGGTTTGTGATCGGGCTGGCGCTGTGGAGCCGTCTGAACCAACGGTTGGGGTGGGACAAACTGGTGGGCAAGCTCAGCGTCCTGCATCCCGGCGAGCCCACGAGCCGTCTGAGCGCGTCAGCACTGAGCGGACGCCGCCAGGAACTGGGTGGCCAGGGCTTGCAGTCCTTGCTGCACGAGTGCTGTCAGGTGCTGGCGCAGCCGCAGCAGATGCCCAGTGCCTTCTTTGGGCGCTATCGGCTCATGGCGATCGACGGGACGGTCGTAAGCCGCGCCGATACGGTGGCCAATAGTGCGGCCTTTGGGCGTAGCAGCAATCAATATGGCCCGGGTGCCTATCCGCAGGTGCGCTGTGTGTTGCTGGCAGAGTGTGGCAGTCATGCCGTGGTCGAGCTCGAGATCGGTCGCTATGATGTCTGGGAAGTGCATGGGGCGCACCGCGTCGTGGAAGAAGTCGGCCCGGACATGCTGGTGTTGGTGGACGCCGGGATCACCTCGGGTGGGTTTTTTGAGCACGTGCGAGAGCGCCGGGCCCATGTGCTGGGGGCCCTGGAAGCAGGCGCATGGGAACATCTGCCTCGCCAACGGCGCCTGGCCGATGGCTCGGTGCTCGCATGGGTGCCTCCCAGCACGCGCGGGGTCCAGTATCCCATGCCACGTGGCATGGGGGTGCGCCTCATTAGCTATCGCGTGACCGATGAGCGGCTGGGAGAGCCGGGCCAGGTGTATCGGCTGGCGACCACCTTGCTCAATCCACGGCTGGCTCCGGCCCTGGAGCTCATTGGGCTCTCTCATGAGCGCTGGGAGATCGAACTGGTGATCGACGAGATCAAAACGCACGAGCGCGTCCAACGCAAGGTCTTGCGGGACGTGTCGCCCGAGGGGGTGCGCCAGGAGCTCTACGGCATCTTTTTGGCCCATTACGCCGTGCGCGTCCTGCTGGCGGAAGCCGCGGGGGAGGCTGAACTGGACCCCGATCGTCTCAGCTTTACCCAGGGCCTGTTTGTCCTGACGGAGATGCTCGACCTGGCCCTCATCTTGGAGCCAGAGGAGGCGACCGAGCCGCTCCTGAGGCAAGTGCGCCAGCAGATGGCACAAGGGGTCTTGCCCCCACGCCGCTTGCGCGTCAACCGCCGGGAGGTCAAACAGGTCTACAACAAATACAAGCCCAAGAAGCGCCACCTGCCCCCGCCTGAGCCGTTTGAGCCGCAGGAGCAGTTTCTCGACTTTGTCATGCTGCTCGACCCGCTCGCTTCTCTCGCCACGGCAGAGGGAGGAACCTGAAGTGTAATGGATTGGGCCTTGCGTCTGCCTCTACGGGGACCGGGGCGATCCCTTATCTCGCAACGTCCTTTGGATAAAGCACCTGGAGATATTCCAGTATGGTACCATGTAGTATACGAGTAGACGCACGACGAGTTTGTAGGAGAAACTATGACTGTCTCAAATCTTGATCCCTTAAAAGCTGAAATTGATGAGCGCGTCCCCGATCTGATAGCGATGCGCCGCGACCTGCATGAGCACCCGGAACTGGCCTTTGAAGAGGTGCGTACTTCTGGTATTGTTGCGCAACGTCTACGTTCTCTTGGACTGGAAGTGCGGACCAATGTCGCGAAAACTGGCGTGGTGGGCCTGCTACGCGGTGCAGCAAGCGATGCAGATGCAAAAACTCTTGCTATTCGTGCTGATATGGATGCGCTGCCGATCCATGAGATGAATGATGTAGACTATCGTTCCCAGGTTGATGGCAAGATGCATGCTTGCGGGCACGATGGGCATACATCTATTCTGTTGACTGTCGCCGATCTGCTGAGCAGGCGGCGAGCAGAACTTACGGGTAACGTAAAGTTTATTTTTCAGCCTGCAGAGGAGAAAATCGGCGGTGCTGCGCCGATGATCAACGAGGGCGCGCTGGAGGGCGTGGATAGCATCATTGGCTTGCATCTTATGACTACCTATCCTGTAGGACGTGTCGGCGTGCGAGCAGGAGCTGTCTTTGCCAGCGCCAATCGTTTTGAAATGGCCGTGCAAGGTAAAGGCGGACATGCAGCTATGCCCAGTGAAGCTGTTGATCCCATCGTCATCGCAGCTTACATCACGACCGCGCTGCAAACGCTCATTAGCCGCGAAACCTCGCCCTTCAGTCCTGCCGTCATCAGTATTGGCTCGATTCATGCTGGCTCGGCCTTTAACATTATTCCCGAACAGGCCATATTGCAAGGAACAATGCGAGCTTTTAGTCATGATCATTGCGAGTACCTGCTGCGTCGCATCGAGGAGGTAGCGCAGGGTGTCTCTACGGCTATGGGAGGCTCGTGCACAGTAGAGTGGTTTGATGGCTGTCCTCCCTGTGTAAATGATCCCGCTGTGAGCGAAGTTGTGCATAAGGCCGCGCTTGCGACAGTGGGAGAACAGGCTGTCGATAACTCAGAGGTCGTACTTACAACTGGCAGCGACGATATGGGCTGCTTCCTCAATACGGTACCCGGCTGCTACTTTATTGTTGGAGCGCGCAACGAGGGCAAGGGAGCAAACTATGCCCACCATCATCCGCGCTTCAATATCGATGAAGACGCCTTGCCTATCGCCGTCGAGGTACTCGCACGTGCTGCACTGGAGTTCCTTGACTAAATCGATCTCCAGGCTAAAATAGCAGTCGGTTGTAATAGCAAGAAGAGCCGACAATGTCCGCTTATAGGACGTTGCTGGCTCTTCCGCAAGGCATTTCAGGCAAACGATTTTACTTAAAAACTGATTAGAGACTAATAATTAAACTCACAAACTACAAAACGTATCACTACGAAGCCGACCTACAAGAACCGCACTACTGAAGAATAATCTACATGCATGCTCCCACAAAGCCGACCTACAAAGACCACACTACCATACACAATCTATTTAAGGTCGATCTACGTATACGCACTACAGAAATAAAACTACGAGAGCAGTATTACAAGAAACTTGCTATAAGAGCTTTACTCCGAGGACAATCTACAAGAACAACTTTTTGACTACATCCCCAGTATACACAATCGGCAGCGCCCTTGTCCTTGAACAGGGTGAAAATACACCGTAAAGTACTGTATCGCAGTGGTAAAGTCTCAACCTACAACCACGAAGAGCCTCACGAGGCTCCTGCAGGTGGTTAGTAAACAGGTTATGGTTGATTTTTGTATATTTCAATAGCCCTTCATGGCATACTCTGGCCGCTTTGTTTGGAATACGCAAAGAACTGTGGTATAACAAGCGTATCCATTTTGACCCATTTTTATCATTAAATAAAAAGAGAGAAAAGATGACCTATGGCGCAATCAACAAATTCTTCTCATTCCATCTCTGATCACTTCACGAATGTGATCAATAATCTGTGTGAGATAACGGAATCATATTACCTTCTCGGCAGATTGGATGAAGCCCTGAGCGTTTTGCAGACGGGCTTACAGCTCACAACAGTTAAAGAGGTGCAGCCGCGTGACCGGGTGACGCTTGTACTTCAGTACGGAAAAATACTCGTCGCAAATTATTTTCTCACAAACAAAGATTTTGACCTGGCCCTTGCTACAATCCTGGAGGCAAAGCAGCTTGCTGAGGAGGCTCAATACGAAAAGGGGATTGCGGACGCTTTGAATCTGATCGGTCAGGCTCATTATAACAAGACGCTGAATACGGGTGAGGGCGATTATGAGCAAGCACTGGCATATTTTCAGCAATCGCTTGAGCGCCGGGAGAAATTGCGCGATACCAGAGGTATCAGTGAAGCGCTGTTTAATATTGGACTGACCTATGAGCGGCGTAATCTCTATGACAAAGCGCTGGAGTACTACACGGATGCACTGCAGTTTGCTGAACTCTACAATCACAAGCTGGAAAAGTCCTATGCCTTGCGTCATCTCGCAGGGCTGGCATGGGATAAGGACGACCTGGATGCAGCCCTTAACTACGCATTAAACTCACTTGCCTTGCGCGAAGAGATTGGCTTCAGACGCTACCTGCCATTCTCTCATTTGCTGGTGGGCGATATCTACGAGGCAAGAAAAGATATTGAGAATGCTCTGAAGAAAAGATATTGAGAATGCTCTGATTCACTACCAGAATGCTCAGGCACTGGCCGAGGAAATGGGTATAAAAAATGCTCTTGTGTTCTCTTTACTTGCTCTTGGTGATATCCAACTCGCGCAGCAGGATGTAGCCCAGGCACGCGAAAACTTTACGCACGCTCATGAGCTTGCCCTGGAGCTACAGATTGCTTACGCGATAAATGAAGCCAGCAAACGACTGAATTCCGAGCAACTAAGTTAGGGATGCTATAAATTTGGTGATTGTCACAAATATTGGGCATTAGCTCAACCATAAATGAGCTTACATCCACTTGTTATATCATAAATATTTGGCCATTTTTATCACATATATTTGGGCTAACCCTACTTATTATCATAAATATTTGGGCTAGCCATACTCGTTTCAATGAATTGTATTGCTATGATAGCAGTATTTGAATGATATTGTCAACTCTTACACAATGTATGCTCGGGCTGCACGATACTATCGTAAAGCAGTTCGTGCTCTGCACATATATTTTCTCAAGAACGGGGCTCATTCGTTCTACCGACGAGATTGTAGTAGCAATGAGCGGTAGGTAAGGAAAAGCGCCCACCACACCAACTCAGTACCTGCTATACTAATAAGTGACCATATCAAAGACGCGATAGCGTTCCGTTGGCCTTTGGTTTTCAAGCGCACCAGGAGGATGAATATGGCACATCAAGCCAAAGATGAAGCACGTGAGCAACGCATCAACTGGGAAATCGTTGTGGATGCGAATGGCCCTGAAGAGCAAGCGATGGGCTGGTATTACTATCTCGACGACACCATACATTTCCCCTTTTCTGCCCAATGCGTCGCTCTCCGCCCGACCTCGCTGTTGGAACTGGGAGAGAAGGTCGAGGTCGTGGAAATGGCTCCAGCAGAGGAATGTGAGCACGAAATGTTTGTGTTGATCCGACGGAAAAAACGCCAGCTTGCCGTTCCCTTGATACAGCTGGAGGGCATTCAGGTGGATGAGAGGACCCAGCAAGCTATTGAGGATTGGCACTATTGGGTGAACCGAGGATACGAATTGTAACGCCGGATTTAGGCTCCCGAAAACGCCTCTAGACGAGCATACAGAGACGTCGGAAAGACCATAAATTGAATCTTACGCAACTTTGCTGATGAGTAATGTGGTATACTAAAAAGTTGAACATTT
>WNGE01005764.1_pt1 | contig 14372 bp, 12 predicted proteins | sample 5400651 | NCBI WGS metagenome assembly WNGE01 (sample SAMN13153370, study PRJNA577476) | soil metagenome | isolation source: 60 cm soil or saprolite under grassland replicate 2 | place: USA:California | collected 2016-06-15 | reverse complement strand
GGCGTGAGTCTTTTTGGCGCCCTCTGCGGCGTAATTGCGGGTCACCTCTACTTTTATCGCAATTTAGGCACAAATATCATCGGCATGGCGCTGCATGTCTTCGCCAATGCTCTCGATAACGCAGATGGGCAGTTGGCCCGCTTAACCCGAAAGGAGAGCCGGGAAGGTCGGGTTATCGACAGCCTGGCCGATCACCTCATCTTCTTAAGCATCTATCTCCATTTGGCGCTACGTTGTTCGATTGAAGGTGCCTCGCCGCTCGTTTGGCTTCTGGCGGTGACTGCCGGAATTAGTCATGGTTTGCAAGGCGCCGCCGCCGATTATTATCGGACAACCTACCTTTATTTTGTGAAGGGTGGATTACCGGTGGATTTGGATTCCTCCATGATCTTGCGCTCGAGTTATCGAAAACTCTGTTGGCGTGATCAGCCGTGGCCCAAGGCTATCGAATTTCCGCCAGGCCAATGTTTAAGCTGTGGGGATTGTTAATGACGAATACACGGATGCTCGTTTTATTTATCTTTTTATTTCTTGGTCAGCCCATTTGGTACTTCTGGGTTGAAGTGACCATTCTAAACATGCTTCTCGCCTACCTGATTCATCGGCAGGAAATTATGTCGCAATCGCTGATGGAATTGGCGACGACCCGTTAGAAAATCTGTCGTTCGTGTCGCAGATTGAGGTTTCGCAAGTGCGCTCACGCGCGGACCGGAATGCGTTTATCCGATTTCCATGGCGCATTTATGAAAACGACCATGCCTGGGTGCCTCCCCTGATCATCGAGCGCAAAGCGTTTTTCGATCGCAAGTCCCACCCTTTTTACCAACACGGCGACGCCGCGTTATTCCTGGCGAGACAGAATGGCGAAGTGGTCGGCCGAATCATGGCTAGCGATGATCCAAATTATAACGCCACACATGACTCCAACATTGGCTGCTTTGGCCAGTTTGAATGCGTCGATAATGACAATGTCGCGGCGGCACTTTTCAATACCGCGGAAGGTTGGGTCCGACGTAAAGGCCGGTTGGAAATAATGGGCCCAATCGATTACTCGACGAATTATGTGTGCGGGCTATTGATCGACGGTTTTCAATATCCACCCACTATTCTAACAACTCATAACCCGCCCTATTACGCCGAGCTAATCGAAAGATGTGGTTTCGGCAAGGCAATGGATTTTTACGCCTGGTGGTTCAGCGACGCGACTAAAGCGGCGGCCCGACTGCGGAAACTGGCGGCGAGATTGCAACCGCGAATGCGGTTCACGATCCGGCCCGGCAACCTGCGGGACTTGCCGGCGGAAAGTGTTCGCCTGCGAAGGATCTACAATGCGGCCTGGCGGGACAATTGGGGTTATGTGCCATTTACCGAAGCCGAATTCGCGCACCTGACGAATGAAATGAAACCATTACTACGTCCCGAATTCACCGCCATCGCAGAGGTGGATGGGGAAGAAGCCGGGTTCATCATCGCGCTACCGGATATCAATGTCGCGCTCCAGAAAATCAACGGACGTCTCACTACTTTCGGTATTCCGATTGGCCTGATCAGGCTTTTATACGAAAAACAACGGCTGAGAAGGGCGAGGCTAATTGCGATGGGCGTGCGTCCAGAATTTCGTCAGCATGGCGTCGCAGAGATGTTGGTTCTGCGGATTATTGAAGAGGGAATGTTCAAGTTGGCATTCAAGGGCGAGCTAAGTATGACGTTGGAAAACAACGTCATGATCAACCGATTCCTCGAAGCGATCGGTGCGCACCGCTACAAAACGTATCGCATCTATCGCAAATCAATCGCGTAGGCGAATGCTGAGTAAGTGCCAGTTGCGAATGAAGTTTCGAATTGCGCTCGGCAGATGCACGATCGCCGTGGCGACCTGCAACCACGCCATGACAATGAAAGCTTTGGCTGGCGCTCCCAGGAGAAATCCGATTGTCAGAATCCAGACGTAAACATTGCGCCGCCCGCCGACGAGACGAACAACGCGCTCGAAACTGCCCAGTTCGTCGATCACTTTCCCAGTCGTGAAATAAACGCTTCCTTTCAGGATTCCGTCCACGGCTTCCGCAAACAAGAGCAAAGAGAGGTAATAGAAAGCGCCGGGCAGTTGGCCGGAGCTTTGAAAATGGTAAGCCAGCGCGACCCACCAGGACATCTCGAAAAACGCGTCAAACCAATGCTCGAGTTCGCCGCTCTTGGTTGTTTCTATTTTGACGCGCGCCTGTTTTCCATCGAGGCCATCGAGGACGCCGACCACCAGAGCAAGTCCAAGTCCCCACGCGAGCTGACCGGTCACCAAAAGAGCCGTCACTGTCCAGGCAACAATATTGCAGAAGAGCGTTAACTGATTGGGTGTGATGGAGGTTTTGCAGAGACGTGAAACAAGAAACGTTTCGATCGGACCATGAACAATAGCGGGAATGTCGAGCGAGCCCTTTCGCGCTGAGTCGAGAAGAACACGTTTTGCTAATTTTGCGTTCGCAGGCGTCGGCGCAGGAAACCAGTACGGCCTGAGTTTTCGCCGCATCAAGACGTAGTATAAAGGTTGAGCGGAAACATCCAGCGCAACCAGCGAATGATCGTCCAAACCGTTGCGCAAAACTTGTTCCAGGGAACCATGTCGCGCTGAAGCCCACTCGTATTTCAAAAGAGCTGGCCCGCACAGTTTGCCCTTGGCGATATCCGGCGCAGAAGCGATGAGAGTTTGGAGCTGCTGGCGACGTACTCCGGAATCGACTAGGCCCGCGGGCGCATTTTGCGAAACGAGAAGGCGCAATAGTCGAGGATCAAAAACAGAATCCGCCGGAATAATAAGGAGCAGTGGGGTGGCCGTGGGCCAGATCCCGACAATTTGTTCAATCGTCGCTGCTCCATTGGGTCGAGCGCGGATAGTTACATGCAACTGAGAGCGCGCCCACGATGGGCGGGCGACCTCTTTTGCGATCGGGTCGGGCGTGTTCGAGAGAACTGTTACGCGCTCAATCCCGCACCGCTGAAGCGTGCGGAGCAGACGCTCCAATGTGGAAATGCCGCAAAGCTCAGTCAGGGCGCCGGGGTTGTCGGCGAAAATAACGCATTCATCGATCATCGGTTCTTGAAGACTGGATAGTGAGTCGATTTTGCTTATGCTTATATAAGTCGACGATCACTAGTCACAGCGAGGGACCGGCACAATGAATTCGCGCTGGCCACGCCCCTTTGCTAAGGTTCCGCATGGAGGAACGTAACGGCTCGGCCTTAACCGGCAAATTCTCGCGCTCGGCTTCTAAAATGGCACCGCGCCTTTCTTTTCGCCTCCGCTACAGTCCGTTTCTGACTCAGATAGTTGTGATTCGGCGCTGCAATTTGTCCTGCGGATACTGCTCCGAGTATGACAAATCGAGCGAACCGGTGCCGGTGCAAGTTCTAGAAGCTCGCCTGCAGAAATTGAAAGAGCTCGGTACGTTCGGTATCTCTCTCACTGGCGGCGAACCCACGTTGCACCCCGAACTTCCCCGACTCATTCGCACTTGCCGCGAGCTTGGCTTTTTCCGCACGGGTATGATTTCCAACGGCTTTTTTCTGCGTCCCGAATTGATTGAGGCACTCAACCAAGCCGGATTGCAGGAAATGCAGATTTCCATCGATGGGATTAACGGCAATGACACGACACAAAAAGTCCTGACTAACCTGAAGAAACGCCTGCAGTGGCTACGCGAGCATGCTCGTTTCCAAGTCGTCGTTAGCGCTGTGATCGGCGCTTGCCCTCCGGAAGAGGCGGAGGAGATCGTTGCTTTTGCCAAGGCGATGGGCTTTACCCCGCGTATTCTCCTGGTGCACGACCAGCACGGCCAACTCAAGCTCAACCGCGAGGAGATCAAGACCTTTGAGAGAATCGTCGAAAAGTTGCCGAGAAGCTGGCGGGAATTCTCGAGCTACCGCAAGCGCCTCATTAATGAAGGTACCGCGCCGTTCAAATGTCGTGCGGGCAGCCGGTATCTTTACGTCGATGAATTCGGCGACGTCCATTGGTGCTCGCAAACGCGAACGGTCTGGTCGAAGCCGTTAATGGATTACAGCCTGACCGATCTGCGGGAGCAGTTCTACAGCTACAAATCTTGTCACGCCACCTGCACGCTTGGCTGTGTCCGCTCGGCCAGCCAATTCGACAACTGGCGGCGTCAGTCCATTCCAGTGGAGACAGAAAATTCACTTACAACCTGCACCGCACGCATGTGACTGGTCCTTGATCGCTTGCGTTGAGATTGGTTCAGCATCCTGGTCTCGGCGTGCTGCAACATCGGGGCCGTATCGACATCCTCTCACGAGATCACGAATGCGCTCGGGCCGGCCGCCCCGCATCTTTGACACGCGAGTTGCCAGCATGCCCGCCACTTCCCGGCCGACGTACTGCAGCGGATGGCTCACCGCCAGTGAGGCCTCCGCGGTGCAATAAACGCCGCATCCCGCCTGGCAATTCTTCTTCCGGTTGTAGCTCAGCAAATCTTCCCGCGTGATCTCGAGAATGTGCCTCTCGGTTCGCACCTGACTGCAGAGCCAGAACTTGCCGGTCGCTGAGACGAAAAAATATTTGTAGCCCGCGATGCAGGTCCATTCGACCGGTTCCTGGCGCAACATCTTTTTTTGGTAAGCGAAAAGGTTCCAGCTCGTGTGAATCTTCTCTCCGCTCCGCTTCAGTTTCTCCTGCAGTTCGAGAAAGCGGAGCAGCGGCTCGCTCGCATTTGGATCGCGCAAGGCGCGGTCGTGCACGAGATCGTCGTGGACCACGCGCGCATGGACCGGGATGCCCAAGTCGAGGCAAGTGTCTATCACCTGTCCCATCTCATCGAGCGTCTCTTTGAAAAGGACGCCACTGACGTTTAGCTTGACCTTCGAATCTTTGAACCAGTCGAGCTTGTGCAGGATCGACTTCATCGATTTGCGTGTGCTCGCGATCGGCGTCATCCGGTCCACGGAAATTTGCAGTTCATCGAGGCCCGCTCCTTCAAGGTCCGCGAGGAGCTGGCGGTTCAGGAGAAACCCGTTTGTGGACATGCTCACTTTGCAAAAGCCGAGGGATTTTGCGTGACGCACTACCTCCACAATATCCGGATGCTTGAGCGGTTCGCCCCCCTGCAGACCAAGGCGCGCGACGCCGAGCTTCCGAATGTGGTCCATCCACTTCTTGAGATCGGCCGCTGCCGGATGCGGGATCGAGTTGTTGAACTCGTTGCAATAATGGCAATCCAGGTTGCACTGTTCGGTCACATACAGGTGCGCAGCCCAGGGCTTGGTGTCGAAAACCCGAAAGGCCTGGTGGAGATCGAACATTCGTCCCCTATCGCAGTCACTGACGTAATGTCAATCGTGCAGGCTCCAATCCGTTTTAATCTGCAGATCTCAGCCGCAGAGGGCACCAAGGTCCCGCCGCCGGATGGGAGATCTTCGAGCGCATCATGGGCGATCGACAAGCGCAGCCAGAATGCGCTTCATCACACGCTCGCTGAAAAAGCGCTGCGACATTACCGTTCGCACGGCGAAAGTGGCCGGGATCGTAAGGTCTGACGCGAACCGCCGAGGTATGGTTGACAAAAAGGGACACAGGCAAACCGAGGTGGGACTTAGCGTTCGACAATTTCGGTGGGCGGTACTCGGGATCGTGCTCCTCACCGTCGTGACCCGGCTTCCATCGCTTCTGCATCCGCAGGCGATCGACGATGAGGAGACTTATTCTGTGGTCGCAAACGTGATCGTCGACGGAGGCCGGCCCTACGTCGATGCTGTAGAGCGCAAGCCGCCGTTGCTCTTCTGGACCTACCTGGCGGTCGTCGAAGCGGCCGGAAAATATAATTGGAAGGCGCTACACGCCGTTGCCCTGGCATGGACGCTGGGCACGATGGCTGGTCTATACATGATCGGCCGAAGGTTGTTCGATCGCCGCACCGGGCTGATCGCGGCACTTCTCTACAGCGTGTTCCAACCTTGGTGGGAGTTTAGGAATCTGGCCTTCAACGGCGAGATGCTGATGAATCTTCCTGTGGTTTGGGCATGGGCGATCGCCTTGCGGCGCAGCTCGTCGCGCCTCCGGCCCGAACTCTTCCTCGCCGGTCTCCTCTTGGGCGGAGGGTTTCTGCTCAAACAGCCGGCGGCGATCGCGGCGGTTCCGCTCGGAATTTATTTGCTTCTGCCGGCTTATCGCAGGAGTCGGGCTTTGACCCGCCGGGAAAGCGTCACCCAGGCGGCGCTGCTGACGGCCGGATTCTTCGCCACGCTGGGCCTGGTCGCGCTCGTGCTCCACGAGCAAGGCATCCTACGCGAGGCGTACTTCTGGACTATCACAGACCACTCGATTCCACATGTATTCTGGACCAAGGGAGTCCAGCATACCCTGGCGTTCATTGGAATGTGCCTGCCTCTTTTGATCGGAGCGGTGATGGTGTTTCTCGAGAAAGGCCGCGGCTTCTGGAGCGGCCAGCACGCTGAGCGCACGGCGTTGCTTGGATTGGTCGCGGCATCGGTCATCGGGACCGCGGCGGGCGCGCGCTTTTATCCTCACTACTACATCCAGTTAATCCCGTCGTTCGCGCTCCTCGCAGCGCCCTTTTACGCAAGGCTCTGGTCCGGGAGGACGCCTCCAGGTCACTGGCTGCTGCGTCCGATAGTAACCTACGCCTGGCTGGTGCTCACTGTTGTCGGATTCTCCATCTCGCACTGGCTCGGGCTGGCCTCGGAGCGCGCGACCTCGGAGACGGGACAATATCTCCTTGAGCATTCCGCGCCTAACGACAGGATTTTCGTTTGGGGCCAGGCGCCGAGAATTTACCTCGAGTCGCGGCGGCGCCCGGCCTGCCGCTATGTCGTGACGTTTCCGCTCACGGGCTACGTCTTCGGGTGGAGCGCGAAGAGCATCTCCGGCATCGATACCCGCAAGTGGATCGTGCCGGGAGCCTGGACCGCACTCGAAGAAGATTTTGCGAAGCATCCGCCTGCCTACGTTGTCGATGTCCAGGTTCCGGAAAAAAACGCGCACTATCCGGTGCACGATTTCCCGATTCTCGCTGGCCTGCTGGCGGCACGATATCGACCGGCCGCGCGGACCGCCGAGGGCGTGATCTATCGGATGGACGGCTCTCGCGGCGCATCGGAGAAAAGCGCAGGAGCGGAGACCAATCGCAGCGAGTAGCATCTCTCTTCACAAATGGATCTCCCTGTCGGCATCGCCACTTTGCAGCACACCGATCGTTGGATCGGAGTGCCGCTCTGCGCATTTCTGACTCTCGTCAGGAAAATCATCGAGCCGCGTCCGCCGGTCTCGCGGCAGCCACGTAAAATTCTGTTTACCAAATTCGCTGAGCAGGGCTCGACCGTCCTGGCTTATCCTGCCATCCGCCGCGCGACCGAACTGGTCGGACGCGAGAACGTTTACTTCGTCGTCTTCGAGGACAACCGCTTCATCCTCGACGTGATGGAAATCATTCCTGAGGGAAATGTAATCACGATCCCAACTCATAGTCCTTGGGCGCTCGCCCTGGGGGCGCTGCAGGCGGTGCTTCAAGCGCGCAGAATCGGGATCGATGCGGCGGTGGACATGGAATTCTTCACTCGCTTTTCTGCGATGCTGACGTTCCTGACGGGCGCGCAATCACGTGTCGGCTTTCACACTTTTTTTGGTGATGGACCATATCGCGGCGATCTCATGACGCATCGCCTTTTGTACAATTCTCATTTGCACACCAGCCAGATGTTCGAAGCGATGGTGGAAGCGCTCACGCGCGATCCGGCACTCCTGCCGACGTTCGATTTTATCCCTCCCCCGAATCAAGCATTTGCAAAATTTCGACCGCACCCGGGGGAGACAGCCGAAATCGATGCCCTATTGCAGCGCGAAAATCCTCAGGTCGGCTCGGCGCCGCTCATCCTGCTCAACCCAAATGCAGGCGATTTGCTGCCGCTGCGCCGTTGGCCGCCACGGCGTTATATCGAACTCGCGCGGCGCTTGCTCGAACGTTACCCGGACCTGTTCATCGGATTTACCGGTGCGCCCACGGAAGCCGCTGCGATTAACCAGCTCGCGAGCGACGTCGCTTCCAGCCGCGTCATTTCACTTGCCGGAAAAACAACTCTGCGGCAAGTGCTCGTACTCTACACGCGAAGTGAGATTCTGGTGACTAACGATAGCGGGCCGGCGCATTTCGCCTCCATGACGCCGATTCAGGTCGTGACCTTGTTCGGACCGGAAACGCCCGCGCTCTTCGCCGCCCGCTCGCCCAACGTAAGTGTGCTCTGGGCTGGGATCACGTGCAGCCCCTGCGTCAATGCCTACAACAACCGGCAGACGGTTTGTTGCGACAATCTCTGCATGCAGGTCGTCACGGTTGAGCAGGTTTTTGAAAGGGTTACCGGCCTTTACGAGGCGCGTTTGAGCGCCCGACCCAGAGCGTCCACGCTGCGCGCGGCAGATGCGCCGCCGCGGTGATCGCTTCCCACCACGCTACCAAGACAAATGCGCCGGCCGGATTTCGCAAAACAACCCCGACCGCGAGAATCCAAACGTGAACATTCCGCCGGGCGCCGATGAGGCGGACAATGCGATCGAAACGGCTCAGCTCGCCGACCGACTTACCGGAGGAGCGGACAATGCTGCTGCGCGCGAGTTTGGCGAGCACTTCCGCGGATAGCAACAGGAGCAGATAGTGGTAAGCGCCGGGCAATTTGCCTGCGCTGTGCAAATAAAAGGCGAGTGCGATCCACCATGAATTCTCGAACAAAACATCAAAAAAATGTTCGAGCTTGCCGGCTTTCGACGTCTCGAGTTTGACCCGCGCGAGTTTACCATCGAGACCATCGAGCACGCCCACGGCGAGCGCGACTGCGATTCCCCAGCCGAGCTGGCCGGTCGCGAAAAGGATCGTTGCTCCCCACGCGATGATGTTGCAGAAAATCGTCAACCGATTGGGCGTGACGGTGGTTTTGCAGAGTTTGCCGACGATAAATGTTTCGATGGGCGCATGGACGAGCGCAGGGATATCGAGGGTTCCTTTCTGGGCCGCATCGAGAATCACATCTTCGGCAAGTTTGTTGTGCGCCGGGGACGGAGACGGGAACCAGTAAGCGCGCAGATCGCGATGCAGCTCAGCGGAATACCAGGACTGTGTCGCTACGTTGAACGGGAGGAGACTTCCGTCCTCCAATCCTGCGCAGAGAGCCTCCTCGAGCGGAGCACTGCGACCGGAGACCCAATCGCGCGAAAGCAAGGCGGCGCCGCAGAATCGTCCGCGATTCGTCATCGGCGCGGATGAGACGAGCGGCAGCAAGTTTGCCGGTACCGCCGAATCAACCAACGCGACCGGCGAATCTTGCGTGCGTAGCAAACGCAACAGCCGTGCATCGAATACGCTGTCACTGCGCAAAACCAAAAGATCCCGGTGGTCATCCGGCCAGACCGCGGCGAGCTGCTCAAGCGTGACGGGGCCGGTTCGTCGCGCCGCAAAATTACAAGCAATCTTCGTTCTAAGGGCCGATGAAGCGCGACGGGTTTCCAACATCAGTTCTTGGCTGTCGGTTAGAATGAGCGCACGGGTAAATCCGCACGCCTGCAATGTTCTGAGCGAGCGTTCCATCATCGAAATGCCGCAAAGTTTCGCAGACGCGGCGGGATGTTCGACGATGACGAGACATTCCACCTTCAGTTCCGCCACTCTCAGGATTTGAGCCGCGCGAGGCCCCTGAGATTTTCTTCGGCGTGCGCGCGCATTTTCGGCGTATCAACGTCCTGCCACCATGCTCCGCCGATATCGATCGCACGTGTTTTGCCATCGTTCGCCATCAGCCGGACTCCGTCGGCCAGGCTGCAGTCGCCATTTTGTTTGGCTCGCTCCAAATATTGAAAGATTTCATGAGGACAAACGAACAGGCCGGTGTCAATCGCATCGTAATGGCGCAAATTTTTTCCGATCGCAACAATCTGGTCGCCTCGTGTCTGAACTTTCATGGCATCGTCGAGATCAACCATTGAATTCAATTTTCGGTCGATCGCGAGATTAAGTCGATTGCGGGGCGCTCGCAGAACCACCTCGAAAATGGATTGGTCGAATAAATGATCGCTCATCGTCAAAAGAAACGGGGACCGGACGTGCTCGGCCGCGACCAGAACTGAGATGCCGTTTTGTTTTTTCCAGTCCCGGTTGGTGATGAAACGGACATCGAGGGTGTGGGGAATTAACGGCCGCATCTGTGCCATAAGCGATTCGCTCTCAAATCCCACCACCGCGTAAACTATTTTTATTCCCGCGTGGACCAGGGCGTCGATCGTGTAGGAAATCAGCGGCCGACCATGGATTGGAATCAACGGTTTGGGCAGATTAAGTCCATTGGCACGGAGCCGCGAACCGGACCCGGCCATGAGAACGACCGCTTCTGAAATGGGTGCAACCGAGCTCAGTTCGGAGGCGTTCGTCATCCTAGATGGTAATATTTCTTAAGTCCCCCAATGCGGAGCCGCTGGGGAAGAAATCGAAAAATTAGGGGTGCAATGCGCGCCTGAAAGAAATTTCCCACAGTCGTCCGCGGAGCGGGGCGGGTTTGGCCGATTAGTTTGGCCATATGACGCGCGACCAGCTCCGGTTTTGGCGCTTCGTTCAGGTTGCGTTCAACTATTTCCCACGTTTTCGCCATTTTGGCGGAGTAAAGCTGGTCGCGATCGTTTTTATTCACGGCGTTATTGAACCCGGTGCAAATGTCCGCCGGTTGCAGATCGACAATTCGAATTCGGGCCTGAGTCAACTCAAGCTGGATCGACATGATGAACGCGGCCATGGCAGCTTTGGCGGCGTTGTAGGCGGCCATGAACGGAACCGGCAAGCGCTCGGCCAGGGAGGTGACGTTGATGATTAGTCCGGTCCCGGCCGGACGCATTTCCGCCAGGGCAAGCTGCATCAATCGCACCGGCGCAAAAAAAAGGATCTGAAACTGCTGCGTGATATCCGCGGCCGGCAAGAATTCGGCGGCACCGAAGTGACCGCTGCCCGCGTTGTTGATTACCACATCGAAGTGACCGGCTTCGCGGAGCGACTGTATGAACGCTGCGTCAATCTCTTTGCTATTACACAGATCAAGCCGCACCGGATGAAAATGTTTATGCTGAGGCAAGCGCTCGACATTCCGCGATGTCCCCCAAACTTCGTGGCCCCGTTGCAAAAGCTCTTGTGCAGTCGCCAAACCAATGCCCGAACTCGCTCCAGTCAAAAAGATTTTTTTCATAGCCCCAATGTGTTGCGTTCCGAGGGCCGCACTCTACATGGAAGCCATCTGGATCGCACTTGCCCTCGGTGGGTTTCGTGCGCGGTGATAACGCCACGCGATGAAATAAGCGCCGAGGAAAACAACGCTGCTGGAGATTTCGCCGATGACTCCCCTGATGATCGCGCGGCAGACCAGCGCGGGCACCAGCGCAATCAACGCACCGATAAATGGCGCGCCGACATTCGCCCAGGGGCTGCGCCACCCAAAGACGAAACGCAAGGCGCGATGACGCAGAATTCCCAAAAGCACGTAGGGCAGCAAAATACCGAAGGCCGCTCCCATTACTCCGAAACTGCGAATGAGGAACAAGTTTGCGATGAACGCGACAACGCAGGTGATGGACGAGTTCAAAACATTCACACGCGGTTTTTGGACCATGATCACGGTCTCGGCCAAGCCCACGAATGCGTTCGTGCCGCAAGCGATGGCGACGATGATCAACCACGTGCTGCCCTGGCGAAAGGCGGGCCCATAGATAGACAGAATCGCCCCGCCGGCGAAGGTCATCACTGCGAGAAGTGGCAGCAAAATCCAAAGCATCCATTGCGCGACCTGCGAGAACGCGGCCGCGGCGCGTTCTTGTTCGCCGTGCACGGTCATTCCCGCGACGACGGGCGCGAAGATGGGATTGAACGCCTGATTCACTTTGCGCAATCCGCCCGCCACTTCCACCACAGCGCCGTAGATGCCGACGACCGGCAATGTCACGCCCGGCGCGCGTCCGATAAAACAGGCGAGCATGATGACATCCATGCGGACGATGAGCGCGTTGAGCACATCATAAGCGCTGATGTTCGCTGCGTAGGAAAGCAATCGGACGGCTTCGGCGCGATAAGAAAATCCGGCAGACCGCATCGGCCTGGTGCGAAAAAGCGACCATGCCAGAGCGAGCGCGACGGTCCCGGATGCGGCCGTTCCAGCGACTGCGGCAAAGGCCGGTGCGAATGTTTGTAAGCCGACCGCGAGGGCCAAAAGAAATGCGACGCTTGTTACAGTGGATTGAGTGATGCCGCGCGAAAAGATGTCGTGCCGCATGACTTTCATCCCCCGCGAGACAGCCGTGTTAATGTAATACAGGGCAAGTCCCGGCAGCGCACAAAACATGATCGAGAGCGCATTGGCCAACTGCCGATTCAAACCAAGCCGATCGCCGAACAGCCGAACGGCGATAATGGAAGCGACCGCGATGACGATGCTTTGCAAGAGTGCCAACCGAACCGCGAGGCGAAATAGGGCGCGGCTGCGAGCGCGGTCGCCGGCGGCTTCGGATCGCGCGATAAAAGCGATGATTGTGTTATCGAGACCGAACAAACCGATCTTGCTCAGCAGCTCAATCGTCGCCCACGCAACCAGATACGTGCCGAGAGCAGCCGGCCCAAGGAGTCGCGCGACGAGAAAAGTAAAGATGCCGCGAAAGTTCGAGGCTAGGAGCGCGATTGTGTTGATGAGCGCGCCGCGCTTTAGCTCTGAACCCGTCTCGTCAACGGGTAGCGCTACATCGGGCGGCGGCGCGGCGCGTAGCGTGCTCTCAAGCGTGCTCACTGACTTGGGCTGCTGCCACTCTTCGGCGAATTGTTTTGACGCGAATGCGTTGACCCAATCCGTTTGTCGGATATCTCGCGAATCCGGTCACGCGCTTGGGCGATTTCTATATTATATATCATGGGAAACAGAGCCTTGATTCATTCCTTTCGCCGAAATGCGCTCGATGTAACAGCAGCGTAAACTAACATTCGCGCTCATATTCTCTCGACGCTACAATCGAGTGCTCGGACCGCCAAAATTTTTTCGTAAAGTGTTCTGGTCACGTGTGCCGAGCGTTTGAGCGACGTGCGTCCGACTCGGGTTTCGCGAAGCGATGATCTTGTCGAACTCCATCAAATCCATGGCGGAGCATGTCGCTAAACAGTCGAGGCATCGTGCAGATGTATCGCTCATGTTTCGAAGCGCAGGGGCACGAAGGTCACGGTCGGCGACATTCTAGATTGCCTAGCCGCAATGAGGGCCCCGTCCGACGAGGGATCTCCTCATCGTATTCGCGGGTTTTTATGGCGATAGACGCCTGTTCCGCTCGCTCGCCCAGGCACAGACCAGCTCCGCTCTTATCGACTCAGATTCACTCTCGATTATTGCGCCGCTTGCGATGCACATCTTTCGCGCTCTTCAGATTCGCTGGACGTTCCCCAACAACATTGCCGCAGCGATGTCGTAACACAAGGTCGGTGTGCAATTGTCGATTTTAGCGTTACTTAAAAATCGAACTCCGCGTGCCACGGGGATGGCTGACAATGATGCGGCCATCTTTCATCTCGTGGATCCAATCGCAGGCTTCGGCAATCCCGGGATTGTGCGTGGCCAGAAGCAAGGCTTTCCCGCCCTCTTGCACGATGTTTTGCAGTAGTTCAAAGGCGCGCTCGGAATTGGCGGTGTCGAGGTTGCCGGTTGGTTCGTCTGCGAGGATGACGCGCGGATCGTTTGCCAACGCCCGGGCAATCGCCACGCGCTGTTGTTCGCCTCCGGAAAGGTGACGGCTGGCCCTCCGTAATTTGTCACCCAAGCCAACCGCTTCCAACAAGCCGGCAGCGCGTTCGCGCATCTTGTTATCGGAAAGTTGACCCAGCTTGCGCATAGGAATCATCACGTTTTCCTGCGCGGTGAAATCCTCCATCAGAAAGTGAAATTGAAAAATGAAGCCGATGAACTTGCTCCGTTTATGCGCGAGCTCGTCATCGCTCAGCTGGGAGACTGGCTCGGATTCAATTGCAACGCTGCCGGCGTCCGGCAGATCGAGCAGCCCGAGAATGTACAGCAATGAGCTTTTGCCGCAGCCGGACGGGCCGACAACGGCGTGGATACTGCCAGGCTCGATATCGAGTGATACGCCCCGGAGGGCATGCACGCGTTCCTCTTCTTCGCCCAAATAGCGCTCGATATCTTCGCAACTAAGGCAAACTTCCGAGTTCATCTTGAACCGCGAATTGTGACAACCGGCGGTAGCTGAGCGGCGCGACGCGCCGGGACATAACTCGCGATGAACACCGCCAGAATCGCGAGGAACGTGGCAAAGACATAATGTCTCCAATCCCATGTCA
>WNGE01011012.1_pt1 | contig 14374 bp, 13 predicted proteins | sample 5400651 | NCBI WGS metagenome assembly WNGE01 (sample SAMN13153370, study PRJNA577476) | soil metagenome | isolation source: 60 cm soil or saprolite under grassland replicate 2 | place: USA:California | collected 2016-06-15 | reverse complement strand
CGTCTTCGACGCTGTTGTTGCTGGCGCCATCGATCTCGATCACATCGAGACTATTGCCGCCGGCAATCTCGCGACAGTTGTCACATTCCCCGCATGGCGTGGCAGTCGGTCCGTTTACGCAATTGAGTGATTTCGCCAGAATCCGAGCGGTCGATGTTTTGCCGATTCCGCGTGGTCCAACGAAAAGATATGCATGGGCGAGCCGGTTTTGCGCAACCGCGTTTTTCAGCGTGCGCGAGACGTGCGGCTGCCCGACGAGATCGTCAAAAGTCTGGGGTCGGTATTTTCGGGCGAAAACCTCGTAGCTCACGCGCTCAATTTAACGAAAAAGTTGACTTGCGAAAGCCTTCGGAGTTGATGGTTGATAGGGCATAGTTGATGGGGAGCGCGAGCATTCTGCTCGCAGTTCGCGGCATTTTGCCACGAACCGAACGCGTGTCCTTGCGTAAGCTAACATCGCGCCCTTGCGCGCGGCGGCCCTCCGGCAAGCTGCCGTATAGAGCGGGCAAAATGCCCGCGATCGCTATTGCAATAATCGCCAGCTCGGAAATTTATGCGCTGGCTGTTGAAGGTTGAGCGTTGAATATTGAGCGTTTGCTTCATGCTTCCAAGATCGAAATCCAACCTGCTGCTCGTGCTCATGCTCGTAATCGTGCTCGAGGCCTCGGCACGCGAGCCTCAGAAATCCCCGCCCGCTAGGACGACGACAGAAAGCAAACAAACGCGCGCGCGCGATCTCGGCATTCCGTTTGAAGGCATGCCGGGGGAATTTAACTCGATCACTGATGTGCCTGGTGTGGAAGTCGGCTACACGACGTTGATCAGCGGCGAAGGAAAACTCGAAGTCGGCAAAGGCCCGGTGCGCACTGGCGTCACCGCGATCCTGCCGCGGGGGCGGCCTTCACTTAATGATCCGGTTTACGCCGGCTTCTTCAGCTTGAATGGAAACGGCGAGATGACTGGCACAGCGTGGGTTGAAGAGAGCGGATTTCTGGAGGGGCCGATCATAATCACGAACACGCACAGCGTCGGCGTGGCGCGCGACGCGGTGATAGCTTGGCGCGTCAAACAAGGAGCAGCCGACAAGACCGGCTACTGGTGGAGCTTGCCCGTCGTTGCTGAGACATGGGATGGTTGGCTGAACGATATTAATGGTTTTCACGTTAAGGCGGAAGATGTCTGGCACGCGCTCGACGCAGCCCACGGCGGCACGCTTGAAGAAGGGAGCGTCGGCGGCGGGACGGGAATGATCTGCTACGAGTTCAAGGGCGGAAATGGAACTGCCTCGCGCAAGATCGACATCCGTCCGGCAGCCGCCGGCAAGAATGCTCCGGCCCGAGGTTTTATCGTTGGCGTGTTTTTACAGGCGAATTTTGGTCGCCGCCCGCAGCTCACGATCATGGGTGTTCCGGTTGGCAGGGAAATTCCGGGTGAAGTTTACAAATCCGCCTCGGCGGATCCGTCCTCTGGCGGACAAGAGAGTGGCTCGTGCATCGCGGTGGTCGCGACCGATGCGCCGCTACTGCCAAATCAGCTGAAGCGACTCGCCCGCCGGGTGTCGCTCGGTCTTGCCCGGACGGGAACGACCTCGGGAAATGGCTCTGGTGATTTATTCATCGCCTTTTCAACTGCCAATCCGAATGTCGCGAGTCCAGATCAAGTCACGCATGACGTGCAAACAATTCCCAACGATCTCACGGACCCGCTCTTCGATGGCGTTGTGCAAGCGACTGAAGAAGCCGTCGTGAATGCGTTAATCGACAACCACTCGATGACTGGTCGCGACAATCATCGCCTCGATGCTCTGCCGCATGATCGCCTGCGCGAAATTATGAAGCGCGTCCGGTGAAGACGTCGACGTTGGACGCACGTGCAGGCCTGTTGAAGTTACCGGGATTGGGGGCGCGGCCCTGGGGTAGCGCACGCGTCTCGCGTGTTGGTTTCGGCGTTGCGCCGAAACAGGCTTTCCTTTGAATCTCGTCGCTCGAGCAAGGTGTGAACTCTAGAAAAGTTCGCGATCGGCGAGGACGCGCTCGCCAGCATGCGAGACGGCCTGAACAATCTCAGTGTTTCAACAGTTTCCTAAATCAGTGCGATCGCCACCTTTGCAGCTATCTCCAGAACCTGGAGCGTCAATTTCTCAGCGCGCTCGCGGCCCTGCTGATCGTCATTTCATTGCTTCTTGTAGCGCTGTCGGGTCATCGAGCAGAATCCATTCGATGACCGACACCGGTAGGCTGCCGTTTTTGATCAGGTCGTCATGGAACTGACCGAGCCGGAAATTTTCGCCTCGTCGATCTTTGTAACGGCCAAGCAGATTCATGATCTGCCATTTGCCGATGATGTAGCTGATTTTTTGCGTCGGACTTGAAACCGCGCCGGCAGCTTCGCCTTCGGCCGCCTCACGATCGAGTCCGCCCGCCTCCATGAAATATTTGACGGCTTGCTCAAAGCTCCAGCGGCCGGTGTGCAGATTTACATCCACTCCGATGCGTGCCGCGCGATAGCGCGACAGACGCAGGATTTGTCCCTGTGCTGGTGAGTTGTTCGGGTAAAGACCAGTCCGCATCAACATCTCTTCGCCGTAAAGCGCCCAGCCTTCCACAAACACGCCGTCCTGGTGTTGACGCCGGATTTCGTCACCCAAATGATTTGCAACCGAGAGCTGAAGAAAATGTCCGGGAATTCCTTCGTGTCCGAGGATTGGCCGCGGATCTTCAATCGCCGCGCGAATATAAAAGTTCTTCGACTGCGGGTTGTAAGTCGGAATAAAATAAAAACCGGTTGGGTCTTTGTCGTAGACGCCTGGCGGATTCATGAAGCCGCCAGGGCTGGTTGGCTTAAACGCCTCCGGCAATTGCCGAATCTGAAACGCGCCCAGGTGATCGGGCAGCGACACGAGGTTGTGTTCCTTCAGAAAGTTAATCATCTCTGTTTCACGGCCTTCATAGGCCTTGAGAAACGACGCTTGATCGGGCGGAACGTTCGCGCTACGTCGCGGATCGGGATCGGCCAATTTCGGATCGGGCAGAAGCGCCTCCAGCGCGCGATAACGCGCCAGCTCGACACGGCCGATCATTTCCACCTGCGACGCATCGAGCGGCAACAAGAGCACGTGCTTGAGGTAATAATTGTAGTTCGCTTCGCCCATCGGCGAGAAATCCACCACCTTTGGCAAGCGTCGCTCGAGCTCGTAGGCGTAGCCATGTAAAGCAGTCAGCGCGGCATCACGCGCTTTGATGAACGCGTCGTGTTCCGCTGGCGCAAGATCGACATCGAGAGCCATCAAGCTGTTATTTAGAAGCGGATCGATTGAGCGCGCCGATTGGATCGCAAGCTGCGCGTAAAGCTTTACCGGATTTTGTAAATTACTCAGACCCTGCTTGAGCAGCGCCGGCATTTGCTTGAGCCGCGCCGTGGCAGCCAAGGCTCGCTTTCGCGGCGTGTCGTATTCCTTTTTCAGCAACGAAAAAATCGCGTTCGTGCATTCATCGACGTAGGTTTGCGGATTCGTTCGCTCGAATTTCAAGACGCGATTGCCGAAATCGACCTCTTCTAGTTGGGCACGGAAAAGAATTGCATCGATACGCTCGTCCTTCGGCCAGTTATCGGTTTTCAGCGCACGGACTTTCTGAAGCAAGGTGCGCACATGTTGTGCCCGCGCGGCGATTTTTGCCGGCGAATAATCAGTTAGCCCATCGTCCAAGGTGTGAAGGCCCGCCTCGCTGCTCCAGACGGGATAGTTCTCATTTCGCCACGCGTAGTAATCGTCTGCCAGTTTGCGCAGTTCCGCGACTGCCGCACTGACGCTCGGATTCTTAAAAACGTCCGCAGTCATGGTCGGAGTAGATTTCGTGATTAACGCCTTGTTTGAAACATCTGGATTCCGCCGGGTGGGCGACTGCGCCACGGCGATAGTGAGAGCAACTAGCGTCAATGCGGAAGGAAACAGCAACGGATTGATCAGACGCATGGATCGAACTGTAATGCCCAACGCCCGATGGCAAAGTGCAAAGAATCGTGCTGACATCGCGGGTTGGTTATGACTATACAGACCAAGCTGTTCTCGGTCCGGCAGTAATCAGGATCGTTTCTGACCGGCGAACAATATGACAATTCTCAGCTTGGTTTTGTTGGAGCTCTGATTGACGTTCATTTCCTATGAAATCGGAAGAATCGATCGACGAATTTCTCTCCATGACCGCCAAGCGTGATCTTCAAGGCCGGTACATTGTTCCGAAAGAAGATGTGCGAGCGCGGCTCGAAAAGGAGGTGCAGCGAAGAACACAATGCAGTCCTGCTAACTTGACCCCGGACGCAAAGGAATTGAGTAAATGGCCCGCGTCTGCTGAACCGCAAAAGTTTGTTGGAGACACACTGGATGTCATCGAAAAGATTTCCACCACTCTGAAGCAAGAAAAGGCAAAAAAGTTCGAGATACGTTTTATTAACCCAGATCGAGACCCACGACGGTGGGGTGATCAGATCCTTATTGGAGTGCGATATCTAACATGATCTCGTGTTTCTGCGTTCACGCACATCCTTTCCTTGGCGCGCTGATAGTCCTGCTAACCGCCAGAATAATACAATGCGCATAAATCCAACGCACTCGAGATTCTCATCGGGAACAAACTGATCCCAATATGAAAGCGAATCAGTTTGCTTCAACGCTTCTATTCTTGTTGAGCGCGACTGTTTTTCAACAATGCGGGCAACAGACCGAAACTCATCACAAAGACGCTGACGAAATTAAGGCTAGGGCAGAAGCAGGGACGCCGATTCCCAGTACCAACTCGGTCTTCGCTATTACAACGGCGAGGGCGTGGCTAAAGATTTGACCGAAGCGGCCAAATGGTATCGCAAAGCTGCTGAACAGGGCCTTCCAACCGCTCAAGGCTACCTGGCGAGGTGTTACTCCCTCGGAGAGGGTGTGACCCAGGATTTTCATGAGGCGGTGAAGTGGGCAAGCAAATCGGCCGAGCAAGGCGACAGTCGAGGTCGAAACAGCCTTGGCGTGGCATATGGAAGTGGCCATGGGGTCGCGAAGGATGATGTTGTGGCTGTGAAGTGGTATGCCCGCTACGCCTTGGGCCAAGGCGTGACGAAAGATGAGGTGGAGGCTGTGAAGTGGTATCGCAAAGCTGCCGAACACAATTACGCCCCGGCTCAGAACGCTTTGGGCGCCCGCTACGCCAAAGGCCAAGGCGTGACGAAGGACGAGGCGGAGGCTGTGAAGTGGTATCGCAAAGCTGCCGAACACAATTACGCCATGGCTCAAAACAGTCTGGGCTACTCCTATGACAAAGGCCAAGGTGTGGGGACGGACCAGGTGGAGGCGGTCAAGTGGTATCGCAAAGCTGCCGAGCAGAATCTCGCCTCAGCTCAATTCAATCTGGGCGTCTGCTACGCCAATGGCCAAGGCGTGGCAAAGGATGAGGTAGGGGCGGGTAAGTGGTATCGCAAAGCTGCCGAGCAGAATCTCGCCATAGCTCAATACATTCTAGGCAACTGCTACTACAATGGCCAAGGCGTAGCCGAGGATTTGGTCGAAGCTGTGAAGTGGTATCGCAAAGCCGCCGAGAAGAATTATGCCTTGGCTCAATGCAGTCTCGGCGGCTGCTACTACAATGGCCAAGGCGTGACGAAGGATGATGCGGAGGCGGTCAAGTGGTTTCGAAAGGCCGCCGAGCAGAATCTCCCCTTGGCTCAATACAATCTGGGCGTCTGCTACGATAACGGCCAAGGCGTGGCCAGGGATGAAGTGGAGGCGGTCAAGTGGTATCGCAAAGCCGCCGAGCGCAATAACGCCATGGCTCAATACAATCTAGGTCGATGCTATTACAAGGGCCAAGGCGTAACTAGGGACGACGTAGAGGCGGTCAAATGGTATCGCAAAGCCGCCGAGCAGAATTACGCCATGGTTCAATTCGCGTTGGGCCTGTGCTGCCTCTTGGGCCAAGGCGTAGCGAGGGACTATGTGGAGAGTTACAAGTGGATGCTCCTCGCGGCGGGCGAGGGCAATAAGGATGCAAAGGAAACTGCGACCGAATTGGAAAATAGGATGTCGCGGGAGCAGATCGCGGAGGGACAAACGTTGGCGCGCAATTTCAAGCCGCGGGAGGTTCCGCCTGCCAGCGGCAGCATGTCAAACGCAGCGATCATGCAGACGCGCCCGAAGTCTTCGGGCAGCGGATTCTTCATCACCGAGGATGGGTTTCTTATTACGAATTTGCACGTGATCAAAGACGCGGTGCAGATTCGTCTAGTCACTGGCGCGGGTTTGATCTCAGCTAACGTCATTAAGGTGGATTCGGCCAACGACCTTGCGTTGCTCAAGGCCGAGGGTAAGTTCGCCGCGTTGCCAGTGGCGGCAAGTCGCTCGATGAAATTGGGTGCCACGGTAGCCACCGTGGGCTTCCCTAACATTGGTTTGCAGGGGTTCGCGCCCAAGTTTGCGCGGGGAGAAATCGGATCGCTATCCGGTCCGCAGGATGACGCGCGCTATTTCCAGATCAGCGTGCCAGTGCAGCCCGGCAACTCCGGCGGAGCGTTGGTGGATGAGAGCGGCAACGTGGTCGGAGTCGTCTCCGCCACGCTGAGCGCGAAAGCGGCGCTTGCCACGAGTGGTGCCTTGCCGCAGAACGTGAGTTACGCGGTGAAAAGCAGCTTCTTGCTTAGCTTCCTAGAATCCGTGCCGGAAGTAGCTGCTAGACTCAAAGAGCCAAACGTGAAGGATATGAAATTCGATGATGTGGTACAACAAGCCAAAGAAGCTGCTGCACTCATATTGGTGTACTAACGTTGCGGTGACTCAACGTGCTTAAGATAAATCGAGCTCCTCTAAAAATGCGGACTTCAGATTCGTGTCCCAATCTAGACACGCTTCCATCACAGTAAGCCCGGCATTGAGTAGTTTCTTATCTCTGCTGATTGCTTCTTCTGGATGTCCCACGAGCCTTTTTCCCCCATGAAGAAGATTGTTTCGTACGCGGCGCACAAGTGTAAGCACGCGATCCATGTCCCAAGCGCCAGTGAAGGAATCGTCGGTCCAATGTAACCGACTGCCCGACAGGGTCTGCTTTTTTGGTGGATGTTTTTGCAAATATTCGACGGCTCGTTGGAAACGCGGCTGTTTGTTATTCGCCAAAAAAGCGGAGCAGTGTGCAGCATACTTCGTCCAATCTGTCTCCGCATCTTTCGATTGTCGCACGCGCGCGTTTCCACCATGCAGAGTACAATGCTTCGGAGCGCGATTGCTTCTTTTCTCCACGAATCCCGCCTTCTTAAGGGCATATTCGAAACGTGCGAAAAAAAGGAAGAAAACTATTGCGCGTTCATGAACAGCGCTCTTGGCGATTCTCTCAATTGATGACAAGGCCAATGAACTCGTTTCAATCATGCTATGGCGGACCAAAAAACCTAGACGGGACAAGGCAGTCTCGCAGAATAGCAACGCTGTATCAATACGGCCTTTAACATGGCAATCAACGAAGAGACGCGATACTGCGCCGCTACTGCAGCGAAGAGAGCTCCTTGTCGAATTCGTCGACAGCGTTCGAAATGACCCCTTGTTTCGCAGCATCATGAGCAACCCAATTGCCCCAACCATTATTTGATGTCGTACCGGAGATGATTTTTGTGCTCCCACCCCATAGAGAAACCTCTGCTTGAGTAAACGTGAATCCTTCGAATTTGGCAACGCACCTCAGAGCGCCTGACGTGCCGTTAGCGACAATATGAAAACCGTGTGACTCGAGAACGGATTGCAAAAGTGGCCGAAATCGTACGTCATTTGCGGTGATACTGACCTGTTTTGTCCGTGGAGCGTTTGCGGCGGCGTTTCGATAACTGGAAGAAGCACAGCTGACGCACGATGCTGCGAGAATGGTGAGAAGCAGGCGTCTCATAAAGCCAGTTCGTGTTTGGCCCGATGGAGTGTAGCGCAGCGGCAAAGGTCGTCAATCTGCCGTAATTACTTGGAATGCATCAGTCGCAGATCGGCTGGCGCGTCGTGGTTTTCGTCAGATAGGGCTTCTTGCCTGCACCTCAAGCTGCTTGATAGGTGTGCCCCGCTCGGCATTAAGGTAACCCTCGAAGGCGCAGAACGCGGTTCCTCATTCAGCCGGTCATCCCAGGTGTGCAGTCCGGCGTCGCTGCTCCGGACCGGATAATTCTCGTTTCGCCAGGAGTAGTAATCGTCTGCCAGTTTGCGCAGTTCCGCGACTGCCGCACTGATCCTTAAAGACGTCAGCAATTATGATCGGGGTAGATTTCGTGATTAACGCTTTGTTTGAAACGTCCGGACTCCGCTGGGAAGGGGACTGCGCGTGGGTTGCACCCAAAGCGAAGAGTAAGATGCTAGCGATAACGAAAACGCTCACTGGCTTCACGACGCCAATTGTAATCCCTCTCGCCTGATGAGGAAGTTTAATCGGAGATATTGAGCGCACAGTCGGCCCTTGCTTGGAATGGAAATCGCAGTTAATTGATAGCCGGGCAATGGAGTTTGCCTTCTCCCGCCGCTGCGGGAGAAAACCGCGTGAGCTAATGACTCCTGGATGCGCAATTATGCGTAACAGGAGTTTTATTATGCTCAGTTACCTTTTAGTCGGAATTGGCGGCGCAATCGGCAGTGTTGCGCGGTTTTGGGTGTCGGGTCTAATTGCCACCCGTTTCGGGCAAACGTTTCCCGTCGGAACGCTCGTTGTGAATATCATTGGGTCATTTGTAATCGGTCTGTTTGCCGCCTTGAGCGAGCCGGAAGGACGCTGGCTGCTTAATCCTTCCTTTCGCCAGTTCTTTATGATCGGCATCTGCGGCGGCTATACCACTTTCTCGTCCTTCAGCCTGCAAACGCTTGCCTTGGCCCAGGAAGGTGAATGGTTTCACGCGGTCATGAATTCGATTGCTTCCTTCGCGCTCTGTCTCTTTGCTGTCTGGCTCGGATACTTCACGATTACTTTGATCAACAAACCGTAGGAGGAAGCATGCAAATCCCGAAAGACGCAATGTTGCTGCGCATCTTCATTGGCGAGAGCGACCGATGGGAGCATCAACCGCTTTATGAAGCGATCGTCCTGAAAGCCCGCGAGCGACATCTCGCTGGCGCGACCGTCCTGCGCGGCCCGATGGGTTTTGGAGCCGCCAGCCGAATTCATACCGCAAAGATTCTGCGATTGTCGATGGATCTACCCATCGTGATCGAAATCGTGGATAGCGAGGAGAAACTGAACGAGTTTCTTCCCGATTTGGAGCGTATGATTGGCGGCGGGCTTGTCACTTTGGAAAAAATCAAAGTGATTCATTACCGCCACAACAAACCGGGTTGAACGGGACGTCGAGCGACTTAACTACTCTCTGGCCGCATACTCTGGCGCCTTTCTCCTTTCAATCGGCGTCCTCCAATTCAGCAAGGAGTTTCTGCTTCAAATGGCGTCGCGCCGATTTTTTGATCGCGCGCCGCTCAGCGGCGACGGCTTGCTTCTCTGCCTGGCGTTCTCGCCGCGTTCGTTTTTCAATTGATTTTGGCAAATGTGTGATCTTCGGTCGCTGTGCGCCCACTTTTCGTTCTGTCGGTTTGGCGTACGGATCCATTGCAAAATCTACTTTCTTCGAGTTGCGATAAAAAGAATCGGGAGCGCGGCAATTTCCAAGGCGACGGAGAACAGGACCACGGCCAGGATCGATTTCTCGTAGAGCAATCCCATTATCGCGCTCCCAAGAAACCACGCGATCCCGTAGCCAGTGTCAAACAGGCCGAACGCAGTGCTACGTTTCTCCGGTGGAATTACGCCAGTCAACATCGCTTGAAACAGTGAACCTTGCGCGCTCATCCCGATTCCCCAAAAAATCATTCCAATGAATGCAGAAACCGATGCGCCCAGGAAAACAAGCGGCGCAGACGCAGCGGAAATGAGAAACGCGACCAAAGAAATGTTCGCGCCGAACCGGTCAAACAACCGGCCTAAAGGGATCGATGCGAGCGCGCTACTTGCCATGGCCACTGCATAAAACACGGGAATCAAATTTCCCGGAACTGCATTCACCTTGTGAAAATGAAATCCAATCAGTGCGAAATCGGCGAACCCGGCGGCAATCAATGCTCCGGCCGCCAGATAAATCCAGTAGGGTCGCGTGAGATTAGTCGTGGCAAGAGTGTGCCCAGCGCCTTTCTCCAGTTCGTGCGGACGCGGATGAAGCAGGCGCGCCACGACCAAAATCGCAAGACAAAGCAACGCCGGAACGAGCAGCATGGCGAAACTGACCCTGTATCCGCCGTTGAGATAAAGAACCAGGGCCATGAGTAACGGGCCAATCGTCGCGCCCAACTGATCGAGCGCCTCGTTCAGTCCAAATACCCATCCGGCGCCGATCGATTTGCCGGCGTACGAAAGCATTGCCTCCACAGTTGGTTTACGGATTCCTCTTCCGACACGCTCCGCCACGACCAAACCAGCCGCGGCCGGCCATTGTCCGGTGAGCGCGAGTGCGGGAACGGCCAGCATGTTGATCGCATATCCCAGGAACGCGAAGACCCAATGTCGATGCGATTTATCCGCGAAATATCCCGAGACCGAGCGCAATCCATAGCCCATGAGTTCGCCAAAACCGGCGATGAAACCGACAATCGCCGCGCTCGCGCCTAACGACCCGAGAAATGGTCCGACGATCCCCCGCGCGCCTTCGTACGTAAAATCGGCAAAGAAATTTACGATGCCGATGATGAGGACGAAGTGGAGCGCCGATCTATTTCGCATTACCCGCTAACAAATAATTAACACCCGCCTCCGTCCCGCAAAGGCGACTGGCGCGTGCGCGTGCGCTCCCCAAAATCAGATCACCGATCACGGATCACTTTCCGTATCATGTCACCGCGGCGTGATTCCCTCAGCGAGATCAACATGGAAGTTTTGTTTCATTTTCAACGCGCCGAAACTTAACTCGGCCGTGTAATCGCCGGCCGGCAGCAGCCGCTTCGGATCGTCGCCACCATACTCAATGCTTACGTCTTTGGTTGGACGCAGGTCCCAATTCAATCGCGTGAAACCCGGCGCACCCGGCGCCTTTAAGTTGGCGACTGGTTGCCCGGTTGATTTGGTGACCGCAATCTTGATTTCGTCCCCGGTAAATTCTTTCACCCAAACCGTGAAGAGCGCGCCGTCAGGCGGATTTGCGCCCCGATAAACGCCTTTGCCATTCCAATCCGCATATCCGGATGGAAGATAAGCGCCGGTCACCGAGCGGACGCTAAACAACTGCGCGGCTTTCGCTGCGATCTCTGGGGTGAACTCGCGGAAGGGAACGGTGTCATCCAAAATGGCAATGCTCCGGCCATGTGTCCCAATTACCAGGTCGGACGTGCGCGGATGGATCTGGACATCATCGACGCGAACTGCGGGAACATCGCCAATACGAATCCAGTGCATCCCTTGATCGAAAGATGTGAACAATCCGAAGTGCGTGCCCGCGTAGAGTAACCTGGGATTCACCAGATCTTCGCGCACGACTTCGACCGGCGCGTTCGCTGGAAGATCGCCCATTACCGGCTGCCATGTCTTGCCCAGATCGGCCGTGCGGAGAATCATCGGACGATCGTCGCCGGCACGATACACGCTCGTTGCGACGTAGGCCACGTTTGCATCGGCATGAGAGGGTTCGATGCGTGTCACCCATTGTCCGCGCGCCGGCTCCGGCAAATTATCAGTCAACTCCGTCCATTTACCGCCATCATTTTCTGTGACCCAAAGACGGCCGTCATCCGTTCCTGCCCACAATAATCCGGCGCGCTTCGGCGATTCCGCGAGCGAAAAAATGACACCGTAATTTTCCGCGCCACTTCCCGTGGCAGTTGTGCGGGTGGGATCGTTGCGGGTGAGGTCCGGGCTGATCACCGCGTATTTTTCCGCCCGATCGGTTAACCGGAAAACGTGATTGCCGGCCAGATAAATCACGCCCGGTTTATGCACGCTGCCGATTAACGGCGAATTCCAATGGAACCGGTATTTCGGCTGGCCTTCAGGCGGCTCCGGGCGCAACTGACGCAATTCGCCATTGCGCAAATTGATCCGATGCACTTCGCCTTCCTGGCTCTCCGCGTAAAAGAGATCGCGATCGGACGGATCGAATACGACATAGAAACCGTCGCCGCCAGCCAGGCTGATCCAATCTGAGTTACGGATACCTTCCTTGCTTTGCACGCCGCTCGGACCGACCCAGTTCTCATTGTCCTGAAGTCCGCCAGCAATGCGGAAGTACGGTTTCGTATCGTCCAGAGTGAGCCGGTAGAATTCTCCCGCCGGAATGCGATTGAGATGCTCCCACCCTTTCCCGGCCGCGAAGCTTTGATAAACGCCGCCATCCGTCCCAATCAATAAACGCTGGCAAACGGGCGGTTTTGGCGGCTTGCCTTTATCCTCCGGCTTCGGTGGTTTCGGCGGCGGCACAGTGCCCGGTTGAATTACGAACGCATGACAGTCAGGATGAACTTTTTCGGAAAGATCTTCGCGAAAGTTCCTGCCGCCGTCATCTGAAACTAACAACGCGAACTGAAGCAGATAAACGCGCTGATCGTTTGCGGGATCGATGCGGATCTGGCTGAAATAGAACGGGCGCGGATTGATTGCGCTTACCCGAGTCCATTTTTCGCCACTGTTTTCGGAACGAAATACACCGCCGCTTTTGCTGCGTAGATCCCTAATGCTACTGCTGCCGCCCTCATAACTTTCCACCTCTGCCATGACAACGCGGGGGTTGCTTGCGCTTACGGCAAGACCGATGCGACCCGTCTGCGCCGGTAATCCATCTGTCAGTTTCTTCCAGCTTGCTCCCCCATTGGTGCTCTTGAAAATCCCGCCCACATCCTCGCCGCCCGTCAGGCCCGGGCCGGACGTAAAGCTCCACGGAGAACGTTGCCGGGGATAGAGCGCGGCGTACACAACTTCAGGATTTGCCGGGTCCAAGGCGACATCGCAACAGCCAGTCCGCGCGTTGTGCGGCGCTGGTGCTTGTAAGATAAGCTTCCAGTTTTTGCCGGCATCAGTCGTCTTGAAAAGACCGCGCTCGCCGCCATCGATCCAGAGATGACCGCTCGAGGCGATGTAGGCCACTTCCGGTTTCGACGGATGGACGACGATGCGCCCGATGGCACGACTCTCCTTCAATCCGACGTTCTGCCAGTTTTCCCCTGCATCGGTGGAACGATAAACGCCGTTCCCCCAGCCGGAGGAATTACGATCGTTCGCTTCGCCCGTTCCCACCCAGATCACAGTGGAATCAGAAGGCGCAACGGCAACAGCCCCGATTGAGAGCACCGGTTGCTTGTCGAAAACCGGATCGAACGAGACGCCGTTGTCTCCTGTCTTGAACAGGCCGCCGTGAGCGAGGCCCACGTAAAAAACAAAGGGATTATGCGGATCGAGCGCGATGTCCGACACGCGGCCGCCCATCACAGCAGGACCGATGGATCGCGCTTTCAGATTTTTGAAAAGAACGTCTGTAAGTTGCGGCGGGTTCGGGGCAGGGGAGGGCGATGAACTTTCGGGCGCGGTCAAGGGCGGCGTCGTGCTCTCCGGCGAAGAAGCAGGGGAGGCCACAGGGGAACTGATCGGTGACGGTTTTGCTTGGATGCGATGAAGCGGATCCTCTTGCGCCGAAAGACGGAACGTCATCAAAAGTGAAAGAAACAACGCGCAATGAATAGAGAGAAAACGGGAAGCGGTCATGTCAGTAGAAGATTAATTATCAGGTTCGGCCCGATATCGTTCGCCATTAACCACTAATCAACACGAATTGACATAAATCCCGGCCCAATAAAGCAGACAACGTCGATTCACGATCGAACGTTTTGACGATTTAATGCGGCGAGGCAATCCGCAATCGGCACTGCGCGATCAGAAATGGGCGGTGAGGGTTTCGAACCCCCGACCTACTGGGTGTAAACCAGCCGCTCTACCACTGAGCTAACCGCCCGGAGCGATTGATTATAATTTCGGCAATCTCGCGGAAATTTACACATTGCCGATTGAGGAAGCAATGCGGCAAACACGAAGTGCGGATGAAATGCCGCGACGGCGAAGCGGTGAAATGCATCATCGAAAAGTCCACGCGGCGCCATCGGTGCAATTCATTCCCTTGACGGAGGCTAAAGGCCCGCGCTGGCGGTTCATATCGTTTTGATCTTAACAGGTTGGCGAGAGTTTTTTGCAAGGTTTCCCATCCGGGAATGACGGTCGGACGAACTCCCGGAGACAAGATATCTTTTCTCGAGTTACGGGATCGAGTGGCCCCTGTTGGTCTGCACCGACTGCAGGTCCGGCCTATCCACTATACCGCTCAGATTGATATCGTCGCGGAAGTTGCTGGCAGTGACCGGCTG
>WNGE01009987.1_pt1 | contig 14376 bp, 17 predicted proteins | sample 5400651 | NCBI WGS metagenome assembly WNGE01 (sample SAMN13153370, study PRJNA577476) | soil metagenome | isolation source: 60 cm soil or saprolite under grassland replicate 2 | place: USA:California | collected 2016-06-15 | reverse complement strand
CACAAATGGACGATCGGGAATTTTTCCACGCGCGACTTCTCGTTCTGCCTGAGCAATTTCATCGAGCCCGCCGCCGAGATGAATTGTGCCAGCATGCTTGCAAGCTTCAGTTTTCCATGGAATCGGCGAGCTCAGCGCATTGTCAATTTTGAAGATTCCCGGCGCGTGCCGGAAACGATGGAGTCGCCGGCGATACCATGCGGGCAATCGTTCCCCGGCGACCCGCAAAAAATTCCAGGGCGAGATGTCAAGCAGAACGGCGCGCGATTTCGGCAAATCAGTAAGACGCTCTACGCGATGCCCGGTAGCGATTTCGCCTCCGAGTTCACGGAGATAAGCGGCCAACGAATTCGTGATTGCCTGTGAGCCGCCTCGCGGAATTGGCCATCCCACGGCGTGGCCAGCCATTCCGAGCACAAGCGCAAATGCAGATGACACAGGCGCATGCAGCGGCAGAAAAGAATGCGCGGCGATTCCAGCGAACAACGCGCGCGCCGGTTCGTACTTGAAAAGAAATTTCGCGAATACTGCTGCCGGGCAAACCGCAGGAATTCCAAATCGTGCGAGAGCAATCGGGTGTCGCGGCAAGTGCAGCATCGGTTGCAGAAATTCCGCGGCCAGTTTTTCCCAGTCGCGCGAAAGAGACTTGAACAGCCGCACATAGGCGGGTCCGTCGGTATTCAATTGCGCCGCTGTAAGATCGACATCACGATGCAAACACGCGGCGGTCCCATCATCGAGCGGATGCGCCAGCGCGATCTCTGGTTGAATCCAGGTGAGCCCGAATCGGTCGAGTGGGAGAGTTTTAAAAAAAGGCGAACCAGCAGCGAGTGGATGAACTGCCGAGCAGAGATCGTGGACGAAACCGGGCAGCGTCAGTTCAGCCGAGCGCGCGCCGCCACCAATGATGGCGTTGGCTTCGAGCACCTGCACGGAACATCCCGCTCGCGCGAGAACAATGGCGGCCGCCAGCCCGTTGGGCCCGGAGCCAACGACAATGGCATCATATTCAATCGACATATTGAAGAGCGCAGGAAAAGCAGGTCGATTGTCCGGTTGATCCACAAGCGACAGCAATGGCGAAAGACTCGGCGATGAAACGCATCGGCATCATGTTGCTTCAGTTGCTGGTGACCGCTGCCGGCATCTGGTATGTGTTTCACGATCCACAAAAGCGAGCACAGATCGCGGATGCACCGGATGCCGTCATGTGAAAAGCGCTTGTGCGCGCCGCGGTTCTCCGGCAGTTTCGTCCCGTCATGGCAGCAGATCGCAGACTCGGTTGTCTTAGTATCTTTTTGTTCGTCGCCCTTTGCGTTAGTCTGTTCGTCAACTTCGTGCTGATGGTCGCCGCGTTTCAGCGCTTTGGCGGTGTGCGGGAACCCGAGCCGATTCCGCGCTTCCGAGAGATACTGCTTCAGCGAGGCAGCCGTGGAAGCGCTGACAAAATCGCCGTGATTACCATGCGCGGTTTGATCAGTTCTTCGCTCCCGGGCACTGTTTCCGATTCGATGGTCGATGACATGCGCGCTGCGCTGCAACAGGCTCGCGACGACAACCACGTCAAAGCTATCGTCCTGGAAGTCGACTCCCCCGGCGGAGAGGTGACCGCCTCCGATGCGATATACAGCGCCCTGGTCAAGACGCGCGCGAAGAAACCGGTTGTAGTTTACATGGATTCGCTCGCCGCCTCAGGCGGTTATTACGTCTCCTGCGGCGGCAAGTATCTGATGGCGAACGAAACGACGATCACGGGGAGCATCGGCGTCATTATCCAAACTCTGAACTACGAGCAACTGTTCAACAAAATTGGACTCGCTTCCGTTATTTTCAAAAGCGGCAAATTTAAGGACATGCTCAACGGCGCACGACCGATCACGCCGGAGGAACGCGAGCTTGTCCAGAGTTTCATTATGAAAACTTATGACAAATTTCTCGGCATTGTCGCAAAGGAGAGAAATCTGCCGGCCGATCTGCTGCGCAACACCATCGCCGACGGCCGGATTCTGTCGGGAAAGGATGCGTTCGACCACAGACTGATTGATGGCCTCGGTGAATTGGATGACGCGTTTGCTAAAGCGAAACAATTGGGGAATGCGCCGGAAGCGAAAGTTGTGAAGTACGGGCCGCCCTTCAGTCTAAGCCGGTTCTTGCGCATATTCGGAGAGGCAGATTCAAAAATCGAACTGAAACTTCCCAAACAGCTCATTCCGCAACTGGAATCGGGACGTGCGTATTTTCTGCCAAGCTACTACGCGCCGTAGATAGTTGTACGCATGCGATCCGACAGCCTCTTTGCGGCACTCGGAGCCGCCCCGAACTACGCTATAATCGGCTTTTCCCTCCTTTATCTTCTCGCCAGCGTTTTGCTATACATTGTGCTGGTTTGGCAGATCAGCGCGCGAACATCGGCGTCTGCCGGTGGACCCACGAAGGCATTCGGGCTGCCTGAAGCAATACTTGCTGGGGCACTAATCTGTTTTCTGTTGCTCAACATCAGCGCCTCGGTTTCGCGTTCGGTGACCCAGCTCGGCACGCGCAATCTTTTGGCAAACCTCGTTTTCACGATTGCCATCGTGCTGTTCATCGTGACTTTTCTACAGCTTCGGGGGTTCGACGTTGGCTCATTAGCGGGCCTTTTCAAAATTGGTTTTGTTCGGGCCCTTAGCACGGGGATAATTCTGTTGTTGGCGGCCTATCCTTTGATCTCGCTGGCCACCATGATTACGCAGAGCCTTTTCGGAAGCGATTCGAGCAGGCAGAACATCGTCGAGCTTTTCAGCGGATCGCGCACGATCGGCCAGCGAATTATGATCATCGTCTTCGCAGTGGCAATCGCACCCGTGGTTGAGGAGTTTCTTTTTCGGTTTTTTCTCTACGGGGTGATCAGACGCTATTTCGGCCGTTTTCTCGGAATCACCGCGAACGCGCTGCTTTTCGCGGGTGCGCACACCCATTTCCCTTCTTTCGTGCCGCTGTTTGTTCTGGGGAGTTGCTTCACCATTGCTTATGAATGGAGCGGTTCGATCCTCGTCGCCATGACGATGCATTCGCTGTTCAATTCGGTGACTCTCACTGTACTTGCGTTCCCAGAGCTCTTTTCGCAATGAAACTGCGCCAGGTCGGCGAGGACCGGCTGCTTGACCAACTCCTGCCTCATCTGCCGCTGAGAAAAACGGTCGCCGCAGGCGCGGGTGATGATTGCGCTGTTGTGGAAATGCCGGCCGCTCGCAACTTTCTTGTGCTCAAAACCGATTGCATTGTCGAAGGCGTTCATTTCTTGCCCGGAGCCAGCCCGCTCGATGTTGGCTGGAAAGCGGTGATGCGGCCGCTCAGCGATTTTGCCGCGGTGTCCGCGGTGCCTCAGTTTGCGCTGATTACTCTGATTGCGTCGGAACAAACGGAGGTCGAGTGGGTGAAAAAACTTTATCGCGGCCTCAGTCGGGCGGCGAAGCAGTTCGAAGTGAGCATCGTCGGCGGGGAAACGAGCAGCACACCAGGTCCGATCACCATTTCCGTGAGCGTTGTTGGATTCGTTGAGCGAAATCGCTGGGTATCGCGTCGAGGCGGCAAAACTGGCGATGATCTTTTTGTCACTGGCCGGCTCGGTGGCGCGCTCAAGCGAAAGCATTTGCAATTTGTGCCGCGCATTGCGGAGTCGCGCTGGCTCACGAAAAATTTCTCCATCCGCGCCATGATGGACTTGAGCGATGGGCTGGCTATTGATCTTCCGCGCCTGACGCGCGCCAGCAAAGTCGGATTCAAAATCGAGATGGAGAATCTGCCGCTTACCCGTGGCGCGAAGATCGACGATGCAATTTCGGAAGGCGAAGATTACGAATTGCTCTTTGCCATTTCACCGCGACAGAGCAAACGATTGCAAACTGAGTGGCGAAAAAGATTTCCGAGATTGCCACTCACGCGCATTGGTTCCCTCTCTCAACTCTCAAACAACTCTCAAGTTCTTCGACGTGGCTACGTTCATTTCCAACAGCCCGGCTGAAACGGAGGCGATCGGACGGCGATTCGCAAGAGACGTCGGTGTGGGATCGATTTTGGCCCTTAAAGGCGAATTGGGAAGTGGCAAAACTCTATTTACCAGGGGTCTTGTAGCTGGCCTGGGCAGTGGCGCTGCCGTGAACAGCCCAACGTTTACGATTGTGCACGAATATCCAGGCGGGCGGTTGCCCGTTTATCATTTCGATTTCTTTCGCCTGGAAGACCGGCCATCGGTCGCGCGACTCGGACTCGACGATTACTTCTTCGGCGACGGCGTCTCGGTGATTGAATGGGCCGACCGGTTTCCAGAATTCATTCCCGAGCATTCGCGCTGGATTCAGTTTGAGATAAAATCAGAAAATACGCGGGCAATTATCTTAAAATGAAAATTCTCGCGCTCGAACTTTCCACTGCACGCGGCAGCCTCGCCTGGATGGACGGTGAGGCCGAACTCGTGCGTGACTGGCCAAACGACCGAAAAAATTCCGCTGCGTTTTTCGAGAATCTTGACAATGTCGTCAAAAAATATGGTGCTCCACAGATTGTTGTAGTGGGACTTGGGCCAGGTTCGTATGCCGGAACGCGTATCGGGATCTCAGCCGCAATTGGATTGCAAGCTGCATCTGGCGCCCGCCTGATTGGTTTTCCGTCGATCTGCGCAATCGAACCCGCCGACTATTGTGTGATTGGCGATGCGCGCCGAAAATCATTTTTCTTCGCGCATATCCGCGCGAACGAACTGGTGGAAGGCCCGACGCTGTTTTCTGAAGTGGAACTGAAGAGCAAGCTCGCGAGCCTTGAAGGTGACATGCCGATCTTTTGTTCCGAATCGCTGCCGCAATTTGACCGCGCAGTGATCCGCTATCCTTCGGCAGTTGTGCTGACGCGGCTTGCGCAAGATCCGGACCGCAGCTTTTCTTCGCCGCCGCTCGAACCGATCTACTTAAGAGAACCACACGTCACCATGCCAAAAGGCGCAGGTAGCGGCAACACAGGTTTGTAGCCTGTTGTCCAAGGTTAAGAACAAGCCCCCAAGGATTCGGGGTTTGCCGCACAGACAGAATGTCTATGTTCCTGAATATTTTATGAACGAGAGTTATCGTTGTTGGGCAGAAATCGATGGGAGTGCGTTGCGCCGCAATGCGAAAGTTGTGCGTGATCGAATTGGAGCGGCCGAACTTCTCGCGGTCGTGAAGGCAAACGCATATGGCCATGGCCTGGTCGGTGTGGCAGAAGCTTTGAGGAAGGACGCGCAATTATTCGGCGTCGCAAACTTGGAAGAAGCGATGCAACTTCGGACCGCGCTGCCCCATCCAATCATGATTCTGGGTCCCGCTTTGCCGCAGGAAATAGCGGCAATCGCCAAGGGCGGATTTATTCCGACGATCTCCTCTTTCGAGGAAGCAGGGGAATTCAATCGGGTAGCCAGCGACGAACCGATCTCGATCAATTTCAAGATCGATACCGGAATGGGTCGCATGGGCGTCCCGGAGAGCGAGGCCTTGGATGTTTTTCAGAAACTCCCGGCACTCCCGAATGTCAAGATTCACAGCATCTCGACACATCTGCCGGTTTCGAATGAGGACGCAGACTACACTCGTGAGCAGCTTCAGCGATTCAGCAAGATCGTTAAGCAACTTCGCGCCGCGGTTCCGGGGAATTTCAAAGCGCACGTGTTGCAAAGCGCCGGCACACTCGCGTTTAGTGATCGGCTCTTCGACATCGTGCGTGCTGGCATCATGCTTTACGGTATTTCGCCGCTGCCGGAGTTTCAAAAGCTTCTCAAACCGGTGATGACATGGAAAACGCGAATTGCTTTGGTGCGCGATATGCCGAAAGGAAGCTCCATCAGTTATGGTCGAACCTTCATAACTCCTCGAAAGATGCGGATCGCCACGTTATCGGCTGGTTACGCCGATGGATACCCATGGCACCTTTCCAATCGTGAGGCTGCGGTGTTGGTTCGCGGCCAGCGCTGCGCCCTGCTTGGCCGGGTGACGATGGACTTGATAATGGTCGATGTGAGTAAGATCGACAATGTCCAAGTGGGCGACGAAGCAGTTCTGATGGGGCGCGACGGCAACGAGGAAATTTCCTGCGCGAAGCTGGCCGAGCGCGCTGGTACGATTACCTGGGAAATTATCACCCGAATTGGCAGTCGCGTCCGTCGCGTTTTTGTGTGAACCGAAAATTCAAGGAAGGGCGATCTCCAGATCGCCCCGGCGGACTAGAGACCGCGCTCCTTGTTTGCTGCGCTTGCCGCATTTACGTTTTAACATTGTAACACTTTTAACGATTTTAACTTTCGGAACATGTTCCAAATCATCTTCAACGAATTGAGCGCCGCCGAGATATCAGCGCTCCCGAAGAAATTGCAGCTTAAGTTGCTGGCCGAGTTCCAAATTTTACCTGAGGATTTGGATCATCTCGATTCGGAGCGATTTGGCGTAATCCAGCGCGCGGGAAAAAAGTTATACCGTTATCGGGCGAAAGATTATCGGATTTATTTCGCGAAGACCGAAGAAGGTGTCACCGTTCATCGCGTTTTGCACAAGAACTCGTTTCGGGATTTTCTTTTCCGCAGCAAACTGCCGGTTTCGGAAGACGCGCAGTTGGGCGAAACGCGCGAATTTTGGGAGCTAATCGAGGAGGGCGAGAGGACGAGGAAGGCGTAGAAACGGAAAACGCCCAACGCCCAAAGTCGAATCGCTGTAGCGGCGTTCGCCGCGGCGAGCGCCGAATGAATTAGAAGGCGCTTGGCAGAAGCGCCTCTACAGCTACTTCATCAAGAGCACGGAGCGGCTGCGCTTGATTTCGCGAGTAATCCTGCGATGCAGATGCGCGGGCATGCCGGTGACGCGGCGAGGAAGAATTTTGCCGCTCTCAGTGACGAATTTTTTCAGGAGATCGGGATTCTTATAATCGATCGCCTCGATGGCGATGTCGATTCGGCGGCGCGGCATGGTGCGGTTCGCGCGGCGAAATGCAGAACGGCGTTTGGCGGTCTTGGGTCCCATTGAGAATTATTTCGTTTCGCGGTGCAACGTATGCCGCTTTAAAAACGGATTGTATTTCTTTTTCTCGAGCCGGTTGGGCGTGCGCGGGCTTTTCTTGTTCCGCGTAGTCATATAGCGCGAAGGCGGTTTACCGAGCGCTTTCGCCTCGGTGCATTCGACCGTAACAATTTCCTGCGCCATTTTTTTTACTCCTTCACTTCGGCTGGCGCAGCTTCCTCCTCTTCGGCCTCGCCGCCTTCTTCCTCGGTGAGCCCAAAAAGCGATGTGACCGATTGCCGGACGCGGGAAGCTCTACTTTGCTTTTCGAGCTGCGATTGGCACTGGACGGTGAAACGCGCGAACGGAATTGCTTCAAGGCGCGCCCGCGGAATTGGTTTGCCCGACATCTCGCAGACGCCGTAGGTGCCGAGCTCGATGCGTTTAAGCGCCTGATCGATTTCGTAGAGGGCGTCCTGTTCCTGGGAGAGCAAACTCAACGCGAAATCCCGGTCGTAAGCATCCGATCCTGCATCCGCTTGATGCATTCCAAACGCAGATGCTTCGCTGCCTTCAGCCCGGGAACGAAGCGTATCCTGGGCAACGCCGGCCATGGAATCAACCATGGCATCGCGGAGCTGTAGGAGTTTTTCTTTCTGCTTGCGGGTAAATGGATCGAGTCTGCGTTCGCGATGATTGTTGTTACCCATTAGCGCAAGAGGACTGCGTACAAGGTTGGTTTTCTGCTTCGATCTCGGAGATTTTGACGGCCGTTTCCCTGCCTTCACTGAAGCGCGTACGACCTTCTTCGAGGCAGGCCTTTTGGCAGAGACCTTGCGCGCCCGCTGCGGCTTACGCGCAGCGGGTTTTTTCGCAGAACTTTTCTTTTTCTTTGATTTAGCCATAACGTGAAAGGCGTCTTCTATTGGGGCGCCGGCGAAAACGGAGGCTTAATTAAGGACATTTCCTCGACCGCGCAAGCGGAGATTTCGCCTCAAAAATCGCGCTGCCACTCTGTCGCTCTCACCTGCCTACGAGCTGGCGCTCGAATAATGGCGCAGCGCAAACTTCCAGAAAACGCGGGACAGCCAAAAAATAATGCTCGAAGCAATGACAAGGTGAAGCATCAGCTGCACTGGTTGTCCAAGCGATTTGATGAGCAGCCTGGCGGGGATGTTCGCAATAATTACGACCGGAATGACCCAGCCGAAAATCAGGCGAAAAATCCTCGGGAAGATCACATCCGGGTAGCGAGCAATGTTCAGGAAGTTAAAGTAGCCGTAAACCAAACCTTGCGCCCGCACGATCCAAAAACTGACTGCTGCCAGGCAGAGCATGATGGAGTAGTGCACGGCGACGCCGAATCCGAGCGCGACCACGTACAGCAAGATCGACATTGGGGTTGGCACGACCCCAAGCTGCGACAGCGAAACACAGACTACCACGCCACCCAACGCGGCGTTGACGATGCTGTCGAGGGCGAATTGCTTGCTGGAAACAGCAAACTGGCTGTCCAGAGGTAACACGAGCAGTGAGTCCAGCTTTCCGGTGCGCACCAATTCGGGAATGTTTGCGACGTTCACAAAAAAGAATGCTTGGAAGAGTTGCGCGATGATTTGATGCGTGCCAACGAGCAGCACCACTTCCCATTTCGTCCAATCTCCAATGTGATCGACCTGTCCGAAGATGATGCTAAAGAAAACGATCTGACCGCAGAACCAGAGGATCTCCACAATCATCCAGAGAAGGAAGTTTGCCTTAAAGCTCATCTCGCGAATGAGCGAGTTGCGCAGCATGATGGAGTAGATTTCGATGTAACGGCGCATTACTTCTTCCTGTCACTTACTTATCGGCGCAGTCAACTCCATCCGCATGAAACGCTTTTTTTTCTGGCTCGTCCCGATCATTGGGCTGCTCATTATCGCGTTTATCATCCGGCAATGCCGCAGCGGAGGCGCTGCAAATTATCAGACTGCAACAATAACGCGCGGTCCCATCACCCAGGCAGTTACTGCGACCGGCACACTGAATCCGGTGGTCAACGTGCAGGTGGGAAGTCAGGTTTCAGGGAACATCGCGAAGTTGTTCGCGGATTTTAATTCCCAGGTGAAAGCGGGTCAGGTGGTCGCGCAAATCGATCCGGCGCTTTTTCAGGCAACCGTCACTCAGACGGAAGGCGATCTGGCCAATGCGCAGGCGGCGCTTGAGCTCGCGAGAATCAACGCCAAACGCACCCAGGAATTATTTGCGAAGAAGACTTCTTCGCAGGCTGACGTTGATCAGGCGGTGGCAACCCTTCATCAAGCCGAAGCCAGCGTGAAGATCAAACAGGGCGCGCTCGACAAAGCGAAGGCCGATCTCGAGCATTGCACAATCACTTCGCCCATCGACGGGGTGGTGATTTCGCGCAGTGTCGATGTTGGCCAGACGGTCGCAGCCAGTTTGCAGGCGCCGATCATCTTCGCGATTGCGAACGATCTCACCAAAATGCAGATCGACGCTAATGTTGCGGAAGCGGATGTGGGCGTCGTCAAAATCGATCAGATCGTCGATTTCACGGTGGACGCATTTTCCATGCAGACCTTTCACGGAAAAGTCGTCCAAGTGCGGAACGCGCCGATCACCGTGCAGAACGTTGTGACTTACGACACCGTTATCGGAGTAAGCAATCCGGATTTGAAACTGAAACCGGGAATGACAGCGAATGTTTCAATCACCGTCGCGCACAGGGATGATGCGCTGCGACGCCAGTTGAGACAAGGCGAACGAGCACGAGCCGCGCGGGACGACCAGGCGGAGGACGCAGCGCTACTGAGGGCCGAGCTGAGCGCACGGTTTATGTTCTGCCATCAGGCGCCAGCCGTCCGCAGCCGGTGCAAATCAAGACTGGGATCAGCGACGGGATTATGACCGAGGTGATTGAAGGCTTGAAAGAAGGCGATCGCGTTGTAACTGCCGAGCTGACTTCAACAGCGGCGTCGCCGCCGCCGGCCAATCCATTTAGTGGCGGGCCCCGCCGTTTCCCATGAACTTTTTCATTTCGAGCGGAGTCGAGAATGGAGCGAGTGGGACGAGCGACATGGGCGGCAGCGCCGCGAGGGTAGCGGCGAGAGAGGCGGGAGACGAACGAGTCAAATCTCTTACTGTTTTTGATTTCGATATCTCACGAGCACGAGCATGAGCGTGAGCAAGAGTAAGAGTAAGAATAGGAAACCAATCGCGTCGACATGAACGACAACGGTGCACCCGTTAGGCTGATCGACGTGCACAAAACCTATCGCACTGGCGAGATGGAGGTGCAGGCCGTGCGCGGGGTTTCTCTCGAGATTCGGCGCGGTGAATTTGTGGCGTTAATGGGCGCGAGCGGTTCGGGAAAATCTACGCTGATGAATATTTTGGGGTGTCTCGATCGACCGACCTCGGGCCATTATGTGCTGGACGGCGCCGATGTCTCCGGCCTGGATCGCGATCGGCTCGCCGATATTCGCAATCGGAAAATCGGTTTCGTTTTTCAGAATTTTAATCTGCTGCCGCGGACATCTGCGCGGGAGAACGTCGAATTGCCTCTGCTCTACGGAACGCAGCGTCTAACAAATGCGCAGCTTCGCGAAAAGGCCGATCGCGCGCTTGCATTGGTCGGGCTTGGCGGGCGGGAGGATCATCATCCAAGTCAGCTTTCGGGCGGCCAGCAGCAGCGCGTCGCGATCGCGCGCGCATTGATCAATGACCCCGAAGTAGTGCTTGCCGACGAGCCAACCGGCAATCTTGACAGTCGAACAAGCGTCGAGATCATGGCGATTTTTCAGCAACTCAATGAGCGCGGAATCACAGTTATCATGGTGACGCACGAGCAGGACATCGCGGCTTATGCGCGTCGCAACGTGACCATGCGCGATGGGGTGATTCTTGAGGATCGGCCGGTTGCTCGCAGAGCCGACGCGACCAGCGAGTTGGTAAGAATTCAAGACGCGGAAGCACCGCCTGCGTAATGAACTTAATCCTCGGTCATTTCGGGCACGCGATACAGATTTATGCGAGTAGGATCGACATTTAACGTGGCGTTGCGCGCGTTGCGCAGGAATAAAATGCGTTCGGTCTTGACCGCACTCGGAATCATTATTGGCGTTGGCGCGGTCATTGCCATGGTCGGAATCGGCAACGGCGCCAAAGCGCAAGTGGAGGCACAGATCGCGAGCCTCGGTCAAAATGTCATTCTAATTTTCTCCGGAAGCACGACCTCCAGCGGCATTCGCACCGGGTGGGGCGGCGCGGGAACATTAAGGGTGGAAGACGCGGAAGCGATTCGGCGCGAAGTGCCGGGCATCGTCGGAGTAAGCGAGGAAGTTGTTTCAACTACTCAAGTGGCCGCCGGAAACCAAAATTGGTTCACCCGCATTTACGGCGAGTCGGCAGATTATTTTGATATTCGGCAATGGCCGCTGGCAGACGGCGCGCCGTTTACACCGCAAGACGTGCGCAGCGCGAACAAAGTTTGCGTGATCGGCCGCACGACTGCGACACAGATTTACGGTAACGAAGATCCTGTTGGCCAGATTTTGCGCATCAAGGAAGTGCCGTTCACGGTCACCGGTGTGCTCACGCCCAAAGGATTAAGCACACAAGGCGTGGATCAGGACGACATCGTGATCATGCCGTACACGAGCGCGATGAAACGCGTCATTGGCGGCACAAATTTGCGCAATATTAATGTGCAAATCGGCGACGGGCGGCAGGTCGAAGCGGCGCAGCAACAAATCATCTCGCTACTTCGACAACGGCATAATATCCGCCCCGGCCGCGATGACGATTTCACCGTGCGTAACCAACAGGAAATCGCCGAGGCGGCTACGGCTACCTCACGGGTGATGACGCTTTTGCTCGGTGCAATCGCGGGGGTCTCGCTCGTTGTCGGCGGGATTGGGATTATGAACATCATGCTCGTAAGCGTGACCGAACGGACGCGCGAGATCGGTGTGCGCATGGCGGTAGGCGCACATGGCCGCGACATTCTCACCCAATTCTTGATTGAAGCCGTGACACTCAGTTCCGTAGGCGGTGTGATTGGAATTATTTGCGGCGTCGGTGCATCGAAGGTTTTGTCGGCTTACGCGCACTGGCCGACGCTGATCTCGCTTAGCTCAATCGCCATCGCATTTTTATTTAGCGCCGCAGTTGGAATTTTTTTTGGCTTTTATCCCGCGCGAAAAGCCGCCGCGCTCGATCCAATCGAAGCGCTGCGGTATGAGTAGGAAGCCGTGCAACGGAATTTTGGCCCACTGGCCAATACATCAGGGTTTCCTGGACGAACTGCGCTGGTGAGGAATTTGTCGACTAGACAGAGTCCGGCGCTACCGGCGATAATCTCACCCATGAACATTGGTTTCGTTGGCGTCGGTCGAATGGGCGCAAACATGGCGCGACGATTAAAGGACCGATCCGCCGAAGGACGGATTCGCCGTGGCGAACAATTTCACATTACCGCGGTTTACGACACAAATCGCGCGGCCGCCACAGCCCTTGCAGCCGAGCTTGGTTGTGCGGCGAGCCAGGATTTATCGGAGGTCACTGCGGAATCCGATGTGATTTTTACCGTTGTGACCGACGATGCGGCGATGCGCGAAATCTTCAGCAGAAGCGGGGACAATCTCCTGGTCAACGCGCGCGGCAAATTGTTCATCAACTGCGCGACGATCTCGCCGCAGGTGCATCTTGACGTCGAAAAGCTTGCGGAGAAAGCCGGTGCGCAAACTCTTGAAGCGTGCATGGCATCCAGCATCACGCAGGCGCGCGAAGGCTCGCTTTATTTGATGTGTAGCGGAAGCGAAAATGCCTTCCGCAAAGCGGAGCCGATTTTGGAGGAGCTTGGTTCAGTTGTGCGCTTCATCGGCAAAGCCGGCGAAGCGGCGAAAGTGAAAGCACTCGTCAACATGGTGATGAACATCAATACCGCTGGTTTGGCCGAAGGACTCGCGCTTGGGGCCGCGCTTGGTCTCGATCTGGAAGTGTTGCGAAAAGTTTTTTCTCAGACGGGCGCGGCCTCGCGCGTGCTCGAAACCGATGGCGAAGACATGCAAAACCGCGAACACACTTGCTTTTTCTCCGCGGCGCACGCAGCGAAAGACAGCGGGATCGCGCTCGCGCTCGCGCGCCGCCTCGGTCTTGATTTGCCTTTGGCGCGCGCGACCAAGGAACAATACGATCGAATGGTAGCGGAAGGGTTAGGGGAGCTCGACAAGTCTGGAATCGCCGAGCTTACTTTCAAAGATCGACATAAACACTCCGGTGATCACGTGTGATGTTGTAACCACGCGCCTGTGGCGCGTAAGGTGACCGACAACAGGCCAGGGCTGTCTTAACCACAGGCGTTTTCTACGATCATCTTACGCATCACAGTTGGCGGTGACAACGATCCGATCGCCGACGACTTGGGCGTGAAGCGGAAACAGTGCGCCACCGGCGCAGGGCCCTCCGGCGCATTTACCGGTATCCGGTTCGTAGAGGGAACCGTGAGTCCCGCAGGTCAGAAATCGGCGGTCGTCGTTGAAGAACTCGTTTGGCCACCAATCGAGCGGTGTTCCAGCATGGATGCAATAGTTGACATAGGCGTGGTAGCCCCCGCCGACATTCACCACGAAGCCTTCGACGAGTCGCCCGCGCCAGAGAATGTGAAATTTCGCGGAGCGGCCGGGCGGGATTTCGCCCAGCGGCGCCGACCACGCGGTCGGGTGAGCCATTGGATCACCTGCAATCCCGGCCGGTTTCATTGCAAAGAAGGGATTGACGTCTGAGAGACTTTGGCCGGCCTCGGCGAAAGCGTGCGAGCTATGCGCGGCTGGGATATTTGGCTGTTATGAAGCCGCCGATCTACCAACACCGGCAGCCTACGCACGGTCCGCCGCATTGCCGGGAGATTCCACTGCAGTTTCCTGGACGTGAGTCGAAGGTCAGTCTGTCGGCGGAGGATCGCTTCAATAGCAATCGCTAAACCGAAGCGAGCCATCCACCCCCCGACGCATCCATGCGGTCCTACGCCGAAGGACACGTGACGATTGGGGCGACGTGTGAGGTCGAGCCGATCCGGATTGGCGAACTGCTCAGGGTCTCGGTTCGCAGCGCCTAACAACAGGACGAGGAGCTGCTTTGGCCCGATCCGCCTGCCTGCGAATTCTATTTCTTCCGGAACGCCGCGGATCGACACCTGAACGGGAGTCTCGTAGCGCAGCAGCTCCTCCGCGGCGGTGGTGATCGACTGAGGATCCTCGCGGAGACGAGCGAATTGTTCCGGATGTCGGAGCAAGGCAAGCACAGCATTCGTGATGGAAGCCGACATGTTCCGGGCTCCTGCATGAAGGAAAAACACGCAGTTCGCGAGAACCTCGTCTTC
>WNGE01010865.1_pt1 | contig 14381 bp, 16 predicted proteins | sample 5400651 | NCBI WGS metagenome assembly WNGE01 (sample SAMN13153370, study PRJNA577476) | soil metagenome | isolation source: 60 cm soil or saprolite under grassland replicate 2 | place: USA:California | collected 2016-06-15 | reverse complement strand
CAGCTCGGCATAACGGCGCGTGAGCGCGGCCTGCGCCGACGATGCGTTGGCCGCTGCGTCCACCGGGATGCCCGCCCGTGCGGCGAGCGACGTCCATGCTCGCGCCTGGCGCCAGCCGTCGACCTTGAGCGATCCCCACTCGACGAACGTCGCGGCAACGTGGAGCACGAATGCAGCGACGACAAGCGTCATCGCCGGCACGAACAGCCGCAGGCGCGCCCCCTGTGCGACGGGGGGTGTTGGCTCGAAAGCGCCTTGTCGCAGATCGATCGCGGCCTCGAACGCGCTCGCCGGCGCGGACTGCCAGCGCCATGGTGTGCCGCGGACGAACGTGACACCGGTCTCGCTCGTCCAGCGGGCGAGATTCGCGTCGGCAACGTCGGCGTCGACGTGCACCTTCTCCGGAACCGTGCGATCGCGCCGCGATTGCGCGAGCGCCAGCGCGAGCTCGGGCGGCAGGGCGCCCGCTGCATCCGTCGGGCTCACCGGAAAGGCGCTGCCATCGGCGCGGCGGACGAACCCCTCGCCGTCGCCGATATCACCGACGCACCAGCGCCATCCTTTTTGCGTCGGCGCGAGATCAGGTTCGGCGATGATGCGCGCGAGATCGGCGAGCGGCGTGCCGCCCGCGCTGCGATCGGCGAGTGCCGTCAGCAACGCCCGCGAGACAATCGCGACGCGAACGCGTCCGTCCGGCGACTGGACAGACACGGCGAGATGCTGCGCGTCCTGCGGCCCCGCGAGCTGGTCCTCGAGCGCGAAACTCACTGCCGCTGCGAGACGCGCGGGAGGTACCGGCGGCAGCGTGACGACCGCGAGGCGGACCTGCGAGGCCGCAAGCACGACTTCGACCTGTTGCGCGGGGGGCCACCCCCCGGGCGGATCGCGACCGGTGCGCACGCAGATACCGGCATCGTCGAACAGCGCCCACGCGGCCGCGCGCGAGGGCGATGGCGCTGCGGCGAGCAGCACGCGCAGCGCCGTCATCGATCGGAGAGAGCGGGGACCATCGAGGCTAGTTTACTCGACCACGGGGCGACGTCTGGGCGGCACCATTCGCGGCGTAGGGCCGCTCCCAAGGCGCGAATTGCTCCCCTTCGGGGGGCAGCGCAGCGGCATTTGCCGCAAGCGTGGGGGCACATCATTCGCGCCGCAGGGCCGCCCCAAGGTGCGAATTGCACCCCCTCGGGGGGCAGCGCAGCGGCGAGCGCCGCAAGCTCGGGGGCACACCTACTCGACGACTTGCCAGACGACCGTTGGCCATTGGCCGGTGCTACGGTGGAGGAGCGCGCGCGCACGGGCGAACGTGCGGCCCTCGCGCGCTTCGATCGTCACGTAGAAGTTGTCGCTCTTGACGCTCAACGATTCCTCGCTGGCGAGCGTGGCACCTTGCGGCAGACTGGAGCGAAAATCCGCCAGCGTCGCGAACGGACGCTGCGCGCGGCGCGAGATGAGCGCCGCTTGCCCATCGCTCGACAGACTTTCGACGATGGCTGCAAGCACCTCCGGCGGCGCGGTGTTGACATTGGTCGGCGTGCCCATGGGCAGCGCCGAAAGGAAGGGAACGACGCGCTCCAGCGCAGGTGCGCTCACGCCGATCACCTGCGCAAGCTCGGCGACGCGAATGATCAAAGCGTTCGCGGCCAACCCCGGCGCGGGCAACGCGGCGTAGCGCGCGTCTTCGGCCCCATTCGGACGCGGGCTCAAGTCGGCATCGATCCAGTCGGCGATCGCGTCGATGGCCGCCACGGGTCCGCCGCGTTGCGCGAACAGCCGCTCGATGCGCGTGCGTTCGGCCGTTGTCTGCGTACCCGGACCGCCGAGTGCGTTGATGTTGAGCCGCCCCTGCGCATCGGCAATCGTGCCACGGATCTCGCCGTTCTCGAGCGGAATGGGCGGCAACGACATCGCCCACGGTTCGCCGAGATGGTCGAGCGTCGAGCGCTTCAGGTCGTCGTAGAGGATCTGTCGCGCCCATTGCACACCGGCCATCGCGAGCGCCTGCGCCTGCACCTGGTCGCGCCGATTTTCTACGGTGCGGCTCCAGCGCTGCTGATCGGCGAAGACCGTCGCGGCGATCGCGGCGGCGAGGGCGGCCAGCAGCATTGCGAGGACGACTGCGGCACCCTTTGGTGTGCCCCCACGCTTGCGGCTGACGCCGCTGCGCTGCCCCCCGAGGGGGACCAATTCGCGCCTTGGGGCGGCCCGGCGGCGCGAATGTGTGTCCAAGTGCTCGCTCATCGCAACGCAAGCCAGCGTTCGATCGTCTCGCCGCTCGCGAGCGTCAACTCGACGCGCACGGCGCGCGGCACCGCGGATTCGCCGAGCGCCGGCCAGCGCTCCCGCCACGCGCCGTCGGCGCCGAGGTAGGCGATGCGGAATCGCGCGATGCCGTCGACCAGCGCATAGGAGACGGGCACGGTTCCCTGCGGCACGTCGAATCGCGGCCAGTAGAGGACTTCGATCGCGCCGCCGCGCAACCGATAGCCGATGCGCTGTCCTGCGCTGCCCGGCTCGAGGGTGAACTCGGGCCCGGCACGGGAAAACCGCAGGTCGGCATCGCCATGCTCGTCGATGCTGCCGAGCCACGCGGGCTCCGTTCCGCCCGCGACGCGGACCTCGCGGGGTTGCGCCTCGCGCATGTCGGCTTCGAGGCGCGCGAACAATCCGTCGAGTCCGCGCCAGCGCACCGATTCCGCCGTCAGCTGCACTTCGCTCTCGGCGAGCGACGCAAGCGCTCGATACCCGAGCACTGCAATGAGCGCCAGAATCGCGAGCGCGATCAGGATCTCGATCAGCGTGAAGCCGGCGTCGCGTTCGCGCGTCATTGTTGCGCCGGCTGCCCGATGTACCCCGTGATCCGCGCCAGCGCATAGTCGGGCACGGCGGGATCCGCGACGCTGATGTCGATCCGGCGAAACGACGGGTTCGGCGTGCCCGACACGTTCTCGCGCCAGATAAAGCGCGTGCCCGCCTGCGCGGCTTCGCCTTCGCGCGAGCCTTGCGACGGCCAGGGTGTGGCGATCTGCGCCGCGGCGAGCCGATTCTGCGCGACCCACAGCGCGAGCGTGCGCTGCTTCAGAAGAGTCGCACTGTCGGCCGATTCTCCGACGGCGCGCATGCCGGCCGCGAGCGCGACGGCGAGGATCGCCAGCGCGACCAGGATCTCGACTAGCGTGAACCCGTCGCCGTGGCGATTTGCACGCGGTTCAGCGGGTCGCCGGTGAGGTAGACGGACCATGCGGGGGAGGAGAGCCAGAGGGCGTACGGCTCGTTGCGGCCGCTCGCGCGAAACGGCAGGATCGAATCAGCGGGAACAGGGGCGCCGGCGAAGGTCGCCGGCACGACGGTAATGCCCGCGGGCAGTGCGTGCGGCGCGAGGACATCGTCGTCGCCGAGCGCGCGCCATCGATCGTCGGCGCCGCGGCGCCAGAAGCGATACGCGGCACCATCGGCGGACACACCCAGGGTCTCGCCGCGCCACTGCGCGAGCGCGGCGGCGTGTTCGAGCGCGCCGGCGAGGCGCCGCGCTTCGCGTTCCGCACTGCGTTCGCCGTTGCTCGACAGATTGACCGCGATCAGCCCCGCCGCGATCCCGACGATCACGAGGACGACGAGCAATTCGACGAGCGTGAATCCGGCGCCCGCCATGAGCAGCGGATACGCGTGATGTGCGGCCGCGCTTCGGCGCGCGCGCGTTACAGGTCCCACGATCCTATGTCGGCATCGATACCTGTGCCGCCCGGCTGGCCGTCCGCGCCGAAGCTGTAGACGTCGATCTCGCCGCGAAGGCCCGGACTGAGATACTGATAGGGCTGTCCCCACGGATCCTTCGGCAGCCGTTCGAGATACCCGTTCGGCTTCCAGTTCGGGGGCACCGGCGCCTGTGTCGGACGCATGACAAGCGCGGCGAGCCCCTGCTCGGTCGTCGGATAACGCTGGTTGTCGAGCCGATAGAGCTTCAGTGCCTGCATGATCGACGCGATATCGCTTTTCGCCGCCACGACGCGCGCTTCGTCCGGTCGCTCGAGCACGCGCGGGACCACGAGCGCCGCGAGGATGCCGAGGATCACGATGACGACGAGGATTTCGATCAGCGTGAATCCGGGTGCGGCGGGGAGGCACGCGAAACGCGACGCACTGCGCGGATGGAAGGCAGTCATCGACCGATTATAATCCGCCGATCCTTGTCCTCATGGGCGCGCTGTTCCGCGGTGTCCGTCTCCGTCCAGTGTCCCGCTCGTCGCGCTTCCTCACCGCATTGCTCATGCTCGCGCTCGTCGCCGGCGCGGCCGCCGTGGGCATCGGGTGGTGGCTCGCGCAGCCGCTGCCGCTGCCGTCATCGCCTTTCACGTTTGACGTGAAGCCGGGGGCGAGCTTGAGGTCCGTCGCCCGTGATCTGGCCGCGGCAAAAGTCGTAGCGAGCGAATGGCCGCTCGTTGCGCTGTCGCGATTGCGCGGCGTCGATCGGACGATCAAGGCCGGCAACTACGAAATCGAAGAGGGCATCACGCTCGCGGCGCTGCTCAATCGACTGACGCAGGGCGATGTCACCCAGTTCGCCTTGACGATCGTGGAAGGAACGACGTTCGCGGAGCTCAAGGCAGCGCTCGAAGCCGACCCGCAAGTCGCCAAAACTGCCCCGGCGCCGACCGACGTGGACCTCATGGCGAAGATCGGTGCGCCCGGGATGCCACCCGAAGGCTGGTTTTTTCCCGATACTTATTTCTTCGCGACCGGCTCGGCCGAGGTCTCGCTTCTTGCTCGCGCACACAAGCTCATGCGCGCGCGCCTCGACGCCGCATGGGCTAACCGCGCGCCCGATCTGCCGCTCAAGGATCCCTACGAGCTCCTGATCCTGGCGTCGATCGTGGAGAAGGAGACGGGCCGGCCTGCAGATCGGCCGCTGATCGCCTCCGCGCTCGTCAACCGTCTGCGTCTCGGCATGCGGCTGCAGGCCGATCCCACGGTGATCTACGGGCTCGGCGAAAGTTTCGACGGCAACCTGCGCAAGCGTGACCTCGAGGCCGACACGCGCTACAACACCTACGTGCGCGAAGGCCTGCCGCCGACGCCGATCGCGCTGCCCGGGCAGGCGTCCATCGATGCGGTCGCGAATCCGCCGCGGACGGGCTATCTCTATTTCGTCTCCCGCGGCGACGGCACGAGCGTATTTTCGGAGAATCTCGCCGACCACAATCGCGCCGTGGCAAAATTCCAGAAGGGCGGTCGCTGATGCCCGCGTGCGATTCCGCGCCAGCAGCGGACGATCGCGGCGGCCGGACCGCAAGCCTGGCCCCCTCGTCATGACCGCGCCCACCGGCCGTTTCATCACCCTCGAAGGCATCGACGGCGCCGGCAAGAGCACGCACGCGCCATGGCTCGCCGATCGGATCGCGCAGTCGGGGCGCGGCATCGTGCTGACGCGCGAGCCCGGCGGCACGCCGCTGGGTGAAGCGTTGCGCTCGCTGTTGCTGCGCGAGTCGATGTCGCACGACAGCGAGGCCTTGCTGATGTTCGCGGCGCGGCGCGAGCATCTCGAAGCGGTGATCCGCCCGGCGCTCGCGCGCGGCGACTGGGTGCTTTGCGATCGCTTCACCGACGCGACATTCGCCTACCAGGGCGGCGGTCACGGCGTTCCCCTCGAGCGCATCCACGAGCTCGAGCAATGGATCCACGGCGACTGCCAGCCCGACCTCACGTTCCTGTTCGACGTGCCGGCCGGGGTGTCGCGGCAGCGACTCGACAAGGCGCACGCCAAGGGCCGCACGCTCGACAAGTTCGAGCGCGAGGCGAGCGCGTTCTTCGAGCGCGTCAGAAACGCCTATCTCGCCCGCGCGCACGCGGATCCGCGCCGTTTCCGGATCATCGACAGCACGCGGCCTCTGGAAACGGTCCGCGCCGAGCTCGGCGTCTGCCTCGCCGAACTCGCGCACGCCGGCGAATACCGATGACCGAGCGGGATGCGAACGGGACTTCGCCGCGACTGCCGTGGTGGCCGCTGCTGCCGTGGCAGCGTGCATTTGCGATCGACATCCTGGGCGGCCGGGCGAGCTGGCCGCCGGCACTGTTGCTCCACGGACCGCGCGGAACCGGCAAGCACGCCCTCGCGCTCAATTTTGCGCAGGCGCTCGTGTGCGAAACCCCGCGTCCCGATGGCCTTGCATGTGGCGTGTGCCCCGGCTGCCGCTACGCGATTCACGGCCAGCACCCCGACCTGCTGCGGCTCGAGCTCCTAACGATCGATGAGGAGAACGGCGAGCTCAACGCGGTCGATGGAATCGCGATCGACCGGGTGCGCGCGCTGATCGATTTCGCGCAACTCACGAGTCATCGGCAGCGCGCCAAAGTCGCGATCATCGCGCCGGCCGAGCGGATGAACGCCGCCGCGGCCAACGCGCTCTTGAAGACGCTCGAGGAGCCGCCGGCCGGAACGTTTCTGATCCTTGTGTCCGATCAGCCGTCGCGCCTTCCCGCCACGATCCTGTCGCGCTGCCGCAGGCTCGCTGCACCACTGCCGACCACCGACGAGGCGCGCGCCTGGCTCGAAGCGCAAGGCGTGGCGGAGCCCGATCTCGCGCTTGGTGAAGCCGCAGGGGCGCCGCTCGTCGCGCTCTTGCATGCCGATCCCGCCTGGCAAGCGGAACGCCGCGCGTGGATCGTCGCGCTCGGCGACCCCGACCGGCTGTCGCCGCCGGTACTCTCGGCGCGTGTCGAAATGGGCGGCAGGGACGAGCGGAAGGCGCGTCTTGCCCATGCGATCGACTGGATGATTGCCTGGACCGCCGATCTCGCGCGCGTTGCGGCGGGCGGCACGGCGCGACAGAACCCCGATGCGGCGCGTCCGCTCGCGGCCCTTGCGGACCGGGTGGCGCCGGCCGCCCTCTTTCGTTATCATCGATCACTCCTGCAGCAGCGCGCGCTCGCCGCGCATCCGCTCTCGCCGCGCCTCGTCGCGGAGGCGGCGCTGATCGATTACCGGAGTCTGTTCGGATAAACGGATGGCGGATCACAAGCAAACCGCAGCGCTGGCTTCGGGCGGCGCCCGCCCCGGCGTCCTGTCGCTCAACATCCGCGAGCGTGCCGCGCTCTACGCCGCTTACATGCCGTTCCTCAAAGGCGGCGGCATCTTCATTCCGACTTCGCGCGCCTACCAGCTCGGCGAGGAAGTCTTCATGCTGCTTTCGCTGATGGACGATCCGAACCGGATCGCCGTCCAAGGCAAGGTCGTCTGGATCACGCCCGAGGGTGTGCAGGGCAATCGCACGCAAGGTATCGGCGTCGAGTTCACGCAGGACGAGACCGGCGCCGCGGCGCGCGCGACGATCGAAAAGATCCTGGGCGAATCGCTCGCCTCGCCGCGACCGACGCACACGATGTGATTTTGCTGACAGCTGATAGCTGACAGCTGGCAGCCGTGTACGTCGACTCGCACTGCCATCTCGATTTTCCCGAGCTCGCGTCCGACCTGCCGGCGGTGCGTGACGCAATGGCGGCGGCAAACGTCACGCATGCGCTCTGCATCGCCGTGAATTTTCCCGATTGGCCCGCTGTGCATTCGCTGGCAGCGGCGCATCCCAACTTCTACGCCACCGTCGGCGTGCATCCCGATTACGAGGACACGCCCGAGCCGTCGGTCGACGATCTGGTGACGCTCGCGCAACAGCCCAAGGTCGTCGCGATCGGCGAGACCGGTCTCGATTACTACCGGCTGCAGGGCGATCTCGAGTGGCAGCGCGCGCGCTTCCGAACGCACATTCGCGCCGCGCGGCAGGCAGCTAAACCGCTCGTGATCCATACGCGAAGCGCCGCCAACGACACGCTCGCGATCATGCGCGACGAGGGCGCGGGGGAAGCCGGCGGCGTGATGCACTGTTTCACCGAGACGTGGGAAGTTGCCCGCGCGGCGCTAGACCTCAACTTCCACATTTCGTTCTCGGGGATTGTCACGTTCAGGAATGCGCAGGCGATCAAGGACGTCGCCCGGCGCGTGCCGCGCGAGCGCATGTTGATCGAGACCGACTCGCCCTACCTTGCGCCGGTGCCGTACCGCGGCAAACGCAACCAGCCGGCCTACGTCGCCTACGTCGCGAAGGAGATCGGCGAGCTCCGCGGCGAGCCCGTCGAGGCGATCGGCGAGGTGACAAGCGAGAACTTCTTTCGCCTCTTCAGGATCGATCCGGATGCAAAACCGCAGCCCACGAACCGTCCCTGACTCGCGGCCGCGCCGGCGCGCACTGTCGATCATCGCCGCGCTGGCGTTCGCCACCTTCACGCCGCTCGCCGTTGCGCAGCAACTCTACGAGGATTTCCTGATCGCGGTGGCCAATGACCGCGCTGCCGAGGTGCGCGCGATGCTCCAGCGGGGAATGGATCCGAACACCGTCGACGCAAGCGGCGAGCCGGCTCTGGTGATCGCCGCGCGCGCCGGCAATGCCGCAACGGTGGACGTGCTGCTCGCGGGTCGCGCGAATGTCAACGAACGAAACCGCTACGGTGACACCGCGTTGATGATCGCCGCGCTCAATGGGCGGTTCGATATCGTCAAGAAGCTCCGGGCGCGTGGGGCGGAGCTCGATGGCGCCGGATGGACCGCGCTGATCTACGCGGCCACCGGCGGGCATGACGCCCTCGTCGGCTATCTGCTTGCGGAAGGCGCGAAGATCAATGCGGAATCGCCGAACGGCACGACGGCGCTGATGATGGCGGTGCGCGAAGGCCGCTTCACGACGGCCGAGCTTCTCGTGGCCCGCGGCGCCGACATCAATCATCGCAATCAGGCTGGCGCGAGCGCGCTCGACTGGGCGAAGCGCAACAACGACACGCAACTCATCGCTCGATTGCGGCGGGGCGGCGCGAAGGATTGACGAGCTGCGGCGACGCCAGGAGGCGCTGGCACTACGGCTGCGGCTCCGCCGGCGCGGGATCGGACAACGCGGCAGGGTCGGACAACGCCGGCGCAGGATCGGACAGGAGCGGCGCGGCGATCGCTTCGCCCACGAGCAGCGGAATCATCTCCGGCAACACCCCGACCAACCGGCGCGCGCCGTTGAAGTGCTTTTGCCAGTAGCCGGCGTCGATGGTCGCAATTTCGACTTCCCGCCCGCGCCGCGGCGCGTGGATGAACTGGTTGTCACCGACGTAGATGCCGACGTGCGAAAAGGCAAAGCGCCGGGTGTTGAAGAACACGAGGTCGCCCGGCTTGAGATCGGCGAGCGCAACCTTGTCGCCGAGCCGAGCGCGGGAGCGTCACGCCCGTCACCTGCTGGAACACGAACTGCACGAGGCCGCTGCAATCGAGGCCCGTCTCCGGCGCGGTGCCGCCCCAGCGGTAGCGAATGCCGATGAGATCGAGCGCCGAGGCAGTGAGCTCCTCCGCCGTGCGCCAGGCGTTGGTCGCCGCATCGCGCACCGACGCGCTCGCCTGGGCCGCGAGCGAAGGGTGCGGCACGACGGGAGCGTCGGCTGCGCGAGCGGCTGTCGCGAACGCGAAAACCAGCGCTGCGACGACAAATCCGATGCGCGCCGCGCGGGGGGGCAGGCGAACAAACATCGGCCCATTGTCGCCGATCGGTGGATTCCGGGCAACCGCTCGGTGTCAGAGACGACCTTTCCCGGGCCGCCGAGCTTGCGTTGCGCGTGCCGAAGAATCGCCTCTGACCCCGCTTCGCCGCCGCCGCGCTTCCTGCGGATCCGCCGTGAGCGGCCGTGTGATCTCGACTCGGTCGCCGTCGGCGAGCGGCGCATCCAAAGGCGCACGACGACCGTAAACCGCGACGATCATCCGGGATGCGTCGAACCCGTAATTGGCTGCGAGACCCGAGCGCGCGATCGCGTCGGCGATCGTCGCGCCGGCCTCGAGGTCAAGCGAGACGAGATCCTGCACCTCGCGTGTCGCCCACACCACGATCACTCTCATCGGTGCGTCACATAGACTGATTCGGCGCGCCGCACGAACGCGTCGATGAAGGTGTTCGCGATGTGGTTGAACACCGGCCCGACGACCCGTCCCAGCATCGGCGTCGCGAATTCGTAGGCGAGCTCGAACTCGACCTTGCAGGCGTCTTCGGCAAGCGCCCTGAAGCGCCATTCGCCGTGCAGGTGGCGAAACGGACCGTGGCGCAGCGTCACAACGATCGACTCCGGCGCGCGATTGACGTTGTCGGTCGTGAAGTGCGCTTTCACACCGTGGTAATCGATGTCGATCCGCGCCGTCTTGCCGCCTTCGTGAGTTTCGAGCACGTGCGCGCCGCCGCACCAGGGAAGGAATTGCGGGTACAGATCGACCCGATCGACGAGCTCGAACATCGCGCTGGCGCTGTGGGGGACGAGCACCGACTTTTTTACGCGCTGCATGGGGCGGGTTGTAAAATCAGGGCTCGCGCCGGCGAGCTCGTTAGACCGCGGATGGGGTTCGCTTCGTCACTGGCGCCGCTTTTCGCCGAAAGTAATCGATCATGAGCATCGTCGACAACAAAAAAGCCTATCACGACTACTTCATCGAGGAGAAATTCGAGGCGGGGCTTGCGCTCGAAGGCTGGGAGGTGAAGGCGATACGCGCCGGACGCGCCCAGCTCAAGGAAGCCTATGTCATCGTCAGGAATGGCGGTATCGCATTGATTGGTGCGCACATCACGCCGCTTATCACCGCTTCCACGCACATCCATGCGGACCCGACCCGCACGCGGCCGTTGCTGTTGCATCGAAGCGAGATCAGCCGCTTGATCGGCCAGGTCGAGCGCGCGGGATATACGCTCGTTCCGCTCAACCTGCACTACAGCAAGGGAAGGGTCAAGCTCGACGTCGGGCTCGCCAAGGGCAAGAAGCAATACGACAAGCGGGCGACGATCAAGGAGCGCGAATGGAATCGCGAGCAGCAGCGGCTCATGCGCAACCGCACGGGCAGCGTACGGAGCGCACGCGGATGAACGATGGCGCGATTCGCCTCACGCTCCGCGTTGCGACGGAAGCCGACGTGCCGGCGGTTTGCGCGATCTATGCCGATTCGGTCGTCACCGGCACGGCGTCGTGGGAGCTCAAAGCGCCGAGCGTCGACGAAATGGGCATCCGGTTTCGCGCAGTCACCGGCGGCGGTTATCCGTATCTCGTGGCGGTGCTGGACGATTGCGTGGTCGGCTTCGCGTACGCAAGCGTCTATCGCCCGCGCCCCGGATACCGGCACACCGTCGAGGATTCGGTGTACGTCGCACCGTCTGCGCAGGGAAAGGGGTTGGGCCGCGCGCTGCTCTCGGCGGTGATCGACGAATGCACGCGGTCCGGCTACCGGCAGATGGTGGCCGTGATCGGCGACGCCGCGAACGTCGCGTCGATCCGCTTGCACACGGCGCTGGGATTCGCGGAAGTCGGCCGATTGCCGGCGATCGGGCGCAAGTTCGACCGCTGGCTCGACAGCGTGATGCTTCAGCGCGCGCTGGGCGAGGGCGCCCAAACGCCGCCGCCGCGCGATTGACGGAGGAACCAAATGAGTACCGCCGGGCCGCCCCAAGGTGCGAATCGCTCCCCCTCGGGGGGCAGCGCAGCGGCGAGCGCCGCAAGCGTGGGGGCACAGCATGCAAGCGCCGCCTCGCGCGACGACGATCCGCCGCTGCCCGCCGACCATCGGTTCGTGCGCGGACTCGCGCCCAATGCGGCCAATCGCGTGCCGTTGTCGCCCATCGCGTTTCTCGAGCGGAGCGCGTCGATCTGGCCGGACAAGATCGCGGTCCGCCACGGTGCGCTCGGCTACACCTACCGGGAGTTCGAAACGCGGTGCCGGCGCCTTGCTTCGGCGCTCGCTCGCCGCGGCATCCGGCGCGGCGACACGGTCGCGGTGCTCGCGCCGAACGTGCCGGCATTGCTCGAAGCGCACTACGCGGTTCCCGCGCTCGGCGCGATCCTCAACGCGCTCAACGTCCGGCAGGATGCGGCGACGATCGCGTTCTGCCTCATCCATGGCGCCGCGAAGGTCCTCATCACCGACGCCGAATTCGCGCCGGTAGTCAAGGCGGCGCTCGCGCAAGCGAAACGCGATTTGCTGGTGATCGACGTCGCGGACACCGAGGGTCCCGCGGGCGAGCGCCTGGGCAGCCTCGCCTACGAAGAGCTTCTCGCCGAAGGTGACTCCGATTTCGATTGGCCCGGTCCGCACGACGAGTGGGATTCGCTCACGCTGCTCTACACGTCGGGGACGACGGGCGATCCCAAAGGCGTCGTCTATCATCACCGCGGCGCGTATCTCAACGCGCTCGGCAATGCGCTGGCGTTCGGCCTGACGCCGTCATCGGTCTATCTGTGGACGCTGCCGATGTTCCACTGCAACGGCTGGACGTACACGTGGGCGGTGACTGCCGCCGGCGGCACGCACGTCTGCCTGCGCCGCGTCGATCCGGCGCTCATCTTTCCTGCGATTCGCGACCACCGCGTCACCCACCTCTGCGGCGCGCCGATCGTCCTCAACATGCTCGTGCACGCGCCCGCGGAGGTGAAGCTCGCCTTCGACCACGTCGTCGACGTTGCCACGGGTGGCGCGGCGCCGCCGTCAGCGGTGATCGAGGCGATGGAGCGGATGGGTTTTCGCGTGACGCATCTTTACGGTCTCACCGAAAGCTATGGGCCGGCCACGCTCTGCGCCTGGCAGGACGCGTGGTCGGTGCTCCCGCTTCCCGAACGTGCGCGGCAGATGGCGCGACAAGGAGTGCCGATGCCGACGCTCTCGCGTCTGCAGGTCGCGGACGGCGCGACCAACGTGCCGGTTCCGCGCGATGGGCAAACGCTGGGTGAGGTGATGCTCCGCGGCAACACCGTGATGAAAGGCTATCTCGACAATGACGCAGCGACTCGCGCAGCGTTCGCGGGCGGCTGGTATCACACCGGCGACATCGCCGTCTGGCACGAGGACGGCTACATCGAGATCAAGGACCGCGCGAAGGACATCATCATCTCCGGCGGCGAGAACGTGAGCTCGCTCGAGGTCGAGGAATGTCTCTACCGCCATCCGGACGTGATGGAAGCCGCGGTCGTGGCGCGACCGGACCCTGTCTGGGGCGAGACGCCGTGCGCATTCGTCACGCTCAAGCCCGGCGTCGACAACGTCGCGGAGCGCGAGATCATCGAATGGTGCCGCGCCCGTCTCGCGCATTTCAAGGCGCCGAAGAGCGTCGTGTTCGGGCCGCTGCCCAAGACGTCCACCGGCAAGATCCAGAAGTTCGTTCTGCGCGAGCGCGTAAAAAGCTGAGCCGTCCTGCGTCAGCGGAGCGCGACGCGCAGGTCGGCGAGGAGCGCGCGAGCGGCGGCGATGCCGGTTCGTGTGGCGGTCTCGAGGGTGGCCGGCAACGCGGGATCGGTGTAGTCGCCGGCGAGATAGATGCTCGCGGCGATGCGTCCGTGGGTGGGCCGCAAGAGCCCCGGTCTGCAGGCGAACGTGGCGCGGCGCTCGGCAACGACGCGCGACCACACGGGCAGCGGCCATTGTCGGGCGAGCTTTCGCAACTGGGCATCGATTGCGCTCGCGAGTGCCTGGCGATCGAGCGTGTCGTGCGGCCCGTTGGTGCTGATGACAACCGCCACCAGGCCGCGCGCACCTTCCGGGGCCGCCGCTCCAAGCGCTGCGCTGCGGTCGAAGATCCACTGCCCGGGCGCGTCGTCGAGCCGCATGATGGGAACCGGAAGCGCCACCGGCTCCGCATAGGCGAGATACACGGTGGTGATCGATTCGTAGGCCAAGCTAGCGACCTGCGACAGGACGCCGTGGAGCTCGGCCGCGTCGTCGCCGACCGTCGTTGCCAGCTGATGCGGGCCGACGGCGATGATCGCAGCATCGAACGATCGCCAGTCCGCGCCGACGCGGACGCCGACGCCGGACGCACGCGGTGCGATCGCACGCACCATGGTGCCGGTGCAAACCATTCCGCCGTGGCGAATGACATAACGCGCTGCGGCGTCGGGGAAGAGCGCCGAAAGATCGATCGCGGGGATGAGGAAATCGCTGTTCCGCGACGATCCGCTGAACGTCTCGCGCACGACGTTCCCGAAGATTCGCGCCGAGGCCGACTCCGGCGGCGTGTTGAGCGCGGAAATGCACAGCGGCTCCCAGATGGCGGCGATGGCATGCAGCGGCGTGTCCGCGAAGTATTGCGTGACGGTCTGTTTGTCCGGTCCCCGGTCTCCCGCGCGCAGAAGCCGGCGGAAGCCACTGACGAGCGCGACGCGTTCGCGAAAGGTGAGCCCGTCGGCCGCAAGCGCACCGAAGACGAGATGGAGCGGCGCCGGCGCCCGCCACGCGGTCAACGCAACGGTATCGCCTCGCTCAGCGCCGAACGGGCGCATCGTCAGCGGCAGCCGGTGGAAAAGCGCGTCGATATTGCGGCCATGCACACGACGGA
>WNGE01006893.1_pt1 | contig 14382 bp, 14 predicted proteins | sample 5400651 | NCBI WGS metagenome assembly WNGE01 (sample SAMN13153370, study PRJNA577476) | soil metagenome | isolation source: 60 cm soil or saprolite under grassland replicate 2 | place: USA:California | collected 2016-06-15 | reverse complement strand
CCAACGCGGCCTTCGTCGCGTCGCAGCAGCCGTCTGCTCCTGTCCCGGCAGCCGCCCGGCCACCCGAAACCTCACCGCAGACTCGCACAACCAGTCAGCACCGCACCATCACGCAGCCACGACTACGCCGTAGCCCTGTCGGCGTCGGGGACGGGCACGCCACGTTGGTCGCGGGCGACTGGGGTGACAGGTTCGTCCAGTTCGAAGTAGGTAGAGGTGATGTCCAAGAACAGCACTGCTCTGATGGTGCTCACAGCCTGCACCATTTGGTGATGCCCCTGGATGACATGACAGTTGCATCCTCGCAGCTCAGCGGGGAGCCGAATAACTTTTGAGAGCTTTGTCGGAATCTACGTGAAATATCGAGGCTAGCGCCCGGTTACAGACCAGGGCGAACAGCACCCGCTCGGCCAAGGGGTCCAGCCCGCGCCCGGTGAGCAGCCGCCGCATCGTCTGGTCGATCCCCAGACGGTGTCACAGCCCGTCCAGCACCCAGACCACCCCGCCCAGCTGCCGCGATTTGACAAACGACAGGCCCTGGTCGGCCTGCGCGCCCAGCGCCCGGTCGGGATCCAGGAAGCGCGAGACCGAGGCGACCAGGCGTTGCAGCGCGGTGCGGTTGGTGGCGTCCTCGCGGCCGAAGTTGTAGAGCACCTGCACCCTGGACCGCTTGGCCTGGGGGTCCCAGGGTGTTGTGGGCCAGCTGCAGGTAGCGCACCACCGAGCCGTCGTTGTTGCGCCGTGGGGTCGTCCGCAGGTACATGGACTAGAAGATTTCACACCTTCAATGGCAGATCAACACTTCCTTAGACAGACGTGTATTTATGCCAATCGGAATTCTCACCAGGTCACAGGCCGCCTATCTGCGGCTTTAGTGCCAGCCATATAGCCCAGAACCCCGATTAGCCTCGATATTTCACGAAGCCATGTGGTGTGAACGTCTTGGCCTGGTTCGCCTTTGCTTGCAGGATTGACCAGTGGTATCGGCCCGGCGGTCTTGCCAAGCTCGACAGGACTCACGATGCGGTCACGGCGGCGCCCAAGGCCGGACCCGACGGCAGCGGCTGCGCCGGTGACCAGACCGCGCGGCTGCTGGGCAGGCTGCCGCGGCCGGGCGGGTGACCGGAGAGTTCCGCGGTGCGCTCAGCAGGTGCGTGTGGGTCGGTGCCGGTGGTCAGCAGCGGGCGGGCCATGGCAGGGCCCGTAGTCGCGCGAATGCGGCCAGCAGCGCCGCCGCCCAGGGCCAGTCGCGGTCAAACCGCAACAGGACCCGGCGGGCGTGGCGGTGAAGCCGGGCGGCGGCGTGCCACAGCCGATACCGCAGGGTCTTGGGCTCGGCGACCTTGAGGTCGCCGTCCAACAGCAGCGCCTGCGCCCAGCACACCAGCGTCTGCGCCACCAGCACCAGGGTCAGCCAGACGTCGTTGGCGTCGAAGTCGCTGAAGGGGAGGTTGCGCAGGCCGGTGGCCTTGGCGCAGCGGATGCGGTCCTCGACGCGGGCGTGGGCGCGGTGGCCGACCTCCAGGGTCGCCAGCTCGGGCAGCGCCGGCGGTGCCGCGGGTGCCGGGCGGGTGTGGTGGCAGGCGTCGAGGGTGGCGGGGTCGGGGTCGGGCTGGTTGGTGATGAACACCTGGAAGCGGTGGCCGGTGTGGTCGGTGAAGCCCATCTTGTGGCGGGCGCCGGGGTGGGGCCGCTCGCGGCGGCAGATCGCCCGGGTCCCCACCGGCCAGCCCTGGCTTGGAAGGTCCAGGGCCGCAAGCTCCCGCACCCACGCGCCGGGCCGCTTGTGGCCGTGGGCGTCCAGGGCCTGAACCCAGCCGGCGTCGTCGCCTGGGGCTGGCGCCGGCAGCGCCAGGATCGCGGCCTTGACGTCGAAACCACAGCCTGCGGCCGACCAGGTCGGCGACGAACGCGTGGGTGGCGCCGGCGGTGTCGGCACGGACCAGGATCGGCCCGGCTCGGGCAGGCTTCGGCAGCGCCAGCAGCGCCATCGCCAGCACGTCGATGTGGTCTTGGGCGGTGTTGGAGCCGGCGTTGCCCGCCCGCAAGATCCCGCTCAATGCCTCCCCGGTCCCGTCGCCGCGGTCCAGCCAGCAGCACAGCGGGTGCAACCCGAAGCCGTGCTTGAACGTGCCCGCCGCGCCCTGCTTGTCGGCATGCGCCTCCACCAGGCTGGCGTCAAGATCCAGCCGCAATGGCCCCGGCCCCTTGGGTGCCGCGCCCGCCGCCCAGGCCCGCTGGCGGACCCGCGCCAGCGCCGACCACACCCCCGCCACCCCCCTGGGATCGGCGGCGACCTCGTGGACGACCCGCCACGCCGTCGGCGTCGAGCACACCTTGCCGAACAGCCCCGCCTGGTCCCGCAGCCCCGCCAGGTCGCTGAGGCAGTCGCCGCCGTCGGCGAGCATGACCACCAGGTCCCGCAGCACCGCGCCACGGTCGTATGCCAGGCTGCCGCCGGGGCGGGCAAGGCCGAGGTTGGCGCGGCGGCCAAGCTCGCTGGTGAGCGCCAGCCGGTCGGCCAGTTCGGCCAGCAGCACCACCCCGGCGTGGCTGCAGATGCCGTGGGCGTCGGCGGTGACCTCAAAGCGGGGACGAGAGTTGCTAGGCTGCACCGGTGGGGTGACCCTCCTGCTGGGGGATGGGACCTTCAAGCAGCCGCATCCTCCCTGGTCGGGAGGGTCCCCTGCTACCTGGCACCAACAAGCTCAGCGCCCACGCGAAATATCGAGGCTAGGCGTTGCGCCGCTGGCAGGAGCTGCTGTACCGGTCCGGAATGTCTTCCGGGCGGCTGGCGCGCGAACGCAGGGATGTGGACTTGCAGCAGGTATTTGGAAGACTTCGGGAGAAGATAGCGGATGTCGTCGGCGTAACCTTTCTGTCAAGCCATTCATTAAGACGTGCTGTTTGAGGCTCGCCGATGCCTTCAGAGCTGCGCCCGTGGCGTACCTCACAGGATGCATCGGCGAGTGCAAGTATGGGCTCCGACGCCGTTCATTCGCTGTTGCGAGCACCGCCTTGCAGTCCTGCGACGTCGTCGGGGCGGAGCGGCACGCGGGTGAGCGGGCGGCCGGTGGCGGCGCGGACCGCGGCGACGATCGCCGGGGTGGACGAGATCGTGGGCGGCTCGCCGACTCCGCGCACGCCGTAGGGCGAGTCGGGGTGCCCGAGCTCCAGCACGTCCAGCCGGACCGGCGGCATGTCGAGCACGGTCGGGACGAGGTAGTCGGTGAACGACGGGTTGCGGACCTTGCCGCCCTCGACCTGGACCTCCTCCATCAGCGCAAGCCCCAGGCCCTGCGCGATGCCGCCCTCGATCTGGCCCTCGACCGCCTGCGGGTTGAGCGCTTTGCCGACGTCCTGGGCGGTGGCGATCTCCACCACCTTGACCAGGCCGAGCTCGGTGTCCACGTCGACGACCGCACGGTGCGCGGCAAAGGCGAAGGCGACGTGCGGCTCGCCCTGACCCGTCTCGGGATCGAGCGGGAACGTCCGGCGGTGACGATAGGTGCGGGTCTCCTCGACCGCGCTTTCGCCGAGCAGGTCGGCCAGGTCGACGAGCGGCCCCTCGGCGGCCGACGCCACCGCGCCGCCCGCCAGCACCAGACCGGCGACGTCGCGCCCGAGCTTGGCCGCGGCCAGCTCCAGAACGCGGGCGCGCACGGCCTCGCAGGTGGCCTTGACCGCCCCGCCGGTCATCCAGGTCTGCCGCGAGGCGGACGAGGAGCCGGCCGAGCCCACCCGGGTGTCGGCGGGGTGGACCACGACGCGCTCGACCCCGAGCTCGGTGCGGGCGATCTGCGCCTGCACCGTGACCAGGCCCTGGCCCACCTCGACCGCTGCCGTGCGCACCTCGACCAGCGGCTCGCCCGCCACCACGGACAGGCGCACCCTGGCGGTGGCGGGGTCGTCGAAGCCCTCGGAATAGGCCAGGTTCTTGTAGCCGACGGCGTAGCCGGTCCCGCGCCGCACGCCCTCGCCATGGGTGACGTTCGCGACCCCGCCGGGAAGGTCACGGAGGTCAACCGGCCCCGCGGCGAGCGGCCCCGGCCCGACCGGCGGCCCCGGCCCGGCGGCGGGCGGCCGCGGCCCGGGTGCGGCCGGCTCGTCGACCGGGAGCGGCGCGTCGCGGACGCGGCGGAGCAGCTCGGCCACTGGCGCGGGCCCCTCGACCCGCTGGCCGGTCGGCAGCGCCGTGCCGGTGCGCATCGCGTTGCGGACGCGCAGCTCGACCGGGTCCGTGCCGAGCCTGCTGGCCAGCCGGTCCATCTGCGACTCGTAGGCGAAGCACACCTGCACCGCGCCGAACCCGCGCATGGCTCCGCAGGGCGGGTTGTCGGTGTAGACCACGTAGCAGTCGATGCTTGCGCTCGGCACCTCGTAGGGCCCGGCCGCGAAGCAGGCGGCGTTGGAGCACACCGCCGTCGAGCTCGACGCGTAGGCCCCGCCGTCGAGCACGATCCGGGCCTTCACGTAGACGAGGCGGCCGTCCCGCGTGGCGCCGTGCTCGTAGCGCAGCCGGGCGGGGTGCCGGTGGACGTGCCCGAAAAAGGACTCCTGCCGCGAGTACAGCATTTTCACGGGCCGGCCGGTGCGCAGCGCGAGCATGCAGGCGTGGATCTGCACGGAGATGTCCTCGCGGGCGCCGAACGCGCCGCCGACCCCCGCCAGGGTGAGACGCACCCGCTCCGGCTCCACGCCAAGGCTCGCGGCGACCTGGTCACGGTCGACGTGCAGCCACTGGGTCGCCACGTACAGGTCGACGCCGCCCTCCCCGTCCGGCACCGCCAACCCCGACTCCGGCCCGAGGAACGCCTGGTCCTGCATGCCGACCTCGTACTCACCGGCGACCACCACGTCGGCGGCCGCCTCCGGGTCGCCGTGGCGGATCCTGACGTGACGCAGCACGTTGCCACCAGGGTGCAGTCGCGGCGCTCCCTCGGCCATGGCCGCCTCGGCGTCCACGAGCGGCTCCAGGACCTGGTAGTCGACCTGCACCCGCTCGGCGGCGCGCCGGGCGGTCTCGGGATGGTCGGCGGCCACCAGCGCCACCGGCTCGCCCTGGTAGCGCACGTCGGGGAAGGCGAGCACAGGCTGGTCGAGGATCTCCAGCCCATAGGTCCTGCGGCCGGGCACGTCCTCGTGGGTCAGCACGGCGGACACGCCGGGCGTGGCCAGCGCCGGCCCGGTCCGGACCGAGCGGACCCGCGCGCGCGGGTGCGGGCTGCGGACGGTCACGCCCCACAGCATCCCCTCGACCCACAGGTCAGAGGAGTAGGCGAAGTCGCCGGTGACCTTGAGGGCCCCGTCCGGCCGGCGCACGCTCTCGAAGACCCCGCCGGCGACGGGCGCCTGCACGGGGGGGCGCTGCCTCGTCGGCAGGGACGACCCGGCCCCGGTCACGGCCCCGGCCCCGGCCCCGGCCCCGGCCCCGGGCGCCGACCCAGCCCGGTCACGGCCCCGGTCATGCGGTCGCCCCCACCGTGCCGAGCAGCCGCCGGCTCGACGCGCGGGCCTGGCGGGCGATGTCCTGCTCGGAGCCGGTGCGCAGCTCGCCGGCCTCCACGACCGCGCGGCCGCCGACCAGGAGCAGCTCGACCCGGGCGGGCGGGCCGAGCACCAGCGCGGCCACCGGGTCCGCCATGCCGGCGTGGCCGAGACCGTCAAGGCGCCACAAGGCGACGTCCGCGAGCTTGCCCGGCTCAAGGCTGCCCAGCTCGTCCTCGCGGCCTAGGCACCGCGCGCCGCCGATGGTGCCCAGCGCCAGCGCCTGCCGCGCGGTGAGCGCGGCCGGCCCGCCCCGCAACCGGGCGACCAGCAGGGCCTGGCGCAGCTCGGGGCCGAGCTGGCCGGCTTCGTTGGAGGCTGCGCCGTCCACGCCGAGGCCGACCGGCACGCCCGCGGCGAGCAGAGCGGTGACCGGGGCGATCCCCGCGCCGAGCCGGGCGTTGGAGCTCGGGCAGTGGGCCACCGCCGTGCCGGTGCGGCCGAAGCGGCGCACCGCGCAGCCGTCCAGGTGCACGCAGTGGGCCAGCCACACGTCGTCGCCGAGCCAGCCGAGGCGGTCGAGGTACTCCGCGGGGGTGCAGCCGAACCGCTCGCGGCAGAACTCCTCCTCTTCGACGGTCTCGGCCAGGTGGGTGTGCAGCCGCACGCCCCGGCGGCGCGCCAGCGCCGCGGCCTCGGCCATCAGCTCACCGGTCACCGAGAACGGCGAGCAGGGCGCGACCGCGATCCGCAGCATCGATCCCGGCGCCGGGTCGTGCCAGCGGTCGATGGCCGCCTCGGTGGCCGCCAGCACGGCGTCGCGGTCCTCGACCACCTCGTCGGGCGGCAGGCCACCGCGCGAGCGGCCGAGGTCCATGGAGCCGCGGCAGGGATGGAAGCGGGTGCCCAGCGCGGCGGCCGCCCCCACCTCGGCGGCGAGCAGGTCCCCGGCGCCGGCCGGGAAGACGTAGTGGTGGTCGGTGGTGGTCGAGCAGCCGGAGGTGAGCAGGGCAGCGAGCGCGGCGCGGCCGGCCGCCAGCTCGAGGTCGGCGTCGAGCCGGGCCCACACCGGGTACAGCTCGGTGAGCCACTCGAACAGGTTGGCCTGCTGGGCGAGTCCCCGGGTCAGCCACTGGTACAGGTGGTGGTGGCAGTTGACCAGGCCGGGCGTGGCCAGGCAGCCGCTCCCGTCGATGCGCCGCACGCCGGACGTGCCGGGCAGGTCGACAGGGCCAGGGCCGGCGGCGGCACCGGGACCAGCGGTGGGGGCAGGGCCGGCGGTGGGGGCAGGGCCGGCGGCGGGGGCCGGGCCGGCGCCGACCGCCACGATGCGGTCGCCCTCCACCACCAGGTGCCCTTGGACGTGCTCGGTGCCGGCCGCGTCCACCGTCGCGACCGCGCACCCCTCGATGATCAGGGTCACCGCCGGCCTCCCGTGCGCTCCATGCGCTCGGCCGCCAGCCGCACCGCGTCCAGGATCTTCTGGTAGCCGGTGCAGCGGCAGAGGTTGCCGGCCAGGGCCTCGCGGATGCGCGCGTCGCTCGGCCGCGGGTCGCGCCGCAGCAGGTCGTGGGCGGCGACCACCAGGCCGGGAGTGCAGAAGCCGCACTGCACCGCGCCGGCCTCCAGGAAGGCCGCCTGCACCGGGTGGAGCCGGTCGCCGGAGCCGAGACCCTCAACGGTCACGATCTCGGACCCTTGCGCCTGGCCGCCGAGCACCAGGCAGGCGCACACCAGCGTGCCGTCCAGGTACACCGTGCAGGAGCCGCACTCGCCCTGCTCGCAGGCGTTCTTGGAGCCGGGCAGCCCGAGCCGCTCGCGCAGGACGTAGAGCAGGCTCTCGCCCTCCCAGACGTCGTCGGCCGTACGGGGCTCGCCGTTGACGGTGCAGGCCACGCGCATGTCATCCCCTCCGGTGCTGGTCCCACGCCCAGCCGAGCGCACGGCGGGCCAGCACGGCCAGGGCGTGGAGGCGGTAGGCGGCCGTGCCGCGCACGTCGTCGATCGGCCGGGCGGCGGACGCGACCAGCTCGCCGAAGCGGGCGGCCGCCGCCTCGCCGAGGGGGCCGCGCGTGTCCCACAGGCCCTCGGCCTCGAGCACCCCTTCGAGGAAGCGCTCGGCCGCGGACGCGACCAGCGGCGTCGGCCCTGCCGAGCCGATCCCCGTGCCGACCCGCCTGCCCTCGGGATCGAGGCTGAGCGCGAACGAGCACACCGCGATGACCATGGCATTGCGCGTGCCGACCTTGGCGAACTGCTCCGGCCCGGTGGCGGCCGGCAGGTGGACCGCGGCGATGAGCTCGTCCGGCGCGAGGGCGCTGCGCTTGGGCCCCGTGAAAAACTCGGCGACGGCCAGGCGCCGGCCGCCGCGCACCGACGCGACCTCGACCTCGGCGCCGGCCGCGAGCAGGGGCGGGTGCGCGTCGCCGGCGGGCGAGGCCGAGCCGAGGTTGCCGCCGATGGTGCCGCGGTTGCGGATCTGCGGGGAGCCCACCGTGCGCGAGGCGGTCGCAAGCCCCGGCAGGGCCTCGCCGAGCCGCTCGATCACCTCGGTGTAGGTGAGTCGCGCGCCGAGCCGCAGGCGGCCGTCGTCGCGCTCGAAGCCCTCCAGCTCCCGCACCCGGCCGAGGTCCAGGACGGCGGCGGGCCGCGCCCGGTCGAAGTTCAGGTCCACCATCACGTCGGTGCCGCCGGCGACCGGCAGCGCCTCCGGGCGCGCCGCCTTGGCCTCGAGCGCCTCGGCCCAGCTCCGGGGCTGGAGGAAGTCGACGGGCTGGAGCCCGGGTCGCACCCCGACCTCACCCCCGCGCCCACCCGGCCGGCGGCGCGCCCGGGCGGACGACCGTGCCCTCGATCAGCCCGCACGGGCGGTCGGCGGCGACGGCCTCGGAGCTCATCGGGGCACCTCCCTTGCGAGCGGTCTGCCCCGCGGGCGGCGGAGCGGGTCCGTCCCCACGCGACCCGGCCGCGGAGGTGAGTGGCACATACGCCGTGGGGCACCCGGCCAGCGTAGGGCGTTACAGGGTGGCGATGATAGAGGGAGTCTTTGAGTTTGGGATTGCGCATTGCTTGGCAAGATAGGGAGCAATGCGGTCCATCCCTGCACGAAAGTCGACCCGCTCCGTTCCCACCCCATATCCGTATTCACGAAATCGGGGATGATAATGATCGGAACGGTCAAGCCGCGAGCGTCACCCACAGGTTGGGCGGTGCTCGCCGCGCTCGCCGCGCTCGCCGCGGGCGTCCTGGCCGCGCCCGCGGCCTTCGCCGACACCGCGCCCACCGCCCCGAGCGACCTGCGGGCAACCAGCACGTCCTTCACCGGCGCATCGCTCGGATGGGACCCGGCCACCAGCGCGGTCGGCATCGACGGGTACCGCATCCTGGTCGACGCCGCCTGGCGGACCTACTCCTACCAGAGCGACGGCGGATCCGTCACAGGGCTGCTGCCCGGCACGACCTACACCATCACCGTTCAAGCGCAGGACAGCGCGGGCAACCTCTCACCGCAGAGCGCGCCGGTCACCGTCACGACACCCGCCGACACCCAGCCCCCCACCGTTCCCAGCGGGCTGGTGGACCTGTGGTCGAGCGGCGGGGTCTTCGTGCTCGGGTGGAACCTCTCCAGCGACAACGCCGACCCGACCCAGTACCTCCAGTACGAGGTCTACGCGGGCTCGCAGTTGGTCGCGGTCGCCAGCGGCCTGGAGAACAGCGCGGTGGTGTGCTTGAACTCCGGCAGCTACACCTTCACGGTCCGAGCGCGTGACCGCTCGGGCAATGTCTCGGCACCGAGCAATTCCGTCGAGGCCACCGGCTGAGGAGGGATCGCCAGCCCCACCGGGGCGGGCGGCTGTCGCGCAGGGACCGCACGAGCACCGGGTGCTCGTGCGGCACCGTCCAGCGGAGTTGCCCAACCGGCCCAAATCTGCCTGAAGGGGCACTTGACACTGGGTTCAAGGCTGCCTAAGACTAACTTTTGCTGGTCTTACAAATTCCGGCGTGCGCCCGTCACCGGCACTCGAGCTGGAGGGAACATGAGGCACTTCACGGTCGGCCCCCCGCTGGCGATGAAAGGCCGCAAGCTCAATGGCCTGCGGGGCTACGCCGGCAAGCCGTTCCACCCGCCCCTGACCGACGTCCCCGTCACGGCCTACCTGTTCGCGGCCGTGTTCGACGTCCTGTCGGTCGCGCTCCACTCGGGCCACGCGGCCGTCGCGACCGAGCTGTTCCACGCCGCCACCTGGGTGGCCCTCGGTGGCGCCGCCGTCTCGGTGCTGACCGCGCTGACGGGCTGGGCGGACTGGTACTACTCCAGCGAAGCGGGCACCCAGGCACGCCGCACCATCAACACGCACGCGGTCATCATGATCACGGTGACCGTGATCGTCCTGGTCGACCTGGTCCTGCGGCTGGCCGACGGGGACAGCGCGTCCACGCCCGTGGGCCTCATGGTGCTCACCGTGGCCGCGGCCGCACTGGTCGTGACCGGCGCCACCTACGGCGGCTCCATGGTCTACGACTACGGGTTCAACGTGGAGACCTCGGGCGACCACCCTGTCTGGCACCACGAGGAGCGGGACGTCTGGCCGGGCGAGAAGGAGCCGCGTGGCGCCGCCGGAGGCTCGGGCGGCGCGAGCGCCGGGTAGCGCTGGAGGCTCGCGGGCGCCTGGCCTGCCGCCCGCCCGCTCGCAGCGGCGCCCGCGACCCTCGGTGGCGATATCGTGGGTGCGGTCCCGTGCGAAAGGAGACGCCAGTGACCGAAGCCGGCGGCATCGACCTGGAGGCGATCGAGGCCCAGCGCGAGCGCCTCCGCGCGACCTACCTCGAGCCTCGCGAGCGGCGGGCGGCGTCGACCGCCCGGGGCGTGCACCACATCGCCCTGCTCTCCTCGGACGTCGAGCGGACCATCCGGTTCTACCAGGGGGTGCTCGAGCTCCCGCTCACCGACATCTTCGAGAACCGCGACTACCGAGGCTCCAACCACTTCTTCTTCGACATCGGCAACGGCAACCTCCTCGCCTTCTTCGACTTCCCAGGGCTGCACCTCGGCGCCTACGCCGAGGTGCTCGGCGGGCTGCACCACGTCGCCATCAGCGTCGACCCCGAGACCTGGCAACGCCTGAGGGGCAGGCTCGACGAGGCCGGCGTCGCCTACGAGCACATCAGCGGCTCGTCGCTGTACTTCCGGGACCCGGACGGCGCTCGCCTCGAGCTGCTCGCCGACCCCCTCGGCGAGATGTACGGCAGCCTGGTGGGCTGAGCCCGCCGCGCCCCGGGGCGATCCGCAAAGCGCTTTGGCGCGGCCGGGGCGCTCTGGTCTACGGCTGCGCGACGCTGACCAGGCCCGCGCCATAGGCCTCGGAATCCGGCACGGCCTTGCCGCCGAGGTGGCAGAAGCCGGTCGGGCAGGCGGCCCCGCTCAGGTCACCGGGCGAGGTGTCAGTCGACGAGAGCACCGGCGTCAGGTTGTGGCCGGGGCTGGTGGCGCCGCTGGAGAGCCGGGCGACCAGCGCGCCCGCGTTCTTGCGCAGCGACGGGTGCGCGCTCGCCTCCAGCGCCAGCGCGGCGGCGGCGTGCGGGGCGGCCATCGACGTGCCCTGGATGGTGGCGTAGCACTGGTTCGCGGGAAAGGTGGGCGCAGGGGCGAGGAAGAAGCAGTCGATCTGGGTCGCCCAGTTCGAGGTGGTGCTGAAGTCCTCCCAGACGGTGGCCTGGTCCGCGTCGGTATAGGGGAACCCGGGCGTGCCGCCGCGGTCCCACAGCGGCAGGTTGAACTTGCGGGCGCCACCGGGCGCCGCCACGTCGATCCGGGGGCCGAAGTTCGAGTAGTAGGTGAGCTGGCTCTTTTGGCCGGCGCCGAAGGGCTGGTGCGCGTCGCCGGCCGGCTTGCACGTGGCGTTGACGTCCTTCGGCGTGCCGGTGGTGCCGGGTGGGCAGGTCGCGGACGGGGAGCTCACCAGATTGCCGGTGGCGGCCACGTCGACCACGCCCGGGATGCCGCCCGGGACCTCGAAATGCCCGAGCTCGTCGTCAAGCGGGGCGCCCGGGGTGGTCAGGGTGCCGTGCGACAGCACCTGGCCGCCGGCGCCGACGCGGGCGTGCTCGTTGCCCGCCGCCGCCGCGATCACCGTGCCGTGGTTCCTGGCGTACTGGACCGCGGCGACGTAGGCGCGGTAGATGAGGTCCTGGTTCGGGTCGCTGGGGTCGAGGTAGCCGCCGAACGAGATGTTGACGACGTCCACGCCCATGTCGGCGGCGAGGACGAAGGCGTCGATGATGGTCGAGTCGTACGCGCTGCCGCACCACTGCGAGATCTTGAGCGCGACCAGCCCGACCTTGGGCGCGATGCCGTTGGTGCCCGTGCCGTTCAGGGCCGCGGCGATGTTGCCGCCGATCCAGGAGCCGTGGCCATTCCAGTCGGTGGTTGCCGGACCGCCGTTCCGCCTGGCCAGGTCGTTGTCCGACAGGCCGAACAGGGTCTTGCAGATCGGCGGGCTCTCGGTCCGGGTCAGGTCGACGACCTGGCGGATCCTGGGGCCGAGCTCGGAGTGGGTGAAGTCGAGGCCGGTATCGGCGACCGCGACCGTCACGGCCGCGCTGCCGGCGGTGGTCCGCCAGCCTTGCGGCAGGCCGATGCGCTGGTAATCCCACTGGAGGCCCGGGACGGAGAACGCGGGGTCGGGGACGATCCCAGAAGCCGCCGCGGCGCCGGCCGTGCCCACCCGGACCCGCCTGGCGCTGCGCCGACCCGGCGCGGACGGGTGGGGCGCCTGCGGCTCGGCCTGGGCGACGCGCTCGACGTGGTCGACGGCGACGCCGGCGGCGCGCTGGTCGGCGGCAAGCCTGCTGCGCACGCTGTCGGGACCGCTGACCACCAGGGTGCCGATCTGCGGCAGGTCGCGGACGACCGTGGCTCCTCCCCGCACAGCCTCGGCGCGCAGGGCGCCGTAGTCCGCGAAGCGGCGGGCGAGCACGAGGTACCGCCCTGTCGCCGCCCTCGACGCGGCGAGCGACGTCCCCTGCGCCATCGCCGCCAAGACCGCGAGCACGGCCAGCAGGACCGACACCCGCACAACCCTACGGCTTCTCATGCGCCCCCCCACTTGTCCGAACCCGAGCCCAGGCTCCCGAGAACGGTGCAGGGATACCAGATCGACCCCGAGCATGTGAAGCATAAATCGACGGAATACGCGTACGTCCTTATCGCCCTTAACGGCGTGATCAGCCGTTGGGTCGCGAGAAGCCCACCACGTTGCTGTCGAAGGCCGGCTGCAGCTTCACCGTGCTGCCCGTGTGGGTCGCCGCGATCTGCGTCCCGCCTCCCACGTAGATGGCGACGTGCGAGATCGGGCTGTAGCGGTAGATGAGGTCGCCGGGCTGCAGCTCCGACTGGCTCACGCGCCGGCCGATGCCGATCTGGCCTCCCGCCGAGTGCGGCAGGGCGATGCCTCCCTGGCGCCAGGCCATCATCGTCAGGCCGGAGCAGTCGAAGGCACCCGGTCCGGCGGCGCCGTACTGGTACGGCTTTCCGAGCTGGGCGTAGGCGTAGCGCACGGCCGCCGCCGCGCCGCCCCCGCCGGCCGGCGGGGGCGGCGCCGAGCCGGCCGGCAGCCCCGGGTCGACCCCGTCCACCCCGGCGGCGCCGGCATTGCGCCGGAGCTGCGCGAGCAGGTCCTGCGTCCGCGAGACCAGCCGGTCGACCTTGTCCTTCTGGGCCGCGAGCCGCTTCACCTGCGCCTCGCGCTCCCGCTCGACCTTGGTCAGTCGCGCCATCTCGGCCTGGAACGCCTGCTCGGCGACGCGCAGGTCGTTCAGTTGCTCGCTCGTGCGCTCCGCGAGCATGTTGAGCGTCTGCATCCGGTCCAGCGTGTCGTCGGTGCTGCCGGGGTTCAGCACCAGGGCCACGTCGGCCGGGCCGAACATGTAGGCGCTGGCGGCCTGCGCGGACACCAGCCCCCTGAGCGCGTCGACCTGCTTGGCGGCCGCATCGACCTGCCCCCGCATGGAGCGCAGCGAGGCGCGGGTCTGGTCGAGGCCGAGCCGCGCCTCCAGGTACTGCTCGACCGCCTGGTCGGCGTCGCCGTTCAGGCGCCGGAGCTGGCTCTGCAGGTCGGACGCACTCGGGCTGGCAAGTGCCGCGCCGCCCGTCCAGACCGCGCACAGCGCCGCCACCAGCGCGAGGACGACCGTGCCCAGCAGGATACGGCGGGGCCGTTGGGTGGACCGTCGAGCGCACACCACCGAGGGGCTTTCTCCTTGACATGGGGCTGCTGGGGGGGCTGCCGCGGCGCTGGAGAACCGAGGAATCCTACGATGCACCCGTTGACAGTTGCAAATCGCCGGGTTTCGCCTGGGTGGTCAGGTCTGGGCGCGGAGCACCAGGATGGCGATGTCGTCGGGTATCGTCTCGCCCTGGTGGTCGAGGACGGCCAGCTCCAGGCGCCTGGCGATGCCCTCGGCGGGGCGCCCGGTGCAGGTCGCCAGCAGGGCCTGGAGGCGGTCGAAGCCGAACTGGTCGCCGCTGTCGTCGCGCGCTTCCACGTCGCGCAGCACCGCGCCTGGCGGGTGGCCGGCGTTCGACAGCGTGACCTCCACCCCGCCGTCGCCCGGGGTCACCAGCGCGTACACCGCGGTGAAGAAGCGCTCCTCCAGGTTCTGGCGCAGTATCGCCTCGTTGAGCTGGGTCAGCACGGCGCTGGGCTGCTGCCCGGTGGCGGCGATGGCGCGGATGGCGTAGCGCGCGGACAGGTCGACGCTCAGCACGGCAGTCCCCGCTCCGGCAGCTCGCCGCCGGGACCGTCGCGCGGCACCTCGAACCACACCGTCTTGCCGCCGCCGGGCTGCCGTCGGGTGCCCCAGCGCCGCGCCAGCGTCTGGACCAGCGCGAGGCCC
>WNGE01009047.1_pt1 | contig 14383 bp, 13 predicted proteins | sample 5400651 | NCBI WGS metagenome assembly WNGE01 (sample SAMN13153370, study PRJNA577476) | soil metagenome | isolation source: 60 cm soil or saprolite under grassland replicate 2 | place: USA:California | collected 2016-06-15 | reverse complement strand
GACGTCGAGGCCGCCGTGAAGTGGTACCGGTCGGTCCTCGGCCTGACCGTCCTCTCCCCGCCGTACCTCGTGGAGGGGGAGGCGATCGAGCGCGACATGGGCGAGCTGGTCCCGAGCCCCGTGGCGGTCAAGGCGGCCATTCTGGGGCTGCCGGGCGACGGCGACCGCGTTCTGGAGGTCATCGAGTACCCGCGGGCAGCGGGCCGGCCGCGACCGCCGGATGCGTCCGTCGTGGACCACGGGTTCACGCACGTCGGCCTGGTGTGCGACGACATCGACGCGACCCGCGCCGAGCTCGAGGCCGCGGGCGTGCGCTTCCTGACTCGGGGCATCGCCGAGGTCATGGGGCTGCGCACGACGTGGTTCACCGACCCGCACGGCCTCGTCTTCATCCTCATGGAGAAGCGCGATCCTGCGAAGCCGTACTACGCCCAGTACTGAACGCCGCTCGCCAGTCGCCGTCGCCGCAGGAGCGACCGTCCTACCCCGTCGCTACGATCTCGACATGACCCGCTCCCGGGTCGTGGTCGTGGCGATCGTCGCCGCCGCCTCGATCGGGGGCTGGCGGCTCGGCGAGGCGCGCCGCGCGGCCACGGCGGAATGGACCGTTGTCGACGTGATCGACGGCGACACGATCCGGGTCGCGCGCGGCGACCAGACCGACACCGTGCGGCTCCTCGGGATCGACACACCGGAGACGCACGACCCGCGCAAACCGGTCGAGTGCTTCGGACCCGAGGCCGCTTCGTACACGGATGCGCAGCTGCGCGGACGGACCGTCCAGCTCGAGGCCGACATCGAGCCCCGCGATCGCTACGACCGGCGCCTCGCGTACGTCGTCGTGGACGGTGAACGCTTCAACGACGAGCTGCTCCGCCGCGGCTACGCCCGCCTGCTCGTCATCGAACCGAACGGCGCGCACGCCAGGACCATGCTGCAGGAAGAGCTCGACGCCAAACGCGCCGGCCGAGGGCTCTGGGGAGAGTGCTGAGCCCCGGGCTCGCTAGATCGTGTCGGCGGTGAGCCGGGTGCGCAGCTTGTCGATGGCCCCGCCCAGGACGTCACGGGTCTCGGCGTGCGACCAGCCGAGGTCGTGGGCCAGATCCTTCATCGACGTGGCCGGTCCGTACAGCCCGAACCGGCGCGTGACCAGCTCGTACTCGGTGGGGTTCAGGCACTCGAAGGCGTGGGGGTCCGCCCGGAGCTCGAGCACATCGAGGTCGACGTCGTCGTCGGTCGGCGGGTCGTCGGCGCCCTGGGGAAGGTCGGGGTAGGGCCACCCGTCGTCGGAGGGAAAGACCGGGAAACTCGACCAGGCGGCCATAGCGTCACCCCCGTGCCACGCTCGTCTCCGCATGGTGGCCGAGGGCGACGGGCTCGTCAACGGGCCCACTGGTGCGCTCGCAAGCTGGAGCTCCGGCTCCAGCCGCCGCCTCCGCGGGGCGCTCAGCCGTCGTGTCGGCCGACCAGCTCGAGCAGGGCCTCGCCGTGGCGCTCGACCTTGACCGGCCCGATGCCGGGGATGGTCAGCAGGTCGCCACGAGAGCGCGGCCGGTCCCGGGCGACGGCCTGGAGCGTCGAGTCGTGGAAGATCACGTACGCGGGGACGCCGGATGCCCGGGCCAGGTTGCGGCGCCACTCGTGGAGAGCATCGAGCAGCTCCGAGCTCGCCGCGTCGGCGACGCGGGCGGGCTCACCGGATCGCCGGCGCGCTCCCGCCACCTGGGCCTGCGCGGCGGCGAGCCCGGCCCCGGCGTCGTCGTCGCTGCCGGCGTCCGCCGCCCGCGCCGAGGCGACGGCCCGCTCGATGCGCGCCAGCCACGGGCTCGCGTTGCGGCGGTACGTGCGCACCCCGACCGTGCGCTTCTGCGCCCAGCTCAGGTGCAGGCTCCGCTCGGCGCGTGTGAGCGCGACGTACAGCAGGCGCCGCTCTTCGGCGATCTCAGAGGGGGTCTCGGCGTGCACGATCGGTACGAGCCCCTTCTCGAGCCCGACGACGAACACCGTGTCGAACTCGAGGCCCTTGGCGCGGTGGAAGCTGAGCAGCTCGACGGCGTCGGCGTCGGCCCCCGCGACACGGACGTCGTCACCGCTGCGCAGCGCGGCGTGGAGGAATTCGAGGAAGCCGTCGATTGACCCTTCCCCACCGTCGGCGGCGAGGTAGTCGCGGCCCAGACGGGCGATCGCCTCGACGTGCTCGCGGCGCTCCTCGGGCGCGCCCGCGCCGTCATCGGCGAGCGCTTCGAGGTGGCCGGCGAACGGGACGTCCGGTCGCTCACGCGTCCGCTCGCGCAGGCTGTCGAGCGCGACCTTCACCTCGGGTCGGTCGAGGAACTGCGCGCCGCCGCGCACGCGGAACGGGACGCCCTCTCGGCGTAGCGCCTCCTCGAACAACGCGGACTGAGCGTTCGTCCGGTACAACACCGCCACCGACGACCAGCGGCGGCCCGGCACGTGGGCGCGTCGCAGGGTGCGCGCCACTCCTTCGGCTTCGTCGTCGTCGGTGGGGTAGGCGCGGATCACGGGGAGCGGTCCGTCCGGTCGTGAGCTCCGGACCGCCGCCGGCGCACCGTCGGTCGTCTGCAGCGCGGCGGCGGTCGACACGACCTGCGGAGAGGAGCGGTAGTTGGTACCGAGCCAAACGACGGCGGCGTCGCGGAAGTGGTCGCCGAACTGTGTGAGATACCCGGCGTCGGCACCCGCGAACCCGTAGATGGCCTGGTCGCCGTCACCGACGACGCACAGATCAGGACGATCCCCGAGCCATGCGCGCACGAGGCGGAACTGGGCCGGGTTCGCGTCCTGGAACTCGTCGACGAACACGTGCCGGAAGCGCCAGCGCTGCGCGGCTTGGAACTCGGCGTCGGTCTCGAGCGCGTGGGCACACCATCGGATCAGGTCGTCGAAGTCGACGACGCCGCGCCGCCGCCGCTCGCGCTCGTACCGCTCGAAGAGCATGGCGACCTCGGCCGGCGACCGCGGGGGCGTGCGGCGCGCCGCCTCGGCCGCCGCCTGGTAGCCGTCGGGGGAGATGAGACGCGCTTTCGCCCACTCGATCTCGGCCGCGATCTCGGCCGCGAGGAGGCCACGCTCGGCGCCGCGGCCCGGCAGCATCGGCACGAGAAGGCGCGCCTTGCGTTCGAGGAGCTTCGGCATCGCGCGGTCGCGGTCCTCGCAGAGCCGTCGCAGCTGCGCCAGGGCGATCGAATGGAACGTGCCCGCGGCGACGAGGCGGCGCACGCCCAGCTGGGTGAGCCGGTCGCCGAGCTCGCCGGCGGCCTTCCGCGTGAACGTGACAGCGAGGGTGTGCGCGGGGTCGATGTGCGCGTGCCGCGACTGCCAGGCGATGCGGCGGGTCAGGACTCGCGTCTTGCCCGCGCCCGCGCCGGCAAGGATGGCCAGGGGAACGCTGGGCGTGGTGACGGCCTCACGCTGCGCGTCGTCCAGCCCCTCGAGCAACGGGTCTTCGGGCACGCGCGTGACCATACCGATCCAGTACGACAGGAAACCGGGACGCGAGACGGACAGAAGCGGGGAAATGGGAAGGCCCCGAGTAGTCTTCGCTGCCTCGCAGCTCCGATCTCCTCGGGGCCGACCCCGTTCGGATCGCCGCCTTGTCGGCTCCCCGGCGGGCGGGGTGCCCACATCGACTGCGTCCCGGCCCCTGGCGCCGGATCGCACCGACGTTCAGTCGCCGACCGGCCTCTCGGACCCGTAATCCGGCGGCTGCCTATCTGACAACACCGGTGCCGTGCCCTCGTCGACCGGTGCAAGCGAACTTACGACCGACCCCGCGGAGCGTCAAGAGGCTTTCTGTCCGGTACGTTCGCACGCGTGCTCGTGTCGCGCGACGTAGCCTGTCGCCATGCGCGAACGGGCTGGATGGCGTAACTGGGGACGCAACCAGGAGTGCAACCCCGCCGCCGTCGAGACGCCGATGAGCGAGCTCGAGGTGGTGGAGGCGGTTCGCCGTGCGAAACGCGCCGGGCAGACCGTCAAGGTCGTCGGCGCCGGCCACTCCTTCACCGGGATCGCCTGCACGGACGGTCGCATGCTGCGCCTCGGGTCGCTCAACCGGGTCGTCGCCCTCGACGCCGACGAGCGCACCGTGACCGTCGAAGGCGGTATCCCGCTTTGGCAGCTCAACGACGAGCTCGCCACACGCGATCTCGCGCTCGCCAACCTCGGCGACATCGACCGTCAGTCGATCTCGGGCGCGATCGCGACGGCCACGCACGGAGGCGGGAAGCAGTTCGGGGGCCTGGCGACGTTCGTCACCGGACTCGAGCTCGTCACCGCCGACGGCGAGCTGTTGCGCTGTTCCCGCGACGAGGAGCCCGAGGTGTTCGCGTGCGCGCGCGTCGCGTTGGGTGCGCTCGGCGTCGTCACGAAGGTGACCTTGCAGTGCCAACCCGCGTTCCGGCTCCACTCGATCGAGAAGCCGCGCCCGTTGGAGTCGCTCGTCGACGACCTGGACGACATCATCGACCACAACGAGCACATCGACTGCTACTGGTTCCCGCACACCGACGTCGCCACGGTCAAGGTCGCCAACCGGACCGACGAGCCGATTCGCACGAAGTCCTCGTGGAAGGCGTGGCGCGACGACATCCTGCTTGCCAACTTCGCGTTCGGCGCCGCGGCCGCGCTCGGGCGGCGACGACCGGCTGCGGTCCCGAAGCTCATGAACCTCGTGGCCGGCGGGATCGGCAAGACCGAGGTCGTCGACGTGAGTCACCGGGTGCTGTGCAACACACGACTCGTGCGCTTCGTCGAGATGGAGTACGCGATCCCTCGCACCGAGCTCGGAAAGACCTTGCTGCGCGTGCGCGACCTCATCGAGGGCGAGGGCCTGTCGGTCAACTTCCCGATCGAGCTGCGGGTCGCCGCCGCCGACGACATCCCGCTCAGCACAGCGCAGGGCCGCGAGACCGGGTACCTCGCGGTGCACCTCTCGGCCGGAATGCCCTTCGACACCTATTTCCGCGGGGTCGAGGCGATCATGGACGACGTGGGCGGCCGGCCCCACTGGGGGAAGATGCACTACCAGACCGCCGAGACGCTCGCGCCCCGCTACCCGGAGTGGGCGCGCTTCCAGGCCGTGCGCGCCCGGCTCGACCCCGAGGGCCGGTTCCGGAACCCCTACCTCGACCGCGTGCTCGGACCGATCGCGTAAGGAGAAGCGTTGCCCTACCCCCGGCACCTGATCAACGAGGGCGAGACCGTCGCGCTCGATCTCCATCCGCACTGGTGGTACTTCTCGAAGCACATCCTCACCGGGATCCCGCTGTTCGTTGCTCTCCTCGGCGTGATCGCGCTGCAGGGGAGCGGAAGCGACGCGCTCAAGGCGGTCGTCGGATGGGGCTGGGCGATCCTGGCGCTGCTCTGGGTGGCATGGCTCGGCGTCAAGTACGTGCAGTGGCAGTACACCCACTTCGTCGTGACGGACGACCGCGTGATCTTCCGCACCGGCATGCTGTCCAAGCACGGCGTCGAGATCCCGCTCGAGCGGATCAACAACATCAATTTCAACCAGCGGATCTTCGAGCGGATCATCGGTGCCGGCGACCTCGAGATCGAGTCGGCCGGCCGGGAGGGCCAGTCCTACTTCGAGGACGTCCGGCATCCCGACGGCGTCCAGCAGGAGATCTACCGCCAGATGGAGCTCAACGCGAAGAAGCAGGCGAGCTGGTCGGCGCCGCGGACGCAGCCGAGCGGGGGTGCGTCGATCCCCGAGCAGATCGAGCAGCTCGCCGCGCTGCGGGACAAGGGCCACATCACGGCGCAGGAGTTCGAGTCCAAGAAAGCCGCGCTGCTCGAGCGGATGTAGCCACGGTTCCGCGCGTCGTCTCGCTCGTCCCGTCGGTCACCGAGACGCTGCGCGGCCTGGGCTTGGACCCGGTCGCGTGTACGCGGTTCTGCGAGCAGCCCGGCCTCCCGACCGTGGGCGGGACGAAGAATCCCGACGTCGCCGCGATCGTCGCGCTCACGCCGGACGTCGTGGTCGTGAACGACGAGGAGAACCGGATCGAGGACGCCGAGGCGCTGGCGGCGTCGGGCTTGCGCGTGCACTCGATGTCACCCCGTTCGGCCGCGGACGTGGGTCCGGCGATCGTCGCCCTGGGTCAGGCGCTGGGGCTCGACGTGCCCGCGCCGTTCCCACCCGAGGAGTGGGACCGCTGGCTCGCGGCGCAGCGCGCCGCGGCTCCGGACGCGCGCCGGCGGTCGGCGGTCCTCGTCTGGCGGCGGCCGTGGATGACGATGAACGCCGACACGTACGGATCCTCGCTGCTCGAGCTGCTCGGCATCGACAACGTGTTCGGCGGCGCGGGCGACCGCTATCCCGAGGTGACCCTCGAGCAGATCGAGACGCAGAGCGCTGACCTCGTGCTCCTGCCGAGCGAGCCGTACCCGTTCACCGACCGCCACGCCGGCGAGGTCGCCGCCAGCGTGCGTGACGCCGAGGTCCGCCTCGTCGACGGCCGCGACCTGTTCTGGTGGGGACTGCGCACGCCGGACGCAATGGCGCGGCTGCGCCTCGCGCTCACACCGTCGTGAGTCCCGGGCCGTGCTCCTCGCCGGCGGCCGGGCAGTGGAAGTGCACGAAGTTCTCCTGCCGGCCGAGCTTGGAATCGGTCCATTGCAGCAGCAGTGTGCGCGCTTGGCCGGGCGCGAGGTCCACGGTCACGTCGCCGACCGGCGTCGCGGCCGCCGGCGCGGCGTCGACCGTCAGCTCGCCTCGGGCGACGGATGCACCGCGCGACCGTGGCACCGCCACCCGCGCGTCGGCGTCGGGAGGGCCGGGGAGGCCGATGCGGGTGCCGTCGACGTCCGGAGCGAACACGGACGACGTCGCCTCCACGAGCTCCCAGGTCGCAGTGCCGCGCCAGGCGTCGGCCCGGTCGTTCACGGCCACGATCGCCACGGTCACATCGCCGGGAGGAACGACCGACGCGCCGTGCAGCCCCACGAGCAGCAGTGGGCGGCTCGCGTCCCGGTACGCGTCGTACGTCGCCTTCGGGACGCGCTCGACGTCGACGAGGCCGCCCCCGGCGTAGCCCCACCAGTCGGCCCAGAAGTGCCAGCGGTAGCCCATGAACGGCTCGCCCCGGTGGGCACGGAACCACTCGGTCTGGTACTTCGCGAGCGCGGCGCCGTACGCCTGTGTCGCGTCCGCCCATTCGTCCAACGACCCGTAGCGCGACGGCAAGCCGGCGAACGCGCACGTCGAGCCGATGAACGAGAGGCGGCTGACCCACTGGCGCATCTGGTCGGGATCGGGCGGCCAGCCCCGGTCGCCGAACTTGTGACCCTGCGGCCCGACGGACCAGAAGCCGTACTCCGACACGAACCACGCCGGCCGCTCACGTACCCGGTAGAGACTCCCGCCGGTGAGCGATCCGGCGTAGTTGTGGACGTCGTCGCCGATGCCCGACGCGCGATGGACGTGGCGGCCGGTGTCGACCGAACGCAACGTCGTCTCGAGCGCGGCGTCGAGGTGGGACTCGCCCCGGTCGGTCTCCGGACCGTCGTCACCCCGGCGAGGATCGAAGAGACGCGCCGGCTCGTTGTGGCACGCGTAGTAGACGACTCCCGGGTGGTTGTGCAGGACGTACGCCATCTCTGCGATCTGGCGACAGGCGGCGTCGACGAACCCGGGGTTCGTCTCGGTACCCGAGTCGTAGCACCACTGCAAGGCGAAGTCCTGGAAGACCAGGACGCCGGCGTCGTCGGCGGCGTCGTAGCAGTGCGGCGACTGCACGTGCGCGTGCACGCCCACCGAATTGCCGTGCGCGTCGACGAGCATCCGCATGTCGCGGTCGTAGAAGCTCCTGCCCACCTCGGCGAAGTGCTGCCAGGGGATGTAGTTGACCGCCTTCACGAACACGGGGCGGCCGTTCACCTCGAGGTGGCGGGCGTGGCCGGCGTCGTCCGTCGCGACCCGGGCGGTGCGCAAGCCGAAGCGGGCGCGGCGCCGGTCGAGCGCCGGCCCCTCGGGCGTTGCCAGCGCCGCCCGGAGCTCGTGCACGACCGGCTGCCCGGGCGTCGGGCCCGCCGGCTCCCATGGTTCGAGACCGTCGAGCTCGACGGTCACGTCGACGCGCCCCGGCCCGGGCGGTACGCGCACCTCGACGTCGTTCCGCTCGTCGCCCACCACCAGCTCGAGCCGGACCGCCATCTCGTCGGCGGCGTGGTTCGTCATGACCGCCGCCACCTGCACCGTTCGCGTGTCGAGCGGTGTCACGAACAGCGCGTCGAGGGACGCGTCGCCGGTCCGCTCGAGCGTCACGGGGCCGACGATCCCCCCGGTCGTCATCGACTGGCCCCACTCCGGCGTCCACACCCACGGCTCGTCGCCGGCGACCAGCGGGCCGACCATGCGGCCGGGGAGGCCGCCGGGGCGACTGTCGTGGTACTTGAGCGTGCCCTTGACCACGCGCTTGTACTGGTCGAAGAACAGCGCCGATGGGTCCAGCGGCTCGAGCGGGTCCTGCACCGCGACGATCACGGTGTTGTTCTTCTCGAGCCGGTCGGTCACGTCGAAGCCGAACGGCGCGAAGTAGCCCTCGTGGTGGCCGAGGTGCTCCCCGTTGAGCCACACGTCGGCGAGGTAGTCGACGGCGCCGAACCGCAGCCGCACGCGCTGCGGCGACTCGGGGAGGCCGCCGTGACGGGGATCTGCGAAGGTGCGCCGATACCACACCGGCGCGAACTGGCGCGAGAGCTCTTCGTCGTAGCCGAAGTTCTCGGGGACCGTGAGCTTGCGCCAGGTCGCGTCGGCCGGCGGTCCCTCGGCGGCGCGGGCCCCCGGCGGCGGGAACGACGGGTCACCGTCGACGTCGGCCCAGCGTTCCCAGCGACCCGAGAGCGGGACCTCGATGCGACCGCTGCCCGCGGCCGGGTCGCCCGGTGTGACCTCCGACCACGCGAGCGGGCGCGCGTCCGCGACGGGCTCGAAGTCGGAATGCGGCGTCACGGGTGCCGGTCCCGGGCGCGGGCGGTCTGCCGACGAGAGACGCATCGTCACGCGATCGTCGGCGTTGTCAGCGGACCGGCGCCGTCGACGGCCCGGACGACGAATGCAGCGGCGTCGAGGCGGGTCTCGGCGCGGTAGCGGGCGAGCGTCTTCGTGGCGACGTCGCGGGCGCCGGTGTGCTCGGCGAGCGCGACCACGCAGCCGCCGAAACCGGCGCCGGTCAGACGCGCGCCGATTGCGCCGTGCTCGACGAGCAGGTCGACGGCGAGGTCGAGCTCGGGCGTCGACACCTCGTAGTCGTCGCGCAAGCTCGCGTGGCTCGCGAGGAGCAGGGCTCCGAGGCGAGTGGCATCGCCGGTGCGGAGCGCGTCGGCGAAATCCAGCACCCGCCGGTTCTCGGTCACGACGTGACGCGCAACCGGTTCGTCGCGGACCTGGTCGAGCGAGGCGTCCCGCAACGCCCGGATGCCCAGCCGGACTGCGACGGTCTGTCCCGCGGCGTATCGATCGGCGTACGCGCTCCCGGCGAGCGTGCGCGTCACGCCGGAGTGCAGGACGACGACGCCCAACCTCTCGGGCAAAGGGATCGCCTCGGCGTCCAGGGTGCGGCAGTCGATTAAGAGTGCGTGGCCGGCCTCTCCCAGCACGGACGCGAGCTGGTCCATCGCGCCGCTTGGCACGCCGGTCGCGAGATGCTCTGCGTGCTGGCACGCCAGCGCGAGAACACGCGATGGCAGCGCCGATCCGCCGAGCGCCAGCGCGACCGCCACCTCGAGGGCGGCGCTCGACGACAGACCCGATCCCGCCGGGACGCTCGACGACAGCACCGCGTCGACACCGGACGGCGCCCGCCCGGCCTCGACCAGCGCCCGCACGACGCCGGCGACGTACCGCCCCCACGACGGCTCCACGCTGACGGGCTCGTCGCTGCCGTCGGCGGCGACGTCGACCACGCCGGGGAGCTCGAGGGACTGCGCCGTCACCCGGCCGTCGTCGCGCGGTCGGGCTGCTACCACGCAGTCGCGGTCGACGGCGAGTGGGAGCACGAAGCCGTCGTGGTAGTCGGTGTGGTCGCCGATCAGGTTCACGCGTCCGGGCGCCCGGAACCAGCGCAGACCCTCGGCGCCGAGCGTCTCCGTGATGGCGGTGGACCGAGGGTCCACGTCAGCGGAAGGCGGGCAGCACCTCGGCCGCGAACCGGTCGAGCCCGTCGACGTCGAACGGCGCCCGCATGGCCAGGATCACCCACTCGGCGCCGGCGTCGGTGTACTCGCCGATCCGGTCGACGACCTGCTGCACGCTGCCCATGAGCACGCCCGGCTTGACGAACTCGGCGATGTTGCCGAACTGCGCCTCGAGATCGCCCTGCCGCCATGCCAGCCCGAGGTTCACGGACTTCGTGATCGTCTGCGGGTCGCGCCCGGCTTCCTCGCAGTGGCCGTCCAGCACCTCGACCTTGTGCCGGTACGTGTCCGGCGCGATGAACGGCACGTTCCAGCCGTCGGCGTGGCGGGCGGCGGTCCGCAGCGTGAGCTTCTCGCCCGCGCCGCCGACCCACAGCGGCAATCGTTCCTGGACCGGCTTGGGCTCGCATTGCGCGTCGCGCAGCTGGAAGAACTCGCCGTCGAAGTCGGTGACCTCCTGCGTGAGCAGCGCGCGGATGCACTGGATCCCCTCGTCGAGCATGCGGAGCCGCACCGGGACCGGCGGGAACGGGATCCCGTAGGCGTCGTACTCGCCCTGGTGCCAGCCCCCGCCGAGGCCGAGCACGATCCGCCCGCCCGCCAGGTGGTCGAGCGTCGCCATCGCGTTGGCGAGCACGGCAGGGTGCCGGTACCCGACCGAGTACACGAGGCTGCCGCACCGGACGCTGCTCGTCTCGAGCGCGAGGGCGGCGTGCGTGGCGACGGCCTCGAGGCAGACCGCGCCGCCGGTGGCGTCGGCGGCGTAGAAGTGGTCCCAGACCGAGATCCAGTCGAAGCCGTGACCTTCGATCCTGCGCCACAGCGCACGCAGCTCGTTAGTGGACGTGTTCTGCAGCCCGGCGTGCACGCCGAAGTTCATCGCGGCCCGCTCATGCCGCCACGATCTTCGGCAGGACCTCGGCCGCGATCAGTCGCAGATGATCGCGGTCCGACAGGTCGAGCACTTGGAGGTACCCGACCTCCGCGCCCGCGTCCGCGAACGCACGGAGCTTGTCGACGACCTCGTGGGGGAGACCGGCGGCGCCGTTCTCGCGCAGCTCGTCGGGCGCCCGACCGATCGCTTCCGCGCGACGACGGAGCTCTGCTTCGTCGCTCCCGCAGCACACGACGAGCGCGACGGTCGTGCGCAGCGAGCCCGGGTCGCGCCCGGCGTCGATGCACGCCTGCTTCACCCGCTCGATGCATTGGCGGTATACGGCGAGCGGTGGGAACGCGAGGTTGAACTCCTGGGCGTACTTCGCCGCCAGCGCGGGAGTCCGCTTGGTGCCGTAGCCACCGATGATGATCGGCGGGTGCGGCTTCTGGACCGGCTTGGGCAACGCGGGCGAGTCCGTCAGCTGGTAGTGGCGTCCCGAGTAGGAGAACCGCTCGCCCACCGGCGTTGTCCACATCCCGGTGATGATGGCGAGCTGCTCCTCGAGACGATCGAACCGCTCGTGCGTCGGCGGAAACGGGATGCCGTGCGCGCGGTGCTCGTCGTCGAACCAGCCGGCGCCGATCCCGAGCTCGACGCGCCCGTTGCTCATCGCGTCGACCTGCGCCACCGCGATCGCCAGTGGTCCCGGGAGGCGGAAGGTGCTCGCGGTCACCAGCGTCCCGAGACGCAGGCGGGACGTCTCCCGCGCCAGCCCGCCGAGTGTGATCCACGCGTCGGTCGGCCCCGGGCCGGCGTCCCCGCCGCCCATGCGGAGGTAATGGTCGGAGCGGAAGAACCCGTCGAAGCCGAGCTCCTCCGCCGTTCGGGCCACTGCCAGCAAGTCGTCGTAGGTCGCGCCCTGCTGCGGCTCCGTGAAGATGCGCAGGCGCATTCACCCTCCTCCGGTGGTCGCCGCGGCGGAATCTATCTGTTCGGCCACGCACGACCGTGGGACGACCCGCAGGAGACGGAAATACAGTAGGGGTGTGCTGGACATCGAGCGGTGGCCCGAGCTGCGCGATCCCCTGCTGGTCGTGGCGCTGTCCGGCTGGGTGGACGCCGGGATCGCAGGGGCCGGGGCGGCTGCTGTCCTCACTGATCAGCTCGACTCGTCCGGAAGCTTCGGTCGCGTCGACCTCACCGAGCTCGTCGACCTGCAACAGACACGGCCGACGGTGCACCTGGTCGACGGCGCGACGCGTGAGATCGTCTGGCCTGCGATCGATCTGATCGCCGGGCGATCCGGGCGCGACATCGTGCTGTGCCGCGGTCCCGAGCCGTCGCTGCGCTGGCGCGAGTTCACGGACGAGGTCGTGGAGATGGCGCAGCGGCTCGGCGTGAGCATGACGTTCGGCCTCGGGGGCATGCCGGCGATGGTGTCGCACCGGCGACCGCTGTCGGTGCTCGCGACGGCGACGAGCCGGTCGCTCGCGCAGGAGGTCGGCGCATGGCGCGCCGACTACACCGGACCGACCGGCGCGCAGACCGCGCTGCAGGTGGCGATGGGGCAGGCCGGGATCCCGGGCGTCGGCTTGTGGGCGCAGGTGCCGCACTACGTGGCGGCAACTCCGTCGCCGCCGGCGATCAGCGCGCTGCTCTCGCGCCTGCGCGAGATCGGCGGTGTCGAGATCGATCTCGCGCCGCTCGACGGTCAGGCCGACGAGTACCTCAAGCGCGTCGAGGAAGGCTTGTCGGACCGCCCCGATGTGGCCGAGATGGTCCGCAACATCGAAGCCGCCGAGGGCACGGGCGACGTTCCGACCGGAGAAGAGCTCGCGTCGGAGATCGAGCGGTTCCTCCGAGACCAGGGGTAGCCGCCGGCACCTTTGCCGGTGCTCGAGGCAAAAAAAAGAGGCGAGTCGACGGACCGGGGCAGGGACGGCCCGCCGACTCACCAAACTGGGTGCCCTGAGATCCGGAGGATCCCGAACACCGCGATCTTCGCACATACCCCGAAGGGGGCGTGCACCGGGAGATTTCCCCTCTGCCAGGTCGAGTAAACCACGAACTGGGCGGTCCTACCAGACCCTGCCATCAGGGATTCTGCCCGTACGGCCCTCCCGGCGGACGCCCCTTCGGGGGAGGGCGGGCGTCCGGGAGACGGTAGAAAGAGGCGACCAAGGGGAGGCGTATGAGCGTCGTGCGCATCAATGCCATCACGGTGCCCGCCGAGCGGGCCGACGAGTTCGAGCGTCGCTTTGCCGCCCGTGCCGGCGAGGTGTCGAAGGCGCCCGGCTTCGAGACCTTCGAGCTCATGCGCCCGACCGACGGACGCGATGTCTATCTCGTGTACACGAGCTGGCGGTCGGAGGACGACTTCATGGCCTGGGTGAACAGCCCCGCGTTCCAGCACGGGCACAAGGCCCACAGCAGCGACGGCCCGGTCGGCACGGGCAGCGAGCTGTGGTCGTTCGACGTGATCCAACACGAGGACGCATGACCGTCGACAAGGCAACCGCGGTGAGCAAGGACCCGGTCCTCGCCGAGCTCACCGGGCCCGGCGGTGCGTTCGAGATCGTCTCCGAGGACGTGCTCGGCGTCCCGCTCTAGGTGTACAAGAACCGGCTGCGCTCGCTGCGGGACATCATCGGCATGGCCGACTCGCGCGCGGGCGTCGACTTCCTCGTCCAGGGCGATCGACGCCTCACGTACGACGATCACAACACGTTGGTCCGCCGCGTCGCCGCCACCTTCCGCGAGTTGGGTGTGGTCCCCGGCGACCGCATCGCGATCCTCGCGGCGAACAACGTCGAATGGGTCGTGATGTTCTGGGCCACGGCCGCGATCGGCGCCGTCATCGTCCCGTTGAACGCGTGGTGGAAGGCCGACGAGCTCGAGTTCGGGCTGCGGGATTCCGGCACCAAGCTGCTGTTCTGCGACGCCAAGCGGTGGCAGGTGATCCGCGATCGGGTCGGCGGGCTTCCCGAGCTCGAGCACGTGTTCGTCATGGATCTGGACGAACCGGACGGCGCGGGTCGGCCCGGCACGGAATTGCTCGGCGAGGATCCTGGTGCGCTCCCGGAGGTCGACGTCGCCGAGGACGATCTGCTCGCGATCATGTACACGTCGGGTACGACCGGCCGGCCCAAGGGCGCCACGCTCACGCACCGGCAGGCGCTGGCGAACCTCCAGAACATCTTCTGCCTCGGCATCGCCAACGCGACGCGCGGCGGCGAAGCCGCACCCGAGTTGTCGAGCGATGTGCAGTCGGCGACCCTGCTCGTCGTCCCGCTCTTCCATGTGACCGGCTGCCTCTCGACGATGATGCTCTGCTACGCGTCGGGC
>WNGE01005434.1_pt1 | contig 14388 bp, 11 predicted proteins | sample 5400651 | NCBI WGS metagenome assembly WNGE01 (sample SAMN13153370, study PRJNA577476) | soil metagenome | isolation source: 60 cm soil or saprolite under grassland replicate 2 | place: USA:California | collected 2016-06-15 | reverse complement strand
TTTCCGCGAATTGGGGAGTATGATATGTGGGCTATTAAATGGGGTTATGGGCCTACTATTGCAAAGGATGAAAAAGAGGATGAAAAAATTGTAAATAAATGGGTTGTTGATAGTTTGAAGGCTAATCCGCGATTGTGGTTTGGAACTCAAACAAATCCATTTGATCCTCGTTCCCAATCAGAAGATCTTGGTGATAATGCAATGAAGGCAAGTGAATATGGTATCAAAAACATGAAGAGAATTATGGCAAATCTTACAACATGGACAAAGGAAGAAGCCGATAAATACGATAATCTTGAGGATATGTATAATCAATTGCTGATTCAGTTTAGCCGGTATATGGGTCATGTACTTAAAAATGTGGGTGGCATTTATGAAACACCAAAAAGCGTAGAACAAACAGGAGATGTATATGAACCAACACCAAAAGAACTACAGAAAGATGCAGTTCAGTTTCTTAACAAGCAATTATTTGAAACACCCAACTGGTTACTTGATAAAACTATTCTTAATAAAATTAATAACCCTGTTACAAGCGAAGCCGTAGCAAATATTCAAACAAGTACATTAAATGGTTTATTAAGTGCATCAAGGATGAACCGTATGGCTATAAGCAGTAACCGTTTTGGTACAGCAACTACTTATCAGGTAGATGAAATGTTGGATGATGTAAGAAAAGGTGTATGGAGTGAACTCACAACAAAAAAACCTATTGATAATCTTCGGCGTAACCTGCAAAAAACTTATGTTGAAACGTTGATTGGCATTTTAAATCCTCCTGCTTCAAGTGCGTCAAATGTGCCTGCAGGCTTCATTATTTTATTTGGCACCAATGTAAAAAATACGGATGTGCCATCAATTGTGAGAGCACATCTTACAGCATTACGCAGCGAGATTCTTGCTGCTATTCCCGGCACAACAGACAAGATGAGTAAATATCATTTACAGGATGTTGCCGAAAGAATAAGAAGGGCATTGGATCCATATAAATAATATATAAGTGCTTATATAATTTTAAAAAACGTCTTTACCTTGAAGACGTTTTATTTTTACTATATGCTATGACAAATTAAATAATTAAACCATTATATTGCCAGGTATGGTTCAAAAAATAATTCTTGCCTCGCAGTCGCCAAGAAGAAAACAATTACTTGAGTGGGCCGAAATTCCTTTTGAAGTTATTGTACAACCAACCGATGAAAGTTTTCCTGAAGAAATGCCGGTTGAAAAAGTTCCAGTTTACATTGCACAGCATAAGGCGGAAGCTGCTAAACACTCATTAAGCGACACAAACAGGCCATTACCAATATTAGCTGCAGATACAATTGTAGTGCTAAATGAAAAAATTATTGGTAAACCAAAAAACAGAAATGAAGCAATTTCCATTCTTATGTCTCTTTCAGCAAATAAACATAAAGTAATAACGGGTGTCGTAATTCTTGCTGATCATAAAGTAATATCATTTGCAGATACAACTGAAGTAACATTTCATCAGCTTACAAAAAAAGAAATTGAATTTTATGTGAACAAATACAAACCATATGACAAAGCCGGCGCTTATGCAATACAGGAATGGATTGGTGTGATAGGAATTAAATCTGTCAACGGTGATTTTTATAACGTAATGGGCTTGCCTGTAAGCAGAGTAGTGAAAGAATTGAATAAGTTGAATTATTGAATTGTGCTTTACTGAATTTGTTGTATTGAGTTTGTTTTGTAACTTACCATATGGCTCAATTGTTATGTTGATAAATTGTTGTTCTCTTTAACAATAAGCAATTTGTCCATTTAATGTCTTGATCATTTAACAGTAAACAATTTAACCCAAACTCATGAACGAAAAACTTCTTCAATTCATCTGGCAATTCCAGTATTTCAATAAAAATGATCTTGCTGCTGTTGATGGCAGTTCATTAACAATTATGCATCCCGGCCAATTCAATCACAACCAGGGTCCTGATTTTTCCGAGGCAAAAATTAAGTTGAATAACACTACCTGGGTTGGCAATATTGAGATACACATTCAGGCATCTCAATGGCATACACATCATCATACAAATGATGCTAACTATTCAAATATAATTCTGCATGTGGTTTGGATAAACGATGCACCAATAAAAGACGCGAATCAGCAATCCCTTGCCACACTTGAATTACAGCATCTCGTTCCAAAAATAATGTTGCAGCAATATGAACAATTAATGAATGCAAAAGGCTTTGTGCCATGTGAAAATTATTTGCCGGTTCTTTCAGAAGTTAGTTGGTTAGCATGGAAAGAAAGACTTATGGCAGAAAGATTACAGCGTAAGGCCGCAGCAGTGATTACAAATCTGCAGCAGGCAAATAATCATTGGAAAGAAGTTTTCTGGTGGATGCTTGCAAAAAATTTCGGCGCCAAAGTAAACGCAACTGTTTTTGAGCAAATGGCAAGAAGCATACCTGTAAATATTCTCGCAAAACATAAAGGCCAGGTAAACCAGTTAGAGGCTTTGCTTTTTGGTCAGGCGGGTTTACTCAATGAAAATTTTAATGAAGATTATCCCAAGCTTCTGCAACGCGAATACAAATTTCTTTCAAATAAATACCAGCTAAAAGCAATTAATAAAGCACCTGATTTTTTACGCATGCGGCCTGCTAATTTTCCTACTATCAGGCTGGCACAATTGGCTGTGCTTGTATATCAATCCACACATTTATTTTCGCGAATACTTGAAATGAACAATATAGATGATCTGCGCAAGCTGCTTGATGTTACTGCTAATGATTACTGGCATTATCACTACCGTTTAGATGAACCAGCAACGTACAAACCCAAAAATCTTGGCAATTTAATGACGGATAATCTTATTATCAATACGGTAGTGCCCGTGCTTTTTGCTTATGCCATTTATCACAATACACAACAATGGAAAGACAAAGCTATTTTTTATTTAATGCAGTTATCGCCTGAGCAGAACATTATTACCAAAGAATGGAAGCGTCATAATATTGTAAATGAAAATGCACTTGATTCACAGGCACTCATTGAATTGAAAAATAATTATTGTGATCATAAATATTGCCTGAAATGTGCAGTGGGTAACAAGCTGCTTAAAAGTAATAACAAAGTGTAGAAAATATTTTTTTATGATACCAGCTTAAGATTCTTCGTGGCGTCGTCTCTTGCGTCGCATTTCGTTCATCGTTCCATTTTCATGGCGACAAAATCCGACTTTGAAATGAGCATTATTGTAAAGCAAATAATTAATGCATACCAGGTAAAGAAACATTTTATAGATAAGTAATATATTGTAGAATAATGAATAGAACGCAAAAGAGTGCGACGCAATGCAGGACTCGTAGTAGTAATGCAGCATTGGCATAAAAAATAATTACACCTTCTTATTCAGCACTAACAAACTTAAATGCATCGCCATCAAACAAACCAAGATCACTTAATTTAAGATGAGGAATAACAAGTAATGCCATAAAGCTTAAAGTCATAAACGGAGCAGACAAAGACGAGCCAAGTTCTTTCGCCATTTTATCAATAGCAGTATAAGCTTCAGCAACTTTATAACCATCACCTGTGCTCATTAACCCGGCAACAGGCAATGCCAATACTTTTTCATTTGTATTACTTACACAACTAACGCCTCCGCTGTACTTTATTACAAGATTGATTGCTTTTACAAGAGTTGCATCATCAGCACCGACAGCAATAATATTGTGGCTGTCATGAGCAACACTCGACGCAACGGCACCCTGTTTAAGCCCGAAATTTTTTACAAAGGCTTTTGCAACCGGCGCATTCTTATAACGATTAACTACAACAATTTTTAAAATATCATTTTCAGTATCACTTATCATATTTCCATTTTTCACTTTAGGTGTACCGATCAATTTATTTGTAATTAATTGCCCATCCAACGCCTCAATTATACGAAGTGATTCTTCATCATTATAAGGTATTGACAAGTCATCAATTGAAATTTCATCGCAATCAAATTGATTGATAGGATTTGTATCAACTGATTTAATTAATGTGTTTCCATTTTCTGCAACTAAGGTTCCATCAATATATGTTTGTATCACTTTGAAGTGTTGCAGATCTTCTACCAAAATAAAATCAGCAGCATCACCTTCGCGAAGTAAACCTACATGAAGTTTATAATGAAGCACAGGATTGATACATGCTGCCTCTAATACTTTAAATACATCAATGCGTTTTGCAACGGCTCTTGCACAAAGCTGGTTAATATGACCTGCTACCAAACTATCAGGATGTTTATCATCACTGCAAAACATAATATTGTTATAATGATCGTTCACTAAATCAATTAATGCTTCAAAATTTTTTGCGGCACTGCCTTCGCGTATGATAATTTTCATTCCATAATTTAACTTATCTAGCGCCTCTTCTTTCGTGAAACATTCATGATCAGTACTGATGCCCGCATCAATATATTGCTTAGCCTGTTCGCCTCTTAAGCCGGGAGCGTGGCCATCAACAGGTTTGTTTAAAGCATGAGCTGCGGCAATCTTTTTTATCACTTCACTATCCTGAGATAAAACACCAGGAAAATTCATCATTTCGCTCAAATATTTTATCTCATTTTTTTGCAACAATTTTTTTACATCTTCACTATTGAGTGATGCACCTGCTGTTTCAAAATTTGTTGCAGGCACACAGCTTGGTGCCCCAAAATTAAATTTGAATGAAATTTTTTTCCCATTCTCGATCATAAACTCTACGCCATCCATACCACATACATTTGCAATTTCATGCGGATCACTTACAGTGGCCACAGTGCCATGTACTACTGCAAGCCTCGCAAATTCACTGGGAATAATCATGCTGCTTTCAATGTGCACATGACTGTCTATAAACCCGGGAAGAATGTAATTATCTGGAACTTGTTCAGCGTTTTCAATTTTTGTAATGGCTGCAATTTTTTCATCTTCAACTTGTATTTCTGCCGCATAAATTTCTTTTCTCCAAATGTCAACAAGGCGGCCTGTTATTGTAAAAGGCTTCTGCATAGGTTAAACTTTTGAATGAAGATAAATCAACAAAGCAACAGATTTAAAATAAAATCCAGGCAGAAATAGTGAGGTAAATATCCTGGTTATCAGTTATCGAAAAAATTGCATGAGGATAGATTTTTTAAAAGTGTATGAACAAAAAATCCTGCGTTGCAGGACTTTTTGTTCATACTAATTAATAAGTTTGAGAGAAGGGAGAATTTGGTTTTGGATATTTGGATTTTAAAACGAGAACTATGCTTTTTTGTTAGTGTAAAATTAACACACTCGTTAACCACAAATTTATTCAATCAGACTTTATAATATCCAAATCGGACAGCAAGTGACCTATCTGGATATTTTTATTTCCTTTTTAATCATTGTTAAGCTTCCTTAAAGTTGGTTTTTCTTTATTTCCGGACGTTTCTTATCAGTCAAGCGTACGGATTGCTCCAGTCTCCATTCATCTATAAGCTGTGGATTTCCTGATAAAAGTTCATCAGGTACTTTCCAACCGCGAAAATCTGCTGGCCGGGTATAAACAGGCGGAGCAAGCAAATCATCCTGGAAAGAATCAAAGAGAGCTGAAGTTTCATCATTAAGAACACCCGGAATTAAACGGCCAATGGCATCAACAATAACAGCAGCAGCAAGTTCGCCCCCGCTTAAAACATAATCACCTATTGAAATTTCTTTGGTAACAAAATGATCTCTTATACGCTGATCAATCCCTTTATAATGTCCGCAGATAATCAGTAAGTTTTCCTTTAGAGAAAGTTTATTAGCAAGTTTCTGATTAAAATGTTCACCATCGGGAGTTACATAAATTATATCATCATACTTAGTTTTTTTTTGTAAACTTTCAATTGCGTGGGCTAAAGGTTCACACATCATAACCATTCCTGCACCGCCACCATACTGATAATCATCTACCTGCCCGTAACTGTTAATTGCCCACTGTCGCAAATTATGTGTATTTACTTCTAGCAAACCTTTATCCTTAGCCCGCTTCATGATACTATGGCTCAACGGGCTTTCAAGTAGTTCAGGTAAAACCGTAATGATGTCAATCTTCATTTTGAAATATTGAGCTTAAATGATTCTAATGATTGAAATAATTTTTATAATGTGAAGAAAAACTTATAACTCGGTAAAATCTTCCAAATCTCTTCTTTGCTTTTTTGTAGGTCTTCCAATTTTACTTAAACGTTTTCCTGTATGAAACGAAGAAGGCTGGTATTCTAATTTTTCTATTTCCTCAGCCGGAGTAATGTCTGTGTAATATTTAATTGCTTCATTGTATTGAACACGATTATGCAATAAGCCCGTTACTTTTATTATCCATTTGCGTACTTCTGTTTTTATTTCGTATTCCTCATCTACGTTTACTGCTTTCGATGCTTTAACTGCATTCCCCTGAAATTTTACTTTACTCTTATCGCATGCATCTGCTGCCTGGCTGCGTGTTTTGAACAAACGAATAGCCCATAAATATTTATCAATACGTAATTTTTCTTTTGCTTCACCCATTATTCAAAATTAAACAACATCTAAGTTTGAGTGTTCAAAAGTTCGACGTTTGAATGTTTAAATGTTAATAAACAGACCATTGAGAATAACAACTTTTGAGTCATCGAACTCTCGAGCAATCGAACAATCAAACTGTCGAACGTTTTACAAAAATTCTTACTGCAAAAATTAAGCTGCAATTTCTCCCGCTTCATAATTTTATTTTATCTTACGCCCTCCTGACGATTGCTTGTATAAAGTAAATTAATTAGTGATATGGACAGTTATTCCAATAGTGCATTGCAGCAGTTCAGGAACCTTGTAGGTATCCGCTTTCAGTTATACAACAGTTTGTTTACTTCTCTCCCGTTTCACCGCATAGAAAAAACAGGTGTTTTGCTTTCTCTTTTTTTATTGCATTGTGAAGAAGGCTTTAGAAAAAAACAAAGTCCGGTTGAAATTGTTGACACTTTTCTTTCTCAATATACTACATACAGAAAAGAGCAGGAATTCCTTGACCTTTTGTTTCGTTTTATACAATATGCAGAGCGGCAGGTTGTGTTATTTGACGCATTGGAAGATGCAGCTTTTAAACATGTGAATGACCTGAACGGAGGAGGCACATTAAAACATTTGCAATCGGAAGTAATGCAAACACAAAAGGAAGAACAACTGGCTGATAAACTAAAAGATTTTTCAGTGCGCATGGTGCTTACAGCGCATCCTACACAATTTTATCCTGGCGAAGTACTTGGCATTATTAATGACCTTTCAAAAGCGCTTGCCGAAGAAAATGCTGCGCTCATTAATATGTACCTGCAGCAATTGGGTAAAACACCTTTTCTTAAAAAACAAAAACCTACACCCTATGATGAAGCGATAAGTTTGATATGGTTTCTTGAGAATGTTTTTTATCCTTCATCAGGCAGAATTTTATTGGCATTAAAAAATGAGTATGTAGATTTTCTGCAGCAAAATAATCCTGTTATCAGAATGGGGTTCTGGCCTGGTGGCGACAGAGACGGCAATCCTTTTGTTACTACCGATACTACACTTAAAGTGGCTGATGCTTTACGCGGAGGCATTATAAAATGTTATTACCAGGATGTTCGTAAACTCAAGCGACGTCTTACTTTCAAGGGTGTGGAAGAAAAAATCGGCGACCTTGAAAAAAAGCTCTACGTAAATCTTTTTGTACCCGAGGGTAGAACCAATATTACGCAAAGAGAAATACTCGATACTTTATTTCAGGCGAGAGTAACATTAATTGAACAACACAATGGTTTATTTCTTCACCTGCTTGATAACCTGATAAGCAAGGTGCAAATATTCGGTTTGCATTTCGCTTCACTTGATATAAGACAAGATAGTTCGGTGCATGAAAAAGTTCTTGATGCTACCGCGGAAAAAACAGACGTTTTGCCCGATAATTATTCAACACTCGATGACAAAGAAAAAATAAAACTGCTGCAGGAACTTTCTACAACGGTGAGTACCTCTGTGTTTGATGACGATCTTTATAAAGATACTTTGGAAAGTATGCAGTCTATAAAAACCATCCAGGAATTGAATGGTAAAGCAGGTTGCCATCGTTATATTATCAGCCACTGCACAAGTCCTTTAAATGTAATGGAAGTGTTCGCATTGCTTATATTATCAGGCTGGGATCGCGAACAACTGCCGGTGGATATCGTTCCTTTGTTTGAAACAGTGGACGACCTTCAAAATGCTGAAACCGTCATGCATATATTGTATGAAAATGAAGCGTACAACTGCCATTTAAAAAAACGCGGCAATACGCAAACCATTATGCTTGGTTTTTCTGACGGCACAAAAGATGGCGGTTATTTTATGGCCAACTGGGGAATTTATAAAGCAAAAAAAGAACTCACCAAAATATCAAAACAACATGGTATTGATGTGGTATTTTTTGACGGACGTGGCGGTCCGCCTGCAAGAGGAGGAGGCAAAACACACAAGTTCTATGCTTCTATGGGAAGAGATATTGCGAACAAAGAAATCCAGTTGACAATACAGGGACAAACCGTAAGCTCAAATTTTGGAACAATTGATTCTGCACAGTTCAACATAGAACAATTAATTCATGCAGGTATATCAAACGATCTTTTCTCTACCAAAGACATAACCATGAGTGAGGAGGAGGAGGATCTGTTGCAACTATTGGCAGAGGAGAGTTATAAAGCTTATATTGAATTAAGAGATCATCCTCATTTTGTTGAATATCTTGCCAATGCAAGCCCGTTACGTTTTTATGCTGAAACAAATATTGGCAGCAGGCCTGCAAAGCGTGGTGCTTCATCAAAGCTAACATTGAAGGATCTTCGTGCCATTCCTTATGTGGGTGCATGGAGCCAGTTAAAGCAGAATGTGCCGGGATATTATGGAGTGGGAACAGCTTTAAAAAAATTAGAAGAGTCAGGAAAATGGCAACATGTGCAGGATGTGTATAAGAACTCACTTTTCTTTAAAACGCTTATGGATAATTGTGAAATGGCCATGAAGAAATGTTATTTCCCGCTTACTGAATATTATTCACGTCATCCGCGATACGATGAGTTGTGGAATATGATGTACAATGAGTATGAGCTTACCGTAAGATATGTGCTCAAATTGTCAGGCCATACAGAGCTTATGGCCGATTATCCTGTTGATCAATTATCCATTTCAATGCGTGAAAGAATTGTGCTGCCGCTTGTAACCATCCAGCAATATGCCTTATCAAAAGTGAGAAATATGGAAGAGCAGTTGGTACAAACACCAATTAAAGAAACTTATGGAAAGCTTGCCATGCGTTGCTCATTTGGAATCATTAATGCGGGAAGAAATTCTGCGTGAGAAAGATCAGTAAAGAAAAAAGTTTCGATCTTTTGACTTGAATCTTTTGAATTTTTATGTATCCAATTGTGAAGCATATCGGGATGAAGCTGTCAAAATGATGTTATGGTATGATTGAATCTTTGCAGACGGGTATTGGAGCAAGTCTTGAAACTACATTAAGCCTGATTTTATTTTAAACAATGAATTTATTTATGAACCAATGTGCCATAGCACAGGTGGCAAGTGTACAGCCGTGTTATCATCCCTAAAAGAAAAATGCCACTAGTTCCTGCTAATGGCATTTGTTGATTCATAAATAAGATTAGCGCTAATGTTTCATTGCTTTTATTTTGCCATCACCGTAAATACATTCACCTTCTTTAAGCATAACTGTTTTGCCATCTTTTGTTTTTACAGTTCCATTTGTCATTACTGTTGTACCATTCTTTAAAGTGGTATCGCTTTTTAAATCCATTGACATCCCATGTTTCATCACCATCATTTTCCCGTTCATCATCATAATGTAATCTTTCATTTTAGTTTTTGTGGTGTCTTGTGCATGTACGCCTTCAGTTAAAAGAAATGCGACAAGGAGAATAAATAGCTTTTTCATAAGTAAAAATTTTTTAGGTGAGGTAATAAAAGTCTGCGCAGCTTATCACGGGGTTAACACAACAATTACAGCAAAAATTGGGCCCGTCCGGTATATGTTGGTTTTTTTACAAGAAAAATAAGTTATTCAAACCTTTTCGCCACCATTTCAACTGCACAAAAAGTCGTATGAGACAGACCTAAAGTTTAAGCTATTCAGTCGGCTTATAAAAATAAAAGAGCATGTCCGTAATGCATGCTCTTTTTAATATTCGCTTTTTTAATTTTTAAATATCTATCGCTTCTCCATAAGCCGCTGCTGTAGCTTCTTTCAGTCCTTCACTCATGGTTGGATGCGGATGTATTGCATTAAGAATTTCATGCGCAGTGGTTTCAAGTTTACGTACTGCAACTGCTTCTGCAATCAACTCGGTTACATTATAACCAATCATGTGGCAACCGAGGAACTCACCATATTTGGCATCATAAATTACTTTTACAAAACCCTCTGTAGCGCCCGCTGCACTTGCTTTACCGCTTGCGATAAAAGGAAACTTACCCACTTTAATTTCATAGCCTGCATCCTTTGCAGCTTTTTCTGTAAAACCAACACTCGCTATTTCAGGAGAACAATAAGTGCAACCAGGAACATTATTGTAGTCAAGCGGCTCAGGCTGATGCTGAAATTTCTTCTCGAGAAATCCAATATATTCTGAAGCGCAAATTCCCTCCTTCGTTGCCTTGTGAGCCAATGCCTGGTTCGGTGTGCAATCACCAATGGCAAAGATGCCAGGCACATTTGTCTGCAAATATTTGTCCGTAACAATTCTTCCCTTCTCTGTTTTAATACCTGTTTCTTCCAACCCAATATTTTCAATATTTGCCGATACGCCCACAGCGCTTAATACAATATCTGCTTCGAGTGTTAGGGTGCTGCCATCCTGCTTTTTCACCAAAGCTTTACAAACAGATCCACTTGTATCAACACTTTCAACTGTAGCGCTTGTCATGATATCAATGCCCTGTTTTTTAAACTGCTTCTCCAGCTCTTTTGAGATATCTTCATCTTCAACAGGAACGGCACGCGGCAAAAATTCAACTACCGTAACCTTTGTGCCAAGTGAATTATAGAAATAAGCAAACTCCACACCTATCGCACCGCTGCCAACAACCAACATTGTTTTTGGTTGCTCAGGCAATGACATTGCCTCACGATACCCAATTACTTTTTTACCATCCTGTTTTAAATTGGGCAATTCACGGCTGCGGCCACCTGTTGCAATGATGATATATTTTCCCTCAACCATTTTTTTATTTCCATCTGCACCAGTTACTTCTATTTTTCCTTTGCCTTTAATTATTCCGTTACCCATGAACACGTCTATCTTATTCTTCTTCATAAGAAACCCTACACCTTTATTCATCTTATCAGCTACACCGCGACTGCGTTTGATAACCGCGCCAAAATCTGCCTGCACATCCTTTGCATTAAGACCATAATTTGTGCTATGCTTCATATTGTCATAAACTTGTGCACTTTTCAGAAGCGCCTTTGTTGGAATACAACCCCAATTAAGACAAATACCACCAAGGCTTTCTTTTTCAATTATAGCTACTGAAAATCCTAACTGTGATGCGCGAATAGCGGCAGGATAACCCCCGGGACCACTGCCGAGAACAATAACGTCGTATGCCATAATAATTTGAGATTTACGATTTGTGATTTACGATTTGCCTAAGATGGCACGCCATCTCATTACAACATTTTCCTGAGAATGATTTAAGTAGTCATTTACTTTTCAAATCTTTGTTTATGCATTTGTTTATTTAATGATTTCTTAAACCGGCGTGCGAAAATACTTTCAAAAAGCCAAATGGCAAAGTTGGGTGTTTTACGTTATCAATTGTCTATAGTTATGAAAGGTAATTGTTGAATTGTTTAATTGCTTAATTGTTACTTCAACATTCCCTTACTAACAATTTCAACTCTTTCAACTTCTCAACTTTTCAACCATTCAACTTTTTAACCATTTAATCACCGGCCTTTATATTTGCAAAAAAATTTGGAATGGCTATAAACAAAGAAGCATATGCTGAATTAATGAATGAATTAAAAGATAAAAATGTAACACTTGTTGCAGTAAGTAAAACCAAACCTGCTGAGGATATTTTTGAGTTATATAAACTCGGTCAAAAAGATTTTGGCGAAAATTACGGGCAGGAATTACTTGATAAATACCTGAAGCTGCCACCAGATATATGCTGGCATTTTATTGGTCATTTGCAAACAAATAAAGTAAAATTCATAATACCGTTTGTTCATCTTATACATGGAGTGGACAGTTATAAACTTTTATCAGAGGTCAATAAACAAGCACAAAAAATTAATCGTGTGATAAATTGTTTGCTGCAGGTGCACATTGCGCAGGAAGAAACGAAATTTGGTTTTGATGAAAAAGAACTCAATGAAGCAATTGGGCAATTAACAAATGAACCAATGAACAACATTAATGTTACCGGTTTAATGGGAATGGCTTCATTCACTGAGGATATGAATAAAGTGCGAAGCGAGTTTAAATATTTAAAATCCCTGTTTGATAAATTTAAAAAATCCGAAATCCCCCGCCTGACCGATTCAGTTGGGCAGCGAAATGTGAAATTCGAAACTCTTTCCATGGGTATGAGCAGCGATTATAAAATTGCTATTGAAGAAGGAAGTAATATGATTCGTATTGGAAGTTTATTGTTTGGCGAAAGAGTATAACAAACAAAAATAGAAATCTAAAATCTCCGAAATTCGAAATTCTATCTATGCGATGAGCAGTGATTATAAACCTGGTAAATAAAAATTGGTAAAGAGCAGTTGCTTATAATTTATTTTACAGAAATTTTTGCCAGTTTAATTGAAACGAAAAGTGTGATTACAGAATTTCTTCCTTCAAAAAGATCGCCCCCAGAATCTGTTGAGGAATAAGTTTTAAATGCGCCAAGGTCATAATGCAAGCCAATCGTTACAATATCTTTTATATTATAACCAGATCGTAATTCAATGCCGGCATCAAATCTCTTCCATGTGTCGCCAAAAGTGATTACTGAACTTGCTGAATCTGATTTTGCTTTACCATCAAATGCCTCCAAAATATATAAACCTCCTCCTATATAAATATTATTGTTATTTATAAGCGGAAAAAATAGCAATCCATTTGCAAACATACCCGCATAATTGAGTGTTACTTTCGTATCAGTGTTTTTAAATTTTACTCCCTTCATTGAATAATATCCGCCCACTTCAAATCCCCAGTAGGTAGGATATTGAACACGCAGAGAAAGACCTGCTTCAGGGGCTGGTATTCCGATTTCCTGAGTTTGTTTAGGTTTTTCATAAAGTGCAGCATAACTGAGACCACCATTTACCCAGATATTACTGCGCGGTTTTGAAGTTTGAGCTTTTGAAAAAAATGTTATGCATGATAATCCAAAAATTAATAACCAATTTTTCATGTTGTTATATTTTTTATTCGCCATTTACCGGACAATGTCACACTCTTGCACTTCTGTTATTTTAATGAACATTTAGAACAAGTAATAATTTATAAGATTTACAGCAGCACTAAAACTAAATTAAAAGTGCTGCAATAATATTGATTATTTGCTTGAATGGAAAATTGTTGTTTAAAAATAATTGAAAGAATAACAGTAAGACCACATTTTGAGAAGAAAAATTATGACTGCATCTCAATAACCAACCTCTTTCTGCAATGCCTCAATTGCATTTGCAATGTATATCAATGGCGCATTCCAGTTGATGGCAGTTTCATTGCTGGCATAGGCACAATCAGTATCACTATAAGCTGTTTCTGGTTCTGTGAAATCATAATGACATTTGTCCTGCATACCGGGATTTGGACCACCAGCCATTAAGCCGGGAACAGGTTCGTCTATATTATCAGCAACCGATGGACGATGATGCGGATGCATGGTACTTTTGCTGCCAACACCTGTTACAAAACAATATCCTGTGGCATTGCGCCCCATTATGTAATCAAGATTGGTTAATGCATAATCAATATATTTTTTAGTTTTTGTAATAAAGTAAGCATTGATTAGCACGATGCTTTGATTCATTGCAAGGGAATTGGTTCCCCAAATGAAATCTCTCCTGCTTTGACCCACAATCGTTTGAAATGCGTTTTCATGTACATGTTGCAAATAATTATCTGCAAATGCTATAATCTTCTTTTTGATAAAACCAATATCATTTTTCTTTTGTAATAGTTTTTTTTCATTATGTACTAATGTATAATATCCTAGTGTAATGACAAATTAATTTAGAAACGTTATTGTAACTTTGTATTGACTAAATCAATACAATATGCAATCTTTGATTAAACTAACAAAATCTGAACTATCTTACCTGGAGTCATATAAAAATAGCGGTAGGATAAG
>WNGE01017079.1_pt1 | contig 14389 bp, 12 predicted proteins | sample 5400651 | NCBI WGS metagenome assembly WNGE01 (sample SAMN13153370, study PRJNA577476) | soil metagenome | isolation source: 60 cm soil or saprolite under grassland replicate 2 | place: USA:California | collected 2016-06-15 | reverse complement strand
TGCGCGGGAAAGAGATCGACTGTTGCTGACGTGCGATGAGGTCAGGATCGACCACCACACGTACGAAAATGCAACGCTGGATTTTCGCTACGATCGCGTCACCGCCGAAGGCCACGTGATGATGCTCGACGACGTGACGCAGATCTCCGGCGTAGCACGTGAACTGGTGATTCCGCGCGAGGCCATGGGGCGCGGTGACTTGAAATTTCTCGCTGCGATTGGCGCATTTCTCGGGTGGCGCGCGGTGTTGTTTAGTCTTTTTGCCGGATCGCTTCTCGGATCCGTTATCGGATTGATCACGCTCGTCGTGGGAAAGCCTGTTTGGTCAGCCAAATTGCCCTTTGGACCTTACCTGGCATTTGGCGCAGTTACGTGGATGTTTTTTGGCGGGTTTTTTTTGCGGTGGTACGGAACGCTACTCAACTCCTAGCATCGACTAACCAGAATCGACACGAATCAACATGAATTGGTCAGATGATGAAATCCGAATGATGAAGCTCGAAAGAATGATGAATGATCAAATGACGAAGAGCCGCAGATCCTAGATCCTTTCTTCGTCATTCGAGCTTTGTGCTTCCTTTGTCATTCGACATTCGTGCTTCGTCATTGGTTTAGTACCAGCTCTGTCGATTGCTGCGTTGTTTCCGTTCCTGCCGCGCGCCTGCGTAGCATCAATCCCAGGTTAATCAGCTCGCATTTCCACCAGCGCAGCAGGCCGCGCCGAATCTGTTTGTGAATTCGGATGTCTGGAGAAAATCCATCATACAGCTCGCGCCAGCCGGTGTTTCTTTTTCCGTAGTAACCAGTCGCCCATCTCCGATTCGCCAACGTGACAAGGCGTCGGCCATAAAAAGTCATCATGCTCCGAGCGAATCTGCCGCCGAAACCTGTGAAGGGCAGGTTGAGAAATCCACGCTCCGGATCGCGATAAACGCCGCAGACCAGACCGAGATAATAACTGCTCACATCGAGAAGAAGCGCCGCTGACATGAGCTCGGCATCCCCCATGTAGTAGTATTTGTTTTTGTACAGACTTTCAAACCAGGAACGGTAGGTGACGGCGTATTGCTCGTTGTAATGACGAAGCTGCTCGGTGACGTCTTCACCGGCCAGACTGCGTGCCAGTAAATCGGCAACGTAGTAGGAGGTGTAGGAACAAAAATCGAGGCCCGGACTGTAAAGTGGATCGATGAAGCCGGCGGCGTCGCCCACTGCAGCCCAGCCGTCGCCGCAAACTTTTTCACTGTGATATGGCAACATCGACAACGCGTGCACGTCGCCATCGATGACGCGTGCTGCGCCGAAAATCTCGCGGCCAACCGGATTGCTCAAGATGTGAGTGTGCAGTCGTTGGCCGAGACTTGGTCCTTCAGGGAACTTGAAGATGCGACTGTCGTACACGATCCCGGCACTGACATCGCCACCGTGCAAAGGAATGATCCAGACCCACCAGCCGCGCCCGAAGAGATGGTTGGTTGCCCACTCGCGCGCAGTGCGACAGCGATTCGCGTAGTCGGGAAAACGTTGCCGCCATTCGTAGCTGTCCCATTCTTTCACTCCGCTGAATCGCGCCCAGACAGCGTTGATGGGATGCTCGATGTTGGGACGAAAATATCCGAGTTTGCGCGCGAGAATCGCAGCGCGTCCGGTGGCGTCGATGATCCAACGCGCACTAATGGTGCATTCGCGACCATTGCCGGCAGCGCTGATCTTTTGGCCATTTCCGTTGTTCAATTCGAGGTTCGTTACTTTCGCCGGACGCCATAATTCGCAACCCGCCTGCGCTGCGACACTAAGCATGTGTGAGTCAAGCTTGGCCCGGTCCACTTGAAACCCTGGCAATCTGCTCTGATATCGTGTGCCAACCTCGACGCAATCATCAAATCCTTGATCAGGCCGATTCGAAAACCAGAGGCGTAGGCCCTGTTTCGCCAGTTGGTGGTGGCCGAGGTAATGGGTAAGACCCAAAATTCGCGTCATGTAACAGCTGCTCACTTCCGTGGTCGATTCGCCGACTTTGCGATCGAACTCGGCTGTTTTTTCGACGATCAGGACGCGGGCTTCGGGTCGTTTGCGTTTGAGCACGAGCGCCGTCGCCGCGCCGGAAAATGCGCCACCGATGATTACGACATCGTAGTCTGAATTCATCGCTCAAAAAAGGATGGACTTTACTGCCACCGAACGCAATTGCCTTCCTTTGGCATTGATGATCGAGCATTCAAGACGGAGCGTTAGACGAAAATGATTTTTACCAATGCGCGTCTGATTTTTCCCGATGGAGTTCGCGAGGGGCTTGAACTCGCTGTCGAGGAAGGAAAAATCTCCGCAATTCGCGAGCAGACGCAGGCGCGCGACGAAGAAATTGTTGATCTTAGCGGAAATTATCTGTCGCCCGGGTTCATCGATCTTCATGTGCACGGCGCGCTCGACCGCGACGCCATGGAAGCATCTGCAGAAGCGTTTCGGGCGATTTGCGATTTTCATGCGAGCGGCGGCACGACGTCGTTGTTGCTCACAACAACGACAGCGCCGATCGACCGACTTGTTGAAGTTTTAGGCGCGGTTCGAGATTGTCGATCTTCGATCAGCGCGATCGCGGGTGTTCACGTAGAAGGCCCGTTCATCTCGAAAGCGAAATGCGGCGCGCAGCGCGCGGAATTCATCCAAGATCCGTCACCAGATCGTGTGCAGCAGTTGCTCAAGCACGCCGACGTGATCAAACGCGTCACGATCGCGCCAGAACTGCCGGAAGCGCTCGAGGCGATCAAAAATTTTCACACGCATGGAATCAGCGTAAGCGGAGGACATAGCAATGCATGGGACGAACAGACCCGCGCCGCGTTCGAATCTGGCATGCGCAACGTAACGCATACGTTCAATTGCATGTCCTCAGCGCGCCGTCGCGGAGTGTATCGTGTTGGTGGGTTGCTTGAATTCGCATTAAGCGAACCGCAGATCAGTTGCGAACTGATCGCGGATGGTCATCACGTTTCGCCGACGTTAATGAAGATGTTGTATCGCGCGAAGGGGCCCGGTGGAATTTGTCTTGTGACGGATGCCACTGCGGGTGCCGGATTACCGGATGGATCGCGGTTTTCGCTCTTCGGCAATGATTGCATTGTGGAAGATGGCGTCTGTCTGCTTGCCGACCGCTCCGCGCTTGCGGGCAGCGCCTCGCGGATGATCGATCTCATCCGAACAGTAGTGAAGAAGATCAATCTGCCGTTGCATGAAGCAGTGGCAATGGCAACACAAAATCCTGCACGTGCGATCAGGATCAAAACAAAGGGCACACTGAAAGTAGGAGCTGACGCCGACCTGGTTGTATTTTCACCGAAGTTGGAAGTTCTGCGCACATTCGCTGCCGGTGAGGAGGTTTGGTCCAAATATACCGAAGCTTGAAAGGCTTCGCCACTCGTTAGGCGTTTCCCGTAGTCGGGCTACAGCCACGGTGCTGTTTGTATCAAAGAATTCGAAATGTGCTCATTTCATGCGGCAATCTTATTGGAACATGAATGACGCATATCAGCCGGGACGCTTAGATCGCCAGCAGGAATTCGGCGATGTCGAGCGCAGCGCGCGGGCGGCTCAGCCTGTTGATGTTGCCGGCCCATTCGCGCCATTGTTTTGCATCATCGGCGAACGCACGTTCAACTTGTTCGGCGACCTACGCCGGTGAACTCGCGATCACACCGGAGTTCGTTTCGACAATCAGTCGGGCATTGCCTTCCTCCTGACCTGCGACGACGTGATTGATAATCATTGGACAGCCGGCGGCGATTGCTTCCTGCACTGTGGCACCTCCGGCTTTGCCAATGAGCAAGTGGCTCTCGTGCATCATACGGGGGAGTTCATCGGTCCAGCCAAGGATCTTGGCGGGGCGACCATCGACCGCCGTTTCAATCGCCGGCCGCAGCTTATCAGCGCGGCCAATCGTCACGGTCAGATCGACGCCAAGATCCGCGAGTCGCCGTACGAGATCCGGCGCGCCGCGAGTGGCAGCATGAATCATGTACAAGACACGATGATCGGAGTTATTTGAAGGTAACGCCCGATTCCCTACGACGTCGGCAAATTTTGGGCTTACAGGAAATCCAAACACCTTGATTTTCTCTGGGGCAACCCGCACTGCTTTCAAAACGGACGCGCTCTGTTCGTTGGCAACGAGGAAATAATCGGCGGCACAGTGATACCAGGACGCGTTGATCGTGATTGAATCGGTGACGATCACTACGCTCTTGCAGGGCCGGACACGGCCAGAGTTTTCTTTTACAATTTCTCGGAGCACATTCGGATACGCTGGGAAAGTGCTGATCACCACGTCAGGTTGAAATCGTTCGAGCAACGCTGTGAAATGCTCTTTTAGCCGGGAGAATCGCGCGAATTCGTTATCGAAATCCTTCTTACGATCAAGCCATCGGTAAACAATTCCCCAGGCGCGCGGCGCGACATTGATCAGTCCGAGGTAGCTTTTTCGGACGAGCTCGTTAATAGGCCCGTAGGCTTCGGCGAACAAATCGTGCAATTCCACCTCAGCCCCCTGCGGCGCGATACGGGCCAAGCCGTCGCGAACGCCTCGCGCCGCGCTATTGTGACCCTCTCCGAAGCTGGCCGTGAGAATCAGGATTCTTTTTTTCACAGATTGTCAGGAGACGCGTCTTCCTTTCTCTTGCTCTTACTCTATTCATGTCCCCGCTCCAGAGTCGCCGTGACAAGCCAAAGCAGGAATAGAGCAACAATAGGAATAGGAATTAGAGGGAACGCAGGAATTTTTCAACACTCCATCAAATGAGACATCCAAGGTGTGCAACGCGGATGGAGTTTGCTCGCGAAGGCATTCGGACTTTAATGGATATTTGCGCGCGGCAAAGTAAACTCTGCCGCAGATGAAATATCTCAGATTCCTCTGGCGCGTCTTGCGCCGGATCGTTTGGGAAACGGCGATGGACAATACGACGGGCCTGGCCGCCCAGATGGCGTACTTGCTTCTTTTCGCCATGGCTCCCGGATCATTGTTTCTGTGGCATCTGCTGGGTCTCTTCGGCACAGATCCAACCAAATTGCATCGGATGTTTGATCTTTTGAAAAGCTTCGTGCCGCCCGATCCGAAAGTGCAGGACATTCTGGATTCCGCGATGGCCAATGTGGTGGTGACAGGCTCCAGCGGTCTGCTTGCGAACGCAGGCATTATTCTCGGAATCTATTTCGGCACGGTCTTTATCGCGACAATTTCACGGGCTTTAAGCCATACATACGGGATGCGAGAAGACCCGCATTGGTGGTCGAAATACATCATCTCGTTTTTCATGCTCTTCTGGTTTGGGATCGTCATCGTGTTTTGCTTTAACGCAATTGTCTTCGGTGAAAAGTTGGCTGGTATTGCAGAGGTAAATTTTCAACTGGCGTTTCCGCTGCAGGCATGGATCGCAGCGTTGAGTCTGCCGTTCACCGCTCTTGTTCTGATCATCTTCGCGCTGGCGCTGTTTCTCCTGACACCTGAAAATTATTTGACTGTCCGGCAGGCGTTACCGGGTGCAATTTTCTTTTCGGTTGGATGGATCGTCGCGACAAAACTTTTTCAGTTCTATGTGGGGAGATATGATCGCTACAACCCGACGTATCTCGCGCTGGCGTCCATCATCGTGCTGCTCACCTGGATGTATCTCACTTGTCTGCTGCTGTTGCTGGGCGGCAAATTGAACGCCGTTCTTCGTCGGGAACGTGAAAGAATGCGCAGAGCTGCGGCTCTCACACCGGAGCCGGTTGCGGCCAGTTAAGAGTTACCGGTTACAACGGCTAAAAAGGAGAAAGTAATCGACCTACTTTTAACTTTTTTAACGATTCCGTTGACTTGCGAAAGCGTTCGGAGTTGATCGCGTCGCGCGCTCTGTTACGCTCCGTCGCAGTGGTGCGCTTTCGCATTTGGCTCGCAACTACGCTCGCCGTTGGCGCTATGATCACGGGTCTCCTTAGCGCGCAAGACAGCGAAGAACAAAAAAATCGCCGCGACGAATCGGAATCAATCGAGACAAGCGCCTCATCCCCCAAACCAGAAAAATCGCCGACTTCCAAAGCAAAAACCGCAACGAACAAGTCGGCCAAGAAGCATCGAGGTTCTGCGACGCCAGACAAAGCGCCTACTGCAATTCCAAGAGCGAAACTAGCAAATGAAAGATCGGGAAGCGAAGCAGACGCTTCTGTGACTCAAAAAAAATCGCCGAGTCCAGTCGCCGAACGCAAAGCAACCAAAGAAAAATCTGCCGACGAAGAGGAGCCCGTTGCATCGTCAACGCCTCGCGAAACACCCGAGCCCAGCGGGTCATCGAAATCAAAGCGGCGCCACACGCCCACACCCAGACCGAAAGCGGCGAAGAAGACGAAGTCTTCCGAGAAAGAAGCCGCACGAAAATCAAAAAAAGCTGAGAAAGCGAAACTGGCGCGGGAAGAACAGGAAGCGCCAAAACCGCAAAAAACGCCGGCGGCTCGCACAGAAGAGCGCAGCGCGTCAACCGAAAGTTCAACTCCACCGCCACGCGCAGTTGCTGTACCGACGCCAACTCCGCCGCCCCAATCAAAAGCTGCCCGCCCTGTTCCAGCCGGCGAGCGCGCGCAGGTTGTGATCGAAAAATCGGGTGTCGAGGAAGACCAGGGCTTCGAGCCGCCACCGTCGCCGCCGCCGCGGCGCGGTTTCTGGCTGTGGTCTCGTCGCTCAGCCAACTATCGATATCTTACCCAATCAGTCATCGAAGCCATCCGGCGCGCGCCGGTGAAGAGGCGTCGCTGGCAGTTCATCGTGGTGCACAATAGCGGCACACGGCAGGGAAACGCGCGCGTGTTCGATTATTATCATCGGCATGTGCGCCGGATGCAGAATGGTCTTGCCTATCACTTCGTGATCGGAAACGGAACATCGACGGGCAACGGGCAGATCGAAGTAGGCGATCGCTGGCGGCGCCAGATCAACGGCGGCGCGCAGCTCGACGCGTGCGAAGAATTGATCCGTTACCTGCGAGAACGCTGCGGCAAAGTCGACCGAGGTAATATCCCCGTGCGGCCACACCGTGAAATGAACCCACCGCGCTGGGCCACCGATTGCCCGGGAGACGCGTTTCCCTATTCGTGGTTTCGTCGATTCTAGCGATACGAATTCAGATCTCGTTAGAAATGGATCCTCAGCCCGGCGCCTAGCAAATGCTGCCGGAGGTCGCGATCGTCGCCGGCATCAATCTGTGTATTCATGTAGTTGAGAAAGCGGTATTCGATGAAGGTGCTGAGTTTCGGATTCCAATAGTAATCGCTGCCGGCAACTACCTGCCATGCGAGGTCTGCATGGTTTTCTCCATTGCGACTGAATTCATGAAAGGGCGTTTTGATTTGGATGTCCGCCGACTCCGCATAGTAAGCGCCTACTCCGGCTCCGGCATATGGCTGGAATCTGCCCAAGGCTAACCTCAGGATGAAGTTTCCCATGAACGCCCCGGTATTAATCCAGGTACTCGTGCTTCCGCTGCGAGTTGTAAGGAAGATCGGCGCTTCGCATCCAGGAATTCCATGACAGGGGTCGAATACCTCGCGCAATGTGAAATCAGCGTCGCCCCGAAAGCCGTTATAGAAAAAATCTCCTTCGACGGTCGGGCGAACTATGCCGGTGCCAAAGACGTAACCAAGTTTGATGCCGCCGAAAAGACCGACCTCATTGTCAGGATGGATTTGGACAGTGTCGGTGGTGAAAAGATCGAACTGATCGGTAAATGTTCTGGTGTCGCCGCGGTTTTGAAACAGGTTGGCGCCGAGATCAATTGCCCCATAAAAACCGGTTCCGTAAAGTTCCGGTGCCGCTGGGGCGACCTGCTTGTATGCGACAGCTTCGCCGGCTCGCAGCGAACCGAAGGCCCACACAAAAATTACGACTGAAAAGAGAAATGATCACTTTCGCGTTGCGACGATCAGATTCGCTTCCTTGTAGTTCCAACGGTAACCGAATCCAAATTCGAGCGGTGGCGGATTGCCTTGCGCGAACAGTTCCTGCAGCCGCGACTGGTAATGTTGTTTGAACAGGTCAATTGGCCCGAGGTAGACACCGAACAAACGCAGGCTCCATTTGCCTGAGTCGAAGTAGGCCAGCGGAATTCCGGCATCGTCCTGCACGATTGTCCTGCTGTGTTCGAGAACGAAATTGCGAATCGTGGTAAAACCGTTCTCAAACATCAGGTACGACGACGATTTGAGAAAGCTCGAGCCGACGCCCAATCGTTGGCAGAATTTCAGGAAACCGGGACTCCCCTTGATACCGCCATCAGAAATGTCAGTGGTGAAATAGTACACCGTTTGTGCAGCGCCGGATTGGTTGTCCGTATACTTGATCCGCACCCCGGGGACAGTGCCGCCTTTCCTTCCTGGCGCGCTTTCTTCAAATGTGCCGCCGCCGCTGAGAGAGCCGAATGTCACATTCGTGATCGATTTGTCCGCGCGCGCTATGAACGTATAGAGAATCGGCAACACGCCATTGAGGTTCTGCTCGTGCAGATCGATCTTCATGTCTTTGGTGATGAAGTACGTCGTGTTCAGCGAGGACTTCAGTGCGTTCTCGAGATTTCCTAACGCGCCGGACAGATTCGCGATGCGCAACGGGTCGGGCGGCGGACCAAGAGTTTCCTTCCCGCAAAGCACGTACACCGACGCCTTGGGAAAAAACTGATCGGCGTACAGAAAATCCGGCCCACTGAACATGTAAAACGCCACAGGGATCGGCTGCAGCGATTCCGGAAGGTACGTCTCTTGCCAAGCGTGCAGTTTCTGGAGCTGCCGAAGATTGAGCCTTGTAAATTGCTGTTCGAAAAATGCTGCGTGTTCCTGCCAGGCCGTGTTGTGCGTGAGCGGGGCGAGGGGGGAAGTTTCCAACACCGGCATTCCCGCTAGAAAATGCGCGACATCATTAGGTCCGGCCGCCACCGGCATGGCACGAGGCGCAATTTCGGGGTTTTGTTGCGCGTACACACAAAGCGCGCTTACCAAAACGATGATCAGGTATAATGCCGCGTAAGTCTTCCAAGTCGGATTCATTGCGATCGGCGAAGGCGTTTGCTTGCGCAAAAATAAAGGAGCAGACCCACAAGCGCGGTCGCCAGTCCCGCGAGCGATTCAGTGGTCTTCGAAAGCAGGAGATAAGTCATCATCCAAAGTGTGATGACGGCAAAGATAATCGGGGGCAGCGGGTAAGCCCACACGCGATAGGGTCGGGCGATTTCCGGGCGCGTTTTGCGCAGCACGATGACTCCCAGCACAGTGAACAGCGAGCAGAGCAGGAGACTGAACTGGGTGTATTGCACAACGCTTTCAAAACTGCGCGTAAGCAAAAGCAGATTGACGATGAATAACTGCAGCACAATGGCGTGGGTGGGAATGCCGTGAGGATTCTTTCGGCCCAGCATTCGCAGCAGCCAATGATCTTCGCCCATCGACATGGTGACGCGCGGCCCGATCCACGTCATTGAGCTGATCGCAGAGACCAGGCCGAGACAAATGACCGCGCCGGCAACGCGACCGCCGTTTGGCCCAAAAATTTGTTTGCCTGCGATCAATGCTACCTCGAGCTGACCTTTCAATTCCTGAGCGGACGTAGTGGCGAGGAAGATGGCATTAAGCAACACGTAAGTGACGATCACAACGCATGTCCCGGCAAGTAACGAGCGCGGCACATTTTCTTCCGGCTGCTTGATTTCGCTGGTGATATAGACGGCTGCGTTCCAACCCGAGTAAGAATACATCACATACACCAGCGATACCGCGAAAGCCCCACTGAAGATTAATTTCGTGTCGCCGAGTGCCGGCAAAAAATCGATTGGTTGCTTCGGGTGAATAAAAGAGCCGGCAACAATTAGTGCCCCGATCAGGAGCAATTTTATGAGCGTCGAAAGATTTTGGAATACACTGCCAACCTGCAAATTCTTAAGATGAAAGAGCGCGACCAACCACACCACGGCAAATGAGAGAAAGACCGGTGAGCCAAAGCCGAGCACGCCGTTTACGTATTTACCAAAGGCCATTGCTGCGAGCGCGATCGGTGCGGCGAACCCAACCGTGGCGGAAACGAATCCGGCCATAAACCCAAGTGCCGGGTGATATATCTGTGACAAAAAGTGATATTCGCCTCCAGAACGCGGCAACGCGGCGCTGAGTTCGCCGTAACAAAGCGCGCCGCAAAGGGCCGCAATTCCGCCGATGAGCCAAAGCATCAGTAGCGGAAATCCCGACTGAATGTCGGCCAATTGAAAACCAAGACTGGTGAAGATTCCGGTGCCAATGATGTTGGCTATAACAATGGAGGATGCAGTGACGAAGCCAATGGTCCGCCGCGGGGGACGCGATTTCACGGAGCGGCGTTCAGCGGTCGCGGTCATCTCTGAAGCGACAATCCCGAAATTGTCAGGACTGGCGAATTCTTTCGAAGCGGCATTCATGTTCATGATTGGCGAACGAGCTTTGCGCGACGTGCTGCTCGTGGTTGGAAATTCGTTCGTGGCTTAGAATAAAACCAGAATCACATCTTCAGTTTTACTGAGTTGTCAGAAGTCATTCCCGGCCTCACTTTGGAGTGGCATGAACGCATCTCCCAAGCTCTCCGTTGAAACAGCCACCCAACTCGCGGTCTTTCTTGCAAATCGTCCCGGGGCGCTTGCGCGCGTGTGTGAAGCGCTGGCGAAGGCTGGAGTCAACATTCACGCCCTCGCTACCTCCGACACCGTCGATCACACCGTTGTGCGCATGGTGGTCAGCGATCCCACCAAAGCGCTGATGCTCTTGGGCGAAGCTGGCGTGCTGGCGCTCGAGACCGAAGTGCTCATGATTGAGACAGTGAGTGAGCCGGGCGTCATGGCCAAAATCGCCGAGTGCCTCGCGGAAGCCGAGGTCAACATCGAATACGCCTATCTTGCCGGCGGCCGCGAAGGTGAACGGGGATTGATCATTCTGCGGCCATCGGATGTAGAAAAAGCGACGCGCGTTCTGCAGGATCTGTAGGTGTAGGCATACGCGCGGCCGCCGGGCGCAGCTATGAGCGCAAATTCAGCCCTCACGGTCGAATCTCAATCGTCGTTCCGTCGGCGGTGACACGCCAGAGTTCCTCGATTTCTTCGTCGGTGACCGCTACGCAACCCAGAGTCCAATCTTTCCAACGATGAAAAGCGCCAATCCAGCCGCGCCCGTTTTGAATCCCGTGAATCATGATGTCAGAACCTGCTAAGACGCCGCGTGCAACCGCACGGTTGTTGTCATCCTCTGACGGATAAGAGATGTGCAGCGCGAGGTGAAAACTACTTTGCGGATTTCGGCCATCGATTTTGTAAGTGCCCTCGGGTGTTTTCATGTCGCCTTCTTCCTGCTTTGGTCCAATCGGGTTGCGACCCAGTGCGATTCGATAGGCTTTGACGTGTCTGCCATCGCGAAAGACAGACAATTTCCTCGCTGATTTTTCCACAACGATCCGATCGATTGTTGTTCCTGCCGGCAACCGGTGCCAATTGTGATGTGCATAGAAGTAAACCGCCAAGGCGCAAATGGCGATAAATGCGAGCGCGATCTTGAGCGTCACGTGATGAGGTTTCGATGGCTTCGGCCAAAAACGCAAACGGCCGCCCTATTAGATCGCATGCGGGTCCGCCGTTCGTGATTGCCAATGCGGACTCGATGCCGGATAAATGCGCGGCGCGTTTATGACTTCAGTACGAACCTGGCTCGGTTTTCCGTATCCTCTCGGCGCCACGTGGATGGGGAACGGCGTCAACTTCGCCTTGTTTTCCGAGCACGCCACGGGGGTTGAGCTTTGCTTGTTCGACAATCGCGAGGACACCGAAGAGAACGTTCGCATTCCAATTACGGAACGCACCGATCAGGTCTGGCACGTGTTTTTGCCCGATGTGCGTCCGGGACAATTGTACGGTTTCCGCGTTTCGGGTCCGTACGATCCCGAACATGGCTTGCGGTTTAACAGTTCGAAACTCCTGCTGGATCCGTATGCCAAAGCTATCGCCGGAGAAGTGAACTGGTCAGATGAAATGTTCGGTTACGTCGTCGGCGATAAGAAGGAGGATTTGACGCAGGATTTCCGCGATGATGCGTGGGGTATGCCGAAATCGGTCGTCATCGATACCGCATTCGATTGGCAGGGCGACCGGAGACCCGGTGTTCCGTTGCACACTTCGGTGATTTATGAGGTGCACGTGAAAGGTTTCACCAAACTGTGGCAGGAGGTGCCGGAGGAGTTGCGTGGCACCTATGCGGCGCTCGGCAGCGCGACGGCTATTGATTATTTGAAAAGACTTGGCGTGACCGCGATCGAACTGCTGCCAGTGCATACGCATATTGACGACAAAGTCCTGGTCGATCGCGGGCTGACGAATTACTGGGGCTACAATACGATCGGATTTTTCGCGCCGCATGCGCAGTACTCCAGTAGCGGGCAATTGGGCGAGCAGATCTCCGAATTCAAGGCGATGGTGCGCAGCCTTCACACTGCCGGAATCGAAGTGCTTCTCGATGTAGTTTACAATCATACCGCAGAAGGAAATCAGCTCGGCCCCACGCTTTGCTTCCGCGGGATCGACAATCTCGCTTATTACCGGTTGAATCCGGAGAATCCGCGCTTCTACCTGGACTTCACCGGAACGGGTAACACCTTCAATCTGCTTCATCCTCGCACGCTACAACTGGTGACCGACAGCCTCCGTTACTGGGTGGAGGACATGCACGTCGACGGATTTCGTTTCGATCTCGCCCCTGCGCTCGCGCGTAATCATGAGGGTGTAAACAGACTGCATCCGTTCCTCCAAGTGATCCAGCAGGACCCGATTCTGTCGCAGGTAAAACTAATCGCGGAACCGTGGGACGTAGGCGATGGCGGCTATCAAGTCGGGAATTTTCCGGCGCCGTGGTCGGAATGGAACGGCAAATATCGCGACGCAGTTCGCAGTTTTTGGAAAGGCGATGAGCGCCGTGTTGGCGAGATGGGGTATCGACTTGCCGGAAGCCCCGACCTTTATCAACACAACGGGCGATGCCCGTACGCGAGTATCAATTTCGTAACCGCACATGATGGTTTCACCCTGAACGATCTGGTCAGCTACAACGAGAAGCACAATGAACTGAACGGCGACGGCAATCGCGATGGCGACAACAATAATCTCTCTTGGAATTGCGGCGTTGAAGGTCCAACCGATGATCCGCAGATCAACGCCTTGCGCGAACGGCAGCGGCGGAATTTCCTGACGACCCTTTTTCTTTCACAAGGCGTTCCGATGCTCTGTGGTGGCGATGAGTGGGGTAGGACGCAAATGGGCAACAACAACGCTTATTGCCAGGACAATGAGATCAGTTGGTTCGATTGGACTCGTGACGAAAAGCAGAATGAGTTTCTGGAGTTTGCGCGAAAGCTGATCTCCTTCCGCAACGCGCATCCCGTATTTCGCCGTCCGAAATTTTTCCAACGTCGCAGGATACGCGGTTCCGAGATTCGCGACGTGATGTGGTTCAATCCCGGTGGCAGCGAAATGAGCAAGGAAGAATGGGCATCGCCGTTTGTGCGGTGTGTTGGGATGCTGCTAAGCGGCGATACGAGTGATGTTGTCAATTTTGAAGGCGAACCGGTCCGCGACGACACATTTCTGCTGCTGATCAATGCCCACTACGAAGCGATCCCATTTGTGCTGCCCGGTCAGGAAAATATCGAGTGGCAACTGATTCTAGACACGGTGAACCAGAACGGCTTTTTAACCGAGCCCAGAGAATTCGCATCCGGCGACGACGTCGATCTCGGCGGGCGCGCCTGTTGTTTGTTGCAGCTGGTCAAGGGCGCCGAGGCACAGGCCCGGGAGGAATCCTGGAAAAAGCGGCCTGTCGAATTTCCGCCGCTCAGCGCGGAGGAAGAACGCGCGGCCACAAAAGCGTAGCGCACACGGTCGTGTGCGCCCCAAAATAAAATTCAGGCAACGCAATCTTGTCGCGAAAAGCGAATTAGGTTATAGAGATATGAAGCGCGTGCTACCATGCACGGCCAATCTTTTGGTCAGCGATTTGCCAATGACACCGAGTTCTCTTTTGATTGTCACTGACCGAGGCAGTTTGAAAGCATATCGGGTGAACGAGACGCCAACGCGTGGGCCGAGTCTTCAACTAGTACAGGCGTTCAACATCACCGACGCGCACGGGAGGTTCATCGATAAGGTTACCGATTTCTCCGGGCGTTTTCCGGTCAGCGACGGCGCGGGAGCTCACCATGGGGCGGCTTCCATTGCAGAACGAACTCAACTTGTGGCGGAAACCGATCGCCGCATTCAGAAAGAGCTCGCCGAACAAATTACGAAGATCGTTTCGACCAACGGAAAGCAAGGCTGGT
>WNGE01017914.1_pt1 | contig 14390 bp, 16 predicted proteins | sample 5400651 | NCBI WGS metagenome assembly WNGE01 (sample SAMN13153370, study PRJNA577476) | soil metagenome | isolation source: 60 cm soil or saprolite under grassland replicate 2 | place: USA:California | collected 2016-06-15 | reverse complement strand
TCGAGGTGGCCGCCGTGGTAGATGTGCAGCTCACTTCGTGGTATCAGCCGGTGCATGATCCTGGCGTTGATCAGCGGGATGATGGGATCGTCGTCGCCCGCCAGGATCAACGTGGGCTGCCGCAGCTTCGGCAGCCGCGGGAGGCTGGTCCAGCCGATGCCGGAGATCAGCTGGTAGTAGTAACCCCTGGCCGGGCCCAGGCGGGTCGTCGAGTGCAGCAGGTCCCGGGCCAGGGCGGGGTCTTTCCGCACGCTGCCGCCGTACAGCTCGCCGGCGATGCGGGCCGCGTATCCCGGGTCCCGGTGACGTCGCGGCGTGAGCATCCGCACCAAGACGCCCGGGCGCCCGGGAACCATCAGCGCGCCCGTCCCGGTCGCCACCAGCACCAGGCGGCGCACCCGATGCGGCCGGCTGAGCGCGAACTGCTGCGCGAGCCCGCCTCCCCATGAGATGCCCAGAACATCGGCCCGCTCGTAGCCGAGCTGGTCGAGCAGGCCGCTCAGCAGCGGCGCCGACGCGGCCAGGTGGTAGGGGATGACCGGGGCCGGCGAGCCGCCGATGCCCGGCATGTCGAACCGGATGACTCCCCGCCGCGGATCGAGCGCATCGACGAACGGCTGGAGCAGCTCCAGGCTCGCCCCGATGCCGTTGCACAGGAGCAGCGGCGGCCGGCCCGGGGCTCCCTCCCGCACCGCGACGCGGATGGCGCGCCCGCCGACGCTGAGGTTCCGCATCCGTTCGGCCGACTCGGCCCGCAGCAGCCAGGCTCGCACGGCCCTGGCAAGACCGGATCGTGAGCGGTCCTTCCCGGCCGGCCGGGACCAGGAGATGTCAATGGTCATAGACGTATGTTCCCGGCGCATCGCAGATCGGCGCCAGACCGCTCCCGCCGAGCTCGTCCGGGGCCGCCTTCTCGTCACCGCCGTGCTCGGCCAGCCAGCCCGCGTAGTCCGGCCACCAGGAACCGTGGCAGGTCTCTGCGCGCCGGAGCCAGTCCTGCGGGTCCTCCGGGTGATCCTTGGCCACCTGGTATCTCGCCTTGTCGTTACCCGGTGGATTGACCATCGCGGCGACGTGCCCGCTGGTGGACAGCACGAACCGGGAGCGGCCACCGAGCAGGTGGGTGGACCGGTAGCAGCTCTGCCAGGGGCAGATGTGGTCGGTGATCCCGGCGACGATATAGCTGTCCCGGTCAACCGCGGCCAGGTCCACCGGTGACCCGAGCATGGTCACCCCGCCGGGCCTGACCAGCCCATTCGAGGCGGCCAACTCGAGGAAGTCCCGGTGCAGGCCCGCGGCCATCCGGGTGGTGTCCGCGTTCCAGAACAAGATGTCGAACGGCGGCGGCTTGCGTCCGAGCAGGTAATTATTCACCCAGTAGTTCCAGATCAAGTCGTTCGGCCGCAGCCAGGCGAACACCTCGGCGAGCGACCGGCCGTCCAGATAGCCGCGGGCCCGGGACGCGGCCTCGGCCAGCCGCACGGTCCGCTCGTCGATAACGGCGCCGGCCAGGCCTGCCCGCGCCTCGTCCAGCACGGTGACCATGAGGGTGAGCGCGGCGAGCCGGTCCCGCTGACCGATGTGCGCCAGGTGCGCGGCCACCATGGCGGCGATGATGCCGCCCGAGCAGGCCCCCATGAGCACGGTCTGCTCGCTTCCGGTGATCCGCTCCGCCGCGTCCATGGCGTCCAGGACAGCCTGCCCGTAGGTGCCGAAGTCCCAGTTCGCGTACCTTGCGTCCGGGTTACGCCAGGAGATCATGAAAACCTGCACGCCGCTGCCGACCAGGTACTCGGCCAGGCTCCGCCCGGGCGCCAGGTCCATCACGTAGAACTTGTTGATCGTCGGCGGCACGATCAGCAACGGGACCTGCCGCACCGCTTGTGTGGCTGGGCGGTACTGGATCAGCTCGAGCACCGGGGTCCGCAGCACCACCGACCCGGGTGTGACAGCCAGGTCCACCCCGACCTCGAAAGCGTCCGGCTCGACCATCGACGGCACCCTGGGCGCCGCCGCCATGTCCGCGGCGAAATGCCGCAGGCCCGCTATGGCACTGCCGCCGCCGGTGTCGACAGCGGCCTTCACCGCGGCCGGGTTCAGCAGCGGGTTATTGCTCGGGGCCAGCGCGTCGATCAGGTTCGTCACCACGAAGCCAACGCGTTCGGAGTCCGCCCAGTCCAGGCCGGCCTCGGCCACCAGGCCCTCCACGGTCCCCGCAGCAGCCAGGTACACCTGCATCGCCCGGCGCAGTAGCGGATTACCCGCCCACCCCGGATCAGCGAACCGGCGGTCCCGCCGGGACGGCCGCACCTGGGAAGTGCCCACCGCGATGCGGGCCAGTTCACTCACCAGCCGGCGCCCCCGCCCGGCGACAAGCCGAGGGCGCCCAGCCAGCGCGGCAGCCAGGCGCAGGCCGGAACCGCCGGGGTTCACCCGGCGCAGCACGCCGATGGCCGCATCGGTGAGCAGCAGGTCCAGGGGCGCCGCCGCGGCATCCGCCGCTGCTGATCTGGTGGTGTCGCTGTCGGGGCTCATGATCTCCGTCCTCCACCCGAGCGTAAGCAGCGGGGCGCGTTCTTCCATTGGGCGCTCGTCACAAACTCGAGATCAGGCATGGTTCCGCGGGCACACGCATGCGGCCGCCCCAGCAACCGGGGTATCCCCGCACGGATGTGTAAGAATCCGCAGGTGGACACCGATCGTCCCGCAGTCGTCGAGCTGATGGCCGACGTGGCGGCGGCAGTGGCCCGCCGGGCCGCCGCGGTGCACGAGGATGTCTACGAGGTGATACTCCGGGACATTCCGCAACTCCGCCAGGACAAGCCGGTGCTTGCCCTGCTCCGCTCGAGTGTCCTCAGCAACGTCGATACCTGCCTTCAGGTCCTGCAGCACCAGATCGACCTCGCTGACGTGCAAGCCCCGGCCATGGCCGTGGAATACGCGCGCCGGCAGGCGCAGCGCGGCATGCCGCTGAGTGTGCTGCTGCGCGCCTACCGGGTCGGGCACACATGCTTCACCGACTGGCTGCTCAGAGAGCTGGCCAGGCAGACAGATGACCCCCAGATGATCACCGCCGCCACGCTCGGTATGTCCAAGGTCGTGGCTGGCTACGTCGACCAGACCTCCGAGGAGATCGTCGCGGCCTACACGCGGGAAAGGGAGAGCTGGCTGCGGAGCCGCAGCGCCGCCCGCGCCGCCCGGGTCCGCGACCTGCTGTCGGGCGCGCGGATCGATCTGCGTGCTGCGGAGGCCACCCTTGGCTACCGGCTGCGCCAGTACCACGCGGGCGTGGTGTGCTGGACGGACGAAGCGCCGGGCCCTGTCGACAACATCACCAGGCTCGAGCGTGCGGTCAGGGAGATAGCGGAGCAGGTCGCTGGTTCCAGCGATCCGGTGTTCCTCCCGTGCGATGAATCGAGCGCGCGGGCGTGGCTGCCGCTGGGGATCCGGGACACGTTCACCTGCCCGGCGTCCGGCACGGCCGGTGTGGACGGCGACATCCATTTCGCCTTCGGCGACGCGGCCAAAGGCACGGCGGGGTTTCGCCTCACCCACGAACAGGCCATCGCCGCCCAGGCGGTGGCGATGATGCTCGGCTCCGCCGAACTGCTGCGGGCATGGGCTCAGCACGCTAGCGGGGCTGGCCGCCGACGACGAGCACCATGCCCGCCTGCGCGACACCCTGCTGGTCTTCCTCGAAAGCGGGGGCAGCTACAAGACCGCCGCAGAACGGCTGATGCTGCACAAGAACACCGTCCAGTACCGGATCCGAAAGGCGCAGGAGAGTCTCGGCCGGCCCATCGGCGGTAACCGCCACGACGTGGAACTGGCGCTGCAGGCAAGCCGCTGGCTCGGCGCGGCTGTGCTCCGGCCGGTCACCGAGGGCCACAACCGGGAGCGCGCGCCCTAACCCGGCCGGAACCGTTCAGGCCGGAGGCCGATGACGAGCGCAGGCCCAGTTGTTGGTCGCAGCTCACCAGCGTCAGCCAAGCCCGAGGCCGCTTGGCCGATCCCCGGAGCTCGTCGCTCGCTAGGCCATAACCAGGCCCGGCACATGGCGACTGATCGAGGAGATGACAGTGAAACGCATCCGCATCGACAGGCCGAGGGTCCGGCGCGACCGGGCCCTGGCGTGAGGTCCTTCCGCCCGGCCCGCGAGACCCAGATATTGTCCGGGCCAAGGCGCTCGCCCGGGCCGGCAATCCCCGTCAGAAGGCGGCCAGCAAGTGATGGCCGCTAGTGCCCCGGGCGCGCTCGCCAGCGCTGGGACCGCTGTCTGCACGGCCTGGCGCAGCGCGGCGAGGTCCACGGTGGTGCGCCGCGGCGGGGCGAGTGGGGTGACCGCGGAGTGGACCAGCGCAGCGAAGTTGGACGGGTCGGCCAGGTAGCCGACCTCAAGCCGCACCAGCAGCCGGTCATAGATCGCGGCTGTCTCCTCCCCGGTGGGGTTGCTCGCGGTGATCGCGGCGATCAGCGGGCAGGCGAGCGGCGGGCCGCCGTTTTCCGGGTGGTACAAACGCTCGTTTAGGAAGGCGAGGGTCTCGTTCAGCGCCCCGGCCGAGCATTTGAAGATCTCGTCGATGAACACGATCTCGCACTGGGTGCTTGGGGTCGGTGAACTTGCTCAGCAGGATCTCCCAGTACCGGGCGCCGTCGATCCGGGCGGTCAGTTCCCGCGCCAGCGCGCTCTTGGCGGTGCCGGGCGGGCCGAGCAGCAGGCTGTGCTGGCCCGCCAGGACCGAGGCCACCAGCGCCCGCACGACCGCGGTGCGTTCCAGGAACTGCCCGGAGATCTCGTCGGTGATCGCTTGAAGCCGCTGCGCCGTGGCGAGGGCGGCGGGAGGGTGCTGGCCGTGCTGCATGGTCGTTGCTTCTCCTTGCGCTAAAAGTGGATAGCCACTTATTTGAGCATAGCCGCGCGAGTAGACAAGCGGCAAGCCACTATGTGAGGATTCGGGGATGGGCAGCCAGCACCGGCTCAAACCCCGGGCGTTCCGCCCCGAGCCAGATGAGTACGCCGCGGCCAAGGCCGACCTTGAGACCCGGGGGCGGCAGATGGACGCGTTTCTGCGCGCGTGCCTGCGCTGGCTGCACCGCGACCCAGATGGGTTCCTGGACCTGCTGGCGCCGGTCTGGCCGCCGCCGAAACCGCAAGGCCGCCCGGGACACCAGCGGCCCCGGCCGACCAGCCGTAAGCGTACCGCCAAAACGGCCGTTCTGGCGGCAGCCGAGACCGAAAGGGGATCAGCCGAACCAAGATCAGGTAGCGGTGGAGCTAGCGGGGAACCGCCGATCGTGATCTAGGTTGGGTCCGTCTCGCGCTGCCTCAGCGCGGCTTGCGGTAGGGGACGGGAGTATTCCCTAAGCCTGCGGCCGTGGACCGATGGCTGCCAGCCGGGTTACGGAAACGCCGGACTTCGGGTTATCCGTGATGCTCATGCCTCAAGGACGCGGACGACCCGGTCCGCGATGACCATCGGGGACTCGTGCTCCCAGGCGCGGACGACGGTCCAGCCGGCCTCCTGGAGCCGACGATCGGTGTCGCAATCGCGCGCTCGGTTGGTCTCGATCTTGGCTCGCCACCACTCCGCGTTCGCCTTGGGCCAGGTACCGTGCTCAGGGCATCCATGCCAGAAGCATCCGTCGATGTACACCGCGACGCGGCGCCGGGGGAAGAGGATGTCGGCACGGCGCCGCAGCGACGGGAGTGGCGCTCGGTCGATGTAGAAGCGAAGTCCCCTCCGGTGCAATTCGGAGCGGGCGGCGAGTTCCGGCGCGGTGTCGCGCTGGCGCGCCGCCTGCATACGCCGCAGCGCGTTGGGTGAGGACGCTGGCGGCGTTCCGGCGCCGCTCACCGCCGAACCTCCTCCAACTCGGCGGCCGTGGCCGTGACGCGGCCATTCGAGCCCCCCGATCCCTTGACGGTCCGGGCGCCGTCGTCGTCGCTGAGCGGCGGGAGGTGAGGGATCAGTACCCGACCGAGGGCGCGCGTGAGAAAGGGTGGAACGGCGTTGCCGATCATCTGCGCCCTGCGCCGCGTTTCGCCTCAAGACCGAGTTGGACGTAGTCCGGGATGGTCTGAAGGCGAGCCGCCTCATGCGGCGTGATCGTGCGCCGCCGAGTGGGGTGCACATACCGGCCCTGCCCCATCGAGCCGAAGCCGGTGGTGATCGTCTGCGCGGGTTGGTCCCACCACAGGCGCCCGTACATCGAGCGGTATGTGTGTTTCTTGTCGCGGTGGCAGGGCGGGCGGTCGTCATTGTCGAGGTCGTGGATGTCCTCGTCGAAGAGCTTGTCGATGCGCTCGCGGTTCTCGGGGCTGGGAGTGCTTGGGCGATCGAAGGCGGCTACCGGCTCGACGTCCTCAAGGTCGCCGATCGCCCACTCGACCGTTCGAATGTGACCGGCGCAGCCGCCGCCGAGGCCGCCGAGGATCTCCTGGGGCGACGGCATCGAACCTGAGACTGCAAGCAGCACGTGACGCTTTCGCCGCTGCGGCACCCCCACTTTCCGAAGGTCCAGCGTGGTCAGATGGACCCGGTACGGTGCCGGGGGCCGTCGACACAATGAGGTCGGCTGAGGACGGGCCGGGCCGTCGTGAAGGTAGCCGGCGCTATCCGGTCTGAGCAGCTGCTGGCCAGCGCCTCGCAGCGAGATCCACGAAATGCGGGTGAGCCGTGCAGATAAGTTACGCTACCGAGAGCACCCCGGGGCGCATCAATGAAGACTACGTCACGGCAGGGTCTGCGTGGGTCGTAGTACTCGACGGCGCAACCGCTCCGCAGGGTGTACCGAGCGGATGCATCCATAGCGTGCAATGGGTTGTCCGCCAGTTGGCGGCTGCCCTCAGCGCACGCCTAGCGCCCTGAGGCGCGAGGACTTTGACGGTTGACTTGAGTTTTAGCCGGTGCTGGCCGCAGGCCGCTGGGCAGGCGTTCAGGCCGCGCATCCGAGGTGGGCGGCGGCGACGGTGCTGTCGATATGCCGGGTGATTTCCCGCCAGGCACCCCGGACCGGGGCCGGGGCCGCGATCGGCTGGTCGTGCGCGGTGAGGGGGTACAGGACCTGGTCATGCACGCGGGTGTAGACCAGTGCGAAGGTGAGCCCGTCGGGAGTGAGCCGGTAGGTGTCGGTGCGGGGGATCCGGCTGATCAGCTGGTTGCGGGATAGGCGGGCGAGGTCATAGCTGGCCTTGCTCATGGTGTAGGGCTCGCCGAGCAGCCCGGCCATCCAGGCACGCAGGCTCTTGTTGGTGATGCCGGTGACGGCGAAGCCCAGCACGGCCAGAGTGCCGGCCAGGGCCTGCGCCCGGGGGTCGCCGAACCTCAGGGCCGGGGCCCTCCTGCCATCCTCGGTGCGGGTATCGAACGGGGCGAACCTGTGATTGACATATACGCCATGGCGGAGGATGCCGAAGCGCACCGACGCCCCGGCCAGTCACTCGACGCCGCCATCGCGAGGCCATGCTAATTCCTCCGTGCCGCCGCCGGGACTCCATGTCTCGGCCTCGGAGTCCCACCGCAGGTGTTGTCCGCGCACATCCTCGGCGGTTACGTCTAGGTCGAGCACGGCGAGCCGTGCCTCGTCGGGGGTGTCGCTCGTGATGACGAGTGTCGCCGCTGCACCATCGTCCGGGCCAACGAGCAACTCGATGGCCTTGCCGTTCTTGCGGAAGCGGGTGCGCACAGCCTCAATCAACCCCTCGGCGTTGTGCTTTGCCAAGGTCTCCAAGAATGCCTTGGAGTAGATGGCGATTGCGGCGAGGAACGCGAGCTGTTCCGGGGAAGCGCTGTTGTAGACCCGAATTCCGTGCGCCTCGAACTCGGCCTTGAGCGCCATGAGTTCGTCTACCGTCAATTCGGTGAGGGGCCGATCCAGCCTAGCGGCCAGCGGATCTACGGCCTTCGGCTCAGCGTTCGCAAGTCCATCGGTCATGGGCCGAGCGTACGGGCGAACTGGACTCCCTGCCGCATGAACTGAACCATGATCGCCAGCCGGAGGCCGGAACATGGGTGGCAGGCGCGGCAGTGCTTGGTGGAACTCGCCGCAGGAGGGGGTGGGCGTTCCCGCCCGGTCCGGCTGTGCCGGACATACCTACCTGCTCGTCATGTCGCGCTCCGGCGAGTGACTAAGTGGGTGACAATCAGGGCGAACGTCCACGGACACCGGCGGGCTGCGATGGATTAGCTGACCTGCGAAATCGCCGTATGTCCTCAGGTCGGAAGTCGTCTTACAAGCGACGGTTGCCAGGCGAGGGCCTGTCGGCGTGGCCCGCATTATTACGCACCCGCCGAAGCTGTCGGCTGGCACTATCGGATGGTGAACAGTGATCCGCATTCGCCGCTGACGCCGGTGTACCCATTCAACGAGCCGAATCAGCCGATTTCGCTCTACGCCGGACCTATCGGGGGCCTAGGGCCCGCAGACGTGCCGGGCGCCGTGGAGCTGTCTTGCACGCCAGACCCCTGCCTTGAGTGGAGCGTTCGGCCAGGCGGAACTCCTGGGCCCGCCAACGGTTCCCAGGTCACGCTGCTGCTCCGGCGCCCAGACGGTGACATGGAGGTGCCCGGTGGGGTGCGGGGGACTGGCATCGAATGGCCCAGCGGGACATTGTCCAGCGGCGGATGGTCGAACGGAGCCGTGTTTGGAAGGGACGATGCACTGCTCAACCGGATTATCGTGCACTGGTTCAACCTCCCTAACTGGCATGGCCCAATACCACTAGCCGATACGACCGCGGATGGCACGCAATGGCAATGGGCGGGCCGCTGGATGATCGAGACGGACGGCTGGAAGATCATCCTCGATGCCCGGCCCGACCACGCGCAGGTCTGGCGTGACCTTCACAAAGCGCACACCTACGTCATGACCCACGTGATGGAGCTGCGACGGCAGGACGGAGCCGATTTCACCGCGGCCGAGGCCGAGCCGGTACTCGCAGCACTGCACATTGGCGTTTCGTTCGCGCTCGGCCGATGGGCGGCTCCGATGCTGCCGGTCGGGCTGGACGCCGCTGGCAATGTTGCATGGGAGAACTGGGCCGTCAGCCACTGCGACCCGGCGCGAAGCCCGAGTCCTGGGTGGTGGTACGAACAAGACCATGAATCCCTAGGCAGCCTGCTGCGCCGAATGATCATTGCCTCCGCTGACCCGGACACCTTGTTCCGGCTGCGGCTGCAGATGGCCCTCGCGATTATGGCGACGAGCAGGCAAGGATTCGTCGAACAGCGGATCATGAGCGGCGCCGCCGGACTTGAGCACATCATGTGGCAAACCTTCGTGCTCGGTGGGCGGATGACCAAGGAAGAGTTCGATGGCCACACTGAATATCAGGGCCAGACACTAGCGGGACATGATCGATTGCGCATGGCGCTGACACAGGCACAGATCCCCATCCATATTGATCCGAATCTGCTTCCTGTGACAGCTGGATACGCCGCTCAGGTGAAACAGAGCCAAAGACTGGACCTCGATGGCGCTGACATGGTGACGTGGACCCGTAATCGTATAGTTCACCCCGAAGGTACGCAGGAGCAGATCTATCAGCTGACCGGCCTGGTTGCCGAAGTGGAACTGCTCACGCGGCATTACCTAGCGCTTTTGATCCTTAACTCGTTGGGCTACCAGGGCTCGTATCGGGATCTCCGCAAACGCCAAGGGTGGGCCGGTGATGTCGCCAAGGTGCCATGGGCCCACAATGCTGCCTAACCGCCACGCTGGTGAAGCTGAGGTCACTACTCTCCCGCACACAGGCTGATGGAGTTACGCAATGAGAACACATAAATCGGATCTTCGACCGGATCGACCCCAGCCTACAGTTTGGGCAACCTACCTGGCGTGGCTGTTGCCCAGATGGGAAGCGCTACTGGATTCAAACCCTAAGGAACCAGTAGTGCAGGAATTTCTGGAAGCGCATCCTGTGTTGTTGCCCGGAGGGCTAGGTGATGTTGGCCCAGGTGGCCATCACGGCCCTGAGCTATATGGGGTATTCCGGCAACCTCCCCTAGAAGGTCTGGCCCGGAATAGGCGCCCGGATTTTATGTGGATTACGCGGGCGACCGCACTGATCACTCCGGTTTGCATAGAGATTGAGCGACCAGGAAAAAAATGGTTCACCGAGAAAGGCCCCCCTACCGCAGAGCTAACGCAGGCTTTGGACCAGCTAGTCGACTGGAAGGTATGGTTCTCCGAGCCGGAGAATCAATCCATCTTTCGTAAGACATACCTCCAGGGGCAGTATGAAGACCGGCAGTTGCTCCCTCAGTATGTACTGATTCTTGGGCGATCTTCGGAATTTAGGGCGCCTGGGCCGCACAGGCGGCCAGACCGCCTAAGGAAGAAGCGAGACTTCATGCGCCGCGCCGATGAGCAGTTCATGACTTTTGATTCCCTCCAACCAAAGAGAGAGTTCTCAGACTTCGCGACACTATCCATGACTGCAGACGGCCCGGTGCTCCACGCTGTTCCTCCCAGCTTTACCACTGGTCCGCCCACTGTCGAAATTGCCGGTATAATTCGCGACCCGCACGAGGCGATCTACAAAACTGAAATGTGGGATGAAGCACGGAAGGCCTACGTCTTGGAACGGTGGCTTCACTGGCAGCATGTCGCGGACACACCAGAGGAGCTAGCCGCCAGTTATGTCCAACTGGGTGAGTAATGAAGGGGGTGGAATCCGCTTCGACCTGTGCCGCCACCGTTCCGTGAAGGCGGGCCCGGGGACAGGCGGACCCGGACCGTACGACGGCCGGGATCGAGATCGTCGGTGCGCAGCGAGCACAGCTCGACGAGCTGCCCGCGGCTGCGATCGACGTCACCGGCACCGAGCGGCTCTCCAACTTGCTCGATGCCCTCGTCGGCGCTGGCCACCGGTAGCCCTTTTGGGGGCAGCCTGGGACAGCTGAAGGCGCCGAGCTCGCCGGAGGGGAGGAAGCGGGCTCGCTGTCCGGTGGTGGCGGGGTGCCGGCCGGTGGCCGGCCACGACCCCAGCCGCAGCTAGCGCACACGCCGACGTGGATGACGCGGGCCCGGTCCCGGCGCGGTAGTCGGCCCAAGACGTCATCAAGATCGCCTACCTGATCGCGTCCCTGGAAGGGGTCCCCGAAGACCGAGCAGGCACTCGCAGCGGGCCGGGACATGCGATCATGCACGGATGACGGATACGGGGCAAGCGTCGGTAGCCGGGAGGTGGATCATCGGGAGGCAGCGCGCTGTCCAGGGTGAGCGACAGGCGCTGCAGGACGTCGCTGCGGGTCTGGCCGGTGGCCTCAGCGAGCCAGCCCACGAGAACGCTGGTGATCATCATGTGCACGCTGGTTTCCCGGCTGCGCAGCCTGGTGACCGCCCGCTGTGTCTCGTCCAGCATCCATTTCTCGCCGGGCAGCAACGGCGTGACCAGCCGCACCTGGATGGTTTCCGGCTGGGTGACGCCGGCGATCTCGGCGAGCAGCTCGGCAGGGCGGCGGCCGCGCCCGTGGCTGACGATGGTCAGTGCCCGCATCCACTCGTTCACCAGGTCGCGCCCCGTCTTGGCGTCGATCCGCGCCCACGGCGGGTCGTCCGGGCCGAACACCGCGTCCGCGTGACGCGCGCACAGTGCCTGCGCCCGCCGCCGGCGGCGGCCGGGTGGCTTCTGCCCGCAGACCGCGGGTTCGCCGCAGAACCAGCATTCGCGGGCGGGCGCCGGGACACGCTCCATCCCAGGGTCGGGCCGTGCGGCGTGCTCCACGCCCGCCAGCCTCTGCGGCGGGCACCGGACCGTCCACCGGGTCAGCTCACCGTGTCTCCCTTTGATGTGACAGGGAAGGGGCCATTCCCTGTCACATCCGGCCGACCGCGGCGCTGTGACCTTGGCTTGTAACTGGCCGGGAAACCTCCGCGCTATTTGGCAGGAGTGCGGCTCCGCCGATGACGCTTCGTGAGGCGATCAACCTCTTTGTTCATTGCCCCTATCTCGGCGTTCAATCGGGCGACGGCCTTATCCCAGGTGCGCAGCTTCGCGTACGCCCCCGGTAGGTCGGTAGCGGCGTCCACAAGCTTGCCCACCTGGTCCTGGAACCGCTGGTCACCGGCGAAACGAATCCCGGCAACGGCGAGGTAGATACGGCTCATCGCTGGCGCTGAAGCCGTCGCGGCTTCCTGGAGCACAACGCGATCGGAGGTGATCAGCTCGCTCCCAGCCCCTGCCAGCGCGGGAATGGCGTTATCCCAGGCAGCCCGCCAGGCTTTCCAGGTGCCGGGGTCGATGCGCGCGATGAAGTCGAACACCACCTTGAGGCCCCTGAAGTACTTGGCCGAGTGGGTCTCATGCCGGATGCGGAGAGCCTGCATGCTCAACATCAGGTCGCCGCACGCTGCGAGGAGCTCGGCCGTGTCACGGCGCAGGCGATCACGGTCAGCCTTGGCCTCGCTCCGCCTCTGCTGGATGCCCGTGAGCCAGGCACCAACGGCCGCCCCGGCAAGGGCGGAAACAGGGCCGGCGAAGACCGCGATCTCGGTCGTGGTCAGGTGCACGAGGTGTCCTCTTCGCGTTGGGATATCCAGGCCATTCATTAGCTGGCAATGCAAGGATCGCGTGCCAGTTTCCGGATCGCGGCGGCGCGTTGTGCTCTGGCTCGGCGTGCTACTGCGTGTTCAGGGCTGTTGCTTTGCGCCAGGGGGCTTTCGGATCGGCGAGGGTGTTCGGCCAAACCGATGGCGATGCCGGATACCGAGCCGAGGATTTTCTTCACGGCCTCGCTGCCGTCCGGGCCGGGGGTGGCGGCCGAGGGATGCAGGCCGAGGGCCTGCTGTGCGTCACGGACGAGCGCGGGCAGGTCTGCCTTTTCATCGACCGGCAGGCCGCGCTCCTTGAGGACGACCTTGGCGGTGCTTTCGATGAGTTCCTTCGCGCTGCCCACGGCGAGCGCGGGATCGTCGAGGATGGCACGCTGGATGCGGCCCAGTTGTTGGCGGATCGCCGATGCGTCCGTGATGTTCTTGAGTGACTCCGGGGCGAAGCGCGGCCCGATCGACGTGATGTGGCCGCTCTCCTCGTCGATGGCGTACCCGTCCCTGCGCAGGGAGTTGAAGAACTTGCTGCTGTATTGCGGCTCGAATCCCTGCACGAGGCGCTCGAAGACGCGCAGCGCCCGGTTGACGTGGTTGATGTCGGCCCAGTCCACCGACTCCAAGTACTCCTGGGTCAGCGTGCGCCGCGAGCTGCTGTCCTCGTAGGTGCTGTCCGGGTTGGGGGCAAACAGCTCGTCCTGAAAGGCGGCACCGATCTCGCCGAGAGTGCTGCCGGTCATGAGATCGCGGAAAAGGCCCCGGGTCGTTCTGCTGATCAGGTCATTCATGCGGCGCCGATCGACCCGGGTGGTTCGGCACCGTAACCTGTGCTCGCGGTATCTGGCGGCGCGGCCGCCCGCTGGCCCGCAGCTCGCGCAGGTCTGGGATGTGGTTGTAGAGGGTGCCGGGGCTGACGCCGAGCAGCCGGGCAATAGAGGTCACGCTGGCGTCGGGGTTGGGCAGCATGTCGCGGGCCGCGCGGATGATCTCGGGGGTGACGACCGTAGGCCGGCCGCCGACGCGGCCGCGGGCGCGGGCGGCAACCAGGCCCTCGCGGGTGCCCGAGACGATGAGTTCGCGGATGAACTCTGCCAGCGCGGCGAAGACGTGGAACACCAGCCGCCCGCCCGGGGTGGTGGTGTCCAGGCTCTCGTGCAGCGAGGTGAACCCGACACCGTGGCGGCGCAGCTCGCCAACCGTGGTGATCAGGTCCTGCAGCGAGCGGGACAGCCGGTCCAGCGACGGGACGACCAGGGTGTCTCCGGGGGCCATGAAGTCCAGGCACGCGGTGAGCTCGGGCCGGTCAGTGTCGCGGCCGGACTGTTTTTCGGCAAAGATGCGCCGGCAGCCGGCAGCCCGCAGCGCGTCGAGCTGGCGTTCCAGCTTCTGCCCGCCGGTGGAGACCCGGGCGTAGCCGATCCGGATGCCCGTCAGCACCGCCGGCTCGGCGCCGGGCGGCTCTGCCGCTTCAAGAGGCGCTGTCATGCCCGCGATCCTGTCAGAAAACGGTCACGGCACAGTTGTTGAACACGCCGGTTTCTGAAGAAGTTTTTAAAGCCATCTCTGGTGTTTTGGATCTTCATCCGCTGATCGTCAGCAAACGATGGTTTTCTGACGGCCAGCGGGGCTGATCGCCTGCGCGCCTTGGGCGCCGGGCGAGATGCTGGGAGGCATGGCTGGCAGCACGGCCGGGGCGCATGCTCAGGAAGACCGGCGGCTGGCTGTCCTGACTGAGCAGCGGCGGCGCCAGGCGCTGGCCCGCTGGCAGGTCCTGCGGCCGCACCTGGAAGAGGGCATCCCGCTTGTGCGCGTGGCCACCCAGCGTGGCGTGCCCTGAGCGG
>WNGE01005431.1_pt1 | contig 14392 bp, 11 predicted proteins | sample 5400651 | NCBI WGS metagenome assembly WNGE01 (sample SAMN13153370, study PRJNA577476) | soil metagenome | isolation source: 60 cm soil or saprolite under grassland replicate 2 | place: USA:California | collected 2016-06-15 | reverse complement strand
CCGGGCAGGTGGGCGGGAAGTCGGTGGGCGCCGTGCGCCCCGCCGCGATGGCCTTGTCCTCGAGGTAGCAGAGGATGTCGCCGTTCTCGCAGTGGAGCTGGCAGAGGCCGCCGAGGGGAGCCAGGCGCTCCATCGTCCTGGCGATGAACTCGTCGGAGACCATCCGCTTCGGGCGCTTCTTGTAGGTCATGAAGAGCTTGAAGGAGGTGACGCCCATCCGCACCGCCTCGGGGATGCCGTCGAGGATGTGCGGCTCGTGGTTCAGGATGAAGTGAAAGCCGAAGTCGAGCACCGAGAGCGCCCCCGCTTCCTCGCGGAGCCGCGCCGCCGCCTTCGGCAGCGTCTCGCCCTCCTCGTAGACCACGAAAGGCACGAGCGTGGTGAGCCCCGTGCGCGCGGCGGCGAGCGGCGCCGTCTTCCAGTCGTCGTACTCGGCGCCGAGATGGAGATGGCAGTCGATGAGGCCGGGCAGGACGTACTTGCCCGCCGCGTCGATCACGCGGTCGGCGGGAGGCAGGAGCGGCTCGGGGCCGATGGCGACGATCTTGCCGTCCCTGATCGCCACCGCCGCCTCGAAGGTATCCGTGGCCGTGACGACCTGGCCGCCGCGGACGATGGTGTCGACCCGCGCGGCGCTCATGGCTTTGAGAGAGAACCGGCGGCTAGGCGAGGCGCGGGCCTGGGGGTGGCGCCGGGCACGCGCCCGAGTGGCCCGGCGGAGTGGGCCTGGCCGTTCGAAGAACGGCGTGTGGGGCCGAGCGGGTAGCGGAGCCCGGACGCCCGGGGACCCGGCCGGCGACAGGACGCGCTGGCCCGCGCCTCGCCTCGCGCCAAGCTCTGACGACCGCGCCTCACCGGTTCGGTTCCTTGTCGGTCACGGGCTGGAGGAGGAGGCCGTAGTGCTGGGGCTGGCGGCGGCCGAGGAAGTTCCAGCGCTTCCGGACGGGCAGCATCTGGTCGAGGTCGATGCGCGCCGTCACCAGCTCGTCCCCCGTCGTCGCTGCCCTGGCCAGGATCTGGCCGTGCGGATTGATGATCGCGCTGCCCCCGATCAGCTCCACGCCGTCCTCGACGCCCGCCTTCGCGACGCCGACCACGAAGCAGGCATTGGCATAGGCGCCCGAGCGCATGCAGAGATCGTTGAGATCGAGGGCGAGCGGCGAGAGCGGCGTGTTGTAGCCGATGAGGATGAGCTCGGCGCCCTGGAGCGCCAGCGCGCGGTAGCTCTCCGGATAGCGCCGATCCTGGCAGATGGCGATGCCTACCTTCGCGCCGGCCGCGTCGAAGACCCGGTAGCCCGTGTCGCCGTGAGCGAAGTAGTAGGGCTCGAAGACCTGGGCGAAGCCGTCGGCGGCCCTGGTCCCCGGCAGGTGGATCTTCCTGAACGTCCCGCACAACCGTCCGTCCCGATCGGTGAGGAGGGCGGTGTTGAAGTATTGCCCGTCGGCCTTCTCGCAGAAGCCGACGTGCACGGCCACCCGGCCCTCGGCCGCCCGGCGGAGCAAGGGCTCGAGCGCCTTGGGGGGCACCTCGGTCTCGAAGAACTGGTCGAAGTCGGGCCGGATCCGCTTGGGGAAATAGGTCGTCAGCGCCATCTCGGGATAGGCGATCAGCTCGACCTGTTCCCGGGCGGCCTGCTCGAGCAGGCCCAGCATGCGCTCGACGATCTCCTCGCGGCTCGTGCCCTCGTTGTTGGGGCCCATCTGGGCGGCGGCGACCTTCATGTGGCGCGGCATGGCGGCTCTCCTGTTTGTTTCGCTCCCGGGCCACCTCCGTGGCTGTCGGCTGGAGAGGCCCGCTTGATTTGGACGATCGTGCTGATCCCAGTAGCAACGGTGATACCCCAATCCTGGTCGGTCGGCAAGCCGCGGGGTGTCTTCGACCGGGCGGCAACGATCAGGAACTTCGACGGGTCTTCACCAACCGCGCTTTGAGAGCGGCGAGCAACTCGCCCGGCGCGCGCGACCGCTTGACGCGGCGCCTGTTTCAGCAGATCCTCGGGCGTATCGAGCGGCGTGGAATCCGGCTTCGGACGGACACCCCGGTGGATGCCGCCATGGGGGCGGAAGTCGACCCGCAGCGGGAACCGCGGGTCCAGAGAGGAGGACCAGCATGCCACAATACCTGTACCAGGTCGCTTACACCTCGGAGTCACTGGCGGCCCAGATCAAGGACCCCCAAGACCGCCTGGCGATCGTGGGCAAACAGTTGTCCGACGCCGTAGGCGCGAAAATCCTCGGCGGGGGCTATTCGTTTGGGGAGTACGACGTCTCGGTCATCGTCGAGGCAGCGGACGATGTCACGATGGCTGCGGTCGCCGTCGCCGTCGCGGCGGGTGGTGCCGTCAAGGCGGCAAAAACCACGCCGCTGCTGAGCGGTCCTCAATGGGTTGCCGCCCTGAAGAAGGCGCCTGCCGTCAGCGCCCAGTACCGGCCTGCCCGGTAGACCTGAGCGACTGGTTGGGGTCCTGAGCCCGGGCTCAGGCGTCCGCGACCCGCGCTTTGCGGCTCTTCGACGGATGGTCAATGCCGCGCCGCCTCCCGTGCCGCGGCATTGCCCTCTCAACACGAAGGGTGGTCGTCGGCTCAATACGAATCTTGGGAGAGGGCCACAGGGTGACGTTGGGATAGTGAATCATGACCTCGCCGCGACGCATCGCCATCCGGGCCGGCCATATCATCGCCTTCGACGGGCGCGGCCACCGCCATCTCCGCGACGGTGTGGTCGTCATCGAGGGCGACCGCATCCTGCACGTGGGGCCGCGCTTCGACGGCGCCGTCGACGAGGCGGTGGACGCCGCCGATCGCGTCGTGACCCCCGGGCTGATCTCGACCCACGCCCACATCGGCGGCTCGCCGCTCGACCGCTCCTTCCTCGAGGACCGCGGCAACCCGCAGTTCTGGTACTCCGGACTGTTCGAGATGCTGCCGGTCCGCCACGAGGCTCAGGACGAGGAGGCGGGCCCGGCGTGCGTCGACTTCTCCATGGCCGAGCTGCTCCGGGGCGGCGTGACGACCGTGATGGAGATCGGTGGGCTCGGCGAGTACGTGGTCGAGCGCGCCGCCCACTATGGGCTCCGCGTCTACATGGGGCTCGCCTTCCGCTCCGGGCGCTGGCTCACCCGCGACGGGCGCCGGGTCGTGTGGGAGTGGGATGAGGCCGCGGGGCGTCAGGGGCTCGAGCGGGCGGTGGCGTTCCACCGGAAACACGACGGCGCCCACGGCGACCTCGTCCGCTGCTTCTTCGCGCCCGCCCAGATCGACACCTGCACACCGGAGTTGCTCAAGGAGGCCAAGCGCTGCGCCGACGAGGCGCGCCGGCCGTACCAGGTCCACACCTCCCAGTCCGTCGTGGAGTTCAACGAGATGCTCGCCCGCCACGGCAAGACCCCGGTCGCCTGGATGCACGAGCTGGGCGTGCTCGGGCCGAACACCATCCTGGGCCACGCGATCATCATCGGCGGCTCCTCCTGGACCAACTACCCCGCCGGCGATCTCACGCTGATGGGCGACGCGGGGTGCTCGGTGGCCCACGCGGTCTGGGTCTTCGCGCGCCGTGGTGTCGCCATGGAGTCGTTCGCGCGCTACCGCGGGGCCGGCGTCAACATGTCCCTCGGGACGGACACCAACCCCCAGAGCGTGATCGAGGCCATGCGCTGGGCGGCCGTGGTCTCGAAGATGATGGAGCGCAACACCGAGGCGACGACGGCCACCGACGTGTTCGACGCGGCGACGCTCGGCGGCGCCCGGGCGCTCGGGCGGGACGACCTCGGCCGGATCGCGCCGGGCGCCAAGGCCGACCTCGTCCTCTGGAAGGCCACGTCCTGGCGGATGACGCCGCTGCGCGACCCGATCAAGAACATCGTCTACAATGCGGCCGACGAGGACATCGACCGCGTGTACGTCGGCGGCCGCGTGGTGGCGGACGGCGGGCGCGTGCTCGGCGCCGACGAGCCAGCGATCCTGAAGGCGCTCCAGGCGGGCGGCGAGCGGATGTGGCCGCGCATGGCCAAGCACGACTGGGCCGCGCGCGGGGCGGACCAGCTCTCGCCCCCATCGTATCCGCCCTGGGAGGGGTAGGGAACTCGGAGGGGGCTTCGCCCCCTTCCGAACCTCTCCGCCGTGGCCCTCCGCCATCCAGGCGGACTCGTAGCCCAGCTCCTCCGCCAGATTGACGCACTCGACCACGTCGGCGGGGGCGAGGCCCCGGCTGAATCCGACCCCGATGCGGGGGCCGGGACGAGCGGAGGTCATGGACGGTGGCTCAGAACTGCGCGTCGATCGACCCGCCCTGCGAGACCTCGCACCTGCCGGTGCCGCCGCCGTCCGGGCCGACCCCGGGCTCGTTGAGCTTGAAGCGGCAGACCATGGTGCCTCCGCGATCACCCTCGAGCGTGCTGACGATGTGGTGGTCGGCCGCGCGGGGCATCAGCACGTAGCGCCCGGAGAAGCGCTCGCCGCTCGGGAGCAACGCCCAGAGCTTACCGCTCCCTCCGAAGACGCTCGACTGGTAGTTGAGCGTGACCGGCCGGGGCGGCTGGCCCGGCATCGTGAGCCGTCCGGGGATCGGGCCCGAGGCGCACCCCGCGAGCGCGCCCACAGTGAGCGCCGCGACGACTGGACGCACGGTCTTCTTCAGCACCATGCCGGGCTCCCCCGCAGAGCCAGAAGGTGGTGGTCGCGCGAACGCCCGGGAGTGTAGCATCCCGGCGCCGCGCGGTCGAGGCCGGTGCCGGGCCGCCCCACAGTTCACGGCGACCCGCCGCTTCCCCGCCGGCGCTCCTCCAGCGCTTCGACCGTGCGAGGCCAGTCTTCCCCGAAGAGGCGCGAGAGGGCACGGTCGGCCATGAGCCTGCCCCCCGTCTGGCAGCGGGCGCAGTAGTTCGTCTCGTTCTCGGCGTGGACGATGCGCTGCACGGGGAGGCCGCAGGCGGGACACGGCTTGCCGTAGCGCCCGTGCACGGCCATGCCCTCGCGGAAGGCGGTGACGCCCTCGGGGAACTCGCCGCCCGCCGCTCGCCGGAGGCGCTCGATCCACTCGGTCAGCGTGCTCCGCGTGGCCTCGAAGAGGCGGGCGCTCTCCTCGTCGGAGAGCTGGCGCGAGAGCTTCACGGGCGAGAGCCGCGCGCGGTGCAGGATCTCGTCGGAGTAGGCGTTGCCGATCCCGCTCAGGATCGTGGGATCGGTCAGGAGCCGCTTGAGGGTGTGGTTCTCGCGGACGAGGGCGGCGCGGAAGGCCTCGACGTCGGCCTCGAGCACCTCGAGCCCGCCCGGGTCGTGCTCGAGGAGCGCCGCCTCGCCATGGACCAGATGGACGGCGGCGCGGCGCCTGGAGCCGGCCTCGGTCATGACGAGCGTGCCATTGTCAAAGTCGAAGGCGGCGAGCCCGATCTTCCCGGGCGGCTTCGCCCCCGCGCTCTTCCAGTGAAGACGGCCCGCGATCATCAGGTGCAGGACGAGGAAGAGGTCGCCGGTGAGCTCGATGACGATCCGTTTGCCGAGGCGCCGGAGCCCCGTGACCGTCCTGCCGGTGGCGGTCTGCAGCGGCGGCTCGACCGAGCGCAGGACGAACGGGTTCACGAGCCGGGCGCCGAGGAGCCGCGCGCCGCGGATGCGGGCCTCGAGCGCCTCGATGTAGACGGTGACGTCAGGCAGCTCAGGCATGCCCCGATTGTACTCACGGGGCCCCCGCCGTCCGAGGCGAGCGTCCTGTGATAGGCTGGTGCGGAAAATACCATGAGTGAGCATCCCGGAGCCCCGCCGGCGGTAGTGCTTGCCCCGCCCGTCGCCAGGAAGGTCCCGAAGGTCGACATCGTCCACGGCGACCGGCGCCAGGACGACTATCACTGGCTCAGGCAGAAGGACGACCCCGAGGTCCTGGCCCATCTCCGGGCCGAGAACGCCTACACCGACGCGGTCATGAAGCCCACCGAGGCGCTACAGGACGCGCTCTACGCCGAGATGCTCGCTCGCATCAAGGAGGACGACCAGACCGTCCCGTACCGCAGGGGCGGGCACTTCTACTATTCGCGGACGGAGACGGGCAAGCAGTATCCCATCTTCTGCAGGAAGGCGGGGAGCCTGGAGGCGCCGGAGGAGGTGACGCTCGACCTGAACCTCCTCGCGCAAGGGCATCCGTATCTCGGGCTCGGGGCCGTCGCCGTGAGCGACGACGGCCATCGTCTGGCCTACACGACCGACGTCACCGGCTTCCGCGAGTACACGCTCTACGTCAAGGATCTGCGGACGGGCGATCTTGCGCCCGATCGGATCGAGAAGGTCGTGTCGGTCGCCTGGGCCGCCGACGGCGAGACGCTCTTCTACGTCACCGAGGATCCCGCCAAGCGCCCGTATCGCCTCTACCGCCACCGGCTGGGCGCGATCGCCGACGACCTCGTGTACGAGGAGCAGGATGCGCTCTTCAACCTGGGCGTGGAGCGCTCGCGGAGCCTCGCCTACCTCTTCGCCAGCTCCGCGAGCTTCACGACCACCGAGATCCGGTATCTGCCGGCCCGCGAGCCGGCCGCGCCCTGGCAGGTGCTCCTGGCGCGGGAGAAGGACCACGAGTACCACGTGGATCACGGCGGAGCCCTCTTCTACATCAGGACCAACGGCGGCGGGCGGCGCAACTTCCGCCTCGTCGCGGCGCCCGTCGACGATCCCCGGCCCGCGCGCTGGACCGAGCTGATCCCGCATCGCGAGGACGTGATGCTGGAGGACGTGGAGGTGTTCGCCGAGCATTACGTGGTCCACGCGCGGCAGGACGGGCTCATCGGCCTGCGCGTCACCCTGCTCCGTGATGGAGCCTCACACCAGATCCAGTTCCCGGAGCCCGCCTACGACGTGGCCTCCGAGGCCAACGCCGAGTTCAGGACCTCGACCTACCGCTTCCGCTACCAGTCGCTCGTCACGCCGCCGTCGGTCTTCGACTACGACGTGGTGACCCACGAGCGCACGCTCCTCAAGCGGACCGAAGTGCTCGGCGGCTACGATCCCTCCCGCTACCGGACGGAGCGCGTGCACGCGACGGCCCCCGACGGCGCCCGGGTGCCGCTCTCGCTCGTGTGCCGGGCCGACACCCCGCGCGACGGCTCGAGCCCCCTCCTGCTCACGGGCTACGGGGCCTACGGGCTTCCCTACCCGGTGCTCTTCTCGTCGACCCGGCTCAGCCTGCTCGACCGCGGCGTCACGATGGCGATCGCCCATGTGCGCGGGGGCGGAGAGCTCGGCAAGCGCTGGCACGACGAGGGCCGCATGCTGAAGAAGCTCAACACCTTCATCGACTTCATCGCCTGCGCCGAGTTCCTCGTCAAGAACGGCTACACCGCCGACGATCGGCTCGTCATCGAGGGCGGCAGCGCGGGCGGCCTCCTCGTCGGCGCGGTGCTGAACATGCGCCCCGCCCTCTTCGAGGCGGCGCTGCTGCGGGTGCCCTTCGTCGACGTCATCAACACCATGCTGGACGAGTCGCTGCCGCTCACAGTGGGCGAGTTCGAGGAGTGGGGCAACCCGAAGATCCGCGAGCACTACGAGTACATGAAGGCCTATTGCCCCTACACGAACACCCGGGCGCAGCCCTATCCGGCCATCCTGGTCAAGACCTCGCTCAACGACAGCCAGGTCATGTACTGGGAGCCCGCCAAGTACGTCGCCAAGCTGCGCGCGCTGAAGACCGACGATCACCCGCTCCTCTTCAAGATCAACCTGGACGCGGGCCACGGCGGCGCTTCCGGCCGGTACGACCACCTTCGCGAGATCGCCCTCGACTACGCCTTCATCCTGACGCAGCTCGGGCGCGCGGGGTGACGCGACCGGCCCGTTCCGGATCGCGAGGTCGCCCGGGAGGAGCTGCGGCGCGGCCGACGGCTCACCGCTTGCTCTGGACGCCATCAGGCGCCAGCTTCGCGATGGCCTTCTGGAGCTCGCTCTGCGGTTGGAGCGTGAGGGCCTGATCGAAGAACGTCGCCGCCTGGGCCCGGGCGTTCATTCCCGACGAGGCGAGCCCGGCGACGAGGAGGGCCTCGACGTTGCGGGGCTCGCGCGCGAGCACCTGCCGGGCAAGAGCGAGAGCCTCCGGGTGCCGGCCGGCCCTGAGGGAGACCTTGCCGGACCCGAGCAGGGCCGGGGTGTAGTTCGGGTCGAGCTCGAGGCGCCGAAGCCTGGAAGCTCCGGCTGCAAGCAATCGCGACGAGCCCGACCGCGAGGTTGGTCGCCGCCGCGATCCAGAGCGTGCTCCGATTCCCGAGTGCGGGAAGGAGCCCATAACCGGCCAGGATCACCCCGCCACCGCGCCGAAGGTGTTCATCGCGTACAGGGCCCCGACCGTTCGCCCGATCCCGTCCTCCCGCTTGACGAGGGCCTGGCTCAGGATCGGGAGGGTGCCGCCCATCAGCGTCGTGGGCAGGAGGAGGAGCGCGAAGACGAGCAAGAACTGGACGAACCCGAAGGTCGCGTACGAGGCGTTCAGCACGCGGTAGAGTCCCAGGTAGACGGAAGACGCCAGCCAGACGAGGACGGGAGTGAGCGCGCAGGAGATGCCGATGCCGATCTCGAGCAACCCGTACGCCCGGATCGGGTCTGGGAATCGCGCGGCGCGACGGCCGAAGAGAAAGCTGCCCAGCCCGAGGCCTGCCATGAAGGCCGCCAGCACGGTGGTGATGGCGTACACCGTGTGGCCGAAGACCAGGCTCAGCATCCGGAGCCAGACGACCTCGTAGACGAGCGCCGTGGCGCCGGAGAGGAAGAACCAGACGAGGACGATGCCGAAGGTGGACCGGGGCTCCGGCAACCTCCGGCGGGCGGACGCGGCGGCCATCAACGCTCGTCCGCCCGCGGTCCGATCGCTCCAGCCTCACCGGCTGGAGGGCGAGCGCCGCACGGTCCCATCGGGGCATCTTAGCACGGGGGCTCGGGGACCCCGGCGGCCCATGGGGCACATGAGCGGCTTCGCCCCGGACGCCGTGTCGTCACGGTCGAGACGCTGCCAACCGGGCGCCGCGTCTCCTCTTGAACAGCCGCGCCGCAGCCGTTATCCTCGGGTCATCCGCGTGAGGGCAGGGCCACATACTCGAGCGAGGTGACCGATGAGCGACAAGGCGAGATCCAGATCCCCCGAAGAGAACCGGCTGCTGGAGCTGGCGGCGCGCCGCCTGCCCGGCGGGGCGCTCGGGTCCGCGCGCTTCCCCGACGAGCTCGCCTTCGTGGTCAAGCGCGGCCGCGGGTCGAAGGTCTGGGACATGAGCGGGCGCGAGTACATCGACTACCTGCTCGGCTCGGGCCCCATGATCCTCGGCCACAGCCACCCGGCGGTGGTGGCCGCCGTCCGCGACCAGCTCGAGAACGGGACGACCTACTTCATGGTCAACGAGCCGATCATCATGCTGGCCGACGAGCTGTGCCGCGCCGTCCCGTGCGCCGAGCAGGTGCGTTTCACCTCGACGGGGACGGAGGCGACCTTCTTCGCGCTCCGCGCCGCGCGCGCCTGGCGCAAGCGCGACAGGGTGATGAAGTTCGAGGGCGGCTATCACGGCAGCCACGACTACGCGCTGATGAGCTCGTCGCCGAGGTCGCCCAAGGCCTTCCCCGCCGCCACGCCCGACTCGGCGGGCATCCCGCACGTCATCGACGCCGAGGTGCTCATCGCGCCCTACAACGACCTGGCCACGGTGGAGGCGCTGCTCGCCGTGCACGCCGACAGTCTCGCCGCCGTCATCGTCGAGCCCTTCCAGCGCCTCCTCGCGCCCCAGCCCGGCTTCCTCCTGGGGCTGCGCGCGCTCACCACGCGCTACCGGATCCCGCTGATCTTCGACGAGGTGGTGACGGGCTTCCGCTTCGCCTACGGCGGCGCCCAGGAGTACTACGGCGTGATCCCCGACCTGGCCGCCCTCGGCAAGATCATCGGCGGCGGCTTCCCGCTGGCCGCCGTGTGCGGGAGGGAGGAGATCATGAAGGCGTTCGACCCGCGGCTGGACGGGACGCCCGACTTCGTGGCCCAGGTCGGCACGCTCAACGGCAATCCCGTCGCCGCGGTGGCCGGGCTCGCCACGCTCGCCGAGCTGCGCAAGCCGGGCGCGTACGCGCGGCTGCATCAGACCGGCCGGACGCTCCGGGACGGTCTCGCCGATCTGGCCAGGCGGTCCGGGCTCCCCGCCCAGGTCATCGGCGAGACGACGGTCTTCGACATCGTCTTCACCGACCGGCCGCTCACCGACTACCGGGCCATGCTGACGGCCGACGGCGCCCTGCTCAAGGCGTTCAACGCCGAGTGCCTCCAGCGCGGCATCGTGAAGGGGCGGGAGAAGCTCTACGTCTCGCTCGCCCATACCGAACAAGATGTGGCGCGCACGCTCGAGACGTTCGAGGCGGCGCTGGGCGCTCTTCCGCGGTCCGCGCCGGCGGCGCGTGCCTAGAGCCGGCCGGGCGCACCCCGCGGGTGGCGGACGGGGATCTCGCTCGGAGGTTGCTCGCCTTTCTGCGGGGCCGCCTCGATGAACCCCGGCTCGAGTTCTCGGAGCCGCCCGCGTCCGTCAGCGGTGGCTTCGACACGCAGATCTTCGGGTTCAGACTGAGGAGCGCGCCACCGGCGTACTCGGGCCCACTCATCCTGCGGCTGCTCGCCCCGCACATCGATCCGGCGCGGGCGCTGCGCGAGGGGGTCATCCAGAACACCCTCGCCGAGGTGGGCTACCCCGCGCCCCGCGTGGTCCTGGCGACCGCCGATCCCGGGTCGCTCGGCGGGGCGTTTCTCATCATGGAGCGCCTGCCTGGCAAGCCCCTGATCGAGGGCCGCCTGTCCGACATCGGCCGCGTCCTCGTCGAGATGCAGGTGCGCCTGCACGCCCTCGACGCGGACGTGTTGCTGCGCACCCTGGCGCGGGAGGACCTGGCGGCGACGGTGGCGGGCGCTCCGGCGATCGGCCGGGACCGGATGACGCTCGAGGGCTACCTGGCCCAGCTTCAACAGCGTGTGGCGCGCGAGTCCCTCGACGGCCTCGCGGCGGGCGTCGCGTGGCTCGTCGAGCGCCGTCCGCCCGAGCCGGGGCGCCGCGTGATCTGCCACGGCGACTTTCATCCCCTGAACATCCTCATGTCCGGCGGCGCCGTCACGGGAGTGATCGACTGGCCGAACGCGATCGTCGCTGACGCCGCCTACGATGTGGCCGCCACCAAGACCATCCTGAGCCTGGCGCCCCTCGCGCTGTCGGCGGCGCCGGCGGCGCTCAGGGGGGTGGTTCGCGTCATGCGGCCCGTCATGGTCGGGCGCTACCTGGCCGGGTACCGGCGCCACCGGCCGATCGATCCGGCGGGGCTCCGCTACTACGAGGCGCTGAGCTGCATGCGCCAGCTGGTCCGCGTGACCGAGAATCGGCTTCGGGCCGGCGCCGGGCCCCTGAACCCGCTCGACGCCTCGTCGTTCGGCGAGGCGCTGGCCGCGCGCTTCTCCAGCATCACGCGGATCGCGCCCACCTTGCCCCCGGTCAGAACGTGATACCGTCGGGGAAGGCAGCAACGAGGGCGATCATCCCATGAGCTGGCGGATCGGCGTCGACATCGGCGGCACCTTCACCGACGTCGTGCTCGTGGACGAGACGCGCGGCGGGATCGGCGTGGTCAAGGTCCCGACGACGCCCCGCGACTTCTGCCGCGGCGTGGTGGAGGCGCTGGGCGCCGCCATGCGGGAGGGCGGGGTGGCGGCGACCGAGGTCACCTGGCTCGCCCACGCCACCACCGTGGTGACCAACGCCCTGCTCGAGGGCAGGGGCGCCCGCACGGCGCTCATCACGACGCGGGGCCTGCGCGACGTCCTCGAGCTGCGCCGCTCCGCCCGGGCGAGCCTCTACGATCTCTTCCAGGACGCTCCCGCGGTTCTCGTGCCGCGCCACCTCCGCCTCGAGGTGACCGAGCGGGTCGACGCGCAGGGCGCCGTCGTGGAGCCGCTCCACCTCGAGGACGTGGACGACGCCGTCGACTTCATCAAGCGCCACGACGCGGAGGCGGTCGCCGTCTGCCTGCTCTACTCCTTCCTCAACGACAGCCACGAGCGCCAGGTCGGCGCCCGCCTGCGGGCCGCGCTGCCCGGCCTGCCCATCTTCCTCTCGAGCGAGGTGCTCCCTGAGATCCGCGAGTTCGAGCGCGCGAGCACGACAGCCGTCTGCGCCTACGTCGCGCCCATCCTGGCCTCCTACCTCGAGCGGCTCGAGGCCGCCGTGACCACCATGGGGCTGCCTCCGCCTCACGTCATGGGCTCGAGCGGCGGTGTGTTCACCGTCGCCGAGGGACTCCGGATGCCCGCGATGGCGGTGGAATCGGGCCCGGCCGCGGGCGTCACCGCGGCGGGGCTGGTCGGCCGCCAGCTCGGGCTCGCGAACCTCATCTCCTTCGACATGGGCGGCACGACGGCCAAGGCGAGCCTGATCGAGGACGGGGTCATCCAGACCACCTCGGAGTACGAGGTGGGCAGCGGCGGCAATGTGCGGCGCTGGCTGCACGGCACCGGCCACCCGATCCGCGTGCCGGTGATCGACCTGGCGGAGGTGAGCGCGGGCGGCGGCAGCGTCGCGTGGATCGATCCGGGTGGCGGGCTCCGCGTCGGGCCCGAGAGCGCGGGCGCCGAGCCCGGGCCCGTCTGCTACGGCCAGGGTGGGGAGCGCCCGACCGTCACCGACGCCGATCTGGTCCTCGGCTACCTGAATCCGAACGCGCTTCTGGGCGGTGCCCTCCCGGTGCATCTGGACCGGGCGCTCGCGGCCATCGAGGCCAGGATCGCGAAGCCCCTCGGGATGAGCGCGCTCGACGCGGCCGCCGGCATCGTGGACGTGGTCAATGCGGGCATGGCGGCGGCCTTGCGCATCGTCTCCGTGGAGCGCGGCCACGACCCGCGCGAGTTCACCCTGGTCGCCTTCGGCGGCGCCGGCCCGGTCCACGCGGCCCGCCTCGCCCAGGAGCTCGGGATCCCGCAGGTGATCGTGCCCCCGATCCCCGGAGGCTTCTCCGCCCTCGGTCTCGTGGCGAGCGATATCCGCCGCGACTACGCCAGGACCTTCTACGCGCGGGTCGACATGGCCGACCTCGAGCAGATGACGGCGGTGTACGGCGCCATGGAGGGCGCGGCCCGCGAGATGCTGGCGCGGGCCGCCGTGGGCGAGGCGCGCCGGGAGATCACGCGCGCGGCCGATTGCCGCTACGGCCGCCAGGCCTACGAGCTGACGGTGCCGGTGAGGAGCGGGCCGATCACGCGCGCGACCCTCGAGCGGCTCGCCGCGGACTTCCACGACAAGCACCGCGCCACCTACGGTCATGCGAACCCCGAGGAGCCGGTCCAGCTCGTCAACCTCCGCGTCGCCGCCCTCGGGCGGCTCGGCGGGCTCGACCTCGGGCGCATGGCCGGCGCGGCGCGGGCTCCCACCGTCGCGCCGGCCGGAGAGCGGGAGGCGCATTTCAAGGAGACCGGGCCCGTCCGGTGCCCGGTGCTGGCGCGCGAGGGGCTCGCGCCCGGCTTCGAGCGGCCGGGGCCGCTGATCATCGAGGCAATGGACACGACCATCGTGATTCCCCCGGGCTGGCGCGGCCGCGCGGACGCCCGCGGATTCATCGTGCTGGAGGCGCTGTCATGAGCGAGATCGATCCCGCGACCTTCGAGGTGGTGAAGAACGCCCTCTACGCCGCCGCCGAGGAGATGAAGGTGGTGCTGGCCAAGACGGCCTACTCGCCGCTCCTGAAGGTGGCGGGCGACTACTCCTGCGGCCTCTTCGATGGGCGGGGGGAGATGGTCGCCCAGGGGCCCGACCTGCCCATTCACCTGGGCTCCATGCCGCTGGCGGTGAAGGCGGTGATCCGCGCCTTCCCGGACTTCGAGCCGGGCGACGTCTTCATCCACAACGATCCCTACTTCGGCGGGAGCCACCTGCCCGACGTCAACGTGGTCACGCCCGCGTTTCACGACGGCACGCTGCTCGGCTTCGCCTGTGTGCGCGCCCACTGGCCGGACATCGGGAGCGCGACGCCTGGCAGCTACGGCGCCACGACGGAGATCTATGGCGAGGGGCTCCGGCTCCCGCCGGTCCGCCTCTACGCGGCCGGCGTCCTCAACCGCGACGTGGAGCAGATCATCTTCACCAACGTCCGCACGCCGGAGGAGCGGCGCGGGGACCTGCGCGCCCAGATCGCCGCGAACCGCCGCGGCACGACGCGGCTGGCCGAGCTGGCGCGGAAGTACGGGGTCAGGCTCTTGCTTGCAGTCATGCAAGAGGTCATGGACTACTCGGAGCGGATGATGCGGGCGGCGCTCGCCGCCCTGCCCGATGGCACCGCCGCCTTCGAGGATTTCTGCGACGGCGACGGGATCCTCGAGGAGGGCGAGAAGGAGGACGCGATCTTCCGCATCCGGATGCAGG
>WNGE01005427.1_pt1 | contig 14398 bp, 17 predicted proteins | sample 5400651 | NCBI WGS metagenome assembly WNGE01 (sample SAMN13153370, study PRJNA577476) | soil metagenome | isolation source: 60 cm soil or saprolite under grassland replicate 2 | place: USA:California | collected 2016-06-15 | reverse complement strand
AATAGGTTGCCTTGCCGTAGCCCTCCCGGCTGTAGCCTAGCGCGGTCAGCGGGCGATTAAGGTTAATTCTTTATTAATTTGTTGCTGCCGGTTCAGGAGTGAGAGAGCGAGAGTATGATGATGCTGCCTCTCTTGGAACAGAGAGGCGCGGTCCCGATGGCGGCGAGGACGTGTAGTCCTTCCTTCCTCGGTCGGGCAGGCCGTGCACTCGTTTGCTGCGACCTGATCGACAAGCTCGACATGCTGCGAATCCCAGCAGCGTGGGAGGATAGGGACATGAACGTCATAGTTACGTCTGGGGCGCTTGCCGCGGCGCTGCTTTGGGCAACCGACTCCATTGCGTTGGAGCCCAAACGACCACCTTCCTTGCCTGCATTGGACTTTAGTTGTTACGTGTCACACAACGTCACGTTCACGTCGCTGGAAAGTACCCGCAGCGAACTCGGAATTGCCGGCGACAATTACGGAAAGTCTCTTTACCAATTCACTACGGTCGGCGAATCCATGGTTAAGGTAGTTGAGTTTCCGGAATTCGAATCTATGCGGAAGGAATATTGGAAGGTGATCTCCGAGCTTAGCTTTGATAATACCGGAAGTATTTTCGGGTGGTCCGACAACCAAATAATGTTCATACGCATTTTTGTGGTAAATCAGCGCGACAGGCTCGTCTCGCTGCTCGAAGTGCCTCCGAATTCTCAAACAGTTCCTTATGGAACATTGCGAGTTTTGAAATGCAACGATGCCGCTAAGACCGCGCCGCCACTAGAAAGTCAAAAGATGACCTCATGGTCGGAGGTAGCAAAGCGAGCCAGCCCGATCCTCGACCGGGCGCTCTGGCAAAGCTCAAGAGCCACGTTCCCGAAGCGTTTGTCAGTGCGAGCGCAAAGCTCCGTTTCGCCCCGCAGCAGTTCACGGGCAATGGTCTTCAAAGCGCAACCGCTGAATTAATGGCGAAGGCCATCAGCGGCGCCTGCAGAATCGCGTCTGTCACGGATGACTCGTATCTTCAAACGGTGCCGTCATCTAGCAATGCATCGGAGACACCGCCGTTCCTGGCCCCGCGAAAATGTCGGCATGTCCGAATAGGGCAACAGCGCCGGTTCTGGTATTTCCTCAGAAGGTCAGGTTACCCTCCGACACTTACCGTGAAAGCGGACATCGCGGATCGGCGGCTCAGTGCCATTTGCGTCGATTTTGGCACGTCCGCGTCATGTCCGGTTAGGGGGTAATCTCGGAAATGCCGGTTGTCTGGTTTTGCCGGTTGAAGGCATCGGTTTGGACATGATTCAAGCGCCCGAACCGGAGCGCGTCACGGTTGCCCTGCGTAAGTTGCAGACGTCCGGCGTAGAACGGGTCACATAGTTGTTGATCAGCATAGGAGCGCCATAGAAGCGCTCCAAATGCTGCCCTGAGTCAGGCGCGCTGCGATCCGCGCCGCCAGCTCGGTCTGCTTATGCAATCCGAGTTTTCCGTATATCCGTCCCAGATGCACCCGCACCGTATGGAAGCTGATGCGCAGCCGCCGTGCGATCGCCTTGCTCTCGTGCCCGGAGGCGACGAGCATCGCGATCTCCAGCTCACGTGCCGTCAACAAGTTGATCGGATCTGGCGCGGCCGGCGGCTCTGCTTGACCGACGACGGCGTAGGATTGAGCGCCGACCTTGAAAGTGCCGAGCACACCATCCGGATGGCGCCCCTCTTCGAGCGCGACGACGATGCAGTCCGTTCCGTTGAGCCGAAAGCGCGCGAGATCACGACTTGGTGCTGGCAGTACTGCAGCGTCGACATCTGACCACATGGCATCCCCGCATCGACTCCCTGCGGTCAACTACAACCGCATAGAAACTGTCCTCGCATGTCGGGGCAACTTTATTATGGTTGCCCACCTCGGTCGCTTAGACGCGTGCGCTTGTAACAACTTCGAGTAATTAATAGGTGGATTGAAACCAGCTATTATGGCACCAGAATGGCGAGACGATTGCATCATGGCAGGCGCACCATCCTTGCCGCACCGGACCGCGGGCGCGCCGGATCGGCCAACGTCTCGACCATGTCCGGCACGAGCCGAACCCCACTGTTGACGCTGCCGGGCGGCGCCAGCACCGTGCCGCGCTTGCAGCCATGCGAGCGGCCCTCGGGGTCGAGAATTCCGGCCGTATGCACGCCGACGATCACCGGATCGCCGCCGTTGAGCCGAGACAGGATTGGGCTGCCACTATGACCGGGGCATGTGTCGACGGTATGAAACATGCGACGGGAATCGGCACGCACCAACCGTTCGGTGTCGCGCCACAGCGTGCCGATCGGCCGGTCCGACGGATAGCCCGGGATGGTGATCCGCCCGCGCGCCGCCAGCCGGTTGATCTCCTCGTCGCGCAGTGGCCGCAGCCGCATGAAGTGACTAATTGCCGCGGGCACTTTTCGCTTGAGGACGATCAGGCCCCAATCCCAGGCGGACTTGTTCGGTCCGTGGATGAAGCCGCGCGGCAGCCAGTATTCGCGTGACTCGATCGCCCCATACGGCATGGTGTCGCGATCGCGCCGGCCGGGAATGACGAAGATGCGGCGCGGTGGCCCGCCGCGCACCGTGCTCCACAGGCAATGCGCCGCCGTGAGCACGCGTCGAGGCCCGATCAAGGTTCCGGTGCAGCCTGAGCATCCGCCCGAGCCGAAGTCGCGGCAGAGATAAACCAGCGTGTTCCATGGAAACCGCGTCGTGCGAATTTCCTGCACGCGCGTGTCCACCGGCCCCACGATCGCAAGGTCACTGTCGTCCTCGGACCACATATCGGGCATCGGTCTACTCCGGCTTACGGTCGGACGTGTCCGCGGCCGGTTTCGGCTTCGGTTCGGCACTCGTGTCCGCAATCGACGCACGCAACTTCTCCAGGAGCTCGGCACGATCCGCGCGCGCGTTGAGGAAGGCGGCCGTGCGTTGCAGGAAAGCCTCTACCTGTTCGGCCGCGAGCGCTGCCTGCCGGCTTGCCGATTTCTCCGCGTCGTCGCGCTCGGTCTCGGCCAGCGCAGCCGCGACGAACTCGTCGAGCAGCGCCTCGTCGCCCGCCGAGGCTCGATCCTTCGGGCGCAGCGCGCGCGAACCCATCATGACGGCCTCCCTCTATCGGCGCGGGCGAACCTGGCGATCAGATCAGGGCGGTCCGCCAGCCGCGCGGCTTGCCGGGGGATTGCCTGCGGCAGCGTCCGCAGCGGCTGCCCACGCTGCGCTGTCACCTGATGAAGGATGCGGAGCAAGCCAGGCATGGCGCGCACGTCATGCGGCGTCGATCGCTGCGCGAGCATGCGCATGGCATCGGCGGATGCCGCGACCAGTTGCCCACGCACCAGCGCCGGCAATTGGGACACCTGCGGAATCGCGCGCTTCAATGCCACGCCGGCGAGCACGGGCACCGATGCGTGGAATGCGTCGCTTTCGATCGCCGCCTCGAGCACGGCTTCGAAGACGTCGGCGGACTCTCTCCGATTGCCCGGTTTTGGCGGCTGCGAAGGAAAGGTCGGCGAGCGCAATGTCGGCGGCGCTTTGGCTGCGGCCGAGCCGCGCGGAACAAGGCCGCCGGCCAGCCAACGAGCGAGCTGCTGGTCGGACGGTGGCGCCGCCGCGGGCGTTGGCGGCTGCGCGGGTGCGGGCGGCGGGGCGGGGAGAAGGACTGCCGATCGCAGCGTTGGCGGTGCCGGCGGCGGCGATCTCCCCAACAACTGCTTGGCCCTGTTCCACAGACCGCCCAGAAAGCCCCCGAGCCCGCCGCTTTCCTCGGCAATCTGCTCGACGAAATCCTCCTCGCCGCTGAACTCGCTCTCGAGCGCGTGGGCGGCGGCGCGAACCAGCCCGCCGCCCGCGGAAGCGCGGAGGCGAAGATCGCGCAAGACTTCATCCTCGATCCGTTTCATTGCGGCTATCCGTCGTCTTCGGCGACAAGTTCCTCGAAGGTGCGGGCGCTGCCCACATACGATCTCGGTTTCTCGAGCACCTGCAGCGCGGCTTCGCAGGCGTGCAGGAGCTTGGGATCCATCGGATATCCTCCGGTGCGCTCCACCTTCCCGTATTGCACCCGCAGCTCGTTGGCTTGCGGAAGTTTCGCCACCAGGATCCTGAGCTTGTCGATCTCGCTGCGCTGCTTGTCGAAATCCTTCGCGGTTACCGCCTTCAAATTCGTCACCTGTTTGGTCTTCGCGAGCACGCCGGCCTTGGTGACGACCCGACGAAGGTGCGAGGCCACCCGGGCCACGATGCTGCTGTCATAGGCCATGCCGATATAGAGCGGCCGCTGGTTGAATTTCTGATCGATACGATAGAGCAAGCCGGGACCTGTGATTGGAACGGACTTGTCTTTGTATGGGGCGGGAGGATTTGGTCCCAACAGGACGTCGACGGAAACGCCGCCGAGCCAACCGTTGAATATGGCCGGCAGAGTGATCGGCCGGTTGGGCGTCGCCGCCTCCAGGCCGGACTCGCTCTCGAACCGGCTTTGCGCGTGGCGCAGAGCGGTGCTCAGGCTGGCCTCGGCGAGACCCTCGATCAGTTCCCTTTCCCGCCGGCAGTTTCGGCAGCCGCAGCTTGCCCGGTGCATCCGCGGCCAGTTCTCCGTCGTCTGACTCATGTCACGGCAGCTCCCACCAAATCGCCGTGGCGTCGTTCCACAGCGCAGCCTCGCCCTCGTCGGCGATCGCATCAAGCTCGAGACTGTCCTCCGTCATGCTCGCCGCCAGCGGAGCGGCGGCGAGCGCGCCTGGTGCCGTCATCGACAAGCCGGCGAGGCGAAGCTGACCGCTGCCAAGCGGGACGGCCATTCCGCTCGCGAACAGTGATGGCAGCAACGCGGCGCGCAACGCTTCGAGCAAAGTCGGATTGGTCAGGCGTCGGCAATCGATCCCCGCGCTGGCAAGATGATCCGCGAGCGAGGGCGCCGCATCGCTGCCTTGGAGCGGACTGAGCACGATCGAGCGTCGATCGCCGAGCGCCACCGCAAGCGCGAGCGTATCGCGTGCGCAGTCGGCGAGCGCATTGGCGGTCCCGGCGGTCTCCTGCGGCGAGAGCCGGCGCCGGCCGTCGAGCCCGGCGGCAAGAATGTGGAAGCGGTCGATAACGCGGCCGTCATTATCCTTGGGCACGACCGAATCGAAACGCCCGTCCGCCGGCCAGAACACGCCAGGCAGGCTTTCCAGTGCCAAGTCCTCGCGCGCGCGGCGCCAATCGTCGCGCACGCGCGCAAGCGTCGTGCTCGCGATGTCATGATCGGACACGCCCGCCAGCCTGGTGACCAGGCGCTCATCGCCGAGAAACGCGCTGTCGTCGACGATCGCCCAGTGGCACTGCGGCAGCCAGACCGGAATCACCTGCGCGAGCCCAAGCGTCCAATACAGGCCCGCCGGAGCAAGCGAGAGGGCAACGTCGAGGACGCATGGTGGTCCTTTCTGTTTCGCCTGTTCGGCCGAGAGCCAGAGCATCGCGCGACCTCATGCGCGGTCCCACCGCGGCGCTATGCCGGCGTCATCAAGGAGTCGCGTGCCGGCAACCCGACCGCCCAGCGCAGATTTTCCGAGACACCCGGGAACCTGCGGCCTTCGTCGGTCAACCGGTAGGCGGCAATCCATGCCTCCGCGTGGGCCGCGGCCGGCTGCGCCTCGATATTGAACTGCTGCGGATCCTCGATGGTCGCAAAATCGTGACCCGCCACCCATAGCAACACGCGCCGGCCAGCCTCCGCCATCTTGGCTTGCTGCGACAGCTCGCGCGCACCGCCGAGATAACGATTGAGCACCTGCTCGATCACGTCCCACTTGTTGTTGGCGTCGAAGGATTTCAGGATGTCGGGCGTCTCGAACAGCTCGAGCAGCTGCTTGAGGTAGAGGCCGGTTTCCTGAGTGAGCGCGATGATATTGCCGTAGCTCGCGCGGTCGAGCGCGTAGCGCAGATCGGATGCGACGCGCTGCACGGTCGCGATGGTGCCGAATGGACGCTGGTCGAGCGCCGGCCCGCCGCGGATCACGTCGCTGATGGTGAGATCGCGAAAATACTGAGCCAACGCCGACATCAGCGCGACCAGTTGGAAATGGAAGTTGAGGTTGACGATGCTGCCGGCGGGGCGCGGCGCCTTGCCGTAATTGAACGTGCGCTTGTAGGCGACGAGCCGGTCGTTTCGGCCGTAGCGCAGCGGCTGCCACTTGTCGAGCAGATAGAGACCGCGCGCGCCGGGGCCGCGTTGAATGCGCAAGCGCCCTTCGCGGAACAGCCGCCGCAGCACCTCGGCAACGCGGAACACGCCCATCTTTTCGTGCAAGAAGATGTAATAGAGTTCACCGGCGGCGTGCAGCTGGCTCGGCACGATCGCGGCGTCGAAGTCCGCGACCAGCTTCGGCCAGGCGATCTCGCCGAACGGGACAGGGCCCTTGGGGCCGAGTCCGACCAGATCGACAAAGGCCGTGCCGTCATCGCCGGCGGCGTTATCCATCAGCGTGCCGAAACGAGCTTCGAGCTCGGCCGCCACGCGCTGGCGTTCATTCGGCGGCAGTCCGTCCAGCTCCTCGCGGGCGAAGCGCTGCCAGAAGCGTTGAATGGTTTCGTAGGTATCGTACGCCATCTTCGGACCTCGCAGGCAACCGCCCTTTCAAGAGGATGAACGGTCTGGCTCGTTGCGGACTCACCTTGCGGCCTTGTCCTTCGCTGTACGTTGCGCCTGTTCCTTACGCGCTGATTTGTCGACTTTCGCGGGCAGATTTTTCCTGATCTCGGTCCCCGTCTCGGCGTCCTCCGGATCGATCGGGTCGCATTCCGGATCGGGGGGACACTCATGGATGAAGATGAAATGCGTGTTGATCCGCGCGATAGTGGCGTGAAGGGCGCCAATATATTTCAGTGCCTGAGTCGCCCATAGTTGCGCCTGGTTGTGGATCTTGGTGATGTCCTCGCAATCGATCTCGCCAGGCCCCCATTCCTTCATGACAGCTCCGTTGAGCTGGCCCACATAGGACCAAGCGTTGTCGAGGGCCTTATGCGCGTCGCCCCTGATGCTTTCCACATACGCGATGTCGGCTTTCCAGCCCTCTTCGTCCGTCAGTTTGATGGAGATGTCATCGCCGGGTTCATCGAAGCCATCGGGCTCGCGCTCCTCCGACTCGAAATCGAGACGGAATTTTGCGCCCCTGTGCAACAACCAGCGGAGCTCGTGGAAGAATGCGGCGAGCTCGACCGCTACTGGACCGGGCGGGGGTGCCGACCATCTGGGCTTGGATCGGGGAAAGGTGGGACTCATATTCGGCTCCTTCGTTGTCTGTATGTGCTGCGGTCACTCGACGCCGCTCGACTGCATGCCGTTTCGTTGGTGCGTGCCGGTGTTCATTGGCCGCGCATCCCGCGGAACCCTCCGGTGAACGGGTTTATGTCGTGAAATATTCGAAGCGAGCTCGGCGTCGTCGGCGGCGGCGCAATCTCGACCTCGGTGCACGCGCCGTGAGCCGGATCGATGAGCCTGATCGCGGCATCAATCAGAACCTTGATGCGATCGAGCACGTCCTGGCCCGCAATGCATCCAGGCGCGAGCGTTGCGATCAGCGCTTCGAGCCGTTGATCGGACAACTGCTGCAAGCAGAGCTCGTCGGTCAACAGATCGCGGGCGGCACCTTGATCCAGTGCATTTATGCTCAGCGAGTTAGCCGGAGTAGGCGGCGGAGTTATCTTCAGTTGCCATAGCAGTTCCCGGATTCCAGCGAGCGCCGTTTGGATCTCGCCGGCTCGCGGGAAGCATTTGGCGTCGAAGCAGTTCGTGATCCGCGGATGTTGTGGGTCAACTGGCGGGATACCCACGGTGACGGTAATGAATCGATCGATGACGGCTCCGTAGGCCGCGGCGCGCCACTCCGGCTCGCCGTCGCCGCTCGGGTCGGCGCCCAGCGTGTAAAGGTCGATGGCCCGATCGGTATCATAGAGCAGCTTGTCGAGGATGATCTGACACAGCACGTCGTCGTTGCAGCACTCGCAACCGAGATAGCAGTCGAGCAATTCGGCGAGGCGTCCGCGCAGGATGATCATGTCGATCAGCCGGCGAGTGGCGACGTCCGGTCCGCCGAAGCTGCCGAAGCCGGAATAGGCGATAGGAGCGCGCGCGACATAGAGCAGGCGATAGCCGCTGCGGCTCGAGCGAAAACCATCGAGGAAGAGCTGAATCGCCTTGAGGAAGGTCATCACCGGCGGCGATTCCGGATTCACGTTGTCATCGATGATGTGCAGGAGCCGATAGAGGCGCTGCACGGCGACCTCGGCGGTGGCACCGAGCGCCCGCAGGCCATGAATGTTTTGCTGCGCGGCGCGCTCGATCAGCTCGTCCATCATTCGGCCGAGCACCGGCTCTTCCAGCAACGCGCGGAGCTCAAGATGGCCGCTGTCGTTGACCCGCTGCAGCACTTCGCGGAAACCGTGCAGGCCCCACGGCCACTGGTCGTTGCCGTAGGCGACCTCGGTCGTGCCGGTGAGCGTTCGCAGCGCCAACAGAACCGCGTCGCGTCGCGCCTGCATCTCGCTCGCCGGCACCGAAGGGAGGAATCGACCGCCGCCGAGCCCCGCGCTGGCGAGCGCTTCACCGGCCAGCGTGATCATGAATGCGGCCACTTCGTCGAGGCTCTGCGCAAGCCGGCGATAGCTCGCATTCATCGTTTGTGTCAGTGCGCCGATGAGGCGCGCGAGCCTGGCATAGTCGCCGAGCTGACGGCGCGCCGCGAACAGTCGGTCTCGCGAACGGGCATCCAGCGAGAGCCGCGCCGCCGCCATGCCGTCGGAAGTGATGGAGCGGATCGCCTGGGCCCAGCCCTGCAGCTCGGGAGTGATATCTTTCAGACGATGGTCGGTCGTCAACGCTGCAAGGTCGCGCTCGCAATTATCAATCGCCTGCTTCAATTCGGCGCCGGTGGCGACCGATTCGGGGGCACGCGCGACCGCCGGAGCGAACCGGCTCGGCAATATCGGAAAGCCTTCGGTCTCTGCCGTCAGCGAGCGCGCTTCCTTGGGAAAGATCCGCCGCAGACCCGCGGCCACTTCGCGGGCGTCGCCCGTATCGCCGATCCGCAGCCGCTGGCGAATGATGTTGTCTGCCCTGATCGCGGCAGGCGTCCGGTCACGTACCTCGACGGGGCTAACGGTGACGACGGGAAAGGACTCGGCCATGATCTACCTCATGCGACCTTGAGCGTGATGACGGATCCGCCCGCCGCGCCGGAGGGGGCCAGGCAGGCGAGCATGTGAGCGTGAAGATCGCGAGGCTTGGCGCCCGCCTCGAGCGCATAAGAGGCGGCGCTGACCAGGAAACGCGGGGGCAGTTCTGTCGGCAGGCGCCCGCGCACGAGCAGCATGGCGCCGCGCCGGATCTTGGCCTGATCTTCCCGAGTGAAGGGGATGGTGCTCGCCAGCGCCCGCTCCGCCAGTGCACGCCGCGGCTGGAATGCGATCTCGTCGACTATCGCCGGGATCGCGCGGCGCGCCTCGCCGAGCAGGATCTTCGGTATGCGATGCCCGCGCCTCGGATCGTAAAGGCGTGTCCAGACTTGAAGCATCTGGTGCGCGTCCTGGGCAAAACCCATGCGGCGCACCATTTCGGCGAGGATGAGTACGCGCAGGTAGCCGGTCGGATGCGGCCCGCCGGGCCGGTAGGTCATCACCTTGTCGGCGGGATGGGCCAGGAACACCGCGAGTCCCCAGGCCGCTGCCGGCCCGCCGAGCAGAACGGCAGCGAGATCGGCGAAGATTTCCTTGTGCCAGCGCCCGAAGATGCTCACTGCAAGCGGCGCAAGGTGCATCTCGGCCAGCCGTTGCAGCAGGGCCATCCGGTTCTGCACCCAAAGCCCGAGATCCGCCTGCAAGTTATGCGCGACTTCGTGTAGGAACACAGCTTGCCACGGCCGGTCGCGGTCATAGGGGATTCGAATGATCGGGAACGGATTGCTCTCGCCGAGTAGACGGCTCAGCGTCACGCCGCGGCGGGTCGTGGCCGGCGAATAGCCGTGCTCGAGATAGGTCAGCGGTGGGACCAGCGGCCCGGCGAAGATCTTCGGCGCGGCGGCGCGCACGGCCTCGTAGCAATCGCGCGCGATCGCATCATGTGCGGCGAGCGCTGGCGCGAAAGCAGTACCGCGCTGGGAGAAGATCTCGAAGAACATTCCGAATGCGCGCCGCGCGCGATCGATCTCGCGCTCGACCATCGCCATGGTCAGCAGCCAATCGTCCGACGACATGCTCGGATTGAGCTTGGCGAGTTCGGCGAGCCGCTGCTTGATGTCGTGATCGATCGACTGCAGGCGCCGGTTGGCCGAGGCGAAATGCTCCGGCAACGGAGCATAGGGCATGTCAATGGTACGCAGGCCGACCGAGCGGGGCGTCAGGGCGGCAAGCTGCCGGGCCCGGTCCGCGAGAGAGCGCGCTTTGACCGTGAGGAAGCGGGCAAGCGGCGCGTCCGACGCCCTGCGTGATGGAGCCTGGGCCATGGCCATAACCGGGTTCGACGTTTCAGCGAAGTCGCGTTTCCGGCGAAGTCGCGTCAGCCCACATTGATCGTGATGGTGGCTGGCCCCGGGACGTTCAGCGTTTGCCCGCCGCCCATGCCCGTCGAGCCGCCGTTGCCGACCGTGCGCTGCACGATGGCTTGGCCGGCCGGCGACGGAGTGCTGAGCCGCCGCAACAGGGCCGGATTCTGCGCCACCTTGGCGGCCGTGCGTGCGACCACTTTGGGCTGGACGCCTGCCGGCGTCGCGCGCGCACCCGCGGTGCGTCTCACGCTGCGAGTGATCTTCGGCAATGCGCGGATCGCCGGTGCTCCGCCGCTCGCCACCAGCGTCTTGGCCGCTCTGGTCATCGTCCGCACGACCTGCTTGCGCTGGGCAGGCGACATCATGGCGCCGCGATTCTGCACGACTGCGCGGGCCGCAAGGCCGGCGACGACCGGCAATGCGCGCCGATCGCGGGCGGCAATCTCGGCCACCGCTTCGAGCGCGTCTTCCACCGAGACGCCTTCGGCCCGCAGCTTGCCGAGGAGACCGGCGACCTTTGCCGCGCCTTGCGCGGCCGGGTGCGGGATCATTGACAGGATCGGCGCCGCTCCGCGGGCGATCTGCCCGACTATCGGTGCTGCCGCTTTCGCCTTTTTAGCCAACCACTTTGCGCCGGAGAGCAATTTGCCGAAGAACTCGTCCTCTTCCTCGGCGCCTAGCGCCTGACTGATCACCGTTTCCTCGGCCTCCAGCGAATCCTCCAGCTCCAAGCTGTCTTCACCGCTGAGATCGGCATAGTCCTCGAGACCATCCATCTCGCTCTCGAGCGGATCGAACTCGTCTTCCAACATATCGGCAGCGCCTTCGGCCTCTGCGTAGGCGAGGTCTTCCAAGGCATCCTGTTCTATGGTCGCCATCGTACCACTCTCCCGAAGCAAGGCCGGGCCGCACTGGGCGTGCCTGGCAGTTGTCGCGCGAAGAGCTAAGCCGAAATTCGACCGCCAAAAAAGTCGGCCGCTTGCCTTAACGCAAAACGACTACACTGTTTGCGCGATCGTGCGCGAGCAGCCGTTTCTTAGTGTTGCGTCACTGCGTGGATGATCGCGATGAAAGTTACTTGGCTTCTTCGTCCGCAATTTGCAGCGCTGACGTTCACCGGTCGCGTCCGCGCGGGCCGATGGGAAAATTATAATGCCCAAAGACTAGCCTCTCGGTGGTTCGTGATCGTCAAGCACGGGCGCGCGAGTTGCGCGTTTGGCCGAGTCCGTCAGCGAAAGCGAGCTGCGCGAGCCGGGCGAGACCGGCATGGGCATCGCGGAGGCGGGTCCCGGCGATTTCATCTATGTGCCGCCATTCGTGCCGCACCAGGAGATCAATGCCAATCCGAAGGAGCCGCTGGAATGGTGGGGCGCAGCGACAATGAGGCGTCGTGGTCAATCTCGACATCGAGCCAGTCGAGAAGTCCGCCGAGTTGCTCTGGGTCGACCCTATTCACAAGGGGTAAGGCGGCTGGGCAGCACATCGGGCGTGCTCGCGCACCGAGCTCGCTCCCCTATCTGCCCGGAGGGCGGCTGAGCAGCTCAATCGGCAGGGGATTCCCGCCCCTGCCGGCGGTTGGTGGTTCGCCGCGCAGGTAATCCGAGTTCGCCAAAGCCTGCGGGGCGGTCCTGAGAAATGACGGTGCACCGACCGGGCGGTCGCGACGTCCTTAATGGTTGGACCAGTGGATCGGCGCGTAGAGGCCGTTTTTGCCGGAGTTGTCCCAGCGCATGCCATGATCGCCGAACGTGCTCCCCGGCGCTCCCACTGCGAACGCCAGCTTGTCAGGGCTAATCGGATAGCCCGTGTTAGCCCACATCTTCCCGCTCGGATGCATGGTCGGCAGCGGATCAACAGACATGTGCAGGATGTTCGGGATTTCCGCGGAACGCTTTTTGCCGTCGACCCGATAGGTGATCGATACCTTGCTAACCCCGAGGTTCTTAGAGATCAGCGGCTCGAAGGCCGCTACGCGACCACTACTTGGAAGCCTTCCGCCGCGCGGGGCTGGATTAGCTTGGGGCTTAGAGTTCACAGCTGATCAGCCTCAATGTCCGGTATGGGTCTTGATAAAGTCGGCTACCAGAGGGCTGTGTTTCCTGTTGGGGCCTTTGACGAGCTCTCGTCTCTTTTGACCGTCCCCTCCGGTGGGGGATGGCCTCGACCGACGCAACTGAGGCTCACGCCGTGGCCGCGTACGTCGCGTCCGGCGGTGGTCGCCAGATATGGTTCGCAAGCGTCTTGAGGTTTTGCACGATGGCAGTGAGGTGGAACTCGTCGCCTGCACCGGAGAGACCCCGCAACCGCATGCGCTCAAAGCGATGATGGGTCTTTAAATGCGCAAAACGCATCTCGACCTTCTTGCGCTGGTTACGCGATTTTTCGAATGCCGGCGTGCCCTCAAGCGCCCGTACATAATCGCGAGCGTGTTCGCTTACGTCGCGTGGGACCATGCGCTGGGGCGTATTTGGGCAGCATTTGGGCTTAAGGGGACATGGGCCGCAATCGCGGGTGCTCGTCCTGCAGCGCAGAATCTGGCCCGTGAGAATGCGCGGTCGTCTTCAAGACCTTGCCGGCCGGACAGACATACCGGACAGACATAGATGTTGCGTTCTTTATCGAACTTGAAGTCGTCCCGCGAGAACCTCCCATCGTTGCGGTGACTGTGATCCCAAACCGGGATGTGGGGTGCGATGCCTTTGGCAACGACCCAGGCGAGGAATCTTCCCGTGCCGTAGGCCGTATCCGCGGCCAGGCGCTCGGGCTTAAGTCCCATGCGCTGCTCGGTCCGATCGATCGTCGTCTTGGCGGCAGCGACCTCATCATACGTTCGCGCCGGCGTCGCTTCGACATCGACAATGACGGCATTCTCAGTATCGATCAGATAATTGAGCCCGTAACTGAACTGCACGCGCTTGTTGGCCTTCGTCCAGGCCGAGCACGGATCGCTCAACGAGATCACCTTCGGTAGCTTGCGATCGGCGTTCCCATCTTCGTCATCGAGCGCCGCGAGGACTCGGCGACCGCGCGGGTCTGACGCTCTGGCCGTGACCAGTCGATCTCATCCGGAGCCTTACCGCGATACCGGCTGGCGTCCGCCTCCATGACGCTCGCATCGACGGCAAAGCCTTCGCCCTTGACCAAGCCAGCGTCCATGCAGGCTCGCACCACCGCCTCGAACACACGGCGCAAGAGGTCGCTGTCGCGGAAGCGGCCGTGTCGATTGACCGAGAATGTCGAGTGGTCAGGTACGGTGTCGTCCAGATCGAGGCGGCAAAACCAGCGGTAAGCGAGATGCAGCTCGACCTCCCCGCACAGTCGCCGCTCGAAGCGGATACCGTAGCAGTAGCCTACGATCAGCATCCGAACCATGAGCTCAGGGTCGATCGAGGGCCGACCAATGTCGCTATAGAATGGCGCGAGCTTCTCTCGCATGTCCGCGAGCAGTCGCGTCACGATCGGATTGATCCGGCGCAACAGATGGTTCGCCGGAATGCGCTCCTCGAGGTTGAATAGGTAAAACAGTTGGCTCTGATCGCCTGTCTGCCGCCCCATCATGGCGAATCACCGTCGCTGATATCCTCAAGCGACGGAATCACTGTTCGCCAGTTTTCACGAGCCCTTTTTCAACAGCATCGGTCATTCTCGTCGAGAGGCTTGCGTCGACTGCCGCCGCCGCTCGAACCATCACCGTCTCCATCACCACTCTCCTCATCACCGCGGGCGGCATCAAGGACCGTGAGGTACTCTCGAACCGCACGGGATGCTTCCTCCGCCTTCGGCCAGGCGATCGGCTGGTCGCCAGCGGCCCGCTTCTTCTTGTCCACATCCGCTTTGATCAGGCTCGCATCGATCGAGAACGCTTCACCGC